>Ga0163144_10000348_pt1 | contig 106535 bp, 106 predicted proteins | sample OliLak19BULKMAT1_FD_123175 | JGI IMG/M metagenome (GOLD analysis project Ga0163144, IMG submission 123175) | Freshwater microbial mat bacterial communities from Lake Vanda, McMurdo Dry Valleys, Antarctica - Oligotrophic Lake LV.19.BULKMAT1 | ecosystem: Environmental > Aquatic > Freshwater >...
CAAGCCGATCTACAAGGGCCGCATCCAGATGCCGAATCCGGCCTCGTCCGGTACCGGGTTCTTCCACGTCTCCGGCTGGATCCAGATCATGGGCGAGGACAGGGCCTGGGCCTACATGGATCGCCTGCACGCGAACATCGCGACCTATGTCCATTCCGGATCCAAGCCGTGCCGCGATGCCGCCACCGGCGAGTTTCCGGTGGGCATCGCCTATGAACTCCTCGGCGCGCAGCTGATGACGCGCGGCGCGCCGATCCAGACGCTGATCATGGCCGAGGGCGGCGGCTGGGACATGGACGCCTTCGCGATCATCAAGGGGACGCCACGGCTGGCCGCCGCACGGCGGCTCGCCGACTGGGCCGCGAGCCGCAAGGCGAACGAGCTCTACGCGCGCTTCGCCACGCAGGTCGCCTGGCCGGGCATCCCCAACCAGATGCCGAACTACCCGGCGGGCGTCGACGCGTCGCTGATCAAGAACGACTTCGCCTGGGCGGCGGCCAACCGGGCGCGCATTCTCGGCGAGTGGACGAAGCGCTACGACAGCAAGAGCGCGCCGCGCTAGGATCGGCCGTGTGTTGATCACCGTCTCGGTCGAAGACCTCGTCGCGACGATCGCCCCGGGCGATCTCGTCGCCATTCCGCCGGACTACTCCGGCGTCGCGATGGCAGCGACGCGTGCACTCGTCGCGCGCGGCCTGCGCGGTTTGCGCCTGATCGCCGTGCCGACATCGGGGCTGCAGGCCGATGTGATGATCGGCGCCGGTCTCGTCGCCGAGAAGGGCGTGCCCTTCATGCCGCTGCGCGGTTTGCTCGGCACGGACATCCTTGCTCAACGCGAGGATTGGCGGGTCGGTTGCAATCCCTTCGCGACTGGCGATGACCCGATCGTGTTGTTGCCGGCGATCCGCCCGGATGTGGCGCTGTTCCACGCGCCGAAGGCGGATCGCGAGGGCAATGTATGGATCGGCCGGCGGCGCGAACTGGCCACGATGGCGCATGCCGCGAGGCGCGCGCTGGTGACCGTCGAACACATCGTCGACGGATCGCTGATGGATGACGAGGCGAGCGCCGCGGGTTCGCTGCCAGCGCTGTATGTCGGCGGCATCGCGATCGCGCCGCGCGGCGCCTGGCCGCTGGGCTGTCAGGATCTCTACGATGCCGACGAAGCGGCGCTGGCGCGCTACGCGACGGCTGCGCGCACGGAGACTGGGTTCGCGGCGTGGCTCGCGGACTTCATGCGGCTGCCGGCCGAAGCGGCATGAGCGATCCGCAAGTCCTGCGTCGCGAGGCGATGCTCGCGGCGATGCTGCGCCGCCTCGAAGGCTGCGGCACGATCGCCGTGGGCGCATCCTCGCCGCTTCCAGGCACGGCGGCATTGCTTGCCCGCGCCAAATGGGGCGCGCGGATCCTGATGCTCGGCAGTCGCCGGCACAACAGCTTCACCGATGGCGGCCGCGAGCTGTTCGACTGCGCCGCGCAAGGTCGCATCGACGCCTTCTTCCTGTCCGGCGGCCAGATCGATGGCGCGGCGAACATCAATCTGATCGGCATCGGCGCCTATCCATCCGGACTGAAACAGCGTTTTCCCGGCTCCTTCGGTTCGGCCCATCTCTATTTCGTGGTGCCCCGGGTCATTCTGTTTCGCGAGGAGCACGAGCCGCGCACGACCCCGCAGCGCGTCGACGTCATCAGCGCGCCTGGCACCAGCCAACCCAATGTTTTCCGCCCCGGCGGTCCAACCGCCCTCATCACCGGACGTTGTGTTTTCGGTTTCGACCGGCAGCGCGGCCGGTTCACGATCGAGAGCGCGCATGCGGGCGAGACTGCGGCAAGCGTGCGCGCCGCGACCGGGTTCGATTATGATGCGCCGTCCGAAATCGCCGAGACGGTCGGGCTCTCGCCGGAAGACCGCGCCCTGATCCGGGAGCGCGTGGCCGGCGAGCTCGCTGAAACCTATCCACGCTTTGCAGCCGGCCTGCTCGCCGCCTGAACGATGATCGAGAGAACGAACTCATGGATGGCACTGCGATTCCCAACACCGGCGCGCTCGCGGGGATCCGCGTCATCGACCTGACGCGCGTGCTCGGCGGTCCCTATGGCACGCAAGTGCTGGGCGACCACGGCGCCGATGTGATCAAGGTCGAGCCGCCCGGTGGTGACGAGGTCCGCGACTGGGGCCCGCCGTTCCGCGACGGCACCGCGTCGTATTTCGTCGGCGTGAATCGCAACAAGCGCATGATGGCGCTCGACCTCACCAAGCCGGACGGGCGCGAAGTTCTGCTGCGGCTGCTCGAAGGCGCGGATGTGCTGATCCATAATTTCAAGAGCGGCTCGCTCGAGAAATGGGGCATCGGCTACGAGCAGCTGCTCAAGGCGCGTTTTCCGAAGCTGATCTATTGCCACATCACCGGCTTCGGCGACGACGGGCCCTATGGCGGTCTGCCCGGCTATGACGCGGCGGTGCAGGCGATGGCCGGGCTGATGAGCATCAACGGCTCGCAGGAGAGCGGACCGATGCGCATGGGCACGCCACTGGTCGATCTCGGCATGGGCCTCAACTGCGTGATCGCGATCCTGCTGGCGCTGCATCATCGCCACAAGACCGGCGAGGGCCAGGCGCTGGACGTCTCGCTCTACGACTCTGCCGTCAGCCTGCTGCATCCGCAGGCCGCGAACTACCTGATGTCGGGCAAGGTGCCGCAGCTGATCGGCAACGCGCATCCCAACATCAGCCCCTATGATTGCTTCCGTGCGGGCAGCAAGTTCATCTTCCTCGCCGTCGGCAATGATCGCCAGTTCCGCAAGATGTGCGAGTTGATGGGCGCGCCGCAGCTGATCGACGATCCACGCTTCGCCGACAACGCCAAGCGCGTCGAGAACCGCGCGGCGTTACGGGCGTCGCTGGAGACTCTGTTCGCCAACCACGACGCGGTGCGTCTCGCCGACACGCTCGCGCGCAACGGCGTTCCGGCCGGCGCGGTTCTGGACATCGGCGAGGTGATGACGAGCGAGCACACCAAGCATCGGGAGATGCTGCTCGAGGAAGGGACCTACCGCTCGACCGGCATACCCATCAAGATGTCCAAGACCAAGCCACGTCTGCGCTGGGCGCCCCGCGCGTTCAATGTCGACGGCGCGGCGATCTTGCGCGAAGCTGGCTACTCGGACTCGGAAATCGCCCGGCTGCAGGACAACGGGGTCAGCCCGAAGCAGCGGCGCAAGGGGGGGACGGAATGAGCGCGGAGATCATCAATCTGCGTCGCGCGCGCAGGGCCAAGGAACGTCTCGAGCAGGATCTGCGTGCGGCGGCGAACCGCGCCAAATTCGGTCGCACGGGCAATGAGCGACGCCTCGAAGCGACGGAGTCGGCGCGCAGCGGGCGTGAGCACGCGGGCGCGAAGCTCGACCGCTGATGCGCAAGCTGCATTTCAGCGCGGCGGAACTCGCCGATCGTCGTGCGCGATGCTGTCGCGCGATGACGGCGGCAGGACTCGACGGGCTGTTGTGCTTTCGCCAGGAATCCATGTTCTGGCTGACCGGCTACGACACGTTCGGCTTCGTGTTCTTCCAATGCCTGTATCTCGGCGCCGATGGGAAGATGACTCTGCTGACGCGTGCACCGGACCGGTTGCAGGCGGCGCAGACCTCGGTGATCGACGACGTGCGCATCTGGGTCGACGCGCCGGACGCGGGCCCGGCGGTTCAGCTTCGCGACATCCTCGCCGGCCATGGCGCAAGAGGAAAACGCTTCGGCGTCGAGTGGGAAGCCTACGGGCTCACGGCGCGCAACGGTCAGCGCCTCACGGCGGCGCTCGACGGGTTCTGCACGACTGTCGATGCGTCCGACCTCGTCTCGCGCCTGCGCGTCGTGAAGAGCGCGGCCGAGCTGGTCCATGTCCGCAAGGCGGCGTCGCTGGCGGACGAAGCGCTCGCCGAGGCGCATCGCCTGGCCCGGCCGGGCGCCGATGAGGGCGAGATCCTCGCCGCTATGCAGGCGGCCGTGCTGCGCGGCGGCGGCGACGAACCCGCCAACGAGCAGATCATCGGATCGGGACCGCACGCGTTGCTCTGTCGGACGCATACGGGTCGGCGCCGGCTCGACGCTCGGGACATGCTCACGCTCGAATTCGCCGGCGTCTACCGCCACTACCATGCCTGTTTCATGCGCACCCTCGCGATCGGCGCGCCCGATCCGCGGATGCGCGACATGCACAAGGCCTGCGTCGACGCGCTGCATGCCTGCGAGGCGGCGCTGCAGCCGGGCCGTGCGATCGGCGAGGTCTTCGAGGCGCATGCCAGCGTGCTCGACGCGGCCGGCTACCGCGACCAGCGCATGAACGCCTGCGGCTATTCCCTCGGCAACACCTTCGCGCCGAACTGGATGGATTGGCCGATGTTCTATCGTGGCCAGAGCTACGTGGCCGAGGCGGGCAACGTCTTCTTCATCCACATCATCGTGTTCGACGAAGCCAAGGGCCTCGCGATGACGCTCGGCCGCACCAGCGAAGTCACCGCATCAGGCGCTCAACCGCTCTCGACTGCATCTCTCGACTTCGTGCCGGGTTGATCGCGGCCACGCGCCGTGGTGGCCTCACAACGGCTTGCGCAGTCGCTGCGCGATTTCGCCGACGATGCCGCGGCGGAAGGCCATGACGCAGATGACGAAGATCGCGCCCTGGACGACGGTGACCCAGGCGCCGAGATGAGCGAGGTAGTTCTGCATCGCCACGATGATGAAGGCGCCGAGCATCGGTCCGAAGATCGTGCCCAGGCCGCCCACCAGCGTCATCAGGATCGCCTCGCCCGACATCGACCAATGCACGTCGGTCAGCGAGGCGAGCTGGAACACCAGCACCTTCATGCTCCCGGCCAATCCGGCCAGCGTCGCCGAGAGCACGAAGGCCGCGAGCTTGTAATGGTCGGTCTTGTAGCCGAGGCTGATCGCGCGCGGCTCGTTCTCGCGGATCGCCTTGAGCACCTGGCCGAAGGGCGAATGCACGATGCGATAGATGAGCAGGAAGGCGGCGACGAAGATCGTCGCGACCACGACGTACATCGTGAGGTCGTCGCGCAGATCGATGAACCCGAACAATCGGCCGCGCGGCACGGCCTGGATGCCGTCTTCGCCGCCGGTGAACGGCGCCTGCAGGCAGAAGAAATAAATCATCTGCGAGAAGGCGAGGGTGATCATCGCGAAATAGATGCCCTGGCGGCGGATCGCGAGCGCGCCGATCACGAACCCCAACGTCGCGGCGGTCGCGGTGCCGGAGAGAATGGCGAGTTCGGGCGTCAGCCCCCACACCTTTGCGGCATGGGCGGCCACGTAGCCGGCCGCGCCCAGAAACGCCGCATGGCCGAAGCTGACCAGGCCGACATAGCCGAGCAGCAGGTTGAAGGCGCAGGCATAGAGCGCGAAGCACAGGGCCTTCATCAGGAAGACCGGATAGATCATCGTCGGCGCGATGACGAGGAACAGGATGATCGCGGCGAAGACGCCGAGCTGGGCGCGTGGCACGGAGCCGATTTGCGTCGTGGGGGTGGAGGTCGAGGGAGTTGCCATCAGCTCATGCCGCCCGTCCGAAGAGGCCTGCCGGCTTGAGCAGGAGAACGATCGCCATGATCACGAAGATCACCGTCGTCGACGCTTCCGGATAGAACACTTTGGTCAGGCCTTCGATCACGCCGAGCGCGAAGCCGGTGATGATCGAGCCGAGGATCGAGCCCATGCCGCCGATCACCACGACGGCGAAGACGACGATGATCACGTTCGCGCCCATCTGCGGCGCGATCTGGTAGATCGGCGCGGCGAGCACGCCGCCCAGGGCCGCGAGCGCGACGCCGAAGCCATAGGTCAGCGTGATCATCCGGGGCACGTTGATGCCGAAAGCCTGGACGAGGCTGGGGTTCTCTGTCGCGGCGCGCAGATAGGCGCCGAGCTTGGTGCGCTCGATCACGAACCAGGTGCCGACGCACACGGTGACCGAGGCGACGACGACCCAGGCGCGATAGGCCGGCAGCATCATGAAGCCGAGATCGATCGGCCCAAGGTCCTGGATCTCCGGCGGGATGCGATAGGGTTGCCCCGAAGATCCGAACTCGTTGCGAAACAGCCCTTCGATGATCAGCCCCATGCCGAAGGTGAAGAGCAGGCCGTAGAGATGGTCGAGCTTGTACAGGCGATGCAGGAACAAACGCTCCATCGCCATGCCGGTCGCGCCGACCACGATCGGCGCGACGAGCAGCGACCACCAATAGCCGAGTCCGAGCTTGTTGAGCAGCAGCCACGCCACGAACGCGCCCATCATGTACTGGGCGCCGTGCGTGAAGTTGACGATGTTCAGCATGCCGAAGATCACCGCCAGGCCGAGGCTCAGCAGCGCGTAGAATGATCCGTTCACCAGCCCGATGGTCAGCTGACCAAAGAGCTGGATCGGCGAGATGGCGTGGCCGAAGAGTTCGATCATGCGGGTGCTCGCTGTCGCCCCTCACGCCGACGCCATCGCGCCGGGTGAGGGGACGCATCCAGGGCTCAGTTCGAGGCGACCATGGGGCAGCCGCCATCCTTCATCGGGCGGAAGGCTTCGGCGGCCGGGATCGTCGAGCGGACCTTGTAGTAATCCCAGGGCTTGGTGGATTCCGCCGGCTTCTTGACTTCGAACAGATAGACGTCGTGGAGCTTGCGGCCGTCGGCGCGCACGCTGCCTTTGCCGAACAGGGCGTCGTCGGTCGGCATCTCTTTCATTTTCTTGACCACTGCGGCGCCATCGCCATCAGCCTTCATCTGCTCCATCGCGCGCAGATAATGCACGACCGCGGAGTAGACGCCGGCATGGACCATCGTCGGGTGAATGCCCTTATTGCGCTCCGCGAAGCGCTTGGCGAACGCGCGATTGGGGTCGTTCATGTCCCAGTACCAGGACTCCGTCATGATCAGACCCTGCGCCGTCGGCAGGCCGAGGCCATGGACGTCGGTGATGAAGACCAGTAGGCCGGCGAGGCTTTGGCCGCCGCGCACGATGCCGAACTCGGCGGCCTGCTTGATGGCGTTGGTGGTGTCGCCGCCGGCGTTGGCGAGGCCGATGATCTTGGCTTTCGACGCTTGCGCCTGCAGCAGGAAGGACGAGAAATCCTGGTTGTTCAGCGGATGGCGCACCTTGCCCAGCACCTTGCCGCCGTTCTTCACGACGACCGCCTCGGTATCGGCTTCGAGCTGATGGCCGAAGGCGTAGTCGGCGGTCAGGAAGAACCAGCTGTCGCCGCCGGTCTTGACGATCGCGTTGCCGGTACCGTTGGCCAGCACCCAGGTGTCATAGGTCCAGTGGATCGTGTTGGGCGAGCATTGCGCGCCGGTGAGCGCGGAACTCGCCGCGCCTGAGACGAGGAACACCTTGTTCTTCTCGCGCGTGACCGTGTTGACGGCGAGCGCAACGGCGGAGTTCGGCACGTCGACGATCACGTCGACGCCGTCGCGGTCGTACCATTGGCGCGCGATGTTCGAGCCGACATCGGCCTTGTTCTGATGATCCGCCGAAACGAATTCGACCTTCAAGCCCTTGGCCGCCGCGCCGAAATCCTCCACCGCCATGCGCGCAGCGAGCACCGAGCCGGCGCCGGCGAGATCGGTGTAGAGCGACGACATGTCCGAGAGGATGCCGATCTTGATCTCGTTGTTGGTGAGCTGTGCCTGCGCGGATCCCGCGGCAAGTCCGATGGCCCCGGCCAATGCAAGTGTATGTCTGAGACTCATGATGTTCTCTCCCTGCTGGTGAAAGGGGTTTCAGACCCCGAGATAGTCGTGAAGCTTCGTCATGTTCGCCGCGAGATCCGCGTTGCGGATCATCTCCGCAACCCGGCCATGTTCCATGACGTAGTGCCGGTCCGCGACCGTCGCCGCGAAACGGAAATTCTGTTCGACCAGCAGGATCGTGAATCCGTCCTGCTTCAGCCGCCTGATCGTGTCGCCGATCTGCTGGATGATCACGGGCGCGAGACCTTCGGTCGGCTCGTCGAGCAGCAGCAGCCGCGCGCCGGTGCGCAGGATGCGCCCGATCGCGAGCATCTGCTGCTCGCCGCCGGAAAGCTTGGTGCCCTGGCTGCGCAGCCGCTCGCGCAGATTTGGGAAGAGCGTGAAGATCTGGTCGACCGTCAGACCTCCGGGCCGCACTTCCGGCGGCAGCAGGAGATTTTCCTGAACGGTCAGCGAGGCGAAGATGCCGCGCTCCTCGGGGCAGAGCGCGATGCCCGCGCGCGCGATGCGGTTCGACGGCCAGGCGATCGTATCGTGACCCTGGAACATGATCGAACCGGTGCGCTTCGCCACCATGCCCATGATCGACTTCATCGTCGTGGTCTTGCCGGCGCCGTTGCGGCCGAGCAGGGTCACCACCTCGCCCTCGCCGATTTCGAGATCGACGCCGTGGAGAATGTGCGATTCCCCGTACCAGGCGTTCAGCCCCTTGACGGTCAGCAGCGCGGCGCGCGCGGCGGCGTCACGCATGGGCGCTGCCCAGATAGGCTTCGACCACGCGTGGATCCTTCGAGACGTGGGCGTAGTCGCCCTCCGCGAGGATCTCGCCGCGCGCCAGGACCGTGATGCGATCGGACAGTGCTGCGACGACCGAGAGATTGTGCTCGACGATCAGGACGGTCCGGTTGGCGGCCACTTTCTTGACCAGCGCGGTGATGCGCGCGACATCCTCGTGGGTCATGCCGGCCGTCGGCTCGTCGAGCAGCATCATCTCCGGCTCCAGCGCGAGCGTCGTCGCGATCTCCAGCGCGCGCTTGCGTCCGTAGGGAAGTTCGACCGCAACGGCATCGACGAACTCATTGAGACCGACGGCATCGATCAACTCCCGTGCGCGGTCGTGGTATTGCGCGAGCACGGAATGCGAGCGCCAGAAATCGAACGAGCCTCCCCGCGCGCGCTGCAGGGCGATGCGGACATTCTCGAGCACGCTGAGATGCGGGAACACGGCGGAGATCTGGAACGACCGCACCAGCCCCATGCGCGCGATGTCCGCTGGTTTGGCGCGCGTGATGTCGCGGCCCTTGTAGGCGATGCGCCCGCTGGTCGGTGTCAGGAATTTCGTCAGCAGATTGAAGCAGGTCGTCTTGCCCGCGCCGTTCGGCCCGATCAGCGCGTGGATCGAGCCGCGCCGGACCCGCAACGCGACGTTCTTCACGGCCACGAAGCCGCGGAACTCTTTCGTGAGGCCTTCGGTTTCGAGGATCGACTCGTCGCTCATGCAGGCCGGGTCCGGGATCGGGCGGCGGGATGCCGCGCGTCCCTGGATATGCCCCACGTGCCCAAGCCACGTCAAAGCCCGAACAGACCACAAGTATTTCGCGGGATTGGTCGCAGGCGGGATTTTCCGGGGATGGTGGGCGCTGTTGGGATTGAACCAACGACCCCCGCCGTGTGAAAGCGGTGCTCTGCCGCTGAGCTAAGCGCCCATCGACCCGAAAAATCGCGGGCGATATAAGAGCCGTCGTTGCGCAGTGTCAAGAAACCCAGCTTCCGCGGATCGCGCGGCGGTGGATCAACAACCGACAGGACCAGGGCTCACGTATGATTTCACACCTGCGTCGCCTCGCACTGCTCATGGGCTTGCTCGCCGCCTTGCCGGCCGCGGCTCAGGATCAACGCCGCATCGCCATTGCCTACGACGTCTACACCGGCGGGCTGCAGGTCGTGGAGTTCGGGCTCGATCTCGCGCTCAGCGCCAGCCGCTATGACGTGCTGACGCGGCTCAAGACCCGCGGCGTCTATGGCGCACTCTTCCCCTGGGAACAGGTCAGCCGCGGGAGCGGTCAGGTCTCGACGGCCAAGCTCGCCCCGCTCAGCTACGAGCAGCGCGGGCAATTTCGCGGCCGCGAGCGGGTGGTCGAGATCGGTTACGCGAATGGACGCGTCGCGGATGTCCGGCTGGAGCCGACGGCGCTGGACGACAACGATCGCGAGCCGGTGCTCGACGACCAACTCGCCGGCGTGGTCGATCCGCTCGCGGGGGTGCTCGGCCTGATCATTCGCGTCAATGATGGAGGACATTGCGCCGGGCGCTACGAGGGCTTCGATGGCCGGCGCCGGTTCAATATCGAGTTCGTCGATCGCGGGATCGAACGCGTCGAGGTCGGCCGCCCCGTGGCGTTCGCCGGCGACGCGCGCGGCTGTGATTTCGTGTATCGCCAAACCGGTGGGTTCGTGCGTCGCGTGACCTGGGGAGAGGACCGGCAGCGCGTTCCACAGCTCGGCCGCGTCTGGCTCGCGAACGTCGCCGCGCGCCTGCCGATCGTGCCGGTGAAGATCGAAGTCGAGAGCAATTGGGGTCGCACGATCGCCTCTATGCGCAAGCTCGAGCCGTGACCCTTGCTGAATGGATTGCGCAGGATCCGCTGTCATGGGTCGTAAGAGTAAGTGACTTGGAAAGGATGATTGCCGTATGCCATTGCGCAACCCTGAGTGCACGATCCTCAATCCCCGACGAATCATAAATGCCGCGAAACACGACTGATCTCGCCGTCGTCATCCTGGCTGCCGGTCTCGGCACGCGGATGAGATCCGATCGCCCAAAGGTCCTGCATGGACTCGCCGGCAGGCCGATGATCGGCCATGTCGTCGCGGCCATCGCGCCGCTGAAGCCGGCGCGCGTGGTGCTGGTCATCGGCCCGGAACCCGTGATGGCCGATGTCGAGCGTGCGGCGCGCGCCGCGGCGCCGAGTCTGAGCTTCACGACGGTCGTGCAGCAGGAGCGCCTCGGTACCGGCCATGCCGTGAAGCAGACCAAGGCCGCGCTCGCCGGACATCGCGGCGACGTGGTCGTGCTGTTCGGCGATACCCCGCTGGTGACCACGGACACGGTGCGTCGCCTGATCCAATCGCGGCGGCGCGCGAAACACGCGGTCGTCGCGGCCGGCTTTATGCCTGCGGATCGCAAGCTCTTTGCACGGCTGCTGCTCGACGAGCGCGGTCGCCTCGAGCGCGTCGTCGAAGCGCGCGACGCCAGCGAGGCGGAAAAGAAGATCGAGCTCTGCAACGCCGGGCTGGTCGCGATCGACGGTGCGGTGCTGTTCGATCTGCTCGGGCGCCTGCGCAATGAAAACGCCAAGAAGGAATTCTACCTCTTCGACATCATCCGGCTCGCTGGCCAGCGCGACCGGGTCTGCGGCCACGTCGTGATCCCGGTCGATGACGCGTTCGGCGTCGACTCTCGCGGCGCGCTCGCCGAGGCCGAGGCGATGCTGCAGAAGCGGCTGCGCAGCGCAGCGATGGAGAACGGCGCGACCCTGGTGGCGCCGGAGACCGTCTTCTTCAGCTACGATACGCAGCTTGGCCGCGACGTTACCGTCTGGCCGCATGTCGTATTCGGCCGCGATGTCCGGATCGGCGATGGCATCGAGATTCGCAGCTTTTGCCATCTCGAGGGCTGCACGATCGAGACCGGCGCGACGATCGGTCCTTTCGCGCGTCTGCGGCCGGGCGCCGCGATCGCGGCGGATGCGCATATCGGCAATTTCGTGGAGATCAAGGCCGCGTCGATCGAACGCGGCGCCAAGGTCAATCATCTCACCTACATCGGCGACGCACGCGTCGGCGCCAAGGCCAATGTCGGGGCCGGCACGATCACGTGCAACTATGACGGCTTCGAGAAGTTCCACACCGACATCGGCGAGGGCGCGTTCATCGGCTCGAACAGCGCGCTGGTCGCGCCGGTGAAGATCGGGGCCGGCGCCAATGTCGGCGCCGGCAGCGTCGTCACCAAGGATGTGCCGGCCGACGCGCTGATCGTCGCGCGCGGCGAACAGCGGATCATCGAGGGCTGGGCAGGACGCTATCGCGCACGTCGCGCCGCCGAGAAGAGCGCCAAACAAGACAAGAAGAAAGGCTGACGCCATGTGCGGGATCATCGGGATCATCGGCAAGAACGACGCCGCGCCCCTACTGCTCGACGGCCTGAAGCGGCTCGAATATCGCGGCTACGATTCCGCGGGCGTGGCGACGGTGCGCAACGGGACGATCGAACGTCGCCGCGCCGAGGGTAAGATCGCCAATCTGGAATCCGTGCTCAAGGCCTCGCCCTTGGCCGGCATGACCGGCATCGGTCATACGCGCTGGGCCACGCACGGCGTGCCCAACGAGACCAACGCGCATCCGCACGCGACGCATCGTGTCGCCGTCGTGCACAACGGCATCATCGAGAACTTCGCCGAGCTCAAGGCCGAGCTCACGGCCAAGGGCTGCAAGTTCGAAACGCAGACCGACACCGAAGTGTTCGCGCATCTGCTCACGCTCCTGCTCGACGGAGGCTTGTCGCCGAAGGACGCGATGGGGCAGGCGCTCAAGCGCATCCGCGGCGCTTTCGCCATCGGCGTTCTCGTGGCTGGCCAGGACAAGCTGCTGCTTGCCGCGCGCCAGGGCTCGCCGCTCGCGATCGGCTGGGGCGCGGGCGAGATGTTCCTCGGCTCCGACGCCTTTGCGCTCGCGCCGCTCACGCGCAGGATCTCCTATCTGGATGACGGCGACTGGGCGGTGCTGACCGCCGATGGCGCGGAGATCTTCGACAAGGACGATCACGCCGTGAAGCGATCGATCAAGGAGACCGCGCTGTCCGGCGCGCTGATCGGCAAAGGCAATCACCGCCACTTCATGCACAAGGAAATCCACGAGCAGCCCGCCGTCTTGGGCGACACGCTGCGCGCGTACATGAATCCGGCGACCTATGCGATCGGTCTGCCCAAGCTGCCTTTCGACTTCGCGACCTTGCCGCGCCTGACGATCGTCGCGTGCGGCACGTCGTACTATGCCGGCCAGATCGCGAAATACTGGTTCGAGCAATATGCACGCCTCGCGGTCGATACCGACATCGCCTCGGAGTTCCGCTATCGCGAACCGGTGCTCGCTAAGGACGGCGCGGCGCTGTTCATCTCGCAATCGGGCGAGACGATCGACACGCTCGCGGCGCTCCAGCATGCACGCCGTGAAGGTCAGAAGATCGCCTCGATCGTCAACGCACCGGAAAGCACGATCGCGCGGGATTCCGACGTCGTGTTCCCGACCCATGCCGGACCTGAGATCGGCGTCGCCTCGACCAAGGCGATGGCGACGCAGCTCACCGTGCTGGCCTGCCTGGCGCTCGCCGCTGCGAAGGCGCGCGGCGCCATCGACGCGAAGACCCACGTCAAGCTCTCAGTCGCCTTGACCGAGGCGCCGGCACGCGTCGCCGAAGTGCTCGCGCATGACGAGGCGATCCAGAAGCTCGCGCATGTGGTCGCCGAGGCGCGCGACGTCCTCTATCTGGGCCGCGGCTCGTCCTACCCAGTCGCCATGGAAGGCGCGCTGAAGCTCAAGGAGATCTCCTATATCCACGCCGAAGGCTATCCTGCTGGCGAGATGAAGCACGGCCCGATCGCGCTGATCGACGAGGACGTGCCCGTGATCGTGGTGGCGCCGACCGACGAGCTGTTCGAGAAGACCGCGTCGAACATGCAGGAGGTCGCCGCGCGCGGCGGTCGCGTCATCCTGCTCTCCGACAAGAAGGGCATCGAGAAGGCCGGCAGCGTCGCCTGGGCTTCGATCGAGCTGCCCGCCGTCGACCGCTTCGTCGCGCCGATCCTCTACATCGTCCCGGTGCAGCTGCTCGCCTATCACGTGGCGGTGCTCAAGGGCACGGATGTCGACCAGCCGCGCAACCTGGCCAAGAGCGTGACGGTGGAGTGACTTGGCGGATGCAATGAGGGGAGTGCACGCAGGAGCGGCTTGACGGGACCGGTCGGTGGCGTGCCACATCGGGTTCCATGCTCGCCGGTCTCTCGTCCCTCGATCTCCTCGCAGTCGGCGTCTTCGTCGCGCTCTTCGCGGGTTACAGCTATCTGGCCGATCACCGATTCGCTGACCACGGACTGATGGGCGCTACAGCACGGCATCGCATCCGATGGATGGAGCAGATGCTCGCGCGCGAGAACCGGATTTATGATTCGACGCTCGTGGCGAACATCGCCCGCTCGCCGACATTCTTCGCGCAGACCTCGCTGCTGATCCTGGGTGGCCTGATCGCCGTGCTCGGCGCCGGCGATCGTGTCGTGGGCATCGTGGCTGAGGTGCCGTTCGCGCAGGGGCAGGCGACCTGGCACGTCAAGATCGCGCTCGAGATCGTCATCTTCATCTACGCCTTCTTCAAGTTCACCTGGTCGATGCGGCAGTTCAACTACCTGATGATCGTGATGGGTGCGGCGCCGCCGCATGGCAGCCAGGGCGCGATGGATGACGGGCGGCGGGTCGTCGCCCGCGCCTCGCGCATCAGCGACATCGCGACACAGCACTTCAATTCCGGGATCCGTGGCTATTATTTCGGATTGGCGGCGCTGGGGTGGTTCGTGCATCCCCTGCTGCTGATGGCGGTCAGCGCCCTGGTGCTGCTCGTGCTGTGGCGGCGCGAGTTCCATTCGCGCACGCTGGACGCCCTGAAGGAGTGAGTTGATGGGTTTCGACTACGATCTGTTCACGATTGGCGCGGGTTCGGGCGGCGTTGCCGGTTCGCGACGCGCTGCGGCGTACGGTGCGAAGGTTGCGATCGCCGAGGATCGCCGCGTCGGCGGCACCTGCGTGCTGCGCGGCTGCGTGCCGAAGAAGCTGCTGGTGTATGGGACGCATTTCGCCGAGGAGCTCGCGGATGCGCGTGGCTATGGCTGGACGGTGGACGGCGCGCGCTTCGATTGGGGCGCATTGATCGCCGCGAAGAACCGCGAGACCGATCGCCTCAACGGCATCTACATCAAGCTGCTGACGGATTCGAAGGTCGCGATCCTCGACGGCCGCGCGCGCATCGTCGCGCCGAACACCGTCGATGTCGCCGGCAAGCGCGTCACCGCGAAGCACATCCTGATCGCGACAGGTGGTCATCCCGAGCGGCTGCCGATCCCCGGCGCGGAACTCGCAATCGATTCCGATCAGGCGCTGGACCTGACCGTGCTGCCCAAGCGCGTCGCCATTCTCGGCGGCGGCTACATCGCGGTGGAGTTCGCGGGCATCTTCCGGGCGGCGGGATCGGAGGTCACGCAGGTCATTCGCGCCGAGCGCGTGCTGCGTGGCTTCGATGAGGAGGTCCGCAGCCACCTGCAGGGCGAGCTGGAGAAGAAGGGCATTCGCATCTGGTCCGGCAGCGAAGCGGCGGGGATCGAGCGCGTGGCAGGGGGCTTGCGCCTCACGCTCGCCGACGGTCGCAACCTCGAGGTCGATCAGGTGATGATCGCGACCGGGCGGCGTCCGAACACGCGCGATCTCTCGCTCGAACAGGTCGGCGTGACGCTCAACAAGATCGGCGCCGTCGCCGTGGACGAGTGTCAGGCGACGACGTCGCCCGGCATCTACGCCATCGGCGACGTCACGGACCGAGTCAATCTGACTCCGGTCGCGATCGCGGAGGGCAGAGGGCTGGCCGAGACCCTGTTCAACGACAATCCCACGAAGTTCGACCATGGCTGCATCGCGACGGCCGTGTTCAGCCAGCCGCCGGTCGGCACCGTGGGGCTCACCGAGGAAGCGGCCACGAAGCTCGGGCCTGTCGACATCTATCGCGCGGTGTTCCGGCCGATGAAGCACACGCTTTCGGGGCGCGAGGAAAAGACGCTGATGAAGCTGGTGGTCGATCGCGCGAGCCAGATCGTCGTCGGCGCGCATATGGTGGGCGCGGACTCACCGGAGATCATCCAGGCGCTCGCGATTGCGGTGAAGGCCAAGCTGAGCAAGCGCGATTTCGATCGCACCGTCGCCGTTCATCCGACCGCCGCGGAGGAATTCGTCCTCATGCGCGAGCCGCTCAAACGCAGTTGATAATTTGCAAGGAGGATCGTCGATGAGTTTCCATCTGTCCCGCGACGAGGTCGCGCGCTACGAGCGCGGCGGGTATCTGTTTCCCTGCGACGTGATGTCGGCAGCGGAAGCCGCAGCGGCGCGACGCAAGATCGAGGCGTTCGAGCGCAGTCTCGGCGGCCCCATTCCCAGGGAGATGTGCCACAAGCCGCATCTCTATTCGCAGACCATCGATGCCATCATCCGGCGCCCGGAGATTCTCGATCGGGTCGAGAGCATTATCGGCCCCGACATCCTGTGCTGGGAGACCGTGCTGTTCATGAAGGAGGCGAAGACCCCGGCCTTCATCTCCTGGCATCAGGACGCGACCTATTGGGGACTGGAGCCCTATGAGATCCTCACCGCATGGGTCGCGCTGAGCCCGAGTACACGGGAGAGCGGGTGCATGCGCGTCCTGCCGGGCTCGCATGTCGGCCCGATTGCGGCCCACAAGGATTCCTTCGCGCCCAACAACATGCTGTCGCGCGGGCAGGAGATTCAGGTCGAGGTCGATCAGGCCAAGGTCGTCGATCTCGTGTTGCGGCCCGGTCAGATGTCATTGCACCACGTCAAGATCGCGCATGGCTCGGATCCGAACACGTCAGACGACCGGCGCATCGGACTCGCCATCCGCTACGTGCCGGCGCATGTGCGCCAGGCGCTGGCCGGAAGCGACACGGCGACCCTGGTGCGCGGCACCGATCGCTTCGGTCATTTCGAGCCCGAACCCCATGCGACCAGCGATTTCTCGGTCGAGGGGCTGGCCAACCAGAAGCGCCTGCGCGAGCGGCGCATGGCGATTCTGATGATGCCGAAACCGCCCGCTTGAGCGGGCGTCACGGGCGCGGCCAGAACGCGTCGGTCCGATCGAGCACGCGATAGACGGCGAGGCCGATGGTTTCCTTGAGCGCGCGGCCGAACTCGGCCAGACGCCGGCCTGGACCGCGCATCAGGCTGATGGCCTCGGCAGGGTCGGCGCGGTGGTCGACGGGAAAGGCCACGACGGTCCAGCCGGCGCGGCGAAAGCATCCGACCGATCGCGGCATGTGGAAGGCCGATGTGACCAGCAGCCATGTCTCGCCTGGCTGCGGGGCGGCGAGCTTGAAGCTCTCCACCGCATTCTCATGCGTGTTGCGCGAGCGATCCTCGAACACCATGCGCTGGTTCGGCACGCCCAGCGCGGCGAGCAGGGGACGGGCAGCGTCGGCGTCGCGATCCTCCGGCGCGAACAGCGCTCCGGAACCGCCGGTAAAGACGATCCGCGCGGCGGGATAGCGACGAGCCAGTTCGGCGGTGGCCGTCAGCCTAGGCATGCCGCCTTCGCCGAGTGCGAAAGCGCCGGCGCGTCGCACGAGGCCAGAATCGACGTCGCCGCCGAGCACGACGATGCCGTCGACCTGCGCCGGCATGGGATCCGGCGGGGCAAAGCTCTGCTCCAGGGCGCCCAGCCACCAGCTGCCCAGGGGCACGATCCACAGCGTTGCGGTCACCAAGACGGCGCCGGTCACCAGGCGCCGGCCCCAGCGGGCGGTGCGCCCACCAAACAGAAGGATGGCGCCGACCGCAGTCAGCAGGAAAAGCGCTGCCTGGGGATCCAGGAAGATGCCGGCGAGCTTGGACAAGGCGAAGATCAGCGAGGGGGCGTCTTGCAACATGGCAGCCAGCCGATGTGGGAAAGGCGTGGTCGTTGCGCCGCGACTCGCGACGAGGTTAAGTTCCGGCTCAATCATTAAGCTCAACGAGTTGAACATGCCCGCAAAATGGACTCCCCAGACTTGGCGCAATCGTCCGATTCGTCAGGCGCCGGCGTATCGCGACAAGGCTGTGCTCGCGGCCGTCGAGAGCAAGCTGGGCGGCTTCCCGCCGCTGGTCTTTGCAGGCGAGGCCCGCGCGCTGAAGACTCGGTTGGCGGCGGTCGCCGAGGGCAAGGCCGTGCTGCTGCAGGGCGGCGATTGCGCCGAGAGCTTCGCCGAGTTCTCCGCCAACAACATCCGCGACAGTTTCAAAGTTTTCCTGCAGATGACGGTCGTGCTGATGTACGCGGCGGGCATGCCGGTCGTGAAGGTCGGCCGCATGGCCGGACAATTCGCCAAGCCACGCTCGGCCGACACCGAGACGATCGACGGCGTGACGCTGCCGGCCTATCGCGGCGACATCATCAACGGCATCGAGTTCGAGGCGGCCGCGCGCGAGCCGGATCCGCAGCGCATGCTGCAGGTCTACTCGCAATCGGCGTCGACGCTGAACCTGCTGCGCGCCTTCGCGCGCGGCGGCTATGCCGACCTCCATCGCGTGCACGGCTGGACGCAGGGCTTCGTCGCGAACTCGCCGGCGGCGGAACGCTTTCGCGAACTCGCCGATCGCATCGGCGACGCGCTGACCTTCATCGAGGCGTGCGGCATCCGCGCCGATCTCACGCCGCAGATCAGCGAGGCCGAGATCTTCACGAGCCACGAAGCTCTGCTGCTGCCCTACGAAGAGGCGCTGACGCGCATCGATAGCACCTCGGGCGAATGGTACGATTGTTCGGCGCACATGGTCTGGATCGGCGAGCGCACGCGACAGCTCGACGGCGCGCATGTCGAATTCTGCCGCGGCATCAAAAACCCGATCGCAATGAAGGTGGGACCGACCGTCGAGGGCGATGAAGTCATCCGCCTCATCGACATGCTTTCGCCCGACAACGAGCCGGGGCGCCTGACGCTGATCAGCCGCATGGGGCACGACAAGCTGGCCGAGCGTCTGCCGGCGCTCGTGCGGCGGGTGGCGCGCGAAGGCCGCAAAATCGTGTGGTCCTGCGATCCCATGCACGGCAACACGATCAAATCCTCGACAGGCTACAAGACGCGCCCCTTCGATCGCATCCTCGCCGAGGTGCGCGGCTTCATGGCGGTGCATCGCGCGGAAGGCACGCATGCCGGCGGCGTCCATTTCGAGATGACCGGCCAGAACGTGACGGAATGCATCGGCGGCGCGCAGGAAGTGACGGAGAGCGCGCTCGCCGATCGCTACCACACGCATTGCGATCCGCGGCTCAACGCCACGCAATCGCTCGAGCTCGCCTTTCTCATCGCCGAGGAGCTCAAGGCGTCACGCGTCGCTGCGCCGCAACGGCCGGCTGTGGCCGCGTCCTGACGTGACGGTCCTGCCCGAGCCGCGGCCGAGCGAAGCGGATGTCGCGCGTCAGGTCGATCGCTATTTCCTGCGCACCAAGCAGACGGTCGGGCGGTTCGGCGACAAGCGCGTCACCTACGCGATCTTCATGCGTCGCCCGGTCGTGTTCTGTCCCAAGCTGGCGGTGGACTGGATCGAGACCATCGCGGCCCAGCGCGGGACGCGCGTCGAGATCGAGCTGAACCACAACGAGGGCGAATGGGTCGGCGCGGGCGACCCGATGATGTACGTCTCGGGCTCGCTGTTCCACCTCGTCGATCTGGAGACGACCTATCTGCAGAAGATCGGTCCCGCCTGCGTCGCCGCCTACAACGCCTACACGATGTGCGTAGACTTGCCGAAGGTGGCGTTCCTGGCGATGGATGCGCGCCACTGCGCGGGCGGCGAGATGGCCGAGATGATGGCCTATGCGGCATCGGTCGGATCGACCGCCGCGAAACGCGAGGTCGGCGCGGTCGGGTTCATCGGCAGCTCCACCGATAGCGCCGCGCGCTTCTTCGGACAGACCATCGGCAAGGGAACGATGCCGCACGCGTTCATCGGCTATGCCGGCTCGACACTGCGCGCCGCGGAGATGATGGTCGAGGCGTTTCCCGCCGACGATCTGACCGTGCTCGTCGATTATTACGGCCTCGAGGTGACCGATACCCTGGCGGTGTGCCGGCGCTTTCCCGAACTTGCGGCGGCGGGGCGGCTCGGCGTGCGGCTCGACACGCATGGCGGCCGCTACATGGAGGGCCTCGATCTCGCGAGTTCCTACGGCGTGCTGGAGCGCAACGTGCCGCTCGCGATCCGCGGCTACCGCACCGAGACCGAGCTGCGCCATCTCGTCGGCACCGGCGTCTCGGCGGCGGCGATCTGGCATATGCGACGTACGCTCGACGCGACCGGGTTTACGAAGGTCAAGATCGTCGCGTCGTCGGGCTTCACGCCTGCGAAGTGCAAGACCATGGCCGTCGCGAATGTGCCGGTCGACGTGATCGGCACCGGCTCCTACCTGCCCGATGTCTGGACCGAGACCTACGCGACCTCGGACATCATCGAGTATGACGGGCGCGCATCGGTGAAAGTCGGCCGCGAGTTCCTGCTGCGCAAGGCGGCGGAGTGACGCCGTCCGCGCGCAGCCTGATTGCGCGGCTCGGAATCCGCCTGCCGATCATCCAGGCGCCGATGGCCGGCGGCATGACGACGCCGGCGCTGGTCGCCGCGGTGAGCGAGGCCGGAGGGCTCGGGAGTCTGGGCGCGGCGATGCTGTCGCCCGCCCAGATCCGCGAGGCCTGCGCCGCGATCCGCGCGCTGACGGCGCAGCCATTCAACGTCAATCTTTTCGTGTTGCCGAATACCGAGCCCGAGCCGCAGGTGCTTGCGCGCGCGGCGACGCGGCTTGCGCCCTTCCATGCCGAACTCGGCTTGCCGCCGCCGACGATCCCGAATGCCTGGGGCGAAGCGCTCGATGGCCAATTCGCAGCGGTGCTGGAGGCGGCGCCAGCCGTCATCAGCTCGCATTTTGCGGCCTTGCCGGAGGCGTTCATTGCTGCATGCAAACGGCGCGGCATCCTCGTCATCACGTCTGCGACGACACCCGACGAAGCGCGCGCGCTGGAACTGGCCGGCGTCGACGCGGTGATCGCTCAGGGCGCCGAAGCTGGCGGGCATCGCGGCAGCTTCCTCAAGCCGGTCGAACAATCGCTGATCGGGACCATGGCGCTGGTGCCGTTGATGGTCGATGCCGTGAACATTCCGGTGATCGCCGCTGGCGGGATCATTGATGGACGCGGGATCGCGGCGGCGCTGACGCTCGGCGCATCGGCGGCACAGCTCGGGACGGCTTTCCTCGCCTGTCCCGAAGCGGGCACCCATCCGCTGCACAAGGCAGCGCTGAGCAGCGCCGAAAGCACGATGCTGACCCGCGGCGTCACCGGACGTCACGCGCGGGGGTTGCGCAATCGCCTGCTGGAGACGCTCGAGCTCACGGCGGATGCCGCGCCGGATTATCGGATGCAAAGCAGCCTGTCAGGCCCGTTACGCGCTGCCGCAGCGAAGCAGGGACGCGCCGACCTGATGGCGATGTGGGCGGGGCAGGGACATCGTCTGGCGCGTGCCGAGCCGGCCGGCGAGCTGATCGCGCGGTTCGCGACGGAAGCTGGGCTTGGCTCGCGCTAGCTCCCGCTTGTGGCGAGGCCCCGGCTGAATCTGCTATGCCCCGCGTCCATGTCGTCCCCTGATCCGATCAGCGCCCTCGAGAGCCTCGTCGAACGCATCATCCTGGCAAGCCGCTGGCTGCAGGCGCCGCTCTATCTCGGGCTCGTGCTGGTGCTGGTGCTGGTCGTCGTCAAGTTCTTCGCCGAGTTCGTCCATCTCAGCCTCGTGGTCTTCAAGTCCGATGAGAGCGCGATGGTCCTCTACGTGCTGTCGCTGGTCGATCTCGTGATGGTGGCGAACCTGACGGTCATGGTTATCATCTCGGGCTATGAGAACTTCGTCAGCCGGATCGATGCCGCCGAAGGCGCCGAGCAGCTTGCCTGGTTCGGCAAGCTCGACCACGGGTCGCTCAAGATCAAGCTCGCCTCGTCGATCGTGGCGATCTCGTCGATCCACCTGCTGAAGGCGTTCCTCGATGCGGCGTCGATCGCCAACGACAAGCTGCTGATGCTGGTCGTCATTCACATGACCTTCATCGTGTCGGCGATCATGCTGGCCTATCTCGACAGGATGGCCGTCGGCAAACAGGCCAAGTCAGGCCATCAGGCGAACAAGGAGCATTGAGGCGGGTTCCGCGATCTCACGTTTCCGCGGGTCACGCCAAGTCGATCCATGACCAGCATGCTCTCGATAGCCATCGCGCAGATCAATCCGACCGTCGGCGACATCGCCGGCAATGTCGCGCGGATCCGCGACTTCCGCCGTCAGGCTGCGGCGCTCGGCGCCGAACTCGTGGTCTTTCCGGAACTCTGCGTGGCGGGCTACCAGCCCGAGGATCTCGTGCTGAAGCCGGCCTTCCTCGATGCCTGCCGCGCCGCCGTGGAGACATTGGCGGCCGACACGGAAGATGGCGGTCCGGCGCTGATCGTCGGCGCGCCCTGGGTCGAAATCGGCTTGCCCTACAACGCCGCCTTGCTGCTCGACGGCGGCAGGATCACGGCACAGCGCTTCAAGCAGGACCTGCCCAATTACGGCGTCTTCGACGACAAGCGCGTCTTCGCCGGCGGCAAGCCACAGGGACCAGTCGTGTTCCGCGGCGTACGCCTCGGCGTCATGATCTGCGAGGACATGTGGAAGCCCGATGTCAGCGAGACGCTGGCCGAGTCCGGCGCGGAAATCTTGATCGTGCCCAATGGCAGCCCTTACGAGGCGGACAAGACCGATGAGCGCATCAACCTCGCGGTCGCGCGTGTGGTCGAGACTCAGCTGCCGCTGATCTACGTCAACCAGATCGGCGGCCAGGACGAGGTCGTCTATGACGGCGCTTCCTTCGTCATCAACGGCGATCGCCAGCTGGTCGCGCAGGCGCCGGCGTTTCGCGAGCATCTGATGCTGACGCGCTGGACTCGCGGTGCGGAGGGCGGCTGGGGCTGCACGCCCGGTGCGATCGCCAAGCCGCCGGGCTCGCTGGCGTCGATCTATGCCGCGCTGGTTGTCGGGCTCGGCGACTATGTCGACAAGAACCGGTTTCCCGGCGTGATCCTCGGCCTGTCCGGTGGCATCGACTCCGCGCTGACGGCGGCGATCGCGGTCGATGCGCTGGGCAAGGACCGCGTGCGGGCGGTGATGATGCCGTCGCCCTATACCAGCCGCGACAGCCTGGAAGACGCGGCGCAGGTCGCCGGCTTGCTCGGCATCCAGTACGAGAGCATTTCGATCGAGCCGGCGATGACGGCGTTCGCTGCCATGCTGGCCGGCGCCTTCGCAGGCAAGAAGCCGGACATCACCGAGGAGAACATCCAGTCGCGCGCGCGCGGCCTGACGCTGATGGCGCTGTCGAACAAATTCGGCCACATGGTCGTGTCGACCGGCAACAAGTCCGAGATGTCCGTCGGCTATGCGACGCTTTACGGCGACATGTGCGGCGGCTACGCGGTGCTGAAGGACGTCTACAAGACGACGGTGTTCGAGCTCTGCCGCTGGCGCAACTCCCATCACCTCGAGTTCTGGCGGGGCCCGGCAGGGAAGGTGATGCCCGAGCGCGTGATCACCAAGCCGCCGACGGCCGAGCTCAAGCCGGACCAGACCGACGAGGCGTCGCTCGGCCCTTACGCGAAGCTCGACGACATCCTGCATTGCCTGGTCGAGCAGGAGATGCGCGTCGAGGACATCGTCGCGCGCGGTCATGACGAGGCCTATGTGCGTCGGATCTGGCGGATGCTCGACATCGCCGAATACAAGCGCCGCCAGGCCCCGCCGGGTGTGAAGATCTCGCGCCGCGCGTTCGGTCGCGACCGGCGCTACCCGATCACCAATGGTTTTCGTGCAGGGGGCGCATGATCGAGCGCAACCGAGACAGGGCGATGGTCCGCACATGGCAGACGTAGTCGTCCGCTTCGCGCCGAGCCCCACCGGCCGGCTCCATCTCGGCAATGCGCGGGGCGCGTTGATCAACTGGCTCTTCGCGCGGCGGTTGGGGGGCACGCTGTTGCTGCGCCTCGACGACACCGATCGCGAGCGCTCGACGGCAGAGTTCGCGGCCGGCATCGAGGCCGATCTGCGCTGGCTCGGCCTGCAGTGGGATGCCTTCGCGCGTCAGTCGGATCGCTTTTCCCACTATGCCGCCGCCGTCGAGCGGCTGAAGTCGCTCGGGCGGCTCTACCCCTGCTACGAGACCGAGGAGGAGCTGAAGCTCAAGCGGTTCCAGCAGGTCTCCGATGGCGGGATGCAGATCTACGACAGAACGGCGCTGCGCCTGTCGGAGAAACAGCGCCGCGCTTTCGAGGCGGAGAACCGCCGGCCGCATTGGCGCTTCATGATCGACACCAAGGAGACGTCCTGGGTCGATGGCGTGCGTGGCGTGCAGAGTTTCCATGGCAGCAAGCTGAGCGATCCCGTGCTCATGCGCGCCGACGGGACGCCGACCTACACCTTGGCCAGCGTCGTCGACGACACCGAGTTGGGGGTGACGAACGTCATCCGCGGCGAGGACCATGTCGCCAACACGGCCATACAGCTGCAGATCTTCGAGGCGCTGGGCGCCGCGGAGAGCATCAGCTTCGCGCATTTCAGTCTGCTCACCGATGCGGGTGGACACAACTTCTCCAAACGCGTCGGGAGCATGTCGATCGCGAGCCTGCGCGAGGAGGGGCTCGAGCCGATGGCGATCAATGCGTTGCTCGCGCGTTTGGGTACGGCCGATCCGATCGAACCGGTGATCGATCTGCGCGACCTCGTCGCCGGATTCGATCTGTCGCGATTCGGTCGCGCGTCGCCGAAGCTCGACATCGAGGAGATCCGGCGTCTCAACGCGGCGATCATCCATGCGACGCCCTTCTCGCGGGTGCGCGCGCCGCTGGCGGCGATGGGGCTCGGCGGAATCGACGAGGGCTTCTGGAACGCGGTTCGACCCAACCTCACCAAGCTCGGGGATGCACGGGATTGGTGGGCGATCTGTCGCGAGAAGTTGGCGCCGATCGTCGCCGAGGCGCCTTATCTCGCCCAGGCTGCGGAGCTGCTGCCGCCGGAGCCCTGGACGGAGCGGACCTGGAGCGAATGGACCGCCGCGGTGGGCGCGGCGACGGCGCGCAAAGGCAAGGCGCTGTTCATGCCGCTGCGCCTCGCACTCACGGCACGCGAGCATGGACCGGAGCTAAAGACGCTGCTACCACTCCTCGGCCGCATCTGCGCCCAGGCGCGCTTGCGCGGCGAAACGGCCTGAGCGACCGGCCCAACTGAGAACGGCGATCATGGGTTTCGAGCACGAGACGATCTGTCGGCGAATTACAACGGGCTGTTGAAGCCCGCTTTTCGCGTTCTCGTCGGTTCCGTGCCGTTCCAAGCCCAGGTCATGCCCATGCAGTTCCAGCTCCACAATTCGCTGACGCGTCGCAAGGAAGCGTTCGAGCCGATCGATCGCACTCACGTGCGAATGTATGTCTGCGGTCCGACCGTCTACGACAACGCCCATGTCGGCAATGCCCGCCCGGTCGTGGTGTTCGACGTTTTGTTCCGCCTGCTGCGCCGAATCTACGGCGACGATCACGTCACCTATGTCCGCAACATCACCGATGTCGACGACAAGATCATCGAGCGGCACCTGGAGACGGGTGAGTCGATCGCCAGCATGACGCGGCGCACCGCGGACGCGTATTTCAAGGACATGGCCGCCATCGGCGCGATCGAGCCGAGCGTGCAGCCGCGCGCCACCCAGCATATCGGCGAAATGATCGCCGTGATCGAGAAGCTGCTCGCCCGCGGTCATGCCTATGTCGGCGAAGGACACGTGCTGTTCGATGTTCCCAGCGATCGCGACTACGGCAAGCTCTCCGGCCGTTCGCGCGACGAGCAGATCGCCGGTGCGCGCGTCGACGTTGCGCCGTACAAGCGTGATCCCGCCGATTTCGTGCTGTGGAAGCCGAGCACGCCGACCCAGCCGGGCTGGGAGTCTCCCTGGGGACGCGGCCGTCCGGGCTGGCACATCGAATGCTCGGCCATGAGCGCCGCGCATCTCGGCGAGAGCTTCGACATCCATGGCGGCGGCCACGACCTGATCTTCCCGCATCACGAGAACGAGATCGCCCAGTCCGAATGCGCGCATGGCAAGCCGATGGCGCGCGTTTGGATGCACAACGGGTTCCTCGAAGTGAACGGCGCGAAGATGTCGAAGAGCCTCGGCAATTTCTTCACAGTGCGCGACATGCTCGCGAAATGGCCGGGCGAGGCGATCCGCCTGCTGCTGCTCAAGACGCATTATCGCGCGCCGCTGGACTTCACGGAGGAGGGGCTGCGCCAAGCGAAGGGGGAGCTGGATCGGTTCTATACCGCACTCCGCAGTATCAGTGCGGTTGTTCCAGCGACCGATGTCACGCCGACGGCCGTGCTCGACGCGCTGTCTGACGACCTCAATACGCCGCTCGCCATCGCAAGGCTGCATGAAGAGGTTCGAGAGCTGAATGCCACCAGCGAACCGACGCGACAGGCACAGCTGAAGGCAATCCTCCAGGCGGGAGGAGCGCTGCTCGGCTTGTTGGCGTCGGAGCCGAACCGCTGGCTTCAGTCGGGGGTCGATGCGGCCATAACGGAGGACCGCGTGCAGCGCTGGGCAAGTCTCAGGGCGCAAAAGAATTTTGCGGCGGCTGATGCCCTTCGCGCAGAGCTCAATGCGGAGGGTATCTCCGTCTCCGCCACGCCGGGCGGGCCGCGCTGGTCCAAGTCGTGACCGACCGCATCTACCTCTACGACACCACGCTGCGGGACGGCGCGCAGACGCAGGGCGTCGACTTCGGCGTTGCAGACAAGCGCGCGATCGCCGAGGCGCTCGATCAGCTCGGGCTCGATTACGTCGAGGGCGGGTGGCCCGGCGCCAATCCGACCGACGACGCGTTCTTCGCCGACGCGCCGGCATTCAAGCAATCGCGCTTCGCGGCGTTCGGCATGACGCGACGTGCGGGCCGCTCGGCGCCGAACGATCCGGGATTGACGACCGTGCTCGCGGCCGGCACGCCGGTCGTGACTCTGTTCGGCAAGACCTGGGATTTCCATGCGCGGCAGGCGCTCGGTGTCGAACTCGACGAGGCCGTGGCTATGATCGGCGATTCGATCGCCGAGATCGTGAGGCGCGGCCGCGAGGCGATCTTCGACGCCGAGCACTTCTTCGACGGCTACAAGGAAAATCCCGGTTTCGCGCGCGACTGCCTCGTCGCGGCGCGTGAGGCCGGCGCGCGCTGGATCGTGCTTTGCGACACCAATGGCGGCACATTGCCGCACGAGATTGAACGCATCGTCGGCGATCTGACCGCGCTGGTCCCGGGTGATCGGCTCGGCATCCATTGCCACAACGACACGGAGAACGCGGTCGCCAATTCGCTTGCGGCGGTGCGCGCGGGTGCACGACAGGTCCAGGGCACGCTCAATGGCCTGGGCGAGAGATGCGGCAACGCCAATCTGACGTCGATCATTCCCAATCTGATGCTCAAGCTCGGCTACGCGACGGGCATCTCGGCGGCGCAGCTGGCGCGGCTCACGCATGTCTCACGGCTGCTCGATGACCGGCTCAACCGCGCGCCGGCGCGCGGCGCCGCCTATGTCGGCGAGAGCGCCTTCGCGCACAAGGGTGGCGTGCACGTCTCCGCCGTCGAGAAGGATCCGCGCACCTACGAACACATCGTGCCCGATGCGGTCGGCAACCGGCGCAACATCGTCGTTTCCGATCAGGCGGGCCGCGCCAACATCCTTGCGCGGTTCCGTGAGCTCGGCCTGACGATGGCGTCGGACGATCCGCGCCTCCTGCGGCTCATCGAGGACGTCAAGCAACGCGAGCATGACGGCTTCGCCTATGACGGCGCTGAAGCGAGTTTCGAGCTGCTCGCGCGGCGCGCGTTGGGCGGCATGCTCGAGTATTTCTCGCTGCTCTCGTTTCGCGTCATCACGGAGCGACGCTTCGATGCGCGTGGCGAATTGGTCACGCTGTCGGAAGCCACGGTGAAACTCGACACCGGCGGCCAGCGCTTCCTCACGGTCGGCGAGGGGGTCGGCCCGGTGAATGCGCTGGACGGCGCGCTGCGCGCCGCGCTTGTCCCGATGTACCCGGATCTCGTCGCGATGCGGCTGATCGACTACAAGGTCCGCATCCTCACGCCCGAGGATGGCACCAAGGCGGTGACGCGCGTGATGATCGAAAGCGCCGACGGGCCGATCCATGGTCCGGGCGGGCGGCATTGGTCGACGATCGGCGTTTCCGCCAACGTGATCGACGCGTCCTACGACGCGCTGCACGACGCGATCACCTGGAAGCTCTTCCACGACAGCATCGCTGGGCGCGCCGGCGCGGCTTGACGCCGCCCCGGTCCGCGCGCGATACGCCGGCCCCATGCTCGACATCGCGACAGCTTCGGCGCCCGTGGTCGTTCTCGTGCGCCCGCAACTTGCCGAGAATATCGGCATGGCGGCGCGCGCCATGCTCAATTGCGGCCTCGTGGAATTGCGCCTGGTGCGGCCCGACGAGTCGCCTGATCACCCCCGCGCGATCGCGGCCGCAACCCATGCCGACGGTGTACTGCGCAGCGCGCGCGTTTTCGACACGCTCGAGGCGGCGATCGCCGATCTCCATCATGTCTTCGCGACGTGTCCACGGCGCCGTGGCTTGGTGAAGGAGATGATCACGCCGCGCAGCGCCGCCCAGGATCTGCGGCTGATGATCGCTTCGGGTGCGCGCCCGGGAATCCTGTTCGGTCCCGAGCGTACCGGGCTCGAGAGCGACGAGGTGACATTGGCCGATGTGCAGGTCTCCATCCCACTCAACCCAGCGTTCAGCTCGCTGAACCTCGCCCAGGCCGTTCTGGTCATGGGGTACGAGTGGTGGCAGGCAGCCGACACCACCCCGGCGCGGCGGATGATCACCAACCGCGCCACCCAGGCCACCAAGGGCGAATTGCTGAGCTTTTTCCTGCGCCTCGAATCCGCGCTCGATGTCTGCGGATTCCTGCGTGATTCGGAGATGCGGCCGACGATGGTCCGCAACATCCGGGCGATGTTCCAGCGGGCGCAGCTGATGAGCCACGAGGTGAATACCCTTCAAGGCATTGTGACGGGCCTCACGGAGCAGCCGCATCAAGGCTCGATCCCGGGTTCGCGCCGCGGCAAACATGCCAAAGGGACGGCGGAGAACCACGCATCCCTGACCGCGGCCGGGATTGCATCCTCTGGGAGCCGGTCGGCGTTGGATGACGTTTGACAGGGCGCGCGACGAACAGGTATCAACCCCGGCGTTTCGGTGAGCCCCGTGGCTCCGCCGCCGTTTTTTGGATTTCTGATCAATGAGCAAGCGCATAGCTGCGAAGTACAAGATCGCCCGTCGTCTCGGCGTGAACCTCTGGGGACGTGCGAAGGCCCCGAATACCGATCACGGCCCAGGCCAGCATGGGCAGCGGCGCAACAAGAAGCTCTCGGATTTTGGCCTGCAGCTTCAGGCCAAGCAGAAGCTCAAGGGCTATTACGGCAACATCACGGAGCGCCAGTTCCGCAAGATCTACACCGAGGCCGCGCGGCGTCGTGGCGACACGGGCGAGAACCTGGTCGAACTGCTGGAGCGCCGCCTCGATGCGGTCGTCTACCGGCTGAAATTCGCCGTGACGCCTTTCCAGGCGCGCCAGATGGTCAGCCATGGCCATGTACGCGTGAACGGAAAGAAGGTCGATATCGCCTCCTACGTGGTCGACAATGGCGACACGATCGAGGTCAAGGCGAAGTCTCGGGAACTGCAGCAGGTCATGGACGCGCAGGCGTCCAATGAGCGCAATGTTCCGGATTATCTGACGCTGGACGAGAAGGCGCTGAAAGGCGTCTTCGTGCGTGGCCCGAAGCTCACGGACGTGCCGTATCCCGTGCAGATGGAACCGAACCTCGTCGTCGAGTTCTATTCGCGCTGAGCTGCGACCCTATCGGCTTCAACTCGCCAAGGCCCTGCACGTGCGTGTGCGGGGCCTTCGTCGTTTTGGGCCTGGAATGTGAATATGTCGCTCAGGCGGCCCCAACGCCGGGCGTTGCGGGAGTCTGGGCACCGGTCTCTGCGGTCGTCGACGGCGCAGGCCGCAGATCGTCCTCTCCGCGCCAGCGCTGTCCGAGTTCGCTGATCTGATCGAGGATCGGGGCCAATTCGAGCCCGCGCGCCGCCACCCTGTAGGTCACCCGTGGCGGCACCGTCGGGTGGTAGTGACGTTCGATCAGTTCGGCGGTTTCAAGCATGCGAAGCCGCTCCGTGAGCATTTTCGCGGAGATCCCCGCGACGCGCCGCTTGAGCTCACTGAAGCGGGTCGGGCCTTGGCTGCGCAGAATCCACAAAATGTACGTTGTCCAGGGACCCATGAGCAGTCGCAGGATGGCGTCCATCGGACAGCCCATCTCGGATTTCGGCAGTGGCATTGGAACGCTCCGTCAGTCGAATGAGCCGTATTGCTCTCATCCAAGACTGCAATTGTTGGTTCGATAGATCAACTCACTTCAGGAAACGATCGCGGTGCGACGCCCGTTGAGTTGGCCGGCTGCATGACAGAGAAGCCTTCTTGATCAGTGGTATCCAAGCTGCTGTTCGTTCATCACGGGAGTAGCCGAGCGTCGGGCGCGGCTCGCCGAGTTCAACTCAAATGCCGGAGATTCTTACCGGACCCTTAATGGCGGTCGCGGCAGATTGCTCCTGCGTGGCGCTACGCCTCGCCCGACCACACCACTCATTTTCACGGGAGCGTTCATATGATCACCAAGGCAAGAGCCTTGCATCGCGAATTGACCGCGGCTTGGATGACCGCGGGCGTTCTGGTCCTTGCTCTCGCGCTGGTGCCGACTCCTGGACAGCAGGTCATGCAGCGTTCATTCGCCGCGGCCGTCGAGGCTTCGCTCACCCCACTGACACAGCGCGCCGCCGTCATGCTTCATCTTGAGCCGCTGCGCCCCTGGGCGATCGATGCGTTGGACGAATTGGCGGCTTCCCAGGACGGCCGCCCTACCGAAGATTGAGACCGCCCCCTGTTGCGCTCAAAACGACAACGGCGGCACCACAGTCCGGAGCCGCCGTTTTCGCTTCGTCGTGAGTGGTCGGGGTCAGGCGGCCTTCACCTCGACGCCACGGCTTTGCAGCAGCTGCTGCAACTCGCCAGTCTGGTACATCTCCCGGACAATGTCACAGCCGCCGACGAATTCGCCCTTCACGTAGAGCTGAGGAACGGTCGGCCAGTTCGAGTAATCCTTGATCCCCTGGCGGATCGATGGATCCTCGAGCACGTTCACTCCTTTGAACTTCACGCCGAGATGCGTCAGCACCTGGACGATCGTGGCCGAGAATCCGCACATCGGAAATACCGGCGTGCCCTTCATGTAGAGGAGGACGTCGTTGGCGGAGATGTCTTCCTTGATGCGTTCGTTGACGGTGGCGTCGGTCATTTGATGTCTCTCCCGCTGGTCAGGTCATGCGACGTCGGTTGCATTGGTTTGAAGCGCCATGGCGTGCAACTCGTTGCCCATGCGCCCTTTGAGTGCCGCGTAGACCATCTGATGCTGCTGCACGCGGGACTTGCCCGCGAACGCCGCGGACACGACGGTCGCGGCGTAGTGATCGCCATCGCCGCGCAGATCCTCGATCGTCACCCGAGCATCCGGGATGGCGGCGCGGATCAGCTGTTCGATCTCGCTTGCTTGCATGGGCATTCGATGCAACCTCGACAGGTGGAGTGTGAAGTCTAGCCTGCCATATAGCGAGGGAACCACGCTTCATGGGCCTCGCGCAACTCGTCGAGCGATATAAGAACCTGCCCATCCACTGTCAAACGCCGATCGTTGCTCGTCGTGCCAAGGACGAAGGCGAAGGCGCTGGAGCCTCGCGCGACATTGATCACGGCGGCGGGATCGGCGGTGCTCACGATATAGCGCCCCTGATCCTCGCCGAACCAGAACGCGTGCGGCGCCACCTCTTCGCGATCCGGCTGCATCTCGGCGCCCATGCCCGCGGCCAGGCACATTTCGGCGACCGCGACCAGCAGCCCGCCATCGGCGACGTCGTGACAGGCGGTGGCGATGCCGCCCTCGATCAGGGCCCGCACGATGCCGCCATGTCGCTTCTCCATGCCCAGATCGACCGGCGGTGGGGCGCCTTCTTCCCGACCGCAGAGTTCACGCAGGTAGAGCGAGGCGCCGAGCCAGCCCTGGGTCTCGCCGATGAGGATGAGCGTTTCGCCGGCCGCCTTGGGGGCGATGCCGACGATCAAGGCGGCGTCGGCAATCACGCCGACCCCGCCGATCACCGGAGCCGGAAGGATCGCCGTTCCGGACGTCTCGTTGTAGAGCGACACATTGCCGGACACGACCGGATAATCGAGGGCTTCGCAGGCTTGCCTGATGCCGGCGATGCAGCCGACGAACTGCCCCATGATCTCCGGACGCTCGGGGTTGCCGAAATTCATGTTGTCGGTGATCGCCAGCGGCTTGGCGCCGGTGGCCGAGATATTGCGAAAAGTTTCGACGACAGCCTGCATGCCACCCAGTTCAGGGTCGGCATGGCAGTAACGCGGCGTGCAATCGACGGTCATCGCCAGCGCCTTGGTCGTGCCGGGCACGCGTACGACGCTGGCGTCGCCGCCGGGACGGATCACCGTGTGGCCGCGCACGAGGTGATCGTATTGCTCCCAGATCCAGCGCCGCGACGCGAGATCCGGCGACGCCATCAGGGTCTTGAGCGCCGTGCCGAGCGCGATCGCGGGCACGTCCTGCGCCGCGATGATCGGCAGCTTCGGCGCCGCGACCCAGGGACGGTCGTATTCCGGCGCAGCCTCGGAAACCGGCGCGATCGGCATGTCGGCTTCGACCCGACCCGCCATCTTCAACACCAGGCGCCCGGTATCGGTGAGCGTGCCGATCGTGGCGCAATCGAGTTCGTATTTCGCGAAGATCCGCATCGCCGCGGCTTCCGATCCCGGCTTTAGGATCATCAGCATGCGCTCCTGACTCTCCGAAAGCATGATCTCGAAGGCCGTCATGCCGGTCTCGCGCATCGGCACCTTGTCGAGATGGAGCTCGATCCCGAGTCCGCCTTTGCCGGCCATCTCCGTCGAGGAGGAGGTGAGGCCTGCCGCACCCATGTCCTGGATGGCGACGATGGCATCGGTGGCCATCAGCTCGAGGCAGGCTTCGATCAGGAGTTTCTCCTTGAACGGGTCACCGACCTGAACGGTCGGGCGCTTCTCGTCCGAATTCGAATCGAACTCCGCCGAGGCCATCGTCGCGCCATGGATGCCGTCGCGCCCGGTCTTGGCGCCGACATAGACGACGGAGTTTCCAGGGCCAGATGCCTTCGCATAGAAAATGTGGTCGGCCTTGGCGAGGCCGACAGTCATGGCGTTGACGAGGCAATTGCCGTTGTAGCTCGCATGAAAATTCGTCTCGCCACCGATGGTCGGCACGCCGACGCAATTGCCGTAGCCGCCGATGCCGGCGACCACGCCGGCGACGAGGCTGCGCGTCCTGGGATGCGTCGGGTCGCCGAAGCGCAGTGCGTTGAGGTTGGCGATCGGGCGGGCGCCCATCGTGAACACGTCGCGCAGGATGCCGCCCACGCCGGTCGCCGCGCCTTGATAGGGCTCGATATACGAGGGATGGTTGTGGCTCTCGATCTTGAAGATCACCGCGTCGCCATCGCCGATATCGATCACGCCGGCATTTTCGCCGGGGCCACAGATGACCCAGGGCGCCGTCGTCGGCAGGGTCTTCAGCCATTTCTTGGAGGATTTGTAGGAGCAATGCTCCGACCACATCACCGAGAAAATGCCGAGTTCGGTGTGGTTGGGCGTGCGGCCGAGGATGGCGACCGCGCGATCGTATTCGGCGGCCGTCAGGCCCATGAGATCATTGGGGCGCTGGGCGGTCACGCAGCCACCATGTCGACGAGGCCGTCGAACAGTTTCTTGCCGTCGGTCGAGCCGAGCATGACGTCGATGGCATTCTCCGGATGCGGCATCATGCCCAGGATGTTCTTCGTGGCGTTGAAGACGCCCGCGATATTGCGGGCCGAGCCGTTGGGATTCGCATCCATCGCCACGGCGCCATCGCAACGACAGTAGCGGAAGGCCACCTGACCTTCGCCCTCGAGCCGGTCGAGCGTCGCGGCATCGGCGAAGTAGTTGCCGTCGTGATGCGCAATCGGCACGCGCAAGACCTCGCCGGTCTGATAGCGCTGCGTGAAGAGACTCTGCGATGTCTCGACGCGCAGATGCACGTCCTTGCAGGCAAACTTGAGACTGGCATTGGAGAGCAGGACGCCGGGCACGAGCTGCGCCTCGGCGAGGATCTGAAATCCATTGCAGATGCCGAGAATGGGCACGCCCTTGTCCGAGCGGGAGCGGACCTCGCGCATGATCGGCGACTGCGCGGCGATCGCGCCGGTGCGCAGATAGTCGCCATAGCTGAACCCGCCGGGCAGGACGATCAGATCGACCTTCTCGAAGCTGCTCTCGGCGTGCCAGACCAGCAGTGGTCGCGTGCCGGTGGCTTGTTCGATCGCATCGGCGACGTCGCCTTCGCGGTTCGAGCCGGGGAAGACGATGACGGCGGATTTCATGATGCTGTGGAGCCCTGGTTCATCGACGATCTGACAACGAAGGCTGGGTTGCTCAGCCGATCAACTCGATCGCGTAGTTCTCGATCACCGTGTTGGCGAGCAGCTTGTCGCACATCGTCTTGACGGCGGCCTCAGCCTTGGCCCGGTCGGTTTCCGCGAGGTCCAGCAGCAGATATTTGCCGAGGCGCACGTCCCTGACCTGATCGAACCCGAGATGTCCGAGGGCGTTCTGGATCGCCTGACCCTGCGGGTCGAGGACTCCGGCCTTGAGGGTGACGTGAATTCTTGCCTTCATCCTCGCAACCCCTTCACTGCATCGTCTTCGGACCTTTGAGGTCCTGTGGGCCACCCTCGGGGAAAATGCCGAGGCGTCGCGCGACTTCGCGATACGCTTCCTCGACATTGCCGAGATCGCGGCGAAACCGGTCCTTGTCCATCTTCTCGTTGGTCTTCACGTCCCAGAGGCGCGACGTGTCGGGACTGATCTCGTCGGCGAGGATGATCCGCATCTCGTCATGCTCGTTCCAGTGCCGGCCGAATTCGAGCTTGAAGTCGATCAGCTTCAGACCGACCCCGAGGAACAGCCCGGACAGGAAGTCGTTGATGCGCAGCGCCAGCGCCATGATGTCGTCGAGGTCCTGGGTCGACGCCCAGCCGAATGCCGTGATGTGCTCCTCGGCGACCATCGGATCGCCCAGCTCGTCGTTCTTGTAATAATACTCGACGATCGAGCGCGGCAGCGCCTGCCCCTCCGGCACGCCGTAGCGCTGCGAGAAAGACCCGGCGGCGACATTGCGGATGACGACTTCGATCGGAACGATCTCGACTTCACGCACCAGCTGCTCGCGCATGTTGAGTCGCCGCACGAAATGCGTCGGCACGCCGATCTCTTCCAGCCGCATCATCAGATACTCGGAGATGCGATTGTTGAGCACGCCCTTGCCTGTGATCACGCCCTTTTTCTTGGCGTTGAAGGCCGTCGCATCGTCCTTGAAATACTGCACCAGCGTGCCGGGCTCGGGGCCCTCGTAGAGGATCTTCGCCTTGCCTTCGTAGATTTGTTTGCGGCGGGACATGCTCGTCTCGATTGGGGCCCTGAACCGGGCGTGAAGGCGTCAACGAGGCGCCGGAAATGAGCGCGGCCGCGCAGACATGACACGGCCGAACGCAGCGCCTTATAGCCTCCGAGTGGTGGGGTCGCAACGCCGGGCAATGGATCAATCAGCTCAGAGCGTTACGTCACGCCAGCGGATCGACTCGGAGGATCCGCCGGCGAATCTGAATCGGGGTTTGTGGGGCGGCGGGCCCGACCGGTCGGGCAGGGCGATCAGGGCGCTCGACACGGTTCCAAAGCCCGAGTCGAGGTGGAAACTCATCGCGCCGCGCGGATCGCCGGCATGGTCGCTGCTGGCCAGCAGGGCCTCCCACGCACCCCAATCGGCTTGCGCCGGGTCCGGGATCCCGGCGCGGCGCCAGCGCGGCAGATGGAACGCGATGCGCGGATCCATAGCATCATCGAGGTCCGAAGCCGTCAGCATCGACAGGCCGATCGGGATCTCGGTCACGCGCGGCTGGTCCGGCCCATCGCGGCCGCCGCCGCGCAACCAGAATGCGTCGCGATCGTCCGCGATCACGAGATTGAAGCTGCGATAGGCTCGGGCCACCAGCGCGCCGAGCGCTTCGGCCGCGACGGCGGCATCCGCATGATCGAGAGCATCGAGCACCAACTCGCCGCGGGATCGCATTCCCGGCGCCGGGCCGAGAGAATTGCGGCGGTTGAGGATGGCCGCAATGACACCCGCTTCATTGACGCCCAGCCACGAGCCGCCGGCCAGCTCATCCAGGCCGGCGACGACGTCCGGGCGGTCGGGCCAATGGCGCGCCGGCGCCTGCCATGGCCGATCGCCCATCTCGTCACGGTTGGCGGCGAGAAGCAGCGGCCAGGGATGCCCGGGGCGCCTGAGCGTGACGACAGTGCACATTGCGGGTGGCGGGGGTACGGGGTGAAGGTGGCGGGAGGCCGAGGTCGCAGCTATATAGCGCTATCCTCAACCGCTAGGCACAAGGTGCGCGCCCCATGACGACCTTCGATGACCGCCAGAAGGGCTTCGAGAACAAGTACAAGCACGACGAGGAATTGAAATTCAAAGTCACCGCGCGGCGCAACAAGCTGCTCGGTGAATGGGCCGGGCGCCAGCTCGGCCTCGCCGGCGCCGAACTCGACGCTTACGCCAAGACCGTCGTGATGTCGGATTTCGACAAGCCCGGCGATGACGACGTGATGGAAAAGGTCGCGGCAGATCTCAAGTTCAAGGGCGTCGCGGCCGGCGCCGTGCGCGCCCAGATGGAAAAGCTGATCGCGGTCGCCAAAGAACAGTTCATGAAGCAGAGCTGATCCAGGGGTTCGGCGCGACTCAGCGCGCCGGCTTCTTGCGCGTGCCTGTCCCGAACACGCGCCGGAAGATCAGGTCGACATGCTTGAGATGGTAACCGAGGTCGAACAGCGCCGTGACCTGCTTGGGCTCGAGATGGCGCAGCACGATCGGATCGGTGAGTAGCCGGTCCTTGAATGAACCGCCTTCGCGCCAGGTCGCCATCGCCGTGGTCTGGACGATGCGATAGGCATCCTCGCGGCTCGCGCCGGCCTGCGTGAGGGCCAGCAGGATGCGCTGCGAATGCACCAGCCCGCCAAGTGCATCGAGGTTGCGCTGCATCGCTTCCGGATAGACCACCAGCTTCTCGATCATGCCGGCCGCGCGATGCAGGGCGAAATCGAGCGCGATCGTCGCGTCGGGCCCGATCACGCGCTCGACGGCGGAATGCGAGATGTCGCGCTCGTGCCACAGCGCGACGTTTTCCATCGCCGGCGCCGCCATGCTGCGCACCAGGCGCGCCAGCCCGGTGATGTTTTCCGACAGCACGGGATTGCGCTTGTGCGGCATCGCCGACGATCCCTTTTGACCGGGCGAGAAATACTCCTCCGCCTCGCGCACCTCCGATCGCTGGAGATGACGGATTTCGGTGGCGAGCCGCTCCAACGACGAGGCGATGACGGCGAGCGTCGCGAAGAACATGGCGTGACGATCGCGCGGGATCACCTGCGTCGAGATCGTCTCCGGCCTCAGCCCCATCTTCGCGGCGACATGGCATTCCACCGCCGGGTCGACATTCGCGTAGGTTCCGACCGCGCCCGAGATCGCGCAGGTCGCGATCTCGTCGCGCGCCAGCAGCAGCCGCGCGCGTCCGCGCGCGAACTCGGCGTAGAACCCCGCGAGCTTGAGGCCGAATGTGACCGGTTCGGCATGGATGCCGTGGCTGCGCCCGATCGTCGGCGTGAGCTTGTGCTCATGCGCGCGCGTCTTCAGCGCCGCGAGCAGGCGATCGAGGGCGGCCAGAAGAAGATCCGATGCCTGTTTGAGCTGCACGGCGAACGTCGTGTCGAGGATGTCCGACGACGTCATGCCCTGATGCACGAAGCGCGCGGCCGGACCGACATGCTCGGCGAGGTTGGTCAAGAACGCGATCACGTCGTGCTTGGTCTCGCGCTCGATCTCGTCGATGCGCGCGATCTCCCATTTTCCCTTCTTCCAGATCTCGCGCGCCGCGCTCTTGGGAATGACCCCGAGCGCCGCCTGGGCGTCGCAGGCATGGGCTTCGATCTCGAACCAGATGCGGAAACGATTCTCGGCTTCCCAGATGGCAGTCATCTCGGGACGGCTGTAACGGGGAATCACGGTCTGAAGCCTCGCGGCAAGCGGGAGAGGCGGGTCTTATCGAATGCAGCCGCGCCGCTCGCAAGAGCGACGTCGCGCGGCGGACTCAGGCCGGACGCGGATGGTCGTGATCGTCGTGGTCGTGATCATGGCCCGCGGCATGCGCGAGTGCGGCGGCGCGTGAGCTCAAGATAGCTGGCGTGACGACGTGTTTGGTCGCGAGAAGCCGCTCGAGCGCGGCGAGCCAATGGCGATAATACGTGTCGCCCAGATCGGCATCGCCGTGGCTCTGGGCGTGCCGGATCTCCTCGGCCAGCGTGGCCGCCCATTCGGTCCAGGTGAACACGCCCTGCGCGTGCAGACGCACCGCGAGCGCGAAGGCCTGCGCCTCCCAGGGCTCACGGAAGACGGGGCCCTCGGCGTCGCGCGGAATCGCCGCCGCTTGGGCGAAGTTCGCGGCGCTCAATTGACCGGCTCCAGATAACTCTCCCAGAGATCGACGAACACAGCGTCGCGGACGGCGCCCTGTTCGCCCCAGAGTTCGCGGGCCGCGAAGCGAACGGCGTAGAGATGTTGGGGATCCTCGCCCCGCCCGGTTGCATGGCTGTCCGGAAAGATGAAGCCGCCATGCGCGGCATGGACGATCCCCGAGCGTCCGCGGCAATAGCGTGGCGCGCGCGTATGCGTCAGAGGTGTTTGAACGCGCACGCGCACGCGGTCGCCGACATGGAAGCGCGGCGCGGTGGTGACTCGGCGGTCGTAGGACGTGCCGCGGGCGAGGACCGCCGAAACATCTGCCGCGCTGAGGGCCGGCTTGGCGTACGCCGGGGGCGGATGCAGCGCATGCGCCGCCACGATCTCATCGGCCGCGAGAAAGCCCTCCTCGCACGCGAGCCGCTCCAGCGCCTTCATCCAGAGCTCGTAGTAGCTGGACGACAGATAGTCGACGGGATGTCGGTTCTCGCGGGCGAAACGCGAGCGGTCGATATTCCAGCGACCTTGCGCGCCCAACGCCAGAGTCAGGGCGAAGATGCGGCGTTCCCAGGCGGCATGGAAAATCGGTTCGTTCGGCTCCGGCGCGATCGGTCCAAGCCCGTGCGCGCCGCCGAGATCATGGCCGCCGTTCACTGCGCGACTCCCGTCGGCGCCGCGATCCTGGCGACGCCGATCATCGAGTCCCGGGTCACCAGCGCGGCGAGGCGCTCCTCGCTCCAGCCTGCGGTCCCCGCGGGCTGCTCGGGGAGCACGAGATAGCGCAGCTCGGCGGTCGAGTCCCAGACCCGGATCTCGACCCTGTCGGGCAGCGTCACGCCGAATTCACCGAGCACGCCGCGCGGGTCCATCACCGCACGCGACCGGTATGGCGCCGATTTGTACCAAACCGGCGGCAAGCCGAGCACGGGCCAGGGATAGCAGGAGCACAGCGTGCAGACGACGAGGTTGTGCACCTCGGGCGTGTTCTCGACGATGCGCATGTGCTCGCCCTGGCGGCCGGCATAGCCGAGCGAAACGATCGCGGCGGTCGCATCGCGCATCAGCCACTGCCTGTACTCCGGCTCGCGCCACGCCTTCGCAACGACGCGCGCGCCGTTGCGCGGACCGACCTTGTGTTCATAGGTCTCGATGAGCACTTCGAGCGCCGCGTGATCCACCAGACCCTTCTCGGTCAGGATCGCCTCGAGCGCTTTGACGCGGGCGGCGATCGCAGCGGAATCCGTGGGCGAATGCGGGGCGCTCATGATCGACCTCCTGGTATGGACGGCGGGAGCATACGCGAGCGCCGCTTCACATCAAGCCGAGGGCGCGCAAACTGGCGTGCCCGCTGCGGCCGACGATCAGATGGTCATGGACGCTGATTCCCACCGTGGCACAGGCTTTCGCGACATCACGCGTCATGTCGATATCCGAGCGTGACGGCGTGGTATCGCCGGAGGGGTGGTTGTGCACCAGGATGAGCGCGCTGGCGCCGAGTTCGAGCCCGCGCTTGACCACTTCGCGCGGATAGACCGGCGCATGATCGACCGTTCCGCGGCCGCGCTCCTCGGCGGCGATCAGGCCATTCTTGCGATCCAGGAAGAGCACGAAGAAACGCTCGATCTCGGCATGCGCCAATTCGCAGCGCGCATAGGCGATCACCTTGTCCCAGGACGACAGCAGCGGGCGGTTCATCAACTCCGCGCGCGCGAGACGACACCCGGCCTCGCGCGCCAGCTTGAGTGCGTCGATCGCGCTGTCGCCGAGCCCGGGAAAGCTGCGCAGGCTCGCGCGCGGCGCGGCGATCACGCCGGCGAAGGAGCCGAACCGCGCCAGCAATCCCCGTGCAAGCCGGCGCACGTCCCGCCGCGGGACGGCGAACAGCGCGAACTCGAGCAATTCGTCGTCGCCGAGCGCGCTCCCTTCGCCCGGCCGAAACCGCGCGCGCAGACGTGCGCGATGGCCGGCACGCTCGGCGGCCAGCTCGATCGCGGATCGATCGGCGTCTGTATCGTCCAATCCTGTCACCATCATTCCCTCTCCTGGGAATGATGCTAGGCGCTCGCCGCGGCTTAGGCCGAATAGGGCGGACGGTGTAAGCCGGCCGGCGAGGCGGTGAAGATCTCCACGCCATCCTCCGTCACGCCGACGGAGTGTTCGAACTGCGCGGAGATGGACTTGTCGCGCGTCACGGCTGTCCAACCGTCGGACAGGATCTTGATGTGCCAGTCACCCACATTGATCATCGGCTCGACCGTGAAGAACATGCCCGGCTGCAACTGCATCGCATGCAGCGGGTTGTCGCCGTCGAAATAATGCAGGACCGACGGCGCGTCGTGGAAGATCCGGCCGAGACCATGGCCGCAGAAATCGCGCACGACGGAGAAGCGCTGTGCCTCGGCAGGGGCCTGGATCGCCCGCCCGATCTCGCCCAGGGTTACGCCGGGTCTGATCGTGGCGATCCCCTTCATCATGGCGTCGTAGGTCACGTCGCAGAGCTTGCGCGCGCGCACACCGACCTCGCCGACGAAGAACATCCGGCTGGTGTCGCCGTGCCAGCCATCGACGATCACGGTGATGTCGATGTTCAGGACATCGCCGTCGACCAGCCGCTTCTCCCCGGGAATGCCGTGGCAGACGACGTGGTTCACCGAGGTGCAGATGGATTTCGGAAAGCCGCGATAGCCCAGCGGGGCGGGGATCGCGCCATGGGCGACGATGAAATCGTGGCAAATGCGGTCGAGCTCGCCAGTCGTCACCCCGATGCGCACATGCGGCGTGATCATGTCGAGCGTCTCGGCGGCCAGGCGGCCAGCCCGCCGCATCGCCTCGAAATGCGCCGGCCCATGCAGTTTGACGCGGCGACCGTCGAGGTCAGACTCGGCGTAGCGGATCGATGAATCTTCCATGATCGACCGAATATACGGATGTGCTCAGCGCTTCGCCATGGGTCGTGTCGTGACGTCGAGTCGCGCCTCGGCCAGCTGGTCGGCGCCGGTCAGCACGGCGTGCGCCCGTGCAGGCGCAAAGATTAGGAGCTGAACCGCATGGGCAAGTTCCACGGCGTCGTGCGCGATGCCGCGTTCGGCGCAGGCAGCGGCGAGGCCCGCCAAAGCCGCATCGGCAAGCTGCATGGGTTCGACAGGGAATGCCCTGTGCGGGCCGGTCCGTTGGCCGCGCTCGGCCATCGCCTGGTCGGGTTGGTCAGTCTGCCAGCGGCAAAGTTCGGCATCGCGGGAATGCAGACCACGACAGCGGATTGGCCGGATCTCGTAGATCTCGCAGCGTCCCTCGGCGCCAAGGAATGCGCAGGGGATGCGCGCCCGCCGACGCGATGGGGCGTCGAGATCGTGCGTCTTCGCATCGGTGCCGGCCAGGCGGGCCCGCAGGCCAGGACCCTCATCGCGATCGCGGTCAAGCGCCGCTGCGATCGCGATCGCCTCGATCGGCAGGATTGCGACGTGCTGGAAGCAGCACGCATCGCAGCCCGCCCGGCAAGCGAGCGGTGCCTCGTCCTCGACCCGGGCCCGCGCCATGCGCCACGACACTTCGAAGGCCGCTGCCGCGGCGGCGCTGGCTTGGGCTGCGGCCCCTGCGAGATCACGGCCGGCGAATGCATCGCGCGCAGCCATCAGGGAGCGCAGGCGCAGCGCGACCGCCGCCGTCATCGGCGGCTCCCAGTGGCGCTGCGAGCCGCATGCCCGGGCTCGAGCCTCGGTGTGATTGAAAAGATGCTGGCCATGAGGCTGTGAGCTAAGTCTTGATGGGGATTGGCCAAGGAGGAATTCATGACGATTGTTGCGCATCCGCTCGACGCGGTCGCCGCTTTGGGTGCAGCCGCGCTTTTCGGCGGCATGCTGCTGTTCGCCACGGTGGTGACGCCCACCGTATTTCGCAGCCTCGCTGAGGCGCCGATGCGGGTGTTTCTGCGGGCCATATTCCCACTCTACTATCTCTACGTGATCGTGACGTCGCTGGCCGGCGGGCTCGCGACGATCTCGAGCAACCCGCGTCTTGGCGCAATCCTGCTGGCGATTGCCGCCGCAGCGGTGGTGCTTCGCCAGATCGTGATGCCGCGGGCGAACGCGGCACGCGATGCCGAACTCGCCGGCGACGCCCGCGCCAAGGCCAGATTCCAGACGCTCCATCGCGTGAGCGTCGTCGTCAATCTGGCGCAGCTTCTCCTGGCCGGCCTCGTGGTCGTGCGGCTCTTGCCCTGATCACGACGTCGCCCGGTCCGCATCATCTGATTTCCTGAGGAGGTAGCACCATGTCGACGTCGCGCATCGTCACGGCCTGTGTGCTCGTGATCGGCAACGAAATCCTGTCGGGCCGGACGAAGGACGCCAACCTCGCCTGGCTGGCAGTCGAGCTCAACAAGCTCGGCGTGCGCCTGATGGAGGCGCGAATCATTCCCGATGTCGAAGCGACGATCGTCGCGACGATCAACGAGCTGCGGGCCAAATTCGACTATCTGTTCACGACCGGCGGCATCGGCCCCACCCATGACGACATCACGGCGGCCAGCGTCGCGAAGGCATTCGGCGTGCCGCTGATCCGCAATCCCGACGCGGTGCGCCGTCTTCAGGCCCATTACGCGAACCCCGCCGACCTCAACGAGGCGCGGCTACGGATGGCGAATACGCCCGAGGGGGCCGAGCTGATCGACAATCCGGTCAGCAAGGCGCCGGGATTCCGGGTCGGCAATGTCTTCGTCATGGCGGGGGTGCCGGTGATCATGCAGGCGATGTTCGATGGCTTGCGCAGTGGCCTGGTCGGCGGGGTCCCGTTGCAATCGCGGACCGTGAGCGTCGATCTCGCCGAGGGCGTGATGGCCGCGGATCTCGCCGCCATCCAGCTGGCGAGCCCCGACATCGAGATCGGAAGCTATCCCTACATGCGGCTGGGCAAGCCCGGTGCGGCGATCGTCCTGCGCGGGATCGATTCCGAGCGTCTCGCGGTCGCCACGGACGCCGTCAAGGCGATGATGCGCGGTCTAGGGGGCGAGCCGCGCGAGGATCCGTCTGCTGCCGCCTGAACTCTGCCGCAGGGGTTCACGAAACCGTGCGCGAGCACCGTCGTTAATCTCCTGGTAAGGCCGCATGGCGGAAGCTCGGCTGGCTTGAGGCCAGATAGGAGGACCGCGTCCGCGGTCACAGTCCACCATGGGCACAAGACTCGAAGAAAAGCACAGCGAATGGCGGCGCCTCGATCCTGGGCAGCTCGATGCGATCATCGACCTGCATCGCCGCTTCATCGCCAACGACAAGCGCGGCGCGCGCGCCGATCTCGCCTTCGTGGATCTGGCGGAATGCGACCTCACGGGCGTCGATCTGAGACGCGCGCGGCTGGTCGGCGCGCGACTGGCCTACGGGCAATTCACGCGGGCCCGTCTGGGGGGGGCCGATCTCTACGGGGCGGATCTGCGCATGACGCGGCTGGATGGGGTCGATCTGGCGGGCGCGGATTTGCGTGGCGCGTGCCTGCGCGGGGCCGATCTGACCGATGCGGTGCTGATCGATGCCGACCTGCGCGATGGATCGCTGATGCGCGCGACCGCGGAGAGTCCCACGGCCGGGTCATTCGGGGCGATGCCGGTGGAACTCACCCGCGCGACGGCGCATCGGGCGATCTTCGCGCGCGCGAAGCTCACGCGTGCGATCGGGCTGCAGACGGATTTCACGGACGCCAATCTGCGTGGCGCGCATCTCGTTGGCGCCGATCTTTCCAATGCCGTGCTGACTGGCGCGAACCTCACCGGCGCGGACCTCACAGCGAGCAAGCTGGACGGCGCCACCTTGCGCGGCAGCGATCTGAGCCATGCGAGCTTGACCGGCGCGAGCTTCGCAGGTGCGGACCTCGCCGGCGCCCTGGTCGACCCCACCGCCTATGACTGCGAAGAGTTGCTGGACAGCAACCTCGCCCGCGCCGACGAGGCTCTTCTCACGCGGCTGCCGGAGATTCTCGCCGCGCATGCAAGCTGGATGTCGTCGGGCGGCCGGCAGGGCCGGCGCGCCGAGCTGTCGCGGGGCGTCCTGGTGCGGCACGATCTGCGTCAAGCGCAGCTCGGCGCTGTGCTGATGTCCTATGTCGTGCTGCGCGACAGCGACCTCACGGGCGCGCAACTCGCCATGGGCGACCTGTCGTTCGCCGATCTGCGCGGCGTCAAGCTCGTGCGCGCCGACCTGCGCGGCGCCAATCTCTACCGCGCGACGCTTTCCGGCGCGGACCTCACGGCTGTGGATCTTTCGCCGCTCGAACTCGTGGATCAGCGCGCACGCAGCATGCCGGCAAAGGTCGAGCGAGCGCGTCTCGACGGCGCGATGCTCCGCGACGCCAATCTGCGCGGCGCGCGATTGCTCGGCGCCAGCCTCGTGGGCGCCGATCTGCGCGGCGCCGATCTGACGGGCGCGAGCCTGCGGCACGCGGATCTCAGCGCGGCGCAGACGGATGGCGCCCAGTTCGAAGGCGCGGATCTGCGCGAAACCATGGGCATGCGCCCCGCGACCTGAGCCGGGGATCCGCACGACGCCTTTCCTTGAATCGACCACGAGCCGCGCGATAGCTTCGCGCGTTCCAAGCGCCCGCTTGGCGAAACCGGTAGACGCATCGGACTTAAAATCCGAGGTCGAAAGGCGTGCCGGTTCGAATCCGGCAGCGGGCACCAATGCGGCGCCCCTGGCGACCCGCGAGACTTGCCAGGAGATTGCTGAATGCGGCGTTACGTAGTGACCGGCTCGTCGAGTGGCATCGGGGCGGCGATCTGCCGACGCCTTGCTGGGCCCGACACCGGTTTCGTCGTTCATGCCCGGGCGAATGTCGCGGGCGCGCGGGGCGTCGTTCGGGATCTCGAGGCGCGCGGCGCGCGCGCCGTCGTTGTCGATGGCGATCTCGCGCAAGCCGAAACGGCGGCGCGCCTGATCCACGCCGCGCATGAGGCGTTCGGCGGGGTCGACGTGGTGGTCAGCAATGCCGGATTTGCGGATCGCACGAGGCTTGCGGAGCTGACGAGCGATCGCTTCCTCAATTCCATCCACGTGATCGAGACGGCGTTCGTGGCGCTGATGCGTGCGGCGCGCGCGGATCTGGCGGCCGGCACCGAGGCGCGCGTGATCGCGATCGGATCCTTCGTAGCGCACAGCTTCCGGACGGATGCGCCGGTCTTCCTGGCGTCAGCTGCCGCGAAGGCCGGCTTGGAGGCGATGGTGCGCGCCCTGGCCATCGAGTTTGCGCCGCAGAGGATCACGGTCAACGCCGTGGTCCCCGGCGCCATCGAGAAGGATCAGGGCACGCATAGCGCGATGACCCCGGAGCAATGGGCCGCTAGCGTCGCGCGAATTCCGCTCGGGCGCCTCGGCAAGCCCGAGGATGTCGCGGCCGCGGTCGCGTTCCTCGCCTCGCCGGAGGCGGGCTACATCACCGGACAGGCGCTGCACGTCAACGGCGGTCTCGTGATCTGATCCGGCTCGCCGCGTACGGACGCCGAGTCGCCGATCAGCGGCCGCGATGCAACCACCATCTCTCTTCGTTGATCGAGTAGATGGCTCGGTAGTGCAGGATCCGACGTGAGTCGACGGCCTGCGGAATCTGGTTGTCGAGCACGAGCAGGCGATCACTCTCGGCGACGACGAGCACGGCATGGGCGACGCCGAGATTCAGGTCGTCGAGGATGACGAGACGCATCTCGTCGTTGCTGAATCCGAGCTGGCGCAGCGTCACGAACTTCGCGATCGCGTAGTCCTCGCAATCGCCGCTGCGGGCGAGAAATTGCAGCGGGCTCGCCCAATAATCGGTCGCTCCCCAATTGCTCTGGTCGATCACGTAAGGGAGGCGATTGAAGAAGGCGTTCACCATATCGATGCGTTCGCGCCGCGCGCGTCCATCGAGGCTCTCGATCAGCCGGCGCCATTCCGCAACGATGCAGCGGCCACCAAAGCGGATGGTGCAGGGCTCGTCATAGGCCGGCGTTTCGTGGATGACGCGCTCGAGCGCCGCGGTCCAGCGCTTGAACGGCGCCAGATTTGTGCCCAGCGCTTCGCCGGCGCCGAAGACCGAAGGGAAGGGGCGTCGTCCGGTCGAGGGCTCCCTCGGCAGAGCGCCCGCGGCATTCGCCACCGCACCCCAAAAGATGAGTGAGGCCGTTAACACGACACCAATGATCGTACGGCAAGAATGAGGCATCGCAGAACGCGGTGAGAGAGAGATCGCAGCATGCTCCTCGGTTTAGGTGAACGAAGCGTGAAGACCGCGCGGACGCTGCTCCTCGCATTCATCCTGCTGGCCGCCATGCCTGAGCCTGGCTCCTCCGCCGACCCGCGTTCGCTTCATGGGCGCTGGGCGGTCGACCCGATGGACTGCGTCGACAATCGATATGTCTGGGTATTTTCCAACGACCGGGCCGGTCTGTTCATCGACAACGGCGCGGTGAGCGGCTGGCGACGGGCGAGCTACACCGATACCGGCGACAGCACGATCAGCGTGGTGCTCGAAGGTGCGCCCAGGCGAGAATTCCGCTGGCGCCTGCGCGGCGCCAACGAGCTGGCGACAGCCGGCGTTCTGGAGAATGGTCGGGTCGTCGAAGACCGCAGCTTCCAGGTCTGGCAGCGTTGTGGTGGCTGACATCGGCCGCACCTGATCATTCATCGAGGAATCTCCAACGCAGCTGTGCATGGTTTCAATTCGGCGCGCCGCACTTAACCAATCTTGAACGCGCAAGACTGCATCTTGGGCCTCGCTCTAGAGGGTCAACTGCGTGCGCGACTGGCGCGACTTCATCATTGATCGGGCTACATGGCCGTGACGTCGATCGGGAGCGTTCGACCCGAGGCCGGTGTTGTGCCTGCCGACGTGGTGGTGATGCCGCGTGGCGGCCCCTTCCGTCAGGGGCTGCGACTCATCTTCGACCCGGCGATCCTGACGGCCACTGTCGTGATCAATCTGCTCGCCCTCGGGCTGCCGGTGGTGCTGCTGCAAGTCTATGACCGCATCATCCCGAACAACAGCGTCGATACGCTGCTGCTGCTGATCTGCGCGCTCGCCGTCAGCTTCGTGCTCGATGCCAGTCTGCGCAGCGCGCGCGCCGCGCTGGCTGGCTGGGCGGGCGCGCGCTACGAATTCAAGGTCGGGTCCGCTGCCGTCGCACGCCTGCTGCACGCCAACCAGCGCGAGGCCGATGCGACCGCGGTCGGCGTCAATCTCGATCGGCTCGCCGCGATCGACCAGCTCCGCGACTTCTATGCCAATCAAGGCGCGATGGTGCTCGTCGATCTGCCGTTCGCCCTGCTGTTCCTGTTGCTGGTCTACCTGATTGGCGGTCCGCTGGTGATCGTGCCGCTGATCGCGCTCGTCGTGTTCGGCATCGCCGCGTTCAGCGTCGGCCAGTCGCTGCTGGAAGCCCTCGCGGCGCGCAGCGTGCTCGATGATCGCCGCATGAGCTTCCTGATCGAGATCCTGTCGGGGGTCCACACCCTCAAGGCCTTGGCGATGGAGACGCTGATGGTCCGCCGCTACGAGCGGCTGATGAATTCAGCGGCACAGGAAGTCTATCGCACGGCCTTGCTCAGCGGCACCGCGCAGACCATCGGGACGACGTTCGCCCAGATCAGCGCCTTCGCCGTCGCTGCGGCCGGCAGCCTGCTGGTGATGTCGGAGGATCTGACGGTCGGTGGCCTCGCTGCGAGCACGATGCTTGCGGGGCGCGCGCTGCAGCCGATGCTGCGGGCGATGGGCATCTGGACCAATTTCCAGGGTATTCGCGTCGCCCGCGATCGACTGTCGGAATTGTTCAAGACGCCGCTGGAACAGGGTTTCGACGGCCGGGCGTTGACGGTGACCGCTGGCGCGTTGTCGTTCGACGATGTGCACTTTGCGTATGACGAGCGGCGCCCGGTGCTCAGCGGCCTCACGCTGGCGATCGGGGCCGGCGAGTGCATCGGCATCAGCGGCGGCAATGGATCGGGCAAGTCGACGCTGCTGCAGGTGCTCAACGGGATGGTCGCGCCGGATCGGGGATCGGTTTCGATCGACGGACAATCGCTCGCGGGCGCGGACCGCCGTAGCTATGTCAACGCGATCGGCTATCTGCCGCAGCATTGCACGCTGTTCCATGGAACCATCCTCGACAATCTGACCATGTTCCGCGGGCGTCGCTATTTCGACGAGGCGCTGCGGCTCGCCGCCGAGCTTGGACTCGACGAGTACATCGCCCGGATGCCCATGGGCTACGACACCGTGATCGACTCCTCGTCGCACGATCAGCTGCCGGGTGGCGTGCGGCAGCGCATTGCGATCATTCGCGCGCTCGTGGACAAGCCCAAGATCATCCTGTTCGACGAAGCGAATACGGCGCTCGATCATGGCAGCGACGCACGTCTGCGCGAACTGCTGGCCCGCTTGAAAGGGCATGTCACGATCCTGCTGGTCAGCTATCGGCCGTCTCTGCTCGAGCTTGCCGATCGACGCTTCGAGCTCGTCGGCGCCCAGCTGCGGCCATGGATACCGGCCGCCCAGCGCGCGAAGGCGGACGCGGTCGCATGAGCGCTGCTGCCGATCGTCTGACCCTGCGTGCTGCGGAGCCGCTTGCGGACGCGTTGCGGCGCGACGGCATCGGCGATTTCCGCGCCGCGTCGGAGTTCGCCGCCTGCCTGACGCCGCTGCTCGCCGCCTTGGACTATCGCGGTAGTCCTCGACGGTTGCTCGAAGCGTTGCCGCATTTCTCCAGCGATATCGATCTGGTCGATCTGCGCGGTGTGCTCGCCGAACTCGGCTTCGCAACGAGTCCACTGCAGCTGAAGCTCTCCGATCTAGATGCGCGCCTAGCGCCGTGTCTGTTCGTCACCGAGGCCGAAGGGCCGCTGGTGGTCATCGAGCCGCGCGGGGATCGTGCGGTCGTCGTGTCGCCGGAGACTTCCGAGCCGGTCGAGATCGATGTCCGCGGGCTTGCCGGCACGGCCTTCATCGTCGAGCGCGGCGCACGGCTCGAGGCGCCGCCGCACGATCGCCCGTTCACCGAGACGATCCTCGCGCGCTTCCGGCCGCTTCTGATCCAGATGATCGCCATCACCTTCCTCATCGATCTCGTGACTCTGTTGGCGTCGCTGGCGTCGATGCTGATCTACGACAAGGTGATCGGTGCGCGTGCGCACGAGTTCCTGCTGTTCCTCACCGTCGGCCTGGGTGTCTTGTTCGCGGGCGACTGGTTCCTGCGCATGGCGCGCGGGCGCATCGTCGCCTTCATCGGCGCACGCATCGATCGCCTCGTCGGCGTCGCGACGCTGCGTCAGCTGCTCTCCCTGCCGCTGGCGTCCATCGAGAACGTGCCCGTCGGGGCACAAGCGTCACGGCTCAAGGAATTCGAGTCCATTCGCGAGTTCTTCACCGGTCCGCTCGCTCAACTCGCCCTGGAGATGCCGTTCCTCGTCGTCGCTCTCGCCACGCTGACCGTGATCGCCGGGCCGCTTGCGCTGGTGCCCGCCGCGCTGGTGTTGGTCTTCGCGCTGATCGCCTGGCTCGTCTTCGGGTCGCTCAAGCGTGCCGTCGCCGTCGCCGGGCGCGCGCGGTCGCAGCGTCACGCATTCCTCGTGGAGATGCTCGGCGGCGTACGTGCGATACGGCAGACCGGCGCCGAGCATGTCTGGCTCGACCGCTTTCGGCAGCTCTCGGCGGAGACGGCGGCGTATCAGGACAGGGCGCAGCAATGGTCGCTGTTCATGCAGACGCTGAGCCAGATCCTCGTGTTGTCGGCGGGTGTCGCGACCTTGGCGCTGGGCGTACGGTCGGTGCTGGCCGGGACGATGACGGTCGGTGCGCTGGTGGCGACGATGGCGATCCTCTGGCGCGTGACGGGGCCGATGCAGGCGGGTCTCGTCCTGCTGCCGCGTCTGGAAGGCATGCTGCGCACGATGGTGCAGATCAACGGCCTGATGCGGCTGAAGCCTGCGCGTCCCCCCGTCGCATCGGCCGCCCATGTCGAACGGGTCTTCCGCGGCGACCTTCAGGCCGTGCGCATCAGCCATCGCTATCGCAACGACGCCGATCCGGCGCTGCTGGGCGCCGAGGTGGCGGCCAAGCGCGGCGAGATCGTCGCGCTCGTCGGCGCGAGCGGATCGGGCAAGTCGACTCTGCTGAAGATCATCGCCGGACTGTACCAGCCGCAAGGCGGCGCGGTCATGATCGATGGCATCGACATCCGGCAATTGCCGCCCGGTGATCTGCAGCGCGCGATCTGTTATCTGCCGCAAAACAGTCACCTCTTTCACGGCACGATCGAGCAGAACCTCCGTCTCGCGGATCCGACCGTCAGTTCCCACGATTTGATGATGGCGTTGAGCGATGCGGGCGCCGTCGACGAGGTCACCGCGTTGAAGGACGGCCTGAACACGCGCATTGGCGATCAGCGGACGCAGCGCCTGCCCGCCGGATTGCTGCAGCGCCTGTCGCTGGCGCGCGTCCTGATGTCGAGCGCGCCGATCATGCTGCTCGACGAACCCGGTCAATCGCTCGACGATGCGGGCGACGAGGCGTTGAAGGCAGTGCTGCGTGACCAGCGGGGCCGCCGCACCGTGATCATCGTCACGCATCGTCCGAGCCATATCCAATTTTGCGACCGTGTCGTCTTGCTGCAGGAGGGGCGCGTCGTTCGCGATGCGCCTGCGGCCGATTTCCTCAAGCAGATGAAGGGACCCGGCAAATGACCACCGAGTCACCACCACCGACTGCCGAGCCGGCGACCAGGGCTGCGCCCGCGCGGCCGTCGTCGCCGCAGCAGGTGCGCTTTCTGTCGCAGGCCATCGCGCTCGAAGAAGGCCGGCCGCCGCGTGCCGCCAAGCTGGCCGTGTTCACCGGTGCGACGCTGTTCTTCGGCGCCGTCGCTTGGGCCTCCGTAACCGACGTTCAGAAGATAGCGGTTGCGTCCGGTCAGGTGTCGCCAAGCGGACTAGTGCAATCCATCCAGCATCTCGAAGGCGGGATCGTCCGCGACATCGTTGCGAGCGAGGGCACGATCGTCGATCGCGGCGCGGTCATCCTGCGCCTCGATCCGACCGCGGCGCAGACGGAGCTCGATCAACTGCGGGCGCGCGAACTCGGGCTCGCGCTTCAGATCGAGCGTCTGCGGGCCTTCGCAGAACGACGTCCAGCGCTGCTCAACCCGACTGCCGGGCCGATCACGCAGATCGGAAGCGATCAGGAGGCGATCCTGCGCGTCCAGATTCGGGCGCGCGACAGCCAACGCGCGGTGTTGGAACGTCAGCTCGCCGCGCGTCAGGCCGAACTCGTGACGCTGGAAGAGCAGCATGGCGCGCTCAGCAGCCAGGCGCAGCTGATGGGCCAGATGCTCAGCATGCGCAAGCAATTGGTCGACAAGGGCCTGATTTCCCGGCTCGTCTACCTCGAGACGCGACGCGAGACCGCGCGACTGGCCGGCGAAGTGGCGCAGACCGCGTCCAATATCCGGCGCGCGCAGGAAGGTGTAGCAGAGGCCGAAGCGCGACTACTGGAAACGGAAGCACGGTTGGCGAATGAATCATTGGGCGAGATGGGGCGGCTATCGGCCGAACTCGCGCAGGCGCGTGAGGGGATCGCGCGCGCCGTCGATCGCGTCACGCGGCTCGACATTCGCGCACCCGTGCGCGGGATGGTCAAGGATCTGCGCTTCCGGACCGTTGGCGGGGTGATCGCGCCAGGTGCTCCAGTGACGGAGATCGTGCCGCTCGGCCAGGATCTGGTCGCCGAGGTGAAGATCTCGCCGCGCGACATCGGCCATGTTCGGCTCGGCCAGGACGTCGTCACCAAGGTCACGACCTATGATTTCGCGCGCTACGGCATCGTGCCCGGCACGCTCAAGAGTTTCTCCGCGACGACGTTCCAGGACCCCGACGGGCAGGTCTACTACCGCGGCATCGTCCAACTCGCGCGCGGCAATGTGGGTGAAGTGCCCGAACGCAATCTCCTGCTGCCGGGCATGATCGTCCAGGCGGATATTCGCCTCGGCAACCGATCTGTCCTCGAATACCTGTTCACGCCGATCTACGTGTCCCTTTCGAGCGCATTCCACGAGCGCTGAGCGCGGGCGCGCCCGTCTTCAGGTCGGGGGAATCGTCTTTCCAATCAGTGTGCGGCGCAAGCTGATGAAGCCGAGCCAGGCCGAGGCGCCCAGCCACGGCCAGAGCAACCAAGCCGGATTGGTCGGCGCCATCAGCACGAGGCCGAGGCAGCACGCGGCCCAGACGATCATCGCGACATAGGTGATCTCACGCCGGTCACGCACCCGGATGGGGTGAACGAACTTCACGGGAATGAACGTCAGTACGCCCAGCGCCAGCACGATCGCGACGTTCAACCAGGGTGGGCTGTCGAGAAGCCACATATACAGTGCAACGACGTTCCACAGCGCCGGGAAGCCGACGAAGTAATTGTCCGACGTCTTCATGTCGAGGTTGGCGAAGCAATAGAGCGACGTCACGACGATGAAGCCGGCGCCAGCCAGGCTCCAAGCCGTGGGCAGCAATCCAAACCAATAGATGAAGATCGCCGGAACCAGAACGTAGGTAAGGTAGTCCACGACGAGATCGAGTACGGCGCCGTCGACGCGAGGGATCACGTCGCGCACGCGCACCAGGCGGGCGATCGGGCCGTCCAGCCCGTCCACCGCAAGCGCGACGCCGAGCCAGAGCAGCGAACCGCGGGCGTCGCCCTTGATCACCGCCAACATGGCGAGGAACCCGAGCAAGGCGCCGCTCGCCGTGAGGGCATGCACGGCCCAGCCCGCCGCGCGTCTGGTGGGGCTGGCCGTGACCACGGCGACGCGTTCGGGACCATCCATGAGTTCGAGCTTAACGGGTTCGCCACGGCGAGGCCAACATGGCGGCGCGATCGGGTGAAACGGCTCGTCCCGATCAGGTGCCGCGCGGCTTGGCGCGGACCGTAGGTGGCGCGATCAAGGGGTCGTCGGGCCAGGGGTGTTTGGGATAACGACCGCGCATTTCGCGGCGGACATCGGCATAGCTGCCGCGCCAGAATCCGGCCAGATCGCGCGTGACCTGGATCGGACGGCCTGCCGGCGACAGCAGCCGCAAGGTGAGGCCGACGCGGCCACCGGCGATGCGCGGGGTGTCGCGCGCACCGAACATCTCCTGCAGGCGCACGCCGAGGGCCGGGGCGGTTGAATCACTATAGTCGACGGGAAGTCTCGATCCCGACGGCACCGTCACATGGGTTGGCGCGTCGACGTCCAGGCGCCGGCGATGCTCCCAATCGAGCGACCGCATCAAGGCTTCGTGCAGATCGATCCTCGCGAGATGCGCGCGCCGCGTGACGCCGGTGAGGCTCGGGCCGAGCCAGGTTTCGAGATCGGCGAGCAGAGTCTCATCATCCATCGCGGCCCAACCGCCCGCCGGGTCGTGCACCGCGAGGAATCCGATGCGCAGCCGCAGCGCTTGGCTCGCGGCATCCCATGGCAGCGCCTGCAGGCCGAGCTGGCGCACGCCTTCGATCATCGCCGCGCGCTGCGCCTCCGCCGGCGCGTCCTCGTAGCGGCCCTGCGCCAGCACGAGAGCGCCGAGTTTGCGCTCCCGCATCGCGCGCACCGCTTGATCACGCGGATCCCAGATCACCGTCGCCGTCGTTTCGATGCGGTCATCGAACAGCGATTCGATGGCGGCTTCATCGATCGGCGCGGCGAGAAACACGCGTGAATCCTTGGCTCCACCATCGAGATCGGCGATCGCCAGATAGGATTCGCCGGCGAGCGAATCCACGGGCGTCACGATCGCGCCGCGACCGTTCGCCAGGCGGAACTGGCCGTATTCGCCACGGCGTTGGGCGACGCGCTCGGGCCAGCCCAGCGCGATCAATTCGCCGCATCGCTGCGCGGAGCTGAACTTCTCGTCACCGACATCGAGTTGCCGGCGCAGATCGCGTGCCAGCTTGCGCGCATGCGCCAGCCCGCCGCGATCGAAGCCGCGTGCATCGTCTTCGCCACGCAGTGCTTCGACGCGACCGCGAATGTCCACCGGCCGCGACGTCCCGATGCCCGCGCGCATCGGATCGCGTTCCCCGATCAGGCTCGCAAGCGCGCAGGCCAGCGCGCCGAGCCCTCGGTCGCGTCCGACGATCAGCATATGGGCCAGACGCGGATGCAGGCCGAGTTCCGCCATCTCCTGCCCGTGCGTCGTGATGCGGCCATCGGGACCGAGCGCGCCGAGCATGCGCAAGGTCTCGCGCGCCTGCTGCAATGCGCCCGCGGGTGGCGCATCGAGCCATTTCAGCTCGACCACATCGCGCGTGCCCCAACGCGCCAGGTCCAGGGCGAGAGCCGAAAGATCCGCTTCGCGGATTTCCGGTGTGGCGAAGGCAGCGAGAGCGCGATGTTCGGCCTCGCCCCAGAGCCGGAAACAGATTCCAGGCTCGAGGCGCCCGGCGCGCCCGGCGCGCTGCGTCGCAGAGGCGCGGCTGACGCGCACGGTTTCAAGCCGCCCCATGCCGGTATTGGGATCGAAGCGCGGCACGCGCGAGAGCCCGGAATCGACGACGATCCGGATCCCCTCGATCGTCAGGCTGGTCTCCGCGATGGAGGTGGCGAGCACGATCTTGCGCATCCCCGGCCGTGCCGGCTTGATCGCTTCATCCTGCTGCTCCAGCGGCAGATCGCCATGCAGCGCGACCACGCTGGTATCGGCAGGCAGGCTGTCGGGCGTGAGATCCGATGCGACGCGGCGGATCTCGCCGAGCCCCGGAAGGAAGGCGAGCGCGCTGCCGCCTTCTTCGGCGATCGCGCGCCGGATCGCGCTGGAGACGCTGCGCTCGAGCCGCTCACCTGGCGCCGGTCGGCTGAGATGCCGGATCTCCACCGGGAAGCTCCGGCCGTCGCTGCGGATGACCGGGGCGCCGTCGAGCAGAGCGGCGACCGCGACGGCATCGAGCGTCGCCGACATCACGAGCACGCGCAGATCCGGACGCAGCGCGGCGCGCGCGTCGAGCGTCAGTGCGAGGGCGAGATCGGTTTCCAAGCCGCGCTCGTGGAATTCATCGAAGATGACGACGCCGATATCGGCGAGCTCGGGATCGCGCTGCAGCCGACGCAGATACAATCCATCCGTCACGACTTCGACACGGGTCGCACGCGAGACCCGCGCCTCGCCACGGACGCGAAATCCGATGCTCTCGCCGACGTCCTCGCCGAGGGTGGCGGCCATGCGGCGCGCCGCGGCGCGGGCCGCCAGGCGGCGTGGCTCCAGCATCACGATCCGCTTGCCCGCGAGCCAGGGTGCGTCGAGCAGGGCGAGCGGCACGCGCGTCGTCTTTCCGGCGCCGGGCTCGGCAACCAGAACGGCCGCATCGCGCGTGACGAGCGCGGCGACGAGCTCGTCCAGCACGGCGTCGATCGGCAAGGCGGGGGAGAAGCGCGCGGGCATCGGGAGGTTTTCGCTTTGGCGGCTTCGCCCGCGCTTGTCAAACCTCATGCACGGTGTTGCCCTTGTCGCGTGGGCTGGGCGCGGTAGACACTCGCGTTCACCCATGGGCAAGCATCTGCGTGTCTTCGCGATCGCCGCGCTATTCGGACTCGGCGCCTATGGCGTCGTGCGCATGCTGCTCTGGCTCAGTCGCCGCGCGGGGCTCCTGGATTGGCTGGCGGGTTGAACCGCGCGCTCGGCTGCGGCAAGTTTGCCGTACCTCATGAACCTCGCTCATCATCTCGCGCGCGCCGCGGCGACCCGGCCCGACGCCCCCGCACTGGCACGTGGCGATCGCGTCGTCGCCAGCTACGCGGCGATGGGCTTGCGTGTCGCGCGCGTGGCGGCCGGATTGCGTGCGCTGCCCGGGATTGCGCCGGGAGCGCGAGTGGCCATCGTGATGGCGAACGCGCCGGTCTATGCCGAGCTCTTCTACGCGTGCTGGTGGGCCGGGCTGGCTGCGGTGCCGGTCAATGCCAAGCTGCATGCGAGGGAAATCGCCTTCATCCTCGATCATTCGCAGGCGGACGTCGTCTTCGTCTCGGCCGAGAGCGCCGAGCTCGTCGCCAACGCCGCACGCGAGATGGATCGCGCGGTTCCCGTCATCGATGTCGGCAGCGCCGATTTCGCAGCGCTCGGCCGGGCCGACGCGATGGCGATGTGGCAGACCGAAGCGGATGATCTCGCGTGGCTGTTCTACACCAGCGGCACCACCGGCCGTCCGAAGGGCGCGATGTTGACGCATCGCAACCTCCTCGCCATGACCACGAGCTATTTCCTCGACATCGATCCACCACAGCCTGGCGGGACGCAGATCCACGCAGCCCCCCTGAGCCATGGGTCGGGGCTCTACATGCTGCCCTCGGTCGCGCAGGGGAATTGTCAGCTCGTCCCCGAGTCCGGACATTTCGATCCTGCCGAGCTGTTCGATCTCTTCGCGATCTGGCCGCAGGTCTCGATGTTCGCGGCGCCCACCATGGTGAAACGACTCGTCGACCACCCCGACGCGGCGCGCGCGTCCATCGACAGTCTGCGCGTCATCGTCTGGGGCGGGGCGCCGATGTACGTGGCCGATATCAAAGCGGCCATCGCGCGCTTCGGCTATCGCTTCGCTCAGCTCTATGGCCAGGGTGAGTCGCCGATGACGATCACCGGTATGACGCGTGCGACGCTGGAGGCGTTCGCGCGCGCCGGCGACGACGCTGCGCTGGCGTCAGCCGGCTCCGCCCAGAGCGTGGTCCAGCTGCGCATCGCCGATGCGTCCGACGCCAGCCTGCCCGTCGACACCATCGGTGAGATCCTGGTGCGCGGCGACAGCGTGATGAAGGGCTACTGGCGCAATCCCGGGGCGACGGCGAGCGCCCTGGCGGGCGGTTGGCTGCACACCGGCGACGTCGGCAGCCTCGATGCGCGCGCTCTGCTCACGCTGCGCGACCGCTCGAAGGATCTGATCATATCCGGCGGCTCGAACGTGTATCCGCGCGAGGTGGAGGAGGTGCTGCTGCGGCATCCCGCCGTGGCGGAGTGTTCGGTGATCGGTATCCCCGATGCGGATTGGGGCGAGTCCGTGCTTGCCTTCGTGGTTGCGCGCGAGCACGGCGTCGTCGATGCCGCGGCGCTCGATCGTCTGTGCCTGGAGAACATCGCGCGGTTCAAACGGCCGAAGACCTATCGCTTTCTCGACGCGCTGCCGAAGAACAACTACGGCAAGGTACTGAAGACCGAACTGCGCGTCCTGGCGAAGCAGACCTGACGCGCGGCGCTTTCAGCGCGGCAGACTGCGCACGAAATCGATGTGCATCGATGTGCTCACGCAGATCGTAGTGCGGCTTGGCATAGGAGAGCGGCACGCGGACGGCGCGGACACGGGCGCGTCGCGTGCCGGGACGTCGTTGGCCAGACTGATGGCGCCGGCGGGCAAGGTGACCGCGGAGAGGAACGGAAAGACCATGCGATAGGCGTCCAGATGATCGAATCCAATGAGCTCGACATCGATCCGTCGTGGCACGTCTCGCAGAAGCGCGAGATTCTCTACCGCCCCCAGCGTGGAGACGATCTCGACGGCTATGCCTTCGGGCGCAAGCCGCGCGCGGTATCGCCGCGCCATCGCATGATAAACGCCGCCCGGCGCGCCGCCGGCCATCACCAGATGGCGTGGTGGCAGTGGCCGTGCATAGTGCCCGCGACGGCCAAGACGCCCGCCACGATCAGTGCGAGGGGCAGGTAGAAAACAACGTGCTCGCGCAGATGCCGCGAGATCTCGGCAAGCCCGAGCCAGGCGATCAGCCGCTCAAGCACCCGTGGCCTCGGCGAAGAACAGGTCCTGCCAGCGCTCCGGCTTCGCGCGCAGCGCGCCTGTCTTGGCCATGAAGTCGACCATCGGCGAGATCGTCATGGGCTTGGTCGTGAACTCGATGTCGGGATCGCTCATGATCGCGAGGATCTCGTCGATCGGTGTCTTGTCGCCGGTGGCCTTGAGGTAGATCTCGGCCGCGCCGCGCCGGTCGCGATTGACCATCGCCGTCGCTTCCTCGAGCGCCGCCAGATAGGCGCGGTAGAGCTTCGGGTTCGTGTCGCGAAACTTGCCGGTCGTCGCCACGACGTTGAACGAGGAGCGGCCGCCGAGAATCTCGTTCGAGGTGGTGAGCTTTCTGATCCGTGGATCCTTGAGCTGGCGGTATTGGAAGGGCGGTGACGAGAAATTCGCGCTGACTTCGCCGGCGGCGCCGAGCATAGCGGCGGTGGCATCGGGGTGCGCCATCGAGACGGTCAGCGCATCGAGCCGCTGGTAGTTCTGCTCGCCGAACAGCTTCGCGGCTTCCATCTGCAGCAGGATCGCCTGGTTGGAGACTTTCACCGCCGGGACGGCGATGCGATCATTCTCCGTGAAGTCGGCGATCTTCTGGACCTGCGGATTGCGCGTGAGCAGCATCAGGGGCAACGAGTTCAATCCCGCAGCCGCGCGGACGTTCAGCTGGCCGCGCGTGCGGGACCAGATCGTCGCGATCCCCGGCAGGCCGAGCGAGACGAAATCGACCGATCCGGAGATCAGCGCGTCATTCATCACATCGCTGGAGCGAAACGTCGCCCACGTGACTTTGATGTCGCCCAATCCGGCGGCGCGCGCTTGCGCCTCGACCAGCTTGAGTTCCTCCATCAGCACGTATTGCAAATAACCCAGACCGAATTGCTTGGCGGCGCGCAGTTCGGTGGCTTCGGCGCGCGCGATCATCGGAGCGGTCAGCGCGGCGCCGGCAGCGGCAAACATCGTCTTGATCACGCGACGTCTGTACATGGCATCCTCCAGGGCTGAGTGGGCTGAGTGGGCTGAAACCTAGCACGTGCCGGCCGTCAACGGCGCAGCCCGAGCCACCGGAAGACGAGCGGTGCGCAGGTCACGACCAGGATGAGGCGCACGATGTGATGGCTCGCCACGAAGGCCGCATCGACGGCCAGCGCGAGCGCCACCAGACTCATCTCGGCGAGGCCGCCCGGCGCGAAGGCCAGAACGATCGCCGCCAAGGGCAGGTTGGTCAGCGCCGCGAGGCCGACGCTGGTAACGACAGTGACGGCGATCATCAGCACACCGACGAAGGCGCCATGCACCATCGTGGCGCCGGCCTGGCGCAGCGGAAATCCGACGAACCGACAGCCCAGCGCCGCGCCGATCGCCACTTGCGCGGCGGAGATGATCAGGGTCGGGGGCGTGGAGTCCGTGACGCCGAGGAGATGTACCAACGCCGAGAGCAGCATGGGGCCGAGTACCGCCGCGGCGGGGAGGCCGATACGCTGAGCGCCGATGGCACCGATGATGGCGCATGTCGCCAGCACCGCGTAGTCGGCGAGGGCGACATCCGCGAGACCCACGTTCGGACTTGCGCTCGCGCTCGACGTGAAGCCCTGCTGGATGCGGTACCAGATCGGTATCGTGAACACCGTGACGAAGACGCGCGTGGCGTGGATCAGCGAGATCCGACGCTCGTCGCCACCGAAATGCCCGCCCACCATCGTCATCTCGTTGAGGCCGCCGGGCGACGCGGCGAAGTACGACGTCACCGGATCGTAGCCGGCGCGGCGACGGAAATAGACGAAACCGAGCGCGCCGTTGAGCGCGGCCCATAGGATCAGGGCGATCAATGTCACGCTCCACTGGCCCATGCGCGCGATGACCGACGGCGTGAAACTCGCGCCGAGCATCACGCCGAGGATCGTGATGAATCCGCTGCGCAGCCAACTCGGCAACGCGACGCGCACGCCGCCCATGGCTGCGATCGTGACGGCTGTCATCGCGCCGAGCATCCATGGCAGCGGCAGCTTCGCCCACGCGAAGAGCGCACCGCCGGCTGTGCCCAGGGTCAGCGCCGTCAGGAAGGGGACGAGCTGAAAAGTCCGCGGCTCGGGCGCAGGCGGCGTGTCGTCTGCCATTCAGGCTATGAAGCGGCCGAGGCGGACGGCGGTCTGCCCCTTGATGAGGCGCTGGGACGGCATGATCAGCACGCAATCGTCATAGGGTGTCAGGACGAGGAGATCTCCGTCATGGCCGAGCACGGAACCCTTCTTGGACAGCACCTCAAGACCTTTGAAATCCTGCGCGAAGGTGAAACGGTCGGTGCGGATCGTCACGGCGTCGGTGACTTCGATGACCCGTGGGACGGGCCGCGGCTCGGGCGAGAGATACGGCGCGGCATCCGCTGGCGCCAAGGTGCCGATGTCGACGAGCACGCGCAGCATCGTCTCGATGGCGATCTCGGCCGCGGCTTTCTCCCAGTGCTGGCCACACTCGACCAATAGCGCGTTCTTCGCGCTCGCCTGATCGCCGAAGCCGCCGTAGTCGCGCATGCGTCGGCCGGCGACATGGCCCTTGTCGCTCACGATCGTGGCGGGGTAGCCGATGCGCCGGGCCCAGACGCGGCCCTTCTCCAACGGGCCGCAAAGCGTCAGCGCCGCCGTGCGATGCTGCATCGAGTGCAGGTCGAGCAGGAAATCCGCGGCGTCGATGACGGGGCGCAATGCCCGTGCGCGGGTCAGTTCCGCGGAATGACGTGGACCATCGAGCACGTCTGGCGACCAGATGCGGTTGAAATCCTCGTCGACGAAGCGCGAGGTCGTCGGTTGCTTCGGATCGAAGCGGTGGAAAGCGTCGACATTGCAGAACGCGAGGGTGAGCGTACCGCGTCGCGGCTGCAGGCGCTTGCGCAGGAGGAAGTCGAGCGCGATGGCGCCGCAGAGCTCGTTGCCATGGACGATCGCGGTGAGCAGCACATGCGGTCCCGGCGTGGCGTTCGCGAAGCGCAGCACGTAATCGATGCCGACATTGCCGACCCGATAGGGCCGAATATCGGGCGTGTCGAGGTCGATGGGATAGTCATGGGTGGTCAAGGCGAGGGGGCCCTTCCGATGGCCGTCGATCTCAACGCGCGAGAGTGAACCCGTGCTCGATCAGATCCTGCCGCAGAGTCGCTGGCGTTGTGAAATGCAGTGCGTGAAAGCCGACGGCGCGCGCGCCGAGCACGTTCTTCTCGCTATCGTCGATGAAGATGCAATCCCTGGCCTCGAGGGCATGAGTAAGCAGCAAGTGCCTGAAGATCGCCGGATCGGGCTTCTTCAGCTTGATCTCGCCCGAGACCGCGATGCCGCGGAATCGACTGAAGAATTCGAAGCGCCGCAGACCGAAGGCGATCGTCTCGGCCGACCAGTTGGTGAGGGCGTAGAGCGCTGTGCCAAGCGCATGCAGCTCTTCATAGCGCGGATCCCAGTCGATCAGCACGCCGCCGAGATCGAAGACGACGATGCGTGGCTTCGACATCACCGTTGCGCGACGCGCTCGAGGACGCGGCGCAGGAACGCTTCGCATTGCGCGACCTGGTCCAGGGCGACGAATTCGTTGGGCTTGTGCGCCTGATCGATGCTGCCCGGTCCGCACACGATCGTCGGGATGCCCATCGCCTCGAACAACCCGGCCTCGGTCCCGAACGCGACCTTTGAGGTCGAATTGGCGCCGGTCGCCGCCTTGCAGAGCTGCGTGATCTCTGCGCCCTCATCGGTGGCGAGGCCGGGGAAGCTCGAGAGCTCCTCGAAGCGAAACCCGGTATCCGGCTGCACGGCCCGCATCGCCGGCTCGAGTTCCCGGCGCGCGAAGGCGACGGCCTCCTCAAGCAGCGCGCGCGGATCATGCGCAGGCAGGTGGCGGAACTCGAAATCGAGCCAGCAATCCTTGGGCACGATGTTCAGGGCGGTGCCGCCATGGATCAGGCCGGTATGCGTCGTCGTAAAGGGGATGTCGAACTCCTGATCGAACGGCCCCTCGCTCGCGAGACGGCGTCCCATCCGGTTCAGATTGGCGATGAACTCCGCGGCGTATTGCACGGCGTTGACGCCGTGCGGCGCGAGCGACGAATGACACTCGAAGCCGCGGACATGCGCCCTGATCGAGAGCTTGCCCTTGTGGGCGCGGATCACTTTCATCTCCGTCGGCTCGCCGACGATGCAGGCGTAGGGTCTGATCGGTCGCAGCGCGAACATCGCCAGCATGTCGCGCACGCCAAGGCAGCCGACCTCCTCGTCGTACGAGAATGCGAGATGCACGGGCGTGGTGCGGATATTGGCCTTGATCTCCGGCACCATGGCCAGCACGACGGCGACGAAGCTCTTCATGTCGCAGGTGCCGCGCCCGAACAGCTTGCCGTCCTTCTCCACGACCTCGAAGGGTTGCGTCGTCCATTCCTGGCCGTCGATCGGCACCACGTCGGTATGGCCAGACAGCACCAGCCCGGGTCGGTCCGTCGGGCCGATGGTGGCGAAGAGATTGGCCTTGCGCCGATCGCTGTCGTAGACGAGTTCGCTCTCGATACCGTGGCCGGCGAGGTAGCTGCGCACGTACTCGATGAGCACGAGATTCGAATCCCGGCTCGTGGTGTCGAACGCGATCAAGCGGCGGATCATCTCGACCGAAGCGGCGCTGGGCTGGGCGGCGCTGGGATGCGTCATGTGAAAATCGCCAGACATGTGGTGAAAACGACGTATCACTATAAGGCTCGTGTCACTGTCCGCAAGAAGCTCGGGCGGGCGGCAGGGCAGCGTGGGAGGAAGGCGATGTGGTCTCGAATTGCAGCGGTGATGCTGGCCTGTCTCGCCACCTCGGCGAGCGCCCAGGAGCTGACGATCGCGCTCGGGCGCTCCGTGACGTCGATCGACCCGCATTTCCACAATACCGGACCCAACAACAGCGTCGCTGTGCATCTCTTCGATCGCTTGATCCACCACGATGCGAAGCAGCGACCGGTTCCTGGTCTGGCGCTGAGTTGGCGCCCGTTGGACGATCTCACCTGGGAGTTCAAGCTCCGATCGGGCGTGTGATTCCACGACGGGCAGGAATTCGGCGCCGACGATGTTCTCGCGTCATTCGCGCGGGCGCCGAGTGTGTCCAACAGCCCATCCTCCTTCGCGCTCTATACGCGGGCGATCGCGCGCGTCGAGAAGATCGACGAGCTGACGATCCGGATGCGGACGCGTGAGCCGCATCCGCTGCTGCCCAACGATGCCAGCACCATCAATATCGTCAGCCGGGCCGCGGCCACGGCGACGACCGCGCAATTCGATGCCGGCGCCGCCAACGGCACCGGTCCCTATCGCGTCGTCAGCTGGGTTCGTGACGACCGGCTGGTGCTCGAACGCAATCCCAATTGGTGGGGTGGGGCGACCCCGTGGGCGAAAGTGACGAAGCGGGTGATCGTCAACGACCCAGCGCGGGTCGCGGCGCTGCTGGCCGGCGATGCACAGGCGATCGAGGTGGTGCCGACGGCCGATGTCGGCAATCTCTCGACCGATGCGCGCGTGACGCTGGCGCGCGAGGTCTCGAACCGGCTGTTGTTCCTGAATTTCGATCAAGCCCGCGATGTCACGCCGTTCGCCACCGATCGCGAAGGCAAACCGCTCGAGCGAAATCCGTTCAAGGATCTACGCGTGCGCCAGGCGCTCTCGACGGCGATCAACCGGGTGGCGATCGTCGAACGGCTTCAAGAGGGCCTCGCGCTTCCCGCAGGCGGTGTGATCCCGGAAGGGTTCTTCGGCAGCGATGCCAATCTCAAGCCGGATACTTTCGATCCCGATGCGTCGCGGCGCCTGCTTGCGCTTGCCGGGTTTCCCAACGGATTCGGCTTCACCCTGCATGGCCCGAACGATCGCTACACCAACGATGACAAGGTTGTGCCCGCCCTGGCGCAGATGTTCGCGCGCGCCGGCCTGACGACCAAGGTGGAGCTGCTGCCGTGGTCGGTCTATGCGGGGCGTTCGGCGCGGCAGGAATTCAGCGCGACCTTCTTCGGGTGGGGCGCGGCGACCGGGGAGGCGTCGTCGCCGCTGCGGTCGCTCCTGGCGACGGTCGATGTGGCGCGCGGGCTCGGCGCATCCAACCGTGGTCGGTACTCCAACCCGGTATTCGACGCCGCGCTGGGGGAGGCGTTGCGGACAATCGACGATGCCAAGCGGGAGCAGCTGCTGCAACGGGCGACGCGGATCGCGATCGACGATGTCGGGATCGTCCCGCTCTACTACCAAGTCAATGTGTGGGCGCTGCGACGCGGATTGGTTTACGAAGGCCGCGCGGACGACCAGACCCATGCCTGGTTGATCCGACCGTCGCGCTGAGCCGGCGCGCGCGCGGGGCCTGGGCGCAGGCCAAGCCGACAACCTCCCGGTGTCTGCCGCGGACGCGCTTGCGACAGCCAGTGGAAGTTGCGATAGGCTTGGGTCGCAAAGCTTCATTGCCGTGCGTTTGCGCCATGTCGCAAATACACGGTCATCTTCGGGAGACGCGTCATGTTTTTCCGCATCTTGCGGGCCGTCGCTCTGCTTGGCGTCGTAGGCTGCGCTGGCCTCGTGCCGGCCGATGGTCGCGGCGCGGCGGCACAGGATCTCGTCATCGGGCTGCAGGGCAGCATCACCTCCCTGGATCCGCATTTTCAAGCCTTGGGTCCGAACAACAATGTCGCGGCCCACCTCTTCGACCGCCTTGTGCACCAGGATGAGAAGCAGCGCCTGATTCCAGGCTTGGCTACCGAATGGAAGTCGCTCGATGAGCTGACCTGGGAGTTTCGTCTGCGCCGCGGAGTCAAGTTCCATGACGGCAGCGAGTTCGATGCCCAGGATGTGATCGCCTCGTACAAACGGGTGCCCTGGGTCCCGAATTCGCCATCGTCCTTCACCGGATTCGTGAGGCCGATCGTCGAGAGCATCATCGTCGATGCGCATACCCTGCGGTTCAAGACGTCCGTGCCCGTGCCACTCCTGCCGGTGATGCTGTCGGCCGTGAACATCGTGAATCGCAAGGCCGTCGAGGCGCCGACCGCCGATTTCAACTCGGGCAAGGCGGCGATCGGCACAGGCCCTTTCCGGTTCGTCGAGTTCGTGGCCAATGACCGCGTCGTCTTGCTGCGCAACGATCAGTACTGGGGCATTCGGCCGTCCTGGAACAAGGTCATGCTCAAGCTCATTCCCAACAACGCCGCGCGCACGGCCGCCCTGCTGGCGGGGGATGTGCAGATGATCGAGGCGGTACCGAGCGCCGATCTGCCCCGGTTGCGCGCCAACAAGGATCTCGCGCTGCATCGCATCACCTCGAGCCGCGTGATCTATCTGGCATTCGATCAGGCGCGAGATCAGACGCCTTTCGTGACCGACAAGGCGGGGGCCTTGCTGCCCAACAATCCGCTGAAGGACCCGCGCGTGCGCATGGCGATCAGCAAGGCGATCAATCGCCAGGGCATCGTCGAGCGCGTGTTCGAGGGCGACGCGATCGCCGCCGGAGGGCTGCTGCCGGAGGGCGCCTTCGGCGCGTCGCTGCAATTACGGCCCGAGGCTCTCGACCAGGACGGTGCGCGCAAGCTGCTCGCCCAGGCGGGGTATCCGAACGGTTTCGCGATGACGATTCATGGCCCGAGCGATCGCTATCCCAATGACGAACGCGTGCTGCAGGCCATCGGACCTATGCTGGTGCGCGTCGGTATCGACACGAAAGTCGAGACTCGACCGTGGGCGACCTATGCCTCGACGGCCAGCTCACCGAGCTACGCCTATAGCGTCATGCTCTTCGGCTGGGGCAGCAACACGGGCGAAGTGTCCGACAGTCTGCGCGCCCTGCTGGCGACGCCCAACCGCGACAAGGGGATGGGCGCGTCCAACCGCGGGCGCTACTCGAACCCGAGATTCGACCAGATACTGGATCGAGCGCTGGGAACGATCGATGATCAACTCCGTGTGGGGCATCTCTTGGATGCCAGTGAATTGGCGATCGGCGAGAACGGCATCGTGCCGCTCTACTACCAGGTCAACACCTGGGCGACACGCCGGGAACTGAGCTACGCCGCGCGTCAGGACGAGCAATCGCTGGCGCATTTCGTCCGGCCGTTGCGCTGATCGGATCGCCACCGGAATGTCCGCAAACCCATGACCGTCTTCATCATCCGGCGATTGATGCAGAGCGCCCTGGTGCTCTTCGTGATGTCGCTGATCGTGTTTTTCGGCGTCTACGCGATCGGCGATCCCATCGAGATCTTCATCTCGCCCGAAGCCGACCAGATGGAGCGCGAGCGCGCGAAGATCGCACTCGGGTTGGACAAGCCGGTGGTCGAACAGTATTTCGCGTTTCTGATGGCGGCCATTCGAGGCGATCTCGGGCGGTCTTTCGTTTTCAACATTCCATCGATCACGCTGATCCTGCAGCGCATGCCCGCGACCCTGGAACTCGCGCTATCGGCCCTCGCGCTCGGCGTGTTCCTGGGATTGCCGCTGGGCATGTATGCCGGCTATCGCCCCCACTCGGTCGCCGCCAAGGCGATCATGGCGATCTCCATCCTCGGCTTCTCGTTGCCGACCTTCTGGGTCGGGCTGATGTTGATCATGGTCTTCGCGGTCAATCTCGGTTGGCTTCCGTCAACCGGCCGCGGCGAGACGGGCACGTTTCTGGGCATCACATCGAGCCTGTTCACGATCGATGGGTTGCGGCATCTCGCGATGCCGGCGTTGAACCTCGCGTTGTTCAAGATCTCGCTGATCATCCGTCTGGCGCGCGCCGGGATGCGCGAGAACATGCTGATGGACTACGTGAAATTCGCGCGCGCCAAAGGCCTGCCGATGCGCCGCGTGGTGTTCGTCCACATCTTCAAGAACATCCTGATCCCGATCGTCACGGTGATCGGTCTCGAACTCGGCTCGACGATCGCCTTCGCCGTCGTGACAGAGTCGATCTTCGCCTGGCCGGGCATGGGCAAACTGATCATCGATTCGATCCAGCGACTCGACCGGCCGGTGATCGTCGCGTATCTCTGCATCATCGTGTTCATGTTCATCATCATCAATCTGCTCGTCGACATCCTCTACTCCGTGCTCGACCCTCGGGTGCGCCTCTCCGAAGCCAAGAGCTGAGCCATGGCTGCACTCACTCCCGAACGCATTTCGCCGGCGGCGCCCATCGTCCCGCCGGTGCAGACGCCATTCCGGCGGTTTGTCGCCGATTTCTGCGAGAGCCATATCGCGATCTTCGGCCTCGGGGTGTTCGCGCTCATTCTCGCGGCGGCGCTGCTGGCCCCCCTCATCTCGCCGCAGAACCCCTATGACCTGAACCAACTCGACATCATGGACGGTCGCCAGCCGCCGATGACGAAGTCGATGGGCAGCTTCACCTTCTGGCTCGGGTCGGACGATCAGGGTCGCGACATGCTCTCGGCGATCTTCTACGGGCTGAGAACCTCGCTCGGCGTCGGCGTGATGAGTGCGCTCGGCGCGCTGGCGATCGGCATGGCGGCCGGGCTCACGGCGGCGTATTTCGGCGGGCGGATCGAGAGCCTGATCATGCGCATCGTCGACATCCAGCTGTCGTTTCCCTCGATCCTGGTGGCGCTGATTCTGCTCGCCGTTCTCGGTCAGGGGACGTGGAAGATCATCATCGCGCTGATCTGCGTGCAATGGGCGTATTACGCGCGCACCGTGCGCGGCACGGCGCTGGTCGAACGGCGCAAGGAATACATGGAAGCGGCGCGTTGCCTCGCGCTCGGTCACAACCGCATCGTGTTTCGCCATCTGCTGCCGAATTGCCTGCCGCCGCTGATCGTGGTCGTGACCGTTCAGGTCGCGCATGCCATCGCCCTCGAGGCGACATTGTCGTTCCTCGGTATCGGCCTGCCGATCACCGAGCCGTCCCTCGGATTGCTGATCGCCAACGGGTTCGAGTACCTGCTGTCCGGCAAGTACTGGATCAGTTTCTTCCCCGGCGTGGCGCTGCTGGTGACGATCGTGTCGATCAATCTGGTCGGCGATCAACTGCGCGACGTGCTCAACCCGCGCCTTCAGAAATAGGGATCGCGCGTGGCCACTGCGCCGACTCTCGTCGTCGACGATCTCAAGACCTGGTTCTATACGCGCGCCGGGATCGTCAAGGCCGTCGATGGCGTCTCGTTCAGTGTCGAGCCGGGCAAGATCATGGGCCTGGTCGGCGAATCCGGATCGGGCAAGACCGTGACCGGATTCTCGATCATGGGCCTGGTCGATCCGCCGGGACGCGTCGTCTCCGGCCGGATCATGTTCGGCGGCGTCGACCTGACGACACTGTCGGAGCATGAGATGCGCGCCGTGCGCGGCAAGCGCGTCGCGATGATCTTCCAGGATCCGATGATGACCCTGAACCCGGTGCTGCGGATCGACACGCAGATGATCGAGGCGGTGCGCGCGCACGAGAAGGTCAGTCATGACGAGGCGCGCCGCCGTGCCCGCGACACCCTCGGCCAGGTCGGAATCCCGAGCCCCGATGAGCGCCTCGCGTCCTATCCGCATCAGTTCTCCGGCGGCATGCGCCAGCGCGTGGCGATCGCCATCGCATTGCTCAACCGCGTGGAACTGATCGTCGCCGACGAGCCGACGACGGCGCTCGACGTCACGATCCAGGGGCAGATCCTGTACGAAATGCAGCGTCTCGCGCGCGAGACGCGCACGGCCCTGGTCTGGATCACGCATGATCTGTCGGTCGTTGCTTCTCTCGCCGATGATGTGTGCGTGATGTATGCCGGACGTATCGTCGAGCGCGGTCGCGTCGACGACGTGCTCGATCGACCGGCACATCCCTACACGGCCGGATTGATCGGCTCGGTGCCCAGTCGCAACGTACGCGGCAAGCCGTTGCAGCAGATTCCCGGGATCATGCCCTCCTTGCTGGGGCTGCCGGCGGGGTGCTCGTTCCGCACGCGATGCGCGCGCGCCGACTCCTCCTGCGCCGACGATCCGGCCGAGCGCGTCTTCGGCGCCGAGCATCGCGCCCGTTGTGTGCACCCACTCGTGGCGGCGGCGCAATGAGCGAGGAGACGGTGATCCAGCTCAAATCGGTCTCCAAGCGCTTCGTGAAGCGACTGGATGCGGCGGCGAAGCTCGGCAATCTGCTGGGTGCGGGCATGCGCGAGGAGGTCGTGCACGCGGTCGATCGGGTCGATCTGGAAATCCGCAAGGGCGAGGTGGTCGGACTGGTCGGGGAATCCGGTTGCGGGAAATCGACGCTCGGGCGGATGGTCGCGGGAATCCTCGAGCCTTCGGACGGCACGGTGCTCTATCGCGGCAGCGAGGTCTCAAAGATGAGTCGTCGCGATGGACGCGCCGCCACGTTGGCCGTGCAGATGATCTTCCAGGATCCCTTCGCGTCGCTGAACCCGCGCATGCGCGTGCGCGACATCATCGGCGAAGCGCCTCTCTACCACGGGCTGGCCAAGAAATCCGAGTATGAGAGCTATGTCGACGAGGTGATGAGTCGGGTCGGACTGGATCCGGGTTTCAAGCGCCGCTATCCGCATCAATTCTCCGGTGGGCAGCGTCAACGCATCGGCATCGCGCGGGCGCTGGCGGTGAAGCCCGAATTCATCGTGTGCGACGAGGCGGTCGCCGCGCTCGACGTCTCGATCCAGGCGCAGATCCTCAATCTCTTCATCGCGCTGCGCGAGGAGTTGTCGCTCACCTATCTGTTCATCAGCCACGATCTCGGCGTGGTTCGCCACCTCTCCGATCGCGTCGTGATCATGTATCTCGGCCGCGTCGTGGAAGAGGGGGACGCGGAGGAACTCTTCGTCGCGCCCAACCATCCCTACACGGTCGCCTTGCTCGCGGAGATCCCGCGCCTCGATACGCGCCAGCGTCAATTCGCGCCGGTGAAGGGCGAAATTCCGTCGCCCCTCGACCCGCCGTCGGGTTGTCATTTCCATCCCCGTTGTCCGCACGCGATCGAGCGGTGCCGTCGGGAAGCGCCGGTGCTGCGCGAGATCGCGCCGGGTCGGCGTTCCGCCTGCTATCTCAATGATGGAAGCTGAGGCCAGCGGCGAGCGGCCGGGCGTGTGGCGTCGGTGGGATGCCAAGGCGCCATGCGTCCCTCTCGTCCTGGACTCGCCGCATAGCGGGACGATCTATCCGAACGATTTCGGTCATGCCGCCCCGATCGCGATCTTGCGGCGGTCGGAGGACACGCATGTCGACGCGCTGTTCTGCGCGGCGCCGCTGCACGGCGCGACTCTCCTGGGCGCCCTGTTCCCGCGCAGCTACATCGACGCCAATCGCGCGCTGGAGGATCTCGACCCAGCGCTGCTCGACGCGCCCTGGCCGACGCCGATCGATCCCGGGCAGAAGACGCGGCTCGGCATCGGCCTGATTTCGCGGCTCTGCGGCGCCATGGCGCCGATCTACGATCGCAAGCTGAGCGTGGCGGAAATTGCCAACCGCATCGACGTCTATTGGCGGCCGTATCACCGGGAACTCGATCGTCTGCTCGACGACATTCATGCGCGCTTCGGCATCGCCTTCCACATCGATTGCCATTCCATGCCGCCCGCCGGAGTCGAGGGCATGGCCGCAGATGCCGGTCGGCAACGGGCGGATTTCGTGCTGGGCGATCGGGATGGCACGACATGCATGCCGGAATTCACCGCCGTCGCGCGCGAGTTACTCGCCGTGCGCGGCTACAGCGTTCGCTGCAACGATCCGTTCAAGGGCGTCGAACTGGTGCGCAAGCATGGTCTCCCGGCGTCGCGACGCCACTCGCTGCAGATCGAGGTCAATCGCAAGCTCTATCTCGATGAAGACACGCGCGAACCCAATGCCGGATTCGCGCGCACGCGCGACGATCTCTCGGCGTTGATTGCGCATCTCGCCGGATTTGCGCGCGCGCAGACGGCCTGATCAGCGGCGGCCCTGCGCCAGGCGGAGCGCTTCGGGGTGGCGCCGCAGCCGCGCCATCGACCAGACCCCGAGCACGGGGCCGATGACGAGAAAGCTGAACGCCCAACGCCATCCCAGCGCGGTGACCGCGTAAGGCATGAGGTGGATCGTGACGAGCGTGAGCAGGAAGCCGAGGCATGTCTGCACGGTGAGCATGGTGCCGATCAGGCGTGGGTCGGAGAGTTCCGCGATGGCAGCCGAGAATTGCGCCGAGTCCGCGACGATGGCGACGCCCCAGACCACGCAGAGGCACGCAAGAATCCCGGGGTGGCCACCGAAGAGAATCCCGATCATCGCGGCGCAGACGCCACTGATCGACATGGCGCCGATCGTGATGGCGGTGCGTCCGAAGCGGTCGGCGAGTTTGCCTCCGACGACGCACCCGACCAATCCGCCGACGCCGATGGCGGCGAAGCTGGCGATGCCGGCCCAGAATGCGGCGCGATCGCCGCCGGGATCGATGCGAAAGCTCGCATCGAGAAAGACACCCAGCCACGCCCACATCGCGTAGAGCTCCCAGTTGTGACCGAGATAGCCGCCGAGCGCGAGGCGCAGCGCCGGGCGACGGAACATTTCCAGCGCCATGCCAGGGTCGAAGGGCGGCGTGGCCGCGCGACGCGGGCCGAGCGGCACGACGAGCACCGTGAGCGACGCGAGAGCCGCGACGACGGACGTCGATGCGAGCGTGATCCTCCAATCGAGGCCACCCAGCGCATTGAAGAGGTGCGGTAAACCGGATCCGAGGCTCAGCGCGCCGACCAGGACGGCAACGAGGAAGCCGAGATCCCTTTCCGCCCAGCTCGCGATCATCTTCATCCCGACGGGATAGATGCCGGCCATGCACATGCCTGTCAGGAAGCGCAGCGCCAGCGCACTCGTCGAGTTCGGGGCGACGAGGAGGAGGCTCGCATTCGCGGCCGACGCTACGAGGCCGCTGCAAAGGAACAGGCGACGCAGTTCGACGCGATCCGCGAGCATCAGCGATGCGCTCACCAATGTGCCCAGGACGAACCCGGCCTGCACGCTGCTGGTGAACAGCGATTCCTGCGCCGTCGAGATGACCAGCGCGGCGCGCAGCGACGGCACGACCGCCGAGGCGGAGAACCACAACGACATCGCTCCCACCTGGGTCAACGCCAGAAGCAGGACGCCGACGAGCTTGCGCGAGCCAGGCGCGACTTGGGCCGGATGATCGGTCAGGGCGCGAACTGCTCCTTGAGGACGCGCTCTTCGAGATTCTGATCCGGGTCGAACATCAGCGTGAAGCTGATATCGGTGGCCTCGTAGACCTCGACATGCACGACATCGCGCACTTCCATGTTGTCCGCGGTCGCGCTGACGGGACGCTTGTCGGGCTCCATCACGTCGAACCCGACGCGTGCGGTGCGCTGCAAAAGCGCGCCGCGCCAGCGTCGCGGCCGGAAGGCGCTGATCGGCGTGAGGGCGAGCAGCCCGGCGCCGAGCGGCAGGATCGGCCCATGCGCCGAAAGATTGTAGGCGGTGCTGCCCGCCGGCGTCGCGATGAGCACGCCGTCGCAGGCGAGTTCGTCGAGCCGCACGACGCCGTCGATGCTGATGCGCACTTTCGCGGTCTGCCGCTGCTGACGAAACAAGGCGACCTCGTTGATCGCGATCGCGCTGGCGCTCTGGCCGGCGATCGTCGTCGCGTCCATGCGCAGGGGATGGAGGCTGACATGCGTGGCCTTGGCCAGCCGCTCCTCGAGATCGTCTTCGCGATGTTCGTTCAGGAGGAAGCCGACGCTGCCGCGATTCATGCCGAAGACCGGCAGTTTCGTGCCGATGAAGCGGTGCAAGGTCTGCAGCAGGAACCCGTCGCCGCCGAGCGCGACGATGACGTCCGCCTTCTTGACGTCGACGGTGGGATAGCGGGCGACGATGCCGTCACGCGCCTCGCGCGCAGGTTCGGTATCGGCCGCGATGACGGCAATGCGTGGTCGGGTCATGGATGACTCACTATAGCGCAGACCGGCGCGTGGTCCGCATCAGGAGGAATGCGCCGGTCGGGTCGCGGACCAATAGGCAGCGGCGCCGATCATGCAGATGCCGGCAAGCGCGAGCAGCATCGGCTCATAGGCCCTGCCGATCGACCACAGCAGCGCGCCGCATGCCGGCCCTGCGGCGCGGGCGAATGTTGTCGGCAGGGTGAGGCTGCCGGAGATCGTGCCGTAATTGCGTGCGCCGAAAAGGTCCCGCACGATCGTTCCGCGCACGACGGTGAGGATGCCGTTGATGACTCCGTAGATGGCCACGAACGCCGTCAGGAGCACGAGATCGGTGCCGGCCAGGGCGGCCAGCGTGAAGAGGGGCGCGGAAACGATCAAGGCAATCCGGCCGACCAGCCGCGCCGCGATGACATTGCCGCCGGCGAAAAGCAGAAGACGACCGGTCACCTGCAACGGTCCGATGACCGTGAACAGCGCGACTCCGACGTCGCGACTCACGCCGCGCTCGTCGAGCAGCGGCAGGAAGTGGAACGTCATTGCCGTGAAGGCGACGTTGTAGGCGGCAAATGAGATCAGCAGCGTCCAGAAGCGCGGGTTCGCGAGGGCGGCCCGTGTCGACACATCCGTGAGCGCACTGGCGTCCGGTCGTCGGATCGAGGGCGGCGGCGCACGCGTCGGGCTGAGCATGATGGCATGGATGCCGCCGGCAACGACGAGGTTGATGATCGCCAGCGTCAGCACCGCGTGTCGCCAGCCGAGCAACTGCACGAGGAGATGGGCCAGCGGAATGAAGGCGGTGCTGGCGAGCCCGCCGACCAGAGTCATCTTCAGAATGCCGCGCGGCGCATCGTCACCGAGCGTGCGTGCCAGGACCGCGAAGCCAGGCTCGTAGAGAGTGCAGGACATCGCGACACCCAACGCGACCCAGATCATCCAGAACGCCCAGGGCGCATCGACGAACGACCAGCCGGCCATCGCGAGGCTGCCGAGCAGGGACCCGAAACTCATCACCGGCCAGGCATGTCCTCGATCGATCTGGGCGCCGACCAGCGGCGCGAATACGCCGGACACGATCAAGCCCAGGGTGATGCCGGTGTTCAGGGCGGTCTTCGACCAGCCGAGCTCGTCCTCCATCGGCACGACGAACACCGCAAAGCTGTAGAAGAGAATGCCCCAGGAGACGAGCTGGGCGAGGGAGAGGCTCCAAAGGAAAGCACCGGGACGTTGGCTCGCCCCGTTCGACGCCGTGGGCAAATCCGTCACCCCCCGGTCACGCTCATGTGGCGTTTGACAGCTGGGCCCGAATGCCGCCGATCGATGATGAAGTCGTGGCCTCTCGGCTTGCGGCTGATCGCCTCGCGAATGGCTGCATCGAGAAGCGTGTCGTCCGCTGTCTCACGCAACGGGCGCCGCAGATCCGCCGCGTCATCCTGCCCGAGGCACATGTAGAGCGTACCCGTGCAGGTGAGGCGGACGCGATTGCAGAGCTCGCAGAAATTATGCGTCAGCGGCGTGATGAAGCCGATCCGTCGTCCGGTTTCCTTCACCGTCACGTAGCGTGCCGGTCCGCCGGTGCGGTAGTCGGAGTCCTCGAGCGTCCAGCGTTCAGCGAGTTGGGCACGGACCATGCTGAGCGGCAGGTACTGATCGAGCCGGTTCTCGCTCCCGATATCGCCCATCGGCATGACTTCGATGAACGTCAGGTCGAATCCCTCGTCGCCGCACCAGCCGACCAGCCGGTCGAATTCGTCCTCGTTGAAACCCTTCAACGCGACCGCGTTGATCTTGACCCGAAGCCCCGCGGTCTTGGCCGCCTGCAGACCGGCCATGACCTGGTCGAGCTTGCCCCAGCGTGTGATGGCGGTGAATTTGGCGGGATCGAGCGTGTCGATCGAGACGTTGATCCGGCGCACACCCGCGTCGCGCAGTTCGCCAGCGTATTTCGCCAGCTGGCTGCCATTGGTCGTCACCGTGAGTTCGTCCATGGCGCCGCTCTTGACGTGACGTCCGAGCGCCCGGAACAGGCTCATGATGTTGCGGCGGACGAGCGGCTCGCCGCCGGTCAGGCGCAGCTTGCGCACGCCCATGCGCACGAAGGCGGAACACAGGCGGTCGAGCTCCTCGAGGCTCAGCACATCCGCTTTCGGCAGGAACGTCATGTTCTCCGCCATGCAATAGACGCAGCGGAAATCGCAGCGATCCGTCACGGATACGCGCAGATAGGAGATCCTCCGCGCGAACGGGTCGATCAGCGGGGCCGAAGGCGTCGGCTCGGACGACGGCGAGTTGTTTCCATCCATGGCGGTAAATCTAGGCGGCGCCGCGCGCCAAGTCACTCCCGCTTCCTGCCCGGTCGTATCGCCCCGGTTCCGTGGGGCCTCTCGGAACACCCGGCCCCGAGAATGATGACAGCGAGGTTCCCGGGCCATCACAATGCGGGAGATGGAAGAATTCACAGTCAGGCCGGATCCGACCAACCCAGCGCTCACCCGGCGCGTGACGGGGGTCGATCAAGACGGTCGAGACATCGAAACATCGGTGGTCGTCGAGCGGCCCCTGACCCTGTTCCTCAACGGTCAGGAGATCGTCACGATGATGACGATCGGCGACCGGCCGGAATGGCTGGCCGTCGGGTATCTGGTCAACCAGGGCATGCTGCGCAGCGGCGAGCAGATCATCGGCGTCGATTTCGACGCGGAGACCGACGCCGTCGTCGTCCGCACCACCGCCCGGACCGATTTCGAGGAAAAGCTGCGGCGCAAGACGCTCACCTCCGGCTGCGCCCAGGGGACCGTGTTCGGCGATCTGATGGAGCGATTCGATCGGGTCGCGCTGGCGCCGGGAGCGCGGTTGCGGACGTCGTGGCTCCATCGCATCACGCGCAAGATCAACACCTCGCCGTCGCTCTATCTCGAAGCAGGCGCGATTCACGGCTGCGCCTTGTGCCAGGAGGACCGGCCGCTGCTCTACATGGAGGATGTCGGCCGGCACAATGCGATCGACAAGATCGCGGGGTACATGTTCGTCCATCGGGTCGAACCCGACGACAAGATCTTCTACACGACGGGGCGCCTCACCTCCGAGATGGTGATCAAATGCGTGCAGATGCGCATCCCGATCCTGATCTCGCGCTCCGGATTCACGGCCTGGGGCGTCGAACTCGCGCGCAAGGCGGGGCTCACGCTGATCGGGCGCGCGAAGGGAGCGCGCTTCACGGTCCTGTCCGGCGACGAGCGGATCCTGCGTGATGCGGATGCTCGCGCAGTGGCTGAGGAGGATCGACGGCTGGGACGCAAAGGCGGCGACGACGATGGCTGACGATCCGATCGTCGCCGTGATCCTGGCCGGCGGTCTGTCGCGACGGATGGGCGGCGGCGACAAATGCCTGCGGCTTCTCGGCGGCGTGGCGCTCCTCACGCGCATCATCGATCGCTTGAGGCCGCAGGTGGATGCGATGGTTCTCAATGCCAATGGCGATCCAGCGCGGTTCGCCGGCTTCCCGCTGCCGGTGACGGCCGATGTCATCGACGGCTATGCGGGGCCGCTGGCCGGTATCCTGACCGGCATGGCCTGGGCACGCGCGCAGCATCCGCACGCGACGTGGCTGATTTCCGTTGCATCCGACGCGCCGTTCTTTCCAACCGATCTGGTCCGGCGGTTGCTCACCGGCGCGCGAAAAGGGCGCACGACTCTGGCATGCGCAGCGTCGGCCGGGCAGGCGCATCCGGTGTTCGGGCTGTGGAAGATCCGCCTGGAGGACGATCTTCGACAGGCGGTCACGGTCGAGGGCCTGCGCAAGGTCGATCTGTGGACCGCCCGCCACGGCTGCGAGATCGTCGATTTTCCCGCTGACGGCATCGATCCGTTCTTCAACGTCAATCGGCCCGAGGATCTCGCCGAAGCCGAGCGCCTGCTGTCGCGCATCGGTTGACGGCCGGCGCGGCCCCTCAGCGAGGGCGCTCGGCGTCCGGCACGGGAATGTCACAGCGCTCCAGCGCCACCAGTTCGGTAATGATGAGCAGTTTTCCAGCGTGCTCGAAATTCGCCGTCACGCGCGTGCCGACGACGGATTGCACCTGGCCCAGGCCCCAATCCGGGCGGCTGGGGTTGCGGACGAAGCTGCCTGGCGTCACTCCATTCATGAATGGATCGTCAACACAGTTAGGTCAGTGTCTCTTGATGGCGAAACTTGGGCCGGCGCATCGTCGCCCGCCCCTTGATCCGACGGAGTATTACCGGTGAATGACGAAGCCTTGCTTGCGATGATCGAGAGTCTGACGGCTCGCATCTGCCATGACCTCGTCGGTCCTGTCGGCGCCATCGCAAACGGCGTCGAACTCCTGGCCGACGATCCGGCGAAGCCCGATCCCGAAGTCATCCAGCTCATCGCCAGTTCGGCGCGTTCCGCGAGCCAGCGGCTGCAGTATTTCCGAACCTCGTTCGGGTCGGGCAACGCGCTCTCGACGACGCGTGCCCTGAGCGATGCGCGCGCCCTCGCGCTCACACTGAACGAAGCCGGCAAGGTCACAGTCGAATTTCCTGCACCCGACACCGATGTCGAGGCGGCGGCTGGACGTCAAGTGGCGAAGATCCTGCTCAACCTGTTGCTGGTGGCGCATGAATGTTTGCCGCGCGGCGGTGGCATCCGCGTTCGCACGACGCTCGGCGCCGACGCGCTGCAGATGACGATCGAGGCCGAAGGCGTGCAGGCCCGGCTCGCGGACGAGAACCGCGCGGCGCTCACGTCCGATCCGCTTGCGCATGCGATGTCGCCGCGGGGTGTTCCGGCGCGACTTGCGCAGCTGACCGCGGCTTCCATCGGCGCAACGCTGCGGATCGAAGAGCGGGCTGGTCGCGTTGCACTGATTGGGAAGTTCCCGCGCAAGGCGTGACGCCGCGCGGCCTGTGATCAGGCTGATTTCACGCTACCTTAATCTTCTTGGCCGACAGTGGGCGGGTCCGAGCGGATCGTGCACTTGGCGCCCCAGCGCGATCCGCTTTTTTCTGTGCGCCGACGCCAAGAGGATCGATTTCTGCCATGGATGATCTGCTTCGTGAGTTCTTGACCGAGTGTTCCGAAAACTTGGCCGTGCTGGACCAAGAGCTCGTCAAGCTCGAGCGCAATCCCAACGATCCAAAAATGCTCGGAAATATCTTCCGGCTCGTTCACACCGTGAAAGGGACCTGCGGCTTCCTCGGATTGCCACGGCTCGAGCGGACGGCACATGCCGCAGAGAACGTGCTCGGCAAGCTGCGCGACGGTGAGCTCGAGGTCACCCCGCACGCCGTGACGCTCATTCTGGAAACGCTGGACTGCATCAAGTCGCTGCTAGCCGCCCTCGAGGCGAATGGCGTCGAGCCCGAAGGCAGCGACGACGATCTCAAGGCGCGCTTGAACGCCTTTGCCGAGGGGAAGGGCGCGATAGCGGCGCCGGCGCCTACAACAGTCGCCGTGTCCGCACCGACACCGGTACCGATTGCGCCGAGCACACCCGTCGCAACGGCGGTCACCACCTCCACCCCCGTCGCGGCGAGCGCCCCAGCGCCGACCGGGACTGCACCTGTCGCCGCGATCCAGGTCGCTCCATCGCTGGTCATGGCCGAGCCCGAATTTGCGGCCGTCGAGGCGCCAAGTGTCGACCCGGCGCCCACGACGTCACCGCCTGCGACCGTCGTCCCCGCCGCTCCGGCCGCCAGCGCGGCGCCGGCTGCCGAGCAGAAGGACTCCGCCATCGCCGCGCAGTCGATCCGCGTCAGCGTCGACGTGCTCGAGAACTTGATGACCATGGTCAGCGAACTCGTGCTGACCCGCAATCAGCTGCTGCAGACGCTGCGCAGCCAGAAGGACAGCGAGTTCGCGACGCCGCTGCAACGGCTCAATCACGTCACGTCGGAGCTGCAGGAGGGCGTCATGAAGACGCGCATGCAGCCCATCGGCAGCGCATGGGCCAAGTTGCCGCGGGTCGTGCGCGACCTCGGCCATGAACTTGGCAAGCGCATCGAGCTCGTCATGCTGGGCGCCGACACCGAACTGGATCGCCAGGTCCTTGAACTCATCAAGGATCCGCTGATGCACATGGTGCGCAATTCCGCGGACCATGGACTCGAGGTGCCGACCGAACGCAAAGCCGCGGGAAAGCCGGAATCGGGACATATCACGTTGAACGCCTTCCATGAGGGCGGGCACATCATCATCGAGATCCGCGACGATGGTCGCGGTCTTCCGATCGGCAAGATCAAAGAGAAGGCCGTGACGAATGGCTGGGCCACCGAGGCCGAGCTTGCATCGATGAGCGATCAGCAGATCGCACAGTTCATCTTCAAGGCTGGGCTGTCGACCGCGAGCAAGGTCACCAACGTCTCAGGTCGCGGCGTCGGCATGGATGTCGTGAAGACCAATATCGAGAAGATCGGCGGCACGATCGAGCTCAAGTCGGTCCCTGGCAAGGGCTCGACCTTCGTCATCAAGATTCCGCTAACGCTGGCCATCGTTTCGGCTCTGATCGTGGAGTGCGCGGGCGAACGCTTCGCGATCCCACAGATTTCCGTCCTCGAACTCGTTCGCGCGGCCGATGGCAGCGAGCACACGATCGAACGGGTCAAGGGATCCGCATTCCTGCGCCTGCGCGATCGCTTGCTGCCGCTCGTGAATCTCAAGAGCCTGCTGCAGCTCGGCGACGATACGATCAGCACGAAGGAGGCGTTCATCGTCGTCACGCAGGTCGGCGCGAATACCTTCGGCATCATGGTCGATCGCGTCTTCGACACCGAGGAAATCGTGGTCAAGCCGGTTGCGCCGATCCTGCGCGACATCCCGATCTTCTCCGGCAACACGATCCTGGGCGATGGCAGCGTCATCATGATTCTGGATCCCAATGGCATTGCGATCCGTGCCGGCGAGCGGAGCGATGATTCGTCGACCGCGACGCAGGAAGCGCAGGTGACCCGCAAGGACGACCGCATCTCGCTGCTCATCTTCCGCGCCGGCGACCAGACTCAGAAGGCCGTGCCGCTCGCACTGGTCGCGCGGCTCGAGGAGATCGACGCCAAGTCCATCGAGCTGTCGAATGGTCGCCCGGTCGTTCAATACCGGGGCAAGCTGATGCCGCTGATCCCCGTCGACGGCATGCAGCAGGTCGCCACCGAGGGCCGCCAGCCGATCCTGGTCTTCGCCGACAACCACCACTCCATGGGGCTGATGGTGGACGAGATCATGGACATCGTCGAAGAACGCATGAAGCTGGAGCTCAAATCCGAGCGCGCGGGCCTGATGGGCAGCGCGATCATCTCGGGCAAGTCCACGGAGATCATCGACGCCCAGCACTATCTCACGATGGCGTTCCAGGATTGGTTCGGCGTCTCCAATGGTTCGGAATTCGGCGACTCGGAAGTCGCGCAGAAGCGGATCCTGCTGGTCGACGACAGTCCATTTTTTCGTAATCTGCTCGGACCGCTGCTCATGGTGGCGGGCTACGAGGTGACGACCGCCGAGAGTGGCGATCAGGCGCTCGGCTTCTGCGAGGCGGGCATGGACTTCGATCTGATCGTCAGCGACATCGAGATGCCCGGCATGAGCGGCTTCGACTTTGCCGAAGCCGTGCGCGCGCATGCACGCTGGAGCGCAACGCCGATCGTTGCGCTGACCGCTCATACGTCGCCCAAGGAACTTGAGCGCGGGCGTGCGGTCGGCTTCGTCGACTACATCGCCAAAACTGATCGCGACGGGCTTCTCGGAAGCCTGTCGCAGACATTGTCGAATGTGACGAGGGCAGCATGAGCACGAACGGCACTCCATCCGGCTCGCAAACATTGGGCGCCCAAACGGATGCTCACGCATCGAGCGACTTCGTGACCATGATGGTCGCCGATCAACTGTTCGGCATTCCCGTCCTCTCGGTTCAGGACGTGCTGGGTCCGCAGCGCATCACTCGCATCCCGCTGGCGCCGCCCGAAGTCGCGGGCGCGCTCAATCTCCGTGGCCGGATCGTGACGGCGATCGATGTGCGGCGACGGTTAAGCTTGCCCGCCAGGGAAACGAATGTTTCCAGCATGAGCATCGTGGTGGACAAGGCCGGCGAACTCTACAGCCTCGCGGTCGACAACGTCGGCGAGGTGTTGAGCCTGCCCGGCGAGGCCTATGAGCGCACGCCGCCGACGCTCGATGCGCAATGGCGGGAAGTCGCGGCGGGTATCTATCGGCTCGATGGCAGGTTGATGGTCGTGCTCGACGTCGCCCGTCTGCTCGATATCCGTCGTGCCGAAGCGGCATGATCGGAAGTCGCCCGTCATTGTGAAACGTCACCTGGGAGCAATGTGATGAAGACGTGCCTTGTCGTGGATGACTCGAAGGTCATTCGCATGGTCGCACGCCGCATCCTCGAGGGGCTCTCCTTCGCGATCACCGAGGCGGCCGATGGGCAGAAGGCAGTCGAGGCGTGCCAGCAGAAGATGCCCGATGCCGTCCTTCTGGACTGGAACATGCCGATCATGAACGGGATCGAGTTCCTGCATGCCCTGCGCAAGATGCCGGGCGGGGATCAACCCATCGTCGTGTTCTGCACGACCGAAAACGAGATGACCAAGATCATGGAAGCCATGTCGGCCGGCGCGAACGAGTACATCATGAAGCCGTTCGATAGCGACATCATCCAGAGCAAATTCGCGCAGGTCGGTCTGATCTGATGTCTTCCGCGGCCGCCACGCCAATCGTCACCCGGCAATCGACCGGAGTGGGGAAGATTCGCGTCATGATCTGCGATGACTCGGCGGTCGTGCGTGGTTTCATCACGCGGCTCTTGGAACGCGAGGCAGATATCGAGATCGTCGTCACCGCGAGCGACGGCGAGGCTGCGATCCGCGGCATGGAGCGCGGGCCCATCGACGTCGCCATTCTCGACATCGAGATGCCGGTGATGGATGGGCTGACTGCACTGCCGAAGCTGCTTGCCATCGACAAGGATCTGCAGGTCATCGTGGCCTCGACACTCACGTTGCGCAACGCGCAGATCAGCCTGCAGGCGCTCGCGGCCGGCGCGGCCGAGTATGTTCCGAAGCCGAGTTCGAGTTCGGAGCTCAGCGGGTCGACGGAATTCCGTCGCGAGTTGCTCGACAAGGTTCGCACGCTCGGCGGCAAGCGGCGCGCCATCCGCGGAAACGCCATGCGCCGCGACGGACGTTCGACGCCCGCCGTCGCGTCCGCCGCAGGGTTTCGCGCCGCATCGTCCGCCGGCGGTGCATTCGCGCTGCGCAAGGCATCTGCGCATCGCCCGCAGATCCTGGCGATCGGAAGTTCGACGGGAGGACCGCAGGCACTCGTTGGCGTGCTCTCCGCACTGGCGACGAGCGTCGATGTCCCGATCGTCATCACGCAACACATGCCGGCGACGTTCACCGCGATCCTTGCCGAACATCTTGGCCGGGTGTCGCGACGCGAGGCGCGTGAAGGCGTCGAAGGCGAGACGTTGCGCAAAGGAAGAATCTACGTCGCCCCGGGCGGTCAGCACATGAAGCTGGAGCAGCGCGGCCGCGACTGCGTGGTTCGTCTCTCCCAGGGACCGCTGGAGAATTTTTGCCGGCCGGCGGTCGATCCGCTGTTTCGCAGCGTCGCGCAGGCGTTCGGGCCTTCGGCGCTTGCGGTCGTCCTGACCGGCATGGGCGCAGACGGCGCCAAGGGCAGCAAGATGGTCGCCGACGCAGGTGGGACGGTGATCGCGCAGGACGAGGCAACGAGCGTCGTCTGGGGCATGCCTGGCGCGACCGCCCAATCGGGCAGCTGCAGCGCCGTCCTGCCGCTGGCGGAGATCGCGCCGAAAATCGGACGTTTGTTCGCAGGGGGAGCATCATGAAGCCCGAAGGCTTCGCATTCCTATCCAAGTGGCTCTACGAGCGCACCGGTCTCGTGCTCGGGCCCGACAAGCTCTATCTGGTCGAGAGTCGTCTCTCGCCAATTGCGCGCAAGTTCAATCTCTCCGGTCTCGACGCCATTGTCGTCGAGCTCAGGTCGGGGCGGACGGGCGACTTCGTGACCGAAGTCAGCGACGCGATGATGACGAACGAGTCCTTCTTCTATCGCGACGTCAAACCGTTCGATCAGTTTCGCGACATGGTGTTGCCGAAGCTCGTTCAGGCGCGCGCTGCGACGCGCAAACTCCGGATCTGGAGCGCGGCATCGTCGACGGGGCAGGAGCCCTACACGCTCGCGATGCTCTTGAAGGAACAGGAAGCCAAGCTGGCGGGCTGGAAGGTCGAGATCGTGGGGACCGATATCAGCCGCGACGCGCTCGATCGTGCGAAGGCCGGTCTATACACGCAGTTCGAGGTGCAGCGCGGCCTGCCGGTGCAGATGCTGCTCAAATACTTCAAGCAGCAGGGCGACCGCTGGCTGATCGCCGAACCATTGCGGCAGATGGTCCAGTATCGGGAGTTCAATCTGCTCAGCGACCCTGGAACGCTTGGGCAGTTCGACATCGTTTTCTGTCGCAATGTCCTGATCTATTTTGACCAGGCGACGAAGGGAGCGGTGCTCGGTCGCATCGCGCGGACGATGCCGACCGATGGGTATCTCTATCTCGGTGGTGCGGAAACCGTGCTGGGCATATCCGACAAATTCGCGCCTGTTCCAGGGCAGCGCGGGATCTACGCGCGCACCCCCACGACGGCGGCGACGAGCGCGCCCGCCATGCCGATGGCGGCGCGCGCCTGAAACACGCGCGTTCGATCGAGTTTCACGCGGATTGAGCACGCCGGCGCTCCCCAGGGGCGCCGGCGTACTTCGTTGTGGCTGTTGCGATGTTCACCAAGGCGCACGAGTCACCGCTCGCGACCGGAAACGAAAACGCCGGCGATCGGATGATCGCCGGCGTCTTGCCGTTCGGGAGTCAGGAAGTGCGCGCCGTCAGGCGGCGACTTCCTTCTCGATGCGCGCCTTGTTGGGGGCTGGATCCCGCAAGACGTAGCCTCGACCCCAGACTGTCTCGATGTAGTTCTCGCCTTCGCATGCGGCGCCGAGCTTCTTGCGCAGCTTGCAGACGAAAACGTCGATGATCTTGAGTTCCGGCTCGTCGATGCCGCCGTAGAGATGGTTGAGGAACATCTCCTTGGTGAGCGTCGTGCCCTTGCGCAGCGAGAGCAGTTCGAGGATGCCGTATTCCTTGCCGGTCAGATGGACCGGCGCGCCGTTCGACTCGACCGTTCGCGTATCCAGGTTGATGGTCAGCTTGCCGGTCTTGATGATCGACTGGGAATGCCCTTTGGCGCGACGCACGATCGCGTTGATGCGGGCGACCAGCTCGCGCTTGTCGAATGGCTTGGTGAGGTAGTCATCGGCGCCGAATCCTAGACCCTTCAGCTTGTTGTCCAGTTCGGACAGCCCGGAGAGGATAAGGATCGGGGTCTTCACGCGAGCCGCGCGAAGTCGCCTCAGCACTTCATACCCGTCGATGTCCGGCAACATCAGGTCGAGAATGATGATGTCGTAGTCATAGATCTTGCCGATCTCGAGGCCGTCTTCACCGAGATCGGTCGTATCGCAAACAAATCCTTCGGACCGCAGCATCAACTCGATGCTCTTCGAAGTAGCGGAGTCATCTTCCACTAGAAGCACTCTCATCGTCGTACTCCCTCAACTGGCGCAATAGCGTGTTAACCCAACCTAGGGCCTATCCATTAAGTATCCGTATAGCGAAGGCGACGATTTCGAAGCCATGTTCCTATTCTTCGAAGGAGCACGAAAGCCGGATCTTAACGTACTGTTTAGCATGGGGAACCAGGATAATACGTCACCCCAGCTCGGGGTTTGCCAAGCTTTCTCAGGCCATGAACGCTCTCTCTCCGATGGCCGCCCTCAGGCGGCTGACTACCCATAAGTATTACGGCCGAGTGAGTGCGGTGCTTGGACTCATGGTCGAAATTGGCGGAATTGCGCATGTGCTGTCGGTCGGTAGCCGTTGCCTCATCGCGTCCCGAACCGGCCAGCGTTTGCTTTGTGAAGTCGTGGGATTTCGAGGCCATCGAGCCTTGGCGCTACCATTCGGCTCCCTCGACGGCGTCGGAGTGGGGTGCAAGGCCGAGTTCGTGGACGCCGATCCGATCTTTCACCCGCACCCATCGTGGCTCGGTCGCATCATCAATGCGCTTGGGGATCCGATCGACGGCAAGGGGCCGTTGACTCCCGGCAACGACGACCGATTCATCAAGGCGCCGCCGCCACCGGCGCATGCGCGTCAGCGCGTACGCGGCAAAGTCGACCTGGGTGTGCGCGCGATCAACAGCTTCATCACCTGCTGTCGTGGTCAGCGGATGGGCATCTTCGCGGGTTCGGGAGTGGGCAAGTCGACCTTGCTGTCGATGATGGCGCGCAACACAGCGGCAGAGGTCTGCGTCATCGGCCTGATCGGCGAACGAGGCCGAGAGGTCCAGGAGTTCATCGAGGATGATCTCGGCCCGGAAGGTCTCGCGCGGTCCGTGGTGGTCGTGGCGACATCGGATGAGTCGCCGCTGATGCGTCGCCAGGCGGCGTATCTGACGATGGCGATGGCCGAGTATTTCCGCGACCGTGACCAGGACGTGCTGTGCCTGATGGATTCAGTCACGCGGTTCGCGATGGCGCAGCGCGAGATCGGGCTCTCGGCCGGGGAGCCGCCGGCGAGCAAAGGCTACACGCCGTCGGTATTCGCCGAACTGCCGAAGGTCCTCGAGCGTGCCGGGCCCGGTGTCGGACGCGGTTCGATCACCGGGCTGTTCACCGTGCTCGTCGATGGCGATGACCACAACGAGCCGATTGCGGATGCGGTGCGCGGCATTCTCGATGGTCATATCGTGCTGGACCGCGCCATCGCTGAACGTGGCCGTTACCCGGCCATCAATGTCCTGCGTTCGATCTCGCGAACCATGCCCGGCTGCAACACGGATGCCGAGAATGAAGTCGTGGGCCGCGCGCGGCGGCTTCTCGCGCAATACGAAGACATGGCCGAACTCGTGCGGCTCGGCGCCTATCGTCAGGGCACCGATGCGGCCGTCGACGAGGCCATCGCTTTCCAACCCGCGCTCGAAGCATTCCTCAGCCAGGCCAAGGGCGATCACGTGGAACTGGCCGCAGGCTATCGTGCGCTCGCCGAGCTCTTGGGCATGACGCCGCCGGTTGGGTGATCGCATGCGTGGTCTCGACACCATGATCCGCGTCCGGGGGTGGGAGCTCGATGCGCTGCGTCGCGAGATCGTGAAGCTCGATGCCGTCGCGTCGGCGAGGCGACATGACGCGACCAAGTTCGAGATCGAGATCGTGCGGGAGCAGGAGCTCGCACGCCGGGACGAGGTCGGCGCCTATGCGTATGCGAAGGGCTATGCCGACGCGGTCATCAGCCATCGCGAGAGCCTGGCGCGCGCGATCGTGGCGGCTGACGCGGCCGTGGATGAACGCCGTGCTGCCCTGGCCGAGGCTTTTGCAGAACTCAAGCGCCTGGAGATCGCGCGCGATGCGCGGCTCGAGCGTGAAAGTCTCGAACGCGAGCGGCGGGACGCGATTGCTCTGGACGAGTTGAGCATCGAGCTCCATCGGCGCCGGCCGACCTGAGCGGAGCGCTCGCGCGCCCCGGCGCCAAGCGGCTCCTAGGCGACGACGTCGCGATGCGCGCTCGTGATCCCCGGCGCGATGACCGGAAAGCGCTGGGCCGTCTGGAACGCGATGTCCGCTCCCAGACCCATCGCCGCGCAGGCGTCGACGAACAGCGTGCCGATCGCGATGCGGTCATCCGCCGGCATCTCCGCATGGCTGCGCATGATCACGTCGATGCGGCGCTTGCCGCTGTCCGTCGTCATCAATCCATCGATCTGAATCGCGCCGAGTTCATCGTGTTCGCATTCGACGACGAAGCGGCTCTGATCGCGCGTGCGCGCATCGCGCTCGTCGCGTCGCCTGCGGGCGTGGATCTCGATGGGCCGCAGCATCTGACCATCGAATAGCGGGACGGTAAAATGACGCCACTCGCCATCCACGTTGGATTTCTGGGTCGGACGTCCCGGCGCATTGTCGCTTGGCGCGGTGCGATCGATCGCACCGAGAGTCTCGAGTTGACGCATGAGCTTGGCGCCGAGCCACTGGCGGAGATCGCCCTCGCCACGACCGATGAACTCCATGATCTGCTGAGCCAGCCGTGGTCCCGGCTTGGGGATGAGCGCGTCGCCGACTTCCCGCAATGCCGGATCATGGGCATCGAGCAAGGCGTGAACGGCTTGCCGCATTGGCGGCCAACTCCGGCTCACGCTCGGCGGCACGGTCGCATCGTCCCCGATCAACGGGAGTTTGGTCGTTTCGGGAAACCATTCGAGCGCGAGCTTCGTGCCCGGCGCCGCATCCGACAAAGTCGGCGGGACGCTCACCGCGATGCGTCCAATTGGCGTGTCGACGATCAAGCGGTCGCGCGGCAGCGCACCGGCAACGATGGCCGGCAGCTTTTCGCCCTTCGAGCCCTCGAGCGTCGAGGCCTCGGCTTCGACCGCGGGCATGACGCGTACCTCCAGCGTCGTGCCGGGAGTCAGTGGCGCGACGGGCGTCGCTACGCCCGCGGCACGAGTTCCTGCGGCGGCCTGCAGCACGTCGGCAGAAGTCCCTGGCATGGCAGTGATCGATCCGGCGGCAGCCGGTGTCGCGGCTGCATTTGGCGCGGGAACGATGCGAGGGGACGGCAGCGTGTTGACGATTATTGGTGAAGGCTTGGCGTCGATCGTCCGACTGGGCGCCGACCAAGCGCTCGACGCAGTCGATACGGCAGCGGTGTCACGGCCTGGGCGTGCGACCCTCGGATCGCCGCTTGACGGGACGACAACATCCTGGGGCAGCAGCGCAGCGGCGCTGCTCGCCGCGATCGGCTGAGGCGAAGCCGCGGGGGCAGGCGCTGCTGCGATCGGCGCAGCGGTCGTCACGACACGCGGGGTTGAACTGGGAGACGACGGCGGTGGCGGTGTGAGGATGACAGCGGTGGTCGTGATCGGCGCCGCACGGCGGGCATTGTCGGTGGTCTGTGGTGCAGCGGTGATCGGCGTCGGAGTGGTTTCCGTTGGCAGGGCGGGCTGTGCAGCGCCGCGTAGGATGGGCCCCGGCGCCTGCGCGACGCGGGCGGTCAGCTGATCGCCGCTGCGCGATATCTCCAACGTGACCGTTGCGCCGACCTGCAACGGCGCGGTGGTCTTGATGGTCACGACGCCGCTATCGACCTCGAGCGTGGCGACGCCGCCCGGCGCGCGGGCTTGCACCACGGCATCCAACAGGATCGCGCGGACACTGGCGGCGAGTGCCGCCGAAGAGTCGATGATGACGGCGGCGTAGCTCGTCGGTGTGCCCTGTTGCGCGGCGGTCGCATTCGCGCCCGTCAGCACGCCCAATAGCCCGGCTGAACTCGCCGCGGGAGTCACGCCCCCGTGCCTTCCGGATCGTCGTCGGCCAGCGCTTCGGCGCGCCGGTCATCCTGGATCAGGCAGCGCGCGAGGATGTCGGCGTCCAAGGCCACGAGGCCATTGGCGATATGGGCCGATAATCCGGCGGCAGCGAAACTGTAGGCCGCGGCATGCGCCGCGGCGAGGATGTTGCCGAGCCGACGGCTGCAATCGATACGCGTGGCGATGAGGCGTTTTGCCCCGAGAGTCGCGAATGCATAGGCGATCTCCGAAGACTCGCCGGCATCGAGACCGGCGGGCAGGACGAGGATGGGGGCGGCCCGCGCTGCCTCGCTCCAGGCCAACAGCTCGGCGCAATCCTTGCCGTCGAAGACGTTGAGGGCCGGCGTGTCGATGATCGCCAGGGCATCGGTCGCGAGCTCGCCCAGGATCTCCGCCAGCGCATCAGAATCATAGGCGGCGTCACAGCGGATGCCGATCTTCGCGGCGTAGCGGGAGAGCTGCTCGGCGCCGGCCGCACGCCAGGTGTCCAACGTGATGAGATGAACGTCGCGACCGGCGAGACGAGCCTCCAGTGCCAGTTTCGCCACGGTCACGGTCTTGCCGGCGCCCGCGGGTCCGGCGAGCAGCAGCGGATGCTCGATCTGCTGCGCGACCAGCGGCGCGAAATCGAAATGGGCGGCCAGCGCAGCCTGCAGCCGCAGGCTCAGCGGGCCGCCGGACGGGCTGCCACGCAGCAGCTGATCGACGATCTGCGGCGGAACGCTGTGCCGCGCGAAGACTTGCGCGAGCGACGTGGGCGCTGGCCGCGTCGAGGTCTGCAGCGCCTCGGCCGCAGATCGGGCTGGCGCGCGCTCAGGGCTCTCTTTGCGTGCATCTTCTGGGATCGGCGCCGCTGCAGGCTCGGCTAATGCGGCGACGACGCGCGCAGGTCCGTGGTCGGGCTGATCGGTGGCGAGCACGAAGGCGTCCGGCCCCAGCTCGGCGCGGACGCTCGCCATCGCTTCGGTCAGTGTCGGTGCGGTGAAGGTGAGAAGTTGCATTGCGCTGGTGCCTCAGATTTGGCCGACGGTCTTGATCCGCGCCTTGGGGTGGATCTCGTTTTGCGACATGACGGTCGTCGTCGGTCGAAAGCGCTCGATGATCGAGCGCACATAGGGTCGGGCGAGCGGGCTGGTCAGCAGTACGGGCGTCTCCCCCATCATCGCGTGACGCTCGAAGACCTGACGCACCTTCGCGATGAAATCCTGCAGCTTCGACGGCGCCATCGACAGCTGGCGCTCCTCACCCTGGCCAATCAGCGCATCGGCGAAAGCCTGCTCCCAATCCGGACTCAATGTGACCAGCGGGATGAATCCCTGCTCGGCTGTATTCTGCTCGCAGAGCTGGCGTGCGAGACGCGTGCGCACATGTTCGGTGATGTAGGTCGCGCTGCGCGAGGCTTGGCACGCCTCGGAAACGCCTTCGAGGATCTGCGCCATGTCGCGGATGGAGATGCGCTCGACCAGCAGGTTTTGCAGCACGCGCTGTATCGCGCCCACGGAGATCTGCGTTGGAACGATATCGGCAACGAGCTTCTGGTGCACGCGCGCGACTTCGTCGAGCAGCTTCTGCGTTTCGGAGTAGGACAGCATCTCGGACATGTTGTCCTTAATCAGTTCAGTGAGATGCGTCGTCACGACGGTCGAGGGGTCGACGACGGTGTATCCCTTGAACAGCGCGTCCTCGCGATGCGCTTCGTCCACCCACATGGCAGGCAAGCCGAAGGTCGGCTCCTTGGTGGCTTCGCCGGGCAGTGCGATGGCTTCGCCGCGCGGGTCCATGACCAGCAGCTTGTTGGGCTTGAGGTCGCCGCGCCCGGCGGCGATCTCCTTGACGCGGATGACGTAGCCGGTCGCCGGCAACTGCATGTTGTCCTGGATGCGTACAGCCGGCATCACGAAGCCCATGTCCGCGGCGAGCTGGCGCCGCAGCGCCTTGATCTGCTCCGTCAGCTTTCCCTTGTCGGCATTGATCAGCATCAACAGTCCGTAGCCGAGTTCGAGCCGCAGGATGTCCATGTGCAGAGCGGTCGAGATCGGCTCCTCCACAGCTGGCGGCGGCGCGGCGGCGACTTCCGCATCGGCCGCCTCGCGGCGCGCCACGCGATCGCTGGTCTTGAATGCGAGGAACCCCGTGATCGCCGACAGCGACCAGAACGGGAGCAGGGGAATGCCCGGCAATAGCGCCATCGCGAACGTCAGAAACGATGAGAGTGCGAGCGCCTTGGGGTAGCCGCCGAGCTGCCCGAACAGCGCCTTGTCGACCGACCCATCGACACCGGATTTCGAGACGAGCAGTCCGGCCGCGGTGGAGACGATGAGCGCCGGAATCTGCGTCACCAGCCCGTCGCCGACCGTGAGCACGGTGTAGGCATGGGCCGCCTGGCCGAAGGAGAGTTTGTGCTGCACGACGCCGATGACGATGCCGGCGATGATGTTGATGAATGTGATCAGCAGGCCGGCAATGGCGTCGCCGCGAACGAATTTCGCGGCGCCGTCCATCGACCCGAAGAATGCGCTCTCGTCCTCGAGCTCCTTCCGGCGCCGGCGCGCCTCCTTCTCGTCGACGAGTCCGGCCGAGAGATCGGCGTCGATCGCCATCTGCTTGCCGGGCATCGCGTCGAGGCTGAAGCGCGCCGAAACTTCGGCGATGCGTCCCGAGCCCTTCGTGATGACGACGAAGTTCACGATCAGCAGGATCGCAAAGACGATCACGCCGATCACGAAATTGCCGCCGGTCAGCAGCTGCCCGAACGCTTCGATGACATGGCCGGCGGCATGTGTGCCCTCATGGCCATTGGACAGAATGATGCGCGTGGTCGCCAGGTTCAGCGACAGGCGCATCATCGTCGTGATCAGCAGGACGGTCGGGAAGGAGCTGAAATCGAGCGGCCGCTGGATGAACAGCGACGTCATGAGGATGAGGACCGAGAGCGTGATCGAGATCGCCAGCCCGATGTCGAGCAGCCATTTCGGCATCGGCAGGATCAGGACCATCAGGATCGTGATGACGCCGAGCGCGAGCGCCACGTCGCCGTTGCGCAACGCCACGACGATGCGTCCGATCGCCGCCTCGGCGGTGATCGCACCTGCGCTGCTCGGGGTCTCAGCCATGATGGATCCGGACGGTCCCCGTTTCAGGCGGAGAGCCGGTCGCCGTCACGTGGTGGCGGAACCCGCAACCCCTCGTCGCTGTACTGCTTGAGCTTGTTGCGCATCGTACGGATCGAGATGCCGAGAATGGTTGCGGCGTGGGTCCGATTGCCGAGGCAATGACTGAGCGTGTCGATGATCAGGTCGCGCTCGACGTCCGCGACGGTGCGGCCGACCATGCCCTTGATGCTCGCCGCGGTGATCGCCGGCGTGGTGTCGCCAAGCGAGTTTGCCGTGCCGCCACGCGTGTCGTTGCGCGTGGCGCCGGAGAGGACGATCGCCTCAGGACCGATGGTCTCGCCGCTGGCCAGCAGCACGGCGCGATGCATGGTGTTCTCGAGTTCGCGGACATTGCCGAGCCAGGTATGCGCGCGCAGCCGGGCCAAAGCGGTGTCGCTGAGCGGACGAAGCGCGATCTCGTTCGCCTCCGAGTATTTGCGCACGAAAAAATCGGCCAGGAGCTGGACGTCGTTGGGCCGTTCACGCAGCGCCGGCAGCTTCAGCGTCACGACATTGAGGCGATAGAACAGATCTTCGCGGAAGCGGCCGGCCCGGACCTCGGCTTCGAGATCGCGGTTGGTGGTGGCGAGCACGCGGATATCGACCTTGATCGGGGAGCTCCCTCCGACCCGATCGATCACGCGCTCCTGGATCGCGCGCAGCAGCTTCGCCTGCAGGCGAAAATCCATCTCGCTGATCTCGTCCAGCAGCAACGTACCGCCATTGGCTTCCTCGAACTTGCCGACGCGTCGCGCGACGGCGCCGGTGAACGCTCCCTTCTCGTGACCGAAGAGCTCGCTTTCGAGCAGATTGTCAGGGATCGCGGCGCAATTGACCGAGACCATGACCTTGTCCGTGCGGCGGCTGCGCTTGTGGAGATAGCGCGCCAGCAATTCCTTACCGGTTCCGGATTCACCGCAGATGAGGACGCTCGCCTCGCTCGCGGCGACCTGGTCGGCAAGCCGAAGCGTGTCGCGCATCGCATCGTCGCGGAACAGCATCGCGCTCGACTCCTCGGCCACGGCGGCGAGGACGGCGGCGATGAGATCGGCGTTGGGCGGGAGCGGGAGATACTCCTTGGCGCCTGCCTTGATCGCGCGGACGGCGGCCGAAGCGTCGGAGCCGATGCCGCAGGCGATCACCGGCAGATGAATGCGCTCGACCTTCAAGGCGGCGATCAAGCTGCCGATGTCGAGCCCGACATCGATCATGACGAGATCGGCGCCCTGGCCGCTGCGTAGGGCGGCCATGGCCTGGTCGATGTCGTCGGCCTGCGCGACCTTAGCGCCGCGCGTAAGCGCGATCTTGGCCGCGGCCGTGACCTGCCCATTGAGGGTTCCGATGATCAGAAGACGCATGGGGAGCTCCGCGCTGCGAGTGTCGCGCTCAAGCGCGATCGGCCTTGATGATTTCGGTCATGGTCACGCCCAGGCGCTCGTCGACCACGACGACCTCGCCGCGTGCGATGAGTCGGTTGTTGACGTAGATGTCGATCGCCTCGCCGACCTTGCGGTCAAGCTCGACGACGGCGCCGCGGCCGAGTTTCAGAAGCTGGCTCACCTGCATCGTCGCGCGACCGAGCACGGCCGAGACCTGCACGGGAATGTCGTAGACGGCTTCGAGATCCTTGGCCGTGCGCACGGATTTTTCTCCGGCAGCCGCCTCGGCATTCGGATCCGCGGCCAGTTCATTCAGGGGAAGGTTTGATTCTGCTGCCAATTTGATTCTCCATTAGGAGGCTGTTGACCCGGCGGGGGAATCGCCGGTCAGGTATCGCTTCAGAACCGTGTCGATTTCGGCCCACATGCGCGCGCTGTCGCGCTCCACGCCGCCATCGGCCCATTCGATCCGAGTCTGTCCGTCGCGCAGGGCCGGATCGCCGAGCAGGATGACGCGTCCGGCGTAGCCGGCGCGCTCGGCGACGCCGTCCAGGCGCGGCTTCAATGCGTCCACCAGGCTGTCGGGCGCGCGCACGAGCAGGCGAGGCTCCTCAGCGAGCCGCGCGACGCAATCCGCGAACAAGCACTCGATCTCGGTGAACTCGTGACGATCGGCGAGAGCAGGGAAGAGCCGGCGAGTCATCTCGCCAGCGGCGCCGAGCGTATCCCGGAGTTGTGCGGCATGACGCTCGTGGATCGTCGCGAGATCGCCGGCGAGCCGCGTCGCGATGGCCTCGAGAGCCGTTGCCGCGCGCGCTTCGATCTCCTTGATCGCCGCCGCCCGCCCGGCCGCATGTCCCGCCTTTTCCGCGGCGGCGCATGCGGTCTCCAGCTCGGACGGATTGAAACTCTTCTTGGCCGGCGGCTTTGGAGCTGCCGCGCCGGCATCGAAGCTCGTCGCGAAGAGGAACTTGCTCGCTGTGGCCATGGTCATCGTCAGTAGATGAGCTCATCGTCGCCGCCTTTTTTATCGGCGAGCATGATTTCGCCCTTGGCGGCGAGGTCCTTGGCGAGATTGACCATGTAAAGCTGACATTCGTCGACGTCCTTGAGGCGGACCGGCCCCATCTGTCCCATCTCCTCCTTCAGCAACTTGCCTGCGCGTTCGGACATGTTGGTGAAGAACATCTCCCGCATTGACTCGGACGAGCCTTTCAAGGCGATGCCGAGCTTGGCCTTGTCGACGCCACGGAGCAGGGTCTGCACGCCGCCGGTGTCGAGGCGGCTGAGATCCTCGAAGGTGAACATCAGCGCCTTGATCTTCTCGGCCGAGTCCTTGTTGCGATCCTCGAGCGCGCCCATGAAGCGCGCCTCGGTGCTGCGGTCGAAATTGTTGAAGATCTCGGACATGATCTCGTGAGAGTCGCGCCGGCTGGTGCGCGCCAGATTGGTCATGAACTCGGTGCGCAGCGTGCGTTCGACGTCGTCGAGGATCTCCTTCTGCACGGATTCCATGCGCAGCATCCGCATGACCACTTCCATCGCAAAGGCCTCGGGCAACTGGCCCAGTACGCGGGCCGCATGATCCGACTTCAACTTCGTCAACACGACGGCCACCGTTTGCGGATATTCGTTCTTGAGGTAGTTGGCGAGCACCGCCTCGTTCACGTTGCCGAGCTTGTCCCACATCGTGCGACCGGCCGGACCACGTATTTCCTCCATGATCTGGGCGACGCGATCCTTGGGAAGCGTCTTGCCGAGGAGACGTTCGGTCGAATCGAAGCTGCCGACCAGCGACCCGGTCGATGAGATCTGATCGGCGAAGTCGACGCAGAGCTTGTCGATCACGTTGGCGCCGACCGTCCCGAGAGTGGCCATGGAGGCCGACAACTCTTTGATCTCGTCGTCACCCATCATCGAGAAGAGCCTAGTGGTGTTCTCCTCACCGAGCGAGAGCATCAACGCCGCTGCCCGTTCGATGCCGGTCAGTGTCCGGGCATCCTCGCGGATTCTTCCAGCCATGACGGATCATGCCTCCTGGTACATCCAGGTGCGGATGATCGCGACCGCTTCCTCTGGATGCTTCTCGACGATCTCGCCGAGCTTCTTCATGGCCGAGGCGTTCACTCGTCCTTCGACGCCGTCCACATTGATGGCCTCGCCCGACGCAGCGGGCTGACCGTTGGCGCCCGCGGTCGGCGGCGCGAGGGCGGCCGGACCGCCCCCGGCTGCGCCAGGCAATGCCGCGAGTCCGGCGTTGGGCGACGGGCTGGCTGCGCGCCCCACGGCCGCAATCATCGGCCGCGCGACGAGAAGAATCACGAGCATGGCGACGATGAAGAGGACGCCGATTTCGGCCATGCGCATGATCTCGCCGCGCGTGAAGTCGAACATGCCTGGCGCGACGATCAGCTGGTCGGGAGTATCCGAGGCCGCGAAGGCGAGATTGATCAGCTCCAACGTGTCCCCGCGCTTCTCATCGAAGCCGACCGCCGAGCGCGCGGCGGCGCGAAGCTGTTCGAGCTGTTCGGGGTTGCGCGGCTGATAGGTGGTCTTCCCGTCGGCCCCGGCGGTCATGATGCCGTCGACGATCACGGAAGCCGACAGTCGCTTGATCGTCCCAACCTCGCGAACGAGGCTGGTGGTCTTCTTGGTCACTTCGTAGTTGATCGTTTCCTCTTGGCGCGTCGACTTGTTTCGGTTCTGCGAGCCGCCAGGCTGGCTTTCATTCTCGGGCAGATTGTTGCCGACGGAGACGCCCTGATTTCCTGCGGTCTCGGTGGCATCATTGTTCTCGTTGACGGTCTGCCGGGAGCGCTCGACCTGACCATCGGAATCGAACGCCTCGGTGTTCGTGACGAGGCGGTCGAAATCCATGCTGAGCGTCACCTCGGCGCGGATCTTCCCTGGGCCGACGGCGCGCTCCAACTGCTCCTCGATCTTTCGCGCCAGCGCCTGTTCATGTTCGCGTCGACGTTCGTCGGTGTTGCCAGCGCCGGACGTCGACGTGCCATCGTCGGTCTCGCCACTGCCGCGCGCCAACAAAGTGCCGCGATCATCGATGATCGAGACCCGAGTGGGCTTCAGGCTCGGGACGGCCGCAGCGATCAGATGCTGGATGGCCTGCACCTGCGAACGCGGCATGCGTCCGGACTCACGCAGCTTGAGAACCACCGAGGCCGTGGGCTCGATGCGGTCACGGCTGAACAGATCGCGCCGCGGAATCGAAAGATGAACGCGCGCGCCGGCGATTGGTCCGAGCGCTGCGATGGTTCGCGCGAGCTCACCCTCGAGGGCGCGCACGAGATTGAGATTCTGCATGAAACTCGTCGCGCCGAGCGCCTCGGTGCGATCGAAGAGCTCGTAACCGATCGAACCGCCGCGCGGCAGCCCCTGCTCGGCCATCGCCATGCGGAGGCGAAGAGCGCGGTCCTGCGGCACCCAGAGCTGCGCGCCTCCCGCGCGCAGTTCATAAGGGATGTTCTGCGCTTCGAGCTTCGCGACGATCTGGCCGGCGTCATTGGCCGCAAGATCGCCGTAGAGCAGTCCCATCGAGGGCTGCGTCAGCTTGTTCGAGAAGAAGCTGAAGAATCCGAGCAGGCCGGCGCCGACCAGCGCAAGCGCGATCAACCGCGCCATGCCCAGACGCTGCAGAGTGTCGAATAGTGCGTTCACGCGCGCCCCAAACGTTGCGATGGCTCGCCCGAGTTCCTGCACCAGGAGTGGTGCAGCGGACGGCTCAATCCACAGACGTTAGGGGAGGCCCCGTGAAGGTCGCGTTAATCGCAGGGGAAAAAATTGCCGGGGCATCCCCGGCAAATGCTCAGGACTTGTCGCTGGCGGGCTGGCGATAATCCTGCAAGCGGGTCGTGCGAAGGCCCGGAAGCCCGTGCCGCTCGATCAGCCGCTGCCACGATGTGAATTCCTCGGCAGACAGGCGATAGCGCTTGCAAGCATCCTCGAGCGTGAGTACGCCGCGCCGGACCGCCGCCACGACCGCAGCCTTGCGCCGGATCACCCAGCGTTTGGTTTCAGGAGGCGGAAGCTCCTCGATCGAAGATCCCTCGGCGAGGCGAGGGATCATTCGGAAGGCGTCGTGAAGTCGCGTATCGTCCATCGTGCTGCTCCGATTCAAGGCCGGTGCGTGGCCTGATCCATGTGCGACATTACGCGCTGCGTTTTAAAATTCGCCTAAGTGAAGTCGCGGATTTGGAACGCATTTTAGGTGATGCTTCGGTCATATCAGTCGCCACGCTCAGCGCCTCAGATCGCGGATCGTTTCCAGCATTTCGTCCGCGGTGCGCACGAGCTGCGCAGCCGACGAGTAGGCGCGTTGCGTGAAGATCAGCTGCGTGAATGCATCGGCCAGATCGACATTGCTCGCCTCGCGCGCGCCGGAGAACACCGTGGCGAGATCGCCGGCCGATCGGAATTCAGGGGTGCCGGAGGTAGCGCTCTCGACCCAGAGATTGTCACCGAGTTCGCTGAGGCCATTCACATTGGCGAAATTCGCCGTGGCCAGCTGATAAAGCGGGCTGATCGCGCCCGATGAGAAACGGCCGGATACGAGGCCCTTGCTGTCGAACGCGTAGTCGACGAATTCACCCGCTTCGAGGCCGTTTTGCGTGTAGAGCCCGCGATAGAAGACGCTGCCGCGCTGAAAGACATTCGAGACGTCCAGCGAAAACAGGCCTCCCACATCGACCGTCGATCCGGATGTCGGCGCACCGACGCCATCGAATGTCATGGTTTGGGTCGACCCGAGCGCTGTGCCGCCAGAGTCGAAGACGTCCAGGTCCCAAGTGCTGATCGCGGTGTTCGTCCAGGTAAGCGTCGCGGTGTTCGACGCACCAGCACTGTCGAAATAGATGATGTCGGTGGAGACCGTCGGGCTGCCCACCGCTGGAAGTTCGAGCCCGATCGTGCCCTGCGTCGTGGCGCGGCCCGGAAACGGATCGTTCTGCGTGGCGGGAATGCCCACCATGTCGCTGAGCCCGTCGCCGACCACGTTGCCCGATGAATCGATCTTCCACGCCATGAGGTACTTGCCCTCGAACGCCGAGAGATAGCTTCCGACCGAAGTCGTCTCGTCGATCGCCGTGCCGAAGAGAGATCCTCTGCGGGAGTAGCTGATGTCGCCGGCGCCGCTCGGTTCGCTCGAGTAGATGAAGAAGCCCTTGCCGGTCAGCGCAAGGTCGAGAGGGCGATCCGTCTGTTCGACGGCGCCTTCGATGTCGACGATCCTGCGTGTCTTCGCCTGGACACCACCTGGCTTGTAGGGCCCGGTTTCGATTCCGGAGAGCAGCGTCGAAAACGTCGTGTCCGCGCGCCGATAACCCGGGGTCCGGACATTGGCGATGTTCTGGCTGATCGCGTCCATGGAGACCGAGTGCGCCATCATGGCGGCCACGCCGATCTCGAAGCTGGGCATCGTGGTCATCGTGATCTCTCCCGGCAGTTCACGTCAGCTCAGGTCAACGCTTGATCCGCAGAAGCTCGTCGAGCATTTCGTCGGCGGTCGTGATGATGCGCGCCGATGCCGAGTAGGCGCGTTGTGTCGTGATCATGCTGGTGAATTCCTCACCGAGGTCGACGTTCGATCCTTCGACGGCGGCGGACTCGATGCGTCCGGCGCCGCCCGTATTGGCTTCGCGGAGATTGAATTCACCGGAGGATGTCGTCTGCGCGTAGGAGTTTCCGTTCCGGGACTGCAGCGCATTCGCGTTGGCGAACGTCGCCACCGGCAGCTTCCAGATCCGCTGTGTCGCGCCGTTCGAGAACGAGGCGACGACATATCCCTCGTTGTCGATTGCCGCGCCGGTACGCAAGCCGACCTCGGCGCCGTCCTGGTTGACGAACTGGATGTTGTAGTCTGATGCGAATTGGGTGAACCCGTTGGTGAGATCCTCTTTTCCAAAGTTGAAGTCGATCGTCGAGTCCGTGGCGCCGTTGGTCCAGTCTATCGTGACGGCTGACAGGATGGTGCCGTCGCCGCTGGGGGTGATTGCGGCCGGCGCCGCAGCAGTCTGCGAAATATCGACGGACGCGATGCTGCCGTCGCCGTTGAACGTCAACGCGCCCCAGGCGACGACGTTGTTGGCGGTGCCGCCGATACCGACGGCGTCGGCTGATGAAAGGGTGAACACCCACCCATTGGTCGTGGTCACCTTCATCACGCTGAGCGTGATGTTGTGCGCGGTTCCCAGGGAGTCATAGATCCGCAAGTCGCGACGGAAATCCGCCGTGAAGCTGGTAGCAGCCATGGCGTCGGCATCGGCGATGGCGATGGTGCCCGTGGTCAATGCATCCCATGGCGCCGCCGCCGGTACTGCAGCCGCATCGAGATTGGCGCCGATTTCCACCTTCGACGTATCGACCGCGACGCCATTCAGAGTTCCGACCGCCACCGTGTCGATGGTGTTGACGTCGATGATGTTGCCACCCTGGTCGAGTTGCCACCCCTGCAGGAACATTCCCGCGCCGTTGACCAGGCGGCCTTGATTGTCCTCGCTGAATGAGCCGGCGCGCGTATAGAGCTGCTCGCCGGTGACGGTATCCGCGTTCTTGACCACGAAGAAGCCACCACCGAGAATCGCGACGTCGGTAGAGCGCTGTGTGGAATTCAGGACGCCCTGCTGGTCGATCAGCTGCCGCGGCGACGCGCGTAGACCGCCGGGTGAATAGGAGCTGGCTTGTCCGGCCCCGGTGACGAGTGTCGAGAAGACCGAAGTCGTGCGTTTGTAGCCAACCGTATTGACGTTCGCGATGTTGTCGGAAAGCGCGGCCATGCTCTGAGTTTGAGCCTTGAGGCCGGCGACGCCGGCGATGAGCGAACCGTAGAGACTCATGTAGTTTTCTCCTTGGGGTGCTGACTAGAACTGGTCAAACGTGGATATCGAGACGTCCATCGGCCGCCGCACGGGCAGCGGCCGCAGCGAAGGCGGCGACGGCGATCTCGCCGTCAGTCGAGCCGATGTCGGCTGGCGTCAATGGTGCACCGAAGCGCGGCATTCCCTGGCTGCTTTGCTGCTTGAGACCGAAGGACAGGCCGCCAGGATCGGCGCTGAGCCCGGCGCTCTGCAGCGCGCGCTCGAGTTCGCGGACATCGCGTTGCAGGATATCGACGGTGCTGGAGCGTTCCGCGGCGAACACGGCCTGAATGCGTCCATCGACGCTGACGTCCAGCCGGACGTCGATACGTCCGAGTTCCGGCGGCTGAAGCTTGATCGTGATCCGGTCGACGCCTTCCTGCGCGGCCTTCATGACCACGATGGCGATCTGCGCGATCGCTGGATGGGCGGCGACCCGCATGGTGCGCGCTGCGACCTGATCCGGCCCGGTCGATGCGTTGAGGCGCGCGGCGCTGGTGTCGCTCACGCCGGCGGACGTCGATGATGTCCCGGTTGCGACGGGATCTTCCCCCGGCATCGTCGGGTCGTCGCGTGGCGGCTCGGATGTCGCGAGGGTTTGCCGTGCGTCCGGGATGTTCTGCGGCGATGCGACCGGGCGCGACACTGGATTTTCGGGTTGTTGCGCAAGCTGCGCCGTGAAGGTCGCGGCGGGGTGGGAAGTCGTTCGCGTTCCGCTCTCACGAGGGGTTTCGGTTCGTTCCTCTGACGCGACCTCTGTCGAGCTCGCCTCGGGAGCTGCCGTGGGTTCACCTGCTTTGAGAGCGATGATGTCGGTTCCAGCCGCGGTGAGCGTCGTCGTCGTGGACTTGACGGAAGCAACACTGGACTCCGACACGGTCGGCGCCGGCGCGGGCGCAGCACTCTTGGAATCGGGAGTGCCATCCAATGAGGAAGTGCCGCTCGATGGAGTGGCGGTTGGTGTGGCCGTTGGTGTTGGGCTGACTGAGGGGGCGACAGGGGACGGCGCAGGCGTGACGACCGCCAGCGGCGCCGGACGCGAGTCCGGTTCGACGAGGACCGTCGGGCGCTCGCTTGGACGCTTGCTCGAGGCGGTCGCAGGCAGCGCCACGGGCAGTGGCACGGGCAGTGGCACGGGCAGTGGCACGGGCTGGGTAGCCGACGGCGTCGTTGCCGTGGATAGCTCCGGTGTGAGGGCGTCTCCTCTCGCCGGCTCGATAGTCGAGGGTTGCGGCTGCGAATTGAGCGGACCTGCGAAGCTTGGCGGAGGCGGAGCGCCCGAGGCGACATCGATGCCGGCAGGTTTCGGTATGCCCGAATTCGGCGGCAAGGCGATCGGAACCGCAGGGAGGGGGGGCATGGGGCCAGTCTCGGTGATCCCGGCCAATGCGAGTTCTGGCGCCGGGGTGTAGTCGACCTGCTTGGGCGCGTGCGGTTGAGGCGTCGGGGCCACCAAGGGCGACGGCGGCGATGCAGATCCGTCGGGACTGGCGGCGGATCGTTCGTCGGGGGCGCTTTCGGGGCGATCGCTCAGCGGTTCGCCCGCAGACGCGTGGTCGCCATCCATCGCCGTGATGGTCTCGCGCGAGAGCGAGGCGCCGGTGAGCGAAGGCTGTTCGCTGGATGGAAACGGTCCGTCGGAAGGCGGGGAGACAGACTGCTTGAGCAGGTTGGCGAAATCCGTGCCTCTCGCAATCCGAGCGCGGCCGGCGCCGGCGTGGGCGGCTTCCCAGCGAGGCATGACCTCGCGCAGGACATCATTCGGGGCGATGGGGCTGGACATGTGTGGCGATCAGCAGAGCAAGCACCGCGCCAACAGCGCGCCCGTCGCTAAGTCCATGATCCGGCAGTCTTCCAGACCCACGCTGGGCGAAGTGGTCATGTCGGCGCTGACTTCAATTGCCTGGTAGCGGCAGGATCTGCCGGGCAGGACTGACCCGATGACCGTCGGCTTCCACATCTAGTGGAGCTTGGTCAATCGATCTTCACCATATGGTTCCGACTGCTCGTTTCGCGTCGAAACGGCAAGAAGAAGACCGGTAGAAAATGCCGAGTCCGGCAAGAACTGCCGATTGTAAGTGGCATAATTTTCCACCTTGGGGACCGCTTGCATTTGACTGAAATGTCCAAGCTGTTGGATGCGCGTGCTTTCCTGTACACGCTCGAGATGGCATCGCCATTGCAATTATTGCCGTGTCGACCGCGTCACCGTCTTCAGAATGAAGCGGGCGGTCACGCCGAGCGAGAATCGCGCGGTATGTCCCAGAATGAGGAGTGACACAGAATGCCGTCAGTCAATACAAACATCGGTGCTCTCGTCGCGCAGAAGTATCTGCGTTCCACATCAGTTGAACTGATCACCGTGCAGAACCGCGTTTCGAGCGGCCTGCGCGTTGCCTCTGCCCTCGACGATGCGTCTTCCTTTGCTGTCTCCGCCGGCATGCGCGCAGACATCAAGGCCTACACGGCCGTAGCCGGTGCGTTGATGGGGGCCAAGGTCGGCGCTCAGGTGGCGGTCTCCGCCGGCGAAACGATCGCCAAACGCATGGAAGACGTGAAAGCCAAGGTCGTCCAGATGGCCGACGAATCTCTGAGTGCGGCCAGCCGCGCCTCCTACCAGAGCGACCTCGACTCAATGGTTGCCGAGGTCAACAACTACCTCCGTCAGGCGTCATATAGCAGCACCAACTTGCTCGGCTCGGGTGGTGCAGATATATTGGTCGTCGCGAATATTGATGCGTCTAGTATCACGATTAGAAATCAGGATGTAGCCGATCTGAGCGGTGCGTCACTGACAATCGCGGATGCCGCTGGCGCATCCAATGCGCTCAGCCTCGTGGCAAGCTTCAAGTCAAGCCTCGACACGGCACTCGCTCAGCTCGGCGCGGACCTCAAGCAGGTTGATTCGCAGGCGGAGTTCGTGCAGCAGACTGAAGAGACAGTACGAATTGGCCTTGGCGCCTTGGTCGATGCGGATCTTGCCAAGGAATCGGCAAACCTGCAGTCCCTGCAGGTGCGTCAGCAGCTCGGCGTGCAGGGTCTGGGTATTGCGAACCAGTCTCCGCAGGCGCTACTGGGCTTGTTCCGTTAAGCAGCCCCAATCGGCGGAGCCTGATCCCACGCTCCGGCGCGGTTCACGGACGATCCAAGCGGCCACCTCACGGTGGCCGCTTTTTTTGTGCTGCGTGCGGAGTCGGCAGGAATGATCGGCTGTTTCTGCCGGCGGCGGCACTTGACGCCCATGTCGTGCTCATCGCGAGTTCGGACAAGGGATTGATTTAGCGCGAATTGTAGCGATGGCACAGCCATTGCTCTCCTCATCTGCAAGCCGGTCGTCGTCGGCTCCACGCACGCATCTCATGTGCGGCGTGGTGTGACGGCGCCATCACAGAACGAGATGGAGAGAGCAGATGAGCAATTCGGTCAATACGAACATCGGTGCGCTATTGGGACAGAAATATCTGCGCTCGAACGCCGCCGACATGGTGACGGTACAGAACCACGTATCGAGCGGATTGCGGATCGCCTCTGCCATCGACGATGCTTCGACGTTTGCAGTTTCCGCCGGCATGCGTGGCGACATCAAGGGGTACACAGCGATTGCGGCTGCCCTGCAGGGTGCGAAGGTTGGCGGATCGGTGGCCGTATCGGCCGGTGAGACGATTTCGAAACGCCTCGAGGACATCAAGTCCAAGGTCATTCAACTTGCCGATGAGTCGATCAGCGCCTCCAGCCGCAATACGTATCAGAGCGACCTCAACTCGATGGTCGAGGAGGTTAACAGCTATCTGCGACAGGCTTCGTATAACGGTGTGAATCTGCTCGGCTCCGGCGGCGCTGATGTTCTCGTCGTCTCGAACATTGATGCGTCGGCGCTGACCATTCGCAATCAGGACGTAGCCGACCTCAGCGGCGCTTCTCTGACGATCACCAATTCGAGCGACGCGTCGAATGCGTTGAGTCTCGTCGCGGACTTCAAGTCTACCCTCGATACCGCGTTGGCCAATCTCGGCGCCGATCTCAAGCGTGTCGATGCGCAGACCGAATTCATCAAGCAGACCGAAGAAACCGTTCGGATCGGACTTGGCGCGCTGGTTGACGCCGACCTCGCCAAAGAATCGGCGGCGCTGCAATCCCTGCAGGTTCGTCAACAGCTGGGCGTTCAGGCCATGGGAATCGCCAATCAGTCGCCTCAGACGCTGCTCGGCCTGTTCCGCTGACCTGATTTCCCGTGATCGTCGTGGCGAGCGTATCGAGATCTTCGGCGCGCTCGTCAAGGATTGCTTAAGCACTCGGAACGCAGAATCGCGCCATGCCTCTCAAGATCGAGTTGAAGTCCGGCGAAAAGTTCATCGTGAATGGTGCGGTTATGGTGGCCGGCCGGTCCGGTGCATCTCTCGCGCTACGCAATCAGGCCGTGCTGCTGCGAGGGCGTGACGTCATGCAGGAGGAGGAGGCGACCACGCCTGCGCGCCGGCTCTATTTCACGCTCATGCTGATGTACATCGATCCCGAGAATCGTTCCGCTCACGGACAGAATTTTGCTCGGTATCTCGACGACTATCTGACGAGTACGACTTTCGGGACCACGCGCGTCAAGCTCGAGAAGATCGGGAATCTCGCATTGGCCGATGACTTCTATGCTGGCCTCCGGCTGTGCAAGGAACTGATCGTGGCAGAAGACGGCGTTCTCGGCGGCACAGCGAAGGGAGCCCGGGCTTTGCCATGAGCTACGCAGCCTATGGTCGGATTCAAAATCGCGTCGAGAACGGGCGTCAGATCGAATATCGCCTTCTCGGTCAGGTGACCGGCGCCCTGATCGCCGCTCAGAACGAGAGCGACAAACGCAAATTCTTTGATGTGGTTCTGTGGAACCAGCGCGTTTGGGATGCTTTCTTTCATGATCTCGTGGAACCCGAGAATCGGTTGCCTGATCCGCTCAAGCAGAAAATCATCTCATTGTGCATGTGGGTTCGCCGTGAGACGGACGCGATCATCGATGGCAAGTCCGGGCTCGACGATCTGATCAGCGTCAACCGCAACATCATGGACGGGTTACGCTGATCCGCGCGCCTGGCGGACCAGTCGGCGGCGGCGCTTGGATTCAGGAGTGTCTCAGTGACCCGTGCGCAACGCATCGAAGCGCAGCTACGCACCGGCATCACCGCGCAGAACGCTGGGCGCCTCGATGAGGCGCGGGCGCATTATCGGGCGGTATTGACCGCCGCGCCGGGGTTGAGCGATGCGCTGCATCTCCTGGCCCAGGTTCATCATCTCCAGAATGACGACGCCGAGGCGCTCGGTCTCGTCGATCGGGCCATCGCCGTTGCACCGCGTATCGCCATGTACTTCGGAACCCGGGGCATCGTCCTTCGAGCGATGGGGCGCAACGTCGAGGCCGTCGAAGCGTTCTCCAAGGCGTTGCAGATCGATCCGCTCTACGACAAGTCGAAAAAGAACCTGGCCGGTCTGCTGGCCGCAATCGGTGATTTCCAACAGGCGCACCTCGCTTACGCCGCGATCGTGGCCAAGGCGCCGAATGATGCTGAAGCGTGGCGCGGCCTTGCCGTCATGCTGCTCGAATTGGGGCGTGCCGGTGAAGCTGCGGCCGCGGCGGAGCGCGCGGTCAGGCTCGATTCATCCTCGGCCAAAGCGCTCGATCTCTGGTTCCTGGCTGCGCAGTCCGCGCAAGCCTTGCCGAAGATGGCCACGGCGCTGGCCATCCTCGTCGCGATGGAGCCCGCGAATTTCAAGGCGGCGCTGCTCCTCGTCGATGTGCGTCTGAAGCTCGGGGAAATTCACGATGCCGAAGCCGGCACGAGGTCGCTGATTGCCCAATGGCCACAGGCGCCCAAGGCATTTCTGCGTCTCGGCTGGGTGCATCAGGCAGCCGATCGGCAAGGTCCGGCGGCCGCGGCATTCTCGCGGGCGCTGGAGCTGGATCCCGTTGATGATGCCGCAGAGATCGGACTTGGAAACACATGGCAGCGCCGCGGCGACCCGGTCGCCGCGCTGGCGATCTATGAACGCATCCTGGGGCGCCGTCCCGACTGCAAGGAGGCCTGGTACAATGCGGGTGTGGTGCTCGGCGAGCTCGACCGTGAGGCCGATGCGGTCGTTCGCTACGATCGAGCGATCGCGCTCGATGCCACGTATCAGGCGGCTCGCAACAATCGCGCACAGAGTCTGCTGCGTCTGGCCAGATATGGCGAAGCGTGGTCGGACTATCGTTGGCGTGACGCGACGCGAACGGATCGGCCGGAAGTGCGATTGCCGTCAGACCTGACCGGGCGGCGGATTCATGTTCATGCGGAGCAAGGGATCGGCGACCATCTATTCTATCTCCGCTTCGCCACAGTGATCCGTGCGCGTGGGGCTGATCTGACGGTCGAGACCGAGCGGCGCATCGAAGCGATGGTGGTGCGTAGCGGTCTGTCGGCGGTCGATGGCAAGCCAGACGATTCGACCGGTGTTCGCATGGGTGATCTTCCCTGGCTTCTTGGGCTGGGGGACGGGGATCTTGTTGCGCCGCTTGCGCTGAGTGTGCTGGCGGATCGTGCGGCGCGGGTTGGCGCGGCGCTGGACGGATTGCCGCGGCCG
>Ga0163144_10000349_pt1 | contig 106417 bp, 106 predicted proteins | sample OliLak19BULKMAT1_FD_123175 | JGI IMG/M metagenome (GOLD analysis project Ga0163144, IMG submission 123175) | Freshwater microbial mat bacterial communities from Lake Vanda, McMurdo Dry Valleys, Antarctica - Oligotrophic Lake LV.19.BULKMAT1 | ecosystem: Environmental > Aquatic > Freshwater >...
GCCTTAGCGTTTTGGTTTGCCAAAGGTAAACCAGCGGAAGGCGACGACTTCTGGAATTAATTTAGGAGCCTTAGCGTTTTGGTTTGCCAAAGGTAAACCAGCGGAAGGCGACGACTTCTGGAACTGATCGGGCATTTTGACCTAAAAATGTCCGATCATCCCGAGCCAAAACGAGGCATCTACTAAATCTCAAAAATGACCTATGAACGAACACAATAAAAAATTTATCTTACAACGCCTTTCTTTATTGACGTGTGCATCCACGATTTTTTTAATTTTCGTCGGCGGACTTGTCACAAGCACCGGCTCAGGACTAGCGGTTCCCGACTGGCCACTATCTTATGGAATGGTGTTCCCGCCAATGGTCGGTGGAGTGTTTTATGAACATGGACATCGAATGGTTGCCACAGTGGTAGGTTTTCTGATGTTAGTCCTAGCTATTTTGACCGCAAAATTTGAAAAACGAACTTGGGTCCGGACATTAGCTTTCATCGGATTAGGCGCGGTTATCACCCAAGGCATCCTCGGCGGAATAACAGTCATCTATTTTCTTCCACTGTGGGTATCTGTCAGCCACGGAATTTTGGCGCAAACGTTTCTTTGTATCACTGTTATTTTAGCTTACAGCTTTTCGCAGGAACGTGCGTCCCGTGAGCATGAAAATACAACAATCGACAGCAAGTTTCTCTGGTCAATTTTAACTTTAATCGGCTTTATTTATCTGCAGTTGATCGTCGGGGCCATTATGCGCCACAGTCATTCTGGATTAGCAATTCCTGATTTCCCGACGATGGGCGGAGAATGGTGGCCGCGTTTCGACCAAACAATGCAGAACACAATCAATAGTATCCGCTTTGATATGAATTTAGAACCGGTCACCTTTGGACAAATCCATATTCATTTAGCCCACCGTGTAGGTGCTATGGTTCTCTTATTGACTTTAGTGATCTTGAATTTTCGTGGGCTCAACACCGCAAAGAACAATCCTTTGATTCAACAAACACTTTTTATTCTCAACACCCTTTTTGTCGTACAAATCGCCTTAGGAATCATTACCATATTAAGTGACAAAGAATATCATTTCACAAGTTTGCACGTCGTCACCGGCGCTGTTGTTTTAGCGTGGACCGTACTATTATTCTTGCGCACAGCCCCGCTCAAATTTAAAAACTTCAAAAAAGCCCTGAATCAATGAAAAGTAAAACCCTGATGTCCGCCTATATCGAGTTAACAAAGCCACGCATTCTCTTGATGGTTTTGTTGACTACAGCCATGGGATATTTCCTCGGTTCCGCCAGATTATGGTCATGGTCAACAGCCGCTTATTTGATGTTAGGGACCGGGGCCGTTTGCGCAGGGGCAACGGCGCTCAATCAATATTTAGAACGTGATGCCGATGCAAAAATGCTTCGTACCCAAAACCGTCCGATTCCGACTGGAACAATTCAATCTAACCATGCGCTGTTATTTGGAATTACCCTCGTACTCGTCGGTGTTTTCTTTTTGTACTGGAAAGTCAATTTACTCTGCGCGTTTTTAAGTCTTTTAACAGCATTTCTCTATGTGCTCGTTTACACACCGCTTAAACGCATGAGCTGGCTCAATACCACGATCGGCGCAATTCCTGGCGCGTTACCACCGTTAGGTGGCTGGGCTGCGGCCACCGGCGATTTGAGTCAGGGAGGATGGATTCTTTTTTGGATTTTATTTATCTGGCAGCATCCGCATTTCTATGCGATCGCCTGGATGTATAAAGAAGATTATCAACGCGGTGGTTTTCAAATGCTTCCTGTTGTTGAACCCGATGGTAAAAGCACCTTTAACCAGATCAATTTCTTTTTAATATTGATGATCTTCACGGCAATATTACCGTTTTTGACGGGCATGTCCGGACAAATCTATCTCATCGGAGCAATTCTGCTTAGCCTTTTATTCATGCTTTCCGGCCTAAAGGTGACCGCTTCGAGAACATTTTCCGATGCCAAAGCGCTTTTGGCCAACTCTATCATTTATCTTCCGACTATTTTAGTCCTCATTTTGCTCGATGCCAAATTTTAAAATCACATCCACAGGTTTGTTTCGTATCTTGACAGTTTTGTCAATTTTTCTATTCATTCTTGTCACGGTGTTCCTTTTTAGACAGGAAACCAAGACGTCATTACTCCCCAGATTGACGCAAGTCAGCGACTTCGAATTGACCGACAGCCAAAATAAAGTATTTAAATCATCAACATTAAAAGGGAAGGTGTGGGCGGCAAAATTATTTTTCACAACATGCCCGGCCGTCTGCCCGGTTTTGAGCGGGAATATGGCCTCCGTCTACCGTTCCTATCAGCTTGACAATCGTGTCCATTTTGTCTCCATCACGGTTAATCCCGACAATGATACACCGGAAGTCCTCACTAAATACGCAAAGCGTTATAAAGCCGACCCGCGGCGCTGGCACTTTTTGACCGGTCCAATTGATAAAATCCAAACGATTTCAATTGAATCGTTGCATATCGGCAGCAAAGAAGAGCCGGTCTTTCATAATACGTATTTTGTTTTAGTCGATGCCGAAGGTTGGGTGCGGGGATATTACGATGGGATGAGCCAGAAGGGGACGAAGAAAATTTTTAAAGACATTGCCACATTACTAAAAGAAACAAAACGATGAGCAATTTTCAGCTTTTCCCCACGATCAATGCCTCGCTGAATTTATTGGCTGGGGTCTTTTTACTTCTTGGTTGGTTCGCCATTAAAAAGGGCGATCGCAAACTGCATCAAATACTTATGGTCTGCGCTCTGGTTTGTTCGACAGTCTTCTTAGTGTGCTACGTAACCTACCATGCGATGAAGCATGGAGTCGTGACCCGCTATCAGGGAACAGGGATCAAACGCACGATTTATTTTACCATTCTCGCCACACATACGCCGCTGGCGATGATCATTGTCCCATTCTGCATCAAGGCGGTCCTCCACGCCTTCAAGGGCGAATTCAAAAAACACACACAAATAACACGCTGGCTGTTTCCGGTTTGGATGTATGTGTCTGTTACAGGGGTTTTGATTTATTTGATGTTGTATATTTGGTAAGCCTAGCAGCCAAAATCTAACGGCCGACGACCTTGAGGAAAGACCGCTTCAAAAATCTTACAATTTTCTTTTCCTTTTCCCAGAAAAAACCGAATTGCCCTAAAACGGTCCCCCAGAATAATAAGAAAATTTGATAAATAGGCGGGATAAGAGGAACGTAGACTAAAATTTTGATCCAAAGATGTGTTTCTTTTTCAATTCCCAAAAGATGAAAGATCGGCGGACGGCAGATTGAAATCATCATCCCTGCTAAAGAAAAACTGAGCATAATGAGGATAAAATCGCGATTGCTTTCAATGCCCCATTTGGTCTTTAATTTTTCCACCCAACCGATTGTCATAAGCCCTGTCCTGGATAATAGTAAAACAAAAAAACTACCCCACAAATAAGAACGACCACCGCCGACGCGGCCAAGACGTAAATCATTTTCATAAAGCCGTCGGCTCCGGTATCAAATTTCAAAATCATTCGGATCTTTTGCGGTTCGCGAGAAGAGTTCATTTTCTTAAACCATAGTTTTGCAATAACCAACCACTTAAAAAAATCACAATCCCTAAACCCAACAATTTGGTGTCCATCAAACGTGGAAATTTGATGAGAAATCCAAACAACACCAGAGCCAAACCTGCTGCCTGTAAAAATTTCGAAATATAATACATTATGTGGTCCGCAGTGCAATTCCAGACATGGCTAGAATATTGTTGGTGTTATCACGAAAGCATTCATGTTGGACAATTTTGGTATAAACATAATGGGCCAAGCAGACCACGAAAAATAATTGATAGGCCGCCGGCGGGATTTTGTCCGCATGGACCGCCCCCGGCATGATAAAAAGAATGATCATGAATAACAAATTCAACATCGTCGGAGGATAAAGGCGGTGCTTGATACCCAGAGACCGTTTTTTAAACTCGTCGGACAAATTATTATCTTTTGAGTAATCACGGACACTGACGCCGGTTCCCACAAAAAAGAAAATCACCAAAGTTTCGGTAAAGCAATAAACGATACTCGTCAAAACCAAAAAGGTGAGCGCATGAATCTTAAAGAACGGCATCATAATAAAACTTTGCATCATCATGACCAAAAGCATGAGAAAGGTCAGCAGACTTAAAACATAACAACTAATCATGAAAAACCACATAAATCACCTTTAAAATGAAAAACCTCATGCCAATGGCGTGAGGTTTTTATTTGTTAAAATTGAGAAACTACTTCGGTGGAGCGAGCGGCGTCTTTTTTTCAGTCAGAACCGGTAGTTCTTTCGATTTATCGGCATTGATCTGCTCAAAATTTTTCCACTTTTCCGGAACATCGTCGCCGGCATAAATCGCTTGGACAGGGCATTCCGGTATACAAGCGCCGCAATCAATACAAACTTCCGGGTCGATCACAAGCATTTCTTTATCTTCATGAAAGCAATCAACGGGACAAACCGTAACACAGTCGGTGTAGCGGCAGTTGATACATGGTTCCGTAACTACGTGAGCCATTTTGTAAACCTCCTAAAAACCGGTTAATGATGAAGGGAATATAACAAATCCCTGCCAGAGTGTCAATTCCAAACTCGCTAAACGGAAACGGTATGTTCTTGGGTCTTTTCAGAAACGCTTTGCTGCTGCGGGCTGACTTTGATCTTTAATTTTTCCCAAAAGTACGCCACAAACGCACCAAAGCCGTGCAGCTTACGCAAAAGATCTCCGACCGAACGGATAGAGATCAGCATTTGCCACATCTGCTTGGGACGCAGATAAAATTCCTTTAAACCTTTATCAATAAAATAATCAATGTCACGGTTGGACAATTGCGGATAATTCAAAAGCGTGCGTTGTTCTTTTTGCAAAGTCAACCAATCGCGCCAATCTTTGGCTAAAAGGTAATTGTTTTGCTTGGCCCATTTATAGAGAGCCGTTCCCGGATAAGCCGCGACCCCGGTAATCTGGATCGTATCGAGCGGAAGAGAATTAGCGAAATCCAAAGTCTGTTGTGCGGTCTTGCGAGTTTCGCCTGGCGCGCCGATCATAAAACATCCGTGGATTGTGAAGCCCAATTGATTAGCACGGATCGCATAATCACGCGCCATCTCGACGTTGACGCCACCTTTACGCACCGCCGCTAGACCGTCATCGTAACCAAATTCAAAACCGGTCATCAACATCCGGCATCCGGATTCGCGCATCAAAGGAAGCATTTCCAAATCGGTATTAACGCGCATATTGCAAGACCAAGAAATTTTTTTATTGATCCCGCGGCGAATGATTTCTTCGCAAACAGTTTTCACGTGATGATTGTCGGCGGCAAAAGTGTCGGTCTCAAACATGATTTCGCGGATCTGCGGATGGACCTTAAGGCCATACTCCATTTCATCTACGACTTGCATCGCAGTACGATTACGGAGTTTGAAACCATACATCAATTGCGGATCGCGGCAAAATGTACAAGCGTTGTTACAGCCACGACCGGTGATGAGCGTTAAGAACGGGAATTTTTTCCCGCCGTCCGGGTACCATTCCGGCTTAATCAACTGCCATGCCGGAAAGGGAAGTTCATGAACATTGATCGTCGAACCGGGCGCATTGTGGACGACTTTATTTTCTGCCAAGTTCCACCAAATCATTCCGCCGATTTGTGGCGGTTCAATACCGCCCGCAAGATCCCTGAGTTGATAATCGTATTCGCCTTTTAAAACATAATCGACAACACCGGCCCCGATTTCAAACGTATTGTCCGGTTCGGCGGTGACGTGCTGGCCGACGAAAGCCACACGACAATTCGTCATGTGCTTAATGACTTTCGCTTGTTCGATATCGTTATAAATGGATGGCGTCGTTGCGTGAATGACGAGCAGGTCGGGCTTAAAAGCGTCGACGATTTCGTACGATTGTTCGGGAGTAAAATTCTGGGCGGCAGCTTCGACAAAAGTGACATCGTGTCCTTTATCGAGCAAAATTTGGGCCGCGATCAGAAGGTATTCGGGATGACGTTGGACCCGTCCCCGGGACTTCGCGGACCAGCGGGCGACGCGAACGAAATCATCGCCGAATGAAGGATTTAGAATAGCTACACGCATAGAATCGATAACCTTTGATTGTGTTAATTGCTAATATATTATGTTGTATTATAAAGGATTGCAAGTTAATTTCGATAGAAAAATAAGACAATTTTGCGCAATCCGTAAAAAAGCATCATTGACGAAAAAGGGTCGTTTATATATAATACGGATTCTTAATTTTAATAAATAATATCCCCGAACCCATTGCCTGGGGTCGGGGTATTATTTAAACAAGGAAGCAAAAGATAACGTGGGGCTTAAATAATAGGAGCATATAAATGCCTGTGAGCTCTGGAGTTCAAGAAGCCAAACGTCAGTTAAAGACCAGGTCCGGAACCTTTGAGTATTTCCACCTTTTGGACATCCAAAAGATCGGGCTTCCTGACCCGTCCCGCTTGCCGTTTTCCATCAAAATTTTATTAGAAAGCGCGATCCGTTCTTGCGACAATTTTCAAGTGACGATCGAAGATATCCGTAAATTAAGCGGCTGGTCGGCGAAAAGCCTTCCGGTCACCGAAATTGCTTTTAAACCCGGACGCGTGGTTTTACAGGATTTTACCGGCGTTCCGTGCGTGGTCGATTTGGCCGCAATGCGCTCGACGATGAAAAAATTAGGCGGCGATTATCGTAAAATCAATCCGCTCGTCCAATGCGATCTGGTCATTGATCATTCCGTGCAAGTTGATGCTTACGGCAACAAAGCCGCTTTCGGGATCAATATCAAAAAAGAATTTGAACGCAACCAGGAACGTTACGAATTTTTGAAATGGGGCCAAAGCGCATTTAAGAATTTCCGCGTGGTTCCGCCGGGCACCGGGATTGTGCATCAAGTCAATCTCGAATATTTGGCTAAAGGGGTTTTGAAAACCGTCCAGGAAAAGAGCACGGTAGTTTTCCCGGACAGCCTCGTCGGGACCGATAGCCACACGACCATGATCAACGGGTTGGGGATCGTCGGCTGGGGCGTGGGCGGGATTGAAGCGGAAGCCGTCATGCTCGGCGAACCGATTTATATGCTTATCCCAGAAGTCATCGGCGTTAGATTGACCGGCGCTTTAAAAGAAGGTGTCACCGCGACCGATTTAGTTTTAACCGTCACCCAGATTTTACGCAAGAAGGGCGTCGTCGGAAAATTCGTTGAATTCTATGGCCCGGGTCTGCGCAACTTGAGTTTACCCGACCGTGCGACGATTGCTAATATGGCTCCCGAATACGGAGCGACAACTGGTTTGTTCCCGGTCGATGATGAAACGCTACGCTATTACCGGATGTCCGGACGCACCGATGATGAAGTTGATTTAGTCGAACGTTATATGAAGGAGCAGGGATTATTTTATTCCGTAGAAAGCATCGATCCAGAATATACCGATACTTTGGAATTAGATTTGTCGACGGTCGTCCCTAGCTTAGCCGGTCCGAAACGCCCGCAAGATCGTGTTTCGTTGACGGATATGCAAACCGTTTTTCATAACAGTTTAACAGCTCCGATCAAAGATCGCGGCTTTGGCTTAAATCCTGACGCGCTTAATCAGACCGCAACGCTGATGGACGAAACACCTACCACGATTGGTCACGGCGCCGTGGTTATTGCCGCCATCACCAGCTGCACAAATACTTCAAACCCGTCGGTCCTCGTTGCCGCTGGACTCGTCGCAAAAAATGCGGTCGAAAGAGGAATGACCGTTCCGTCATTTGTCAAAACGAGTTTTGCACCGGGTTCGCAGGTCGTCGAAGAATATTTACAAAAAGCTGATCTTTTAAAATATTTAGATAAATTGGGATTTAACATCGTCGGTTACGGTTGCACCACGTGTATCGGTAACAGCGGTCCGTTACCGAAAAAGATTGCGGACGCCATTCAAGCTAGTAATCTTGTGGCTGCCAGCGTTTTGAGCGGAAACCGGAATTTTGAAGGTCGTATCAATCCTTATACAAAAGCCAATTACTTAGCCAGTCCGCCGCTGGTTGTGGCGTATGCTTTGGCTGGGACTGTCGACATCGATTTAGCGACGGGAATAATCGGCAAAGATAAAAATGGCGCTCCGGTTTATTTGAAAGATATTTGGCCGACCACCGAACAAATTAATGCCATCACCACACAATCCGTGACCGCCAATGCTTTCCGTAACCGCTACAAAAATGTTAGCAACGGTAATGAAAATTGGAATAATATTAAAACCACTCCATCGGAACTTTATGAGTGGAAAGCAGACAGCAGCTATATTCAAGAGCCGCCGTTTTTCACCGGCATGACTATGGAGCCTAACAAAATTCATCCCCTTAAGGTTTCAAGAGTTTTGATTATGGTCGGCGATTCTATCACCACCGATCACATTTCTCCGGCAGGTGACATTGCCGCCGATAGTACGGCAGGGGAATATTTGCTGGGGCTGGGCATCGGCAAAAATGATTTTAACAGTTATGGTTCCCGTCGCGGTAACGACCGGGTCATGACCCGCGGGACTTTTGCCAACATTCGTTTGCGTAATCTTTTAGCCCCAGGGACAGAAGGATCATGGACGACCTATTTGTCGACCGGCGAAAAGATGAGCATCTTTCAGGCGGCGGAACTTTATAAAAAGACGGACACGCCTTTAGTGATTCTCGCTGGAAAAGAATACGGGACCGGTTCCAGCCGCGATTGGGCGGCCAAAGGCCCGGCCTTGTTGGGCGTTAAGGCGGCGATCGCGCAGAGCTATGAACGCATTCATCGTAGTAATCTCGCGGGAATGGGGATTATTCCTTTGGAATTCAAACCCGGAGAAAGTATTGAATCGCTCGGCCTGACCGGACATGAATTTTTTATTTTCGAAGGCATTGATGAAAGCTTAAAACCAGGGCAGGATATCGTCGTCCGCGCTGACGGCAAAGTTTTTACCACCACCTGCCGTCTTGATACCCCGGTTGAAATTGTTTATTTCCGTAACGGCGGAATTCTGCAGACTGTTCTGAAAAAATTAGCTAAAGCATAGTTGTCATCCCCGAACGCTTTTATCGGGGGATCCAAAATTAAATAGATTCCCGATTAAAACATTCGGGAATGACAGTATCAGGAGTCCGTTATGCCAAAGACAATGTATGACAAAATCTGGGAATCCCACTTAGTGCATGACAGCGCCGGAGAAACGTCGGTCATCTACGTCGACCGCCATCTCATCCACGAAGTCACGAGCCCCCAAGCTTTTGAGGCGTTACGCTTAACGCATCGCAAAGTTCGCGCGCCGCAAAAAACTTTTGCGACCATGGACCACAATGTTTCTACAAAGACCAAGAACTGGTCGCTCGTCGAAGAAACATCACGCATCCAAATGCAAAGACTTTCCGATAACTGCAAAGAATTCGGCGTAACCCTTTATGATTTCTCGCACAAAGACCAGGGCATCGTCCACGCCATCGGGCCGGAATTGGGTTTGACGCAGCCGGGCATGATCATCGTCTGCGGCGATTCGCATACCGCCACGCACGGAGCGTTCGGGGCGTTAGCCTTCGGGATCGGTACGTCCGAAGTCGAACACGTTTTAGCCACACAAACCTTGCAGCAAACCAAAGCCAAATCAATGTTAATCGATATCGAGGGCAAATTGGGTTTTGGTATCACACCCAAAGACATTATTCTTTACATCATCGGCAAGATCGGCACCGCCGGAGCGACCGGTTACGTCATGGAATACGCGGGCAGTGCCATCCGCAATCTCTCCATGGAAGGCCGCATGACCATTTGTAATATGAGTATCGAAGCAGGCGGACGCGCCGGGATGATCGCGCCGGATGAAACCACGTTTGTATATATCAAAGGCCGCGATTTTGCTCCGAAGGGCAATGATTGGGACAAAGCGGTTACTTATTGGAAAACATTGGCTACCGATTCAGGTGCAAAGCACGATCTCGTTGTGAATATCAAAGCCGAAGATATCAAGCCGCAAGTGACCTGGGGAACCAGCCCGGGGCAAGTTACCTCGATCGAAGACGTCGTTCCGGATCCGGAAAGTTTCACCAATCCTGTCGACCGCACCGCGGCGCGAAATGCTTTGAAATATATGGATCTTACGCCAGGAACCAAGATGAGCGATATCCTCGTCGATAAAGTCTTTATCGGCTCTTGCACCAACGGGCGTATAGAAGATTTGCGCGCCGCCGCTAAGATCATCGAAGGCAAGAAAATCGCCGCCGGTGTGCAAGCGATTGTCGTTCCCGCATCCGGCCGCATCCGTCGTCAGGCAGAAGCGGAAGGACTCGATAAAATCTTTACCGCAGCTGGATTGGAATGGCGCTTTGCGGGTTGCTCCATGTGTTTAGGGATGAATGACGATCAATTGAAAAAAGGCGAACGCTGTGCCTCGTCCTCCAATCGCAATTTTGAAGGACGGCAAGGTCCGGGTGGACGCACGCATTTGCTCTCGCCCGAAATGGCCGCTGTTGCCGCGTTGACCGGAAAACTCACGGATGTGAGAAATTTTTTAAAATGAAAAAAACTTTCTATCCCGACAGTTTTATTGTGCCGTTGTTATTTCTATCAGAATTGGCCGTCTTTGTGACAGTGTGCCTGATGTTTGCATCTAATCCGATTATCATTATCAGCCTTTTGCCATTATTAATCTGCCCCATCTTGCTGATTTATTGCTTTCGGGTTGAGGTCGATTTAGAAATACAGGAAATTCGTCGCATCAAAACCAGGGTGCCACTAGCCAGCGCGGTGTTTGTGGAAGCTCGCATGAAACATGGAAAAGGCTGGAACATTCAAGATAAAAATAGCGAGAAGAGAATATTGTTACCAATTGCTTTTTATAAGCACAAAACGATCGAAAAAATTAAAAATATTATTGAGCACAAAGCGCTTGTCTAGACAAGTTTATTCAAGGAGTTTAAATGGAACCTTTTAAGCATCACACCGGCATCGCGGCCCCCTTAGACCGCGTCAATATCGATACTGATGCGATCATTCCAAAACAGTTCTTACGTAAAATAGAGCGCACCGGTTTCGGCCAGCATCTTTTTCACGAATGGCGCTTTCTGGATTATGAAGGCACCAAAGAAAACCCCGATTTCATTTTAAACAAGCCCGAATACCGCAAATCGACGGTCTTATTGACCCGTGATAATTTTGGTTGCGGATCGAGCCGAGAACATGCGCCATGGGCGCTTGAAGATTACGGTTTCCGCGTCATCATCGCGCCAAGTTTCGCCGATATTTTTTATAACAACTGCATCAAAAACGGCATTTTGCTGATTCAGTTAAAGTCGGAAGACGTAGAGCAATTATTTCAGGAAACATTAGGGAAGCCGGCAACCACAATGAGCGCCGACCTGGAAACACAAACATTAACCAGCCAATCGGGCAAGAAATATAAATTTGACATTAGTAAGTTTAATAAATATTGTATGTTGAATGGTTTGGACCAAATCGGCTGGACTTTACAATTTGATAGCGATATCGCTAAATATGAAGCAAATGTCAAAGCTGACATGCCGTGGTTGGCGTAACAATTACGTCATTCCCGCATGCCTTTAGCGGGAATCTATATTAAACAATGGATCCCCGATAAGAGCTTTCGGGGATGACAAAATTTACGATTTTTAGAATGACAGAGGAGCAAAATGAAAAAAAGCACTGATCTAAATCGCAAACATTCCGCCATCGTCATCGACGGGTATGAACGTGCACCCAGCCGTGCGATGCTACGCGCTGTCGGTTTCAAAGATGAAGATTTTAAGAAAAATCAAATCGGGATCGCTTCAACCTGGAGCATGGTGACTCCATGCAACATGCATATCGATAAACTCGCGATCAAGGCCTGTGAAGGTGTTGATACCAATGGTGGTAAAGGTTTGATCTTTGGAACGATCACGATATCCGACGGGATTTCGATGGGGACCGAAGGGATGAAATATTCCCTGGTCTCCCGTGAAGTCATAGCAGACTCCATCGAAACTGTTATGGGCTGCGAAGGCTTTGACGGTTTAGTTGCCATTGGCGGCTGCGACAAAAATATGCCGGGATGTATGATCGCGATCGCTCGCTTGAACCGTCCGAGTATTTTCGTTTACGGTGGTACGATTTTACCAGGATGTTTCAATAATAAAAATATTGACGTGGTTTCGGTCTTTGAAGCCGTTGGCCAATTCGCCAACAAAAAAATTTCCGCTGAAGAATTAAAAGGTGTTGAGTCTTGCGCGATTCCCGGACCGGGTTCCTGCGGCGGGATGTATACCGCCAACACCATGGCGTCCGCGATTGAAGCGCTGGGAATGAGCTTACCAAATAGTTCGATGCAAGTCGCTGTTTCGAAAGAAAAGGAAATTGATTGCGTTAACGCTGGTAAAGCGGTTTTGAATTTAATACAACTTGGTATTAAACCAAAAGATATCTTAACGAGAAAAGCTTTTGAAAACGCGATCACCATCGTTATTGCAATCGGCGGGTCAACTAATGCCGTTATGCATTTGCTGGCAATCGCACATAGCGCCGGAGTCAAACTCACACTTGATGATTTCACTCGCATCGGGAAAAAAGTTCCCGTACTTGCAGACCTTAAGCCGAGCGGTAAGTATGTCACCGCGGAGTTGGTCAACATCGGAGGTATTACTCCGCTCATGAAAACCTTACTCGACGCTGGATTATTGCATGGAGATTGCCTGACAGTAAGTGGAAAAACTTTGGCAGAAAATTTAAAAGACGTGAAGCCATATCCTGTCGGGCAGCAGATCATCCGGCCTTTGAGCAATCCGATCAAGAAAGACAGCCATTTGGTTATTCTTTATGGCAATCTTGCGTCCGCTGGGGCGGTCGCCAAGATCAGTGGAAAAGAAGGAATGAGCTTTAGTGGTATCGCAAAAGTTTTTGAATCCGAAGAGGCCGCTTTAACAAAAATCCTCGACGGCAGTATTAAAAAAGGCGATGTCATCGTCATCCGTTACGAAGGCCCACGCGGTGGACCCGGGATGCGCGAAATGCTTTCTCCGACTTCGGCCGTCATGGGCAAAGGGCTTGGAAAAGATGTAGCCTTGATTACCGACGGACGTTTCTCTGGCGGGAGCCACGGATTCGTGGTGGGACACATTACCCCAGAAGCGTACAACGGCGGACTTTTGGCAATAGTCAAGAATGGGGACAAAATCACCATAGACGCAAACAAGCGCCAACTTAATCTTGAAGTTTCCGCAGCCGAAATTAAAAAACGTCTGAAGTTATGGAAGCAGCCAAAACCGCGTTACACCCGCGGCGTTTTAAGCAAATATCAAAAAACCGTGACCAGTGCCTCGACTGGCGCCGTCACTGACGCGTCATAAACAATAACCGGAGGAATTCATGCGCAAATTTTTTTGGACTTTACCGATACTCTTAGTTTTAATCAGCAGCGGTTGTGGTTTTCGTGTCATTGAAGATGGACAAACAGGCGTTAAAGCAACTCTTGGTAAGATCGAAGATAACCCTTTAAAGACCGGACTTCACGTCTTCATTCCCATGATCAGCTGGATTGAGACCTGGAACACTAAAACTCAGGAAATCAAGGAACAAGCTAATGTTCCATCATCCGAAGGGCTGATTTCGTCATTAGATGTTTCAATCTTGTTCAATGTTCCACCGGAGAATGCGGTCCTGGTCAGAAAAACCGTCGGCCGCAATTATGTTGCGCTCATTTTGGAACCTTATGCCCGTGAAGCGATCCGTAACATCGTCAGCGGATATGAAGTCAAAGCTTTATTTAGCGATCAAGGACGTACGGAAATTGGCCAAAAAATCCTAGCGTTTTTGAAAGAAAAGGTCGAGCCACGGGGGATCCTCGTTCAGGACGTTTTGTTGCGCGATGTTCGTTTGCCGGAAACTTTCGCTCAGAGCATTCAGATCAAACTGCGGACCGAACAGGAAGCCCTACAAAAAGAATTTGAATTGACCAAAGCGCAAAAAGACGCGGAGATCGAAGTCGCACGTGCTAACGGGATCGCCCAAAGCAATAAAATTATCGCCGGTTCTATTGATGAGACTTACTTACATTATTTATGGATCACCGGACTGCAAAAAAACAGCATGCAGGTCATTTATGTTCCCACGGAAGCCAATATTCCCATCATGGAAGCGGGACGTTACCGCATGAAGATGGATGCGGCAAAATAAAATATCGTTATACTCTTGAGACTTTATTAATTAAGCTCTAAACTACAAACTATGGCTGGAAACTCGTTTGGCACAATATTCCGCATAACCACCTTCGGCGAGAGTCACGGCGCCGGAATCGGTGTTGTTTTAGACGGTGTTCCGCCTAATATTGAGTTGACCGAAGCCGATATCCAAATCGATTTGGATCGTCGTCGTCCCGGGCAAAGCAAAATCACCACACAACGCCAAGAGTCCGATACCGCTGAAATTTTATCCGGCGTCTTTGAAGGAAAAACTACCGGCGCGCCGATGGCCATTCTTATCCGCAACGGCAACCAACGCCCGCAAGATTATTCTGAAATCAAAGATATCTTTCGGCCCGGACATGCCGATTATACTTTTTTTGCCAAATTCGGTATCCGCGACTATCGCGGCGGGGGACGATCTTCTGGACGAGAAACCGCATGCCGTGTCGCGGCTGGCGCCATTGCCAAGAAAGTTTTATTACAGGCTGGAGTAAAGATCATTGCCTACACGCTATCCGTCGGCCGCATCACCGCCAAAAAAATTGATTTCAGTGTCATTGAAAAAAATATTGTTCGCGCTCCTGACTTAGAAGTTGCGGAGCTGATGATTGCCGAAATCGAAAAAGCCCGCAAAGACCTTGATTCTGTCGGCGGCATTGTTGAAGCGGTCGTTCAAGGTTGTCCGGTCGGCTTAGGCGATCCAGTGTTTGATAAACTCAATGCCAAATTATCGCATGCGTTAATGTCGATCGGCACGATCCGCGGCATTGAATTTGGCGAAGGTTTCCGTGCGACTACGATGCGTGCGTCAGAACACAACGATCCTTTTGTTATAAATGGTAAGAAAGTTACAACAAAAACAAACCACGCCGGTGGCATTTTAGGCGGAATATCGACCGGCGAAGATATTGTTTTGCGTGTAGCGGTTAAAGCTCCGTCCTCGATTGCTCAAGAACAAGAAACTATTAACACCAATTATGACGCAGTAAAAATTCGTGTCAAAGGCCGTCACGACCCGTGTATTTGCCCACGGGTGGTCCCGGTCGTCGAAGCCATGATTGCCGTAACCGTATTAGACGCTCTTTTAATTCAAAAAAGTATTAAGTAGGCTCTCTCATCTATGTCTGCAGGCAATTCTGAGCCCAAAGTCATTCTCATCACCGGCTGCTCCAGCGGATTCGGTATGCGAACCGCCTTACGCCTGGCTAAAAGCGGCCACCGCGTCGTCGCAACCATGCGCGATCTTTCCCGCAGCGGCACTCTCCTCGATGAAGTTCGTAATGCCAATAAAGAAATTGATTTGTTCCAAATGGACGTGACTAATAAAAGAGCCATCAAGGACGTGGTGCGCATGGTGGCCGCGAAGCATGGTTATATCGACGTTTTGGTCAATAATGCTGGTTATGGGATCGGTGGATTCTTTGAAGATTTGAGCGACGATGAGATCCGCGCGCAGATGGAAACCAATTTTTTCGGCGTTCAGAACGTGACCAGAGAAGTCATTCCGGTCATGCGCCAGCGACGGAGCGGGAAGATCATAAATATTTCCAGTATCGCCGGACTTTCGTCCTCGCCCAGCTTCGGGGCCTACAATGCGAGTAAATGGGCGTTGGAAGGTTTCTCAGAAAGCCTGCGTTATGAAATGAAGATTTGGGGAATTGATGTGTGCATGATTGAACCGGGAACCTATAAAACAAAAATCTTTTATGAAAATGCGCGTTATGCCAAAAACTTTACCAATCCAGACAGTCCATATTTTACCATTTCTGAATATTTAGAAAAGAAAGTTAAAAAATACGTCGATGGGTGCGACAAGAATCTTGAGGACGTTCCCAATCTGGTCGAAAAATTGATTAACAGCCAAAAACCCCCTTTTCGCAATATCCCCGATATCGAAACAAAAATCATGTATGGCTTTCGCCGTCTATTGCCATTCCCGCTTTACAGCAAAATTATTTACAAAGCCCTGTTTAACGGACATAAACTTCCCGTAAATAAATAATTTAACCCAAACGTTCCGTTAAGAAATTCTCAAGATCTCCCGTCTGCAGATAAGGGTTGGTTTTTTTCTGCTCGGCCAATGTCGCAAAAGCCACTGCGCCGTAATTATGACCGGGATAAATGATTGTGGTATCGGGCAGATTGAGAACGACATTGTAAAGACTTTTAAAAAGTGTCTTGGCATCACCGCCGGGAAGATCAACGCGACCGCAGCCGTCAATAAAAAGGGTGTCGCCGGCAATTAAAATATCCTTGTATTTAAAACAATGACAACCCAACGAATGGCCGGGTGTGTAGAGACATTCAAATTCGATGTCCCCGACTTTCAATTTAGCGTGATCCTCGACTTTATTCAAATTCTTGCACTTCGGGGTGTATTGCTCAATTTCATATTTTGATATATAAACGGGAACATCGTGCGTCTTCTGGAGTTCAGGAATCCCGTTGATATGGTCATGGTGACCGTGGGTAAGGAATATCTTGGTGATTGTGTAGCCTTTTTTCTTGGTTTGCGCGCGCAGGTAATCAACGTCCCAAGCCGGATCAACGACGGCGATTTCGCCGGTTTTAGCATCGCCCACGAAGTAGATAAAGTTATTCATTGGGCCGATTTCCATTTGTTCGAGGATAAGTTCTGGATATTTCATAAATTTTTCTCCTTTAAGTTTTCGTTGTTTCATTATAAAATCAGACTCAATTAATTCAAGCCTTTTACAGCCTCTGGCTGTTAGGCGGATGTCGGCGCAATGGCGTTGACGCAACACATTTAAAGGAGTTCGTTATGGTTTTACTCGAATCAATTCTTATTAAGATCGGAACTGTGATGCCTGACTTAAATTTAAATGACCCGCAAGGCAAAGCGTATAAAGGAACTGAACTCTTTGGCGAAAGAGGACTTTTGGTCGTTTTTACCTGCAATCATTGCCCATACGCCATTGCCGTCTGGCCGCGCATCATCCGCTTGGCCAAATATGGGAAGGGGATGAAGGTCAACACTGTTGCCATCAATCCAAACATCAACCCGAATTTCCCCGATGATGCTCCCGACAAGATGATCGAAAAAATCAAAGAGTTAAGCATCGAATTTCCTTATTTAGTCGACGAAACACAAGAAACCGCCCGTGCTTTCAAGGCGCAATGTACACCGGATATTTATTTGTTTAACAAAGAGAAAAAGCTGGTTTATCACGGCCGTATTGATGACAACTGGCAGGATGAAAGCAAGGTCACCCGTGAAGAGTTAAAAGAAGCTATGAACAATATGACCACGGGCCAACAGCTCGACCCGGTCCAGCGTCCGACGATGGGCTGCTCGATCAAATGGAATAGTTAGGCCTTTTGAGCAGGTCGCAAAATTTTTTTATGCGACCTTGCTTTTTGTTTTCATATATGAGACACTATCTCAAATATGAAAACGCATATCGAAAAAGCCCACTTAGCCGAACAAAGTAAATATAATCAATACTTATCCCAGCAAAAGGTAAGGATGAGCCGTGCCCGCCGAGAAGTCCTGCAAGAAGTGCTGGCAACCCACGGCCATTTCACCGCGGAAAATTTAGCAAAAATTTGCAACGCAAAGAAAAAAGTCTCCCGCGCGACCGTTTATCGCATTTTAAAAGAATTATTAGAATCACGGGTGATCCGCGAAACCGCCTTCGGCGATAAGCACCGCCATTTTGAGCACATTTATGATGAAAAACCGCATCACCATGCGCAATGTGTCCGCTGCCATGAATTCATAGAATTTCCCGATCTCAATGAGGACAGTGTGTATCGCCCGGTTTTAGAAAAAAAAGGCTTCAAAATTTTAGGCCATGAAATGCATTTTTATGGTGTTTGCCGAAAATGTCAAACCCCAGCAGAAAAGGAAAAATGATGCAATCCTCCATCTTAAGAATTTTAATTTTAATGTTCATACTTTTGCCGGCAAACGCCGCACCGATCTTAGCTCAGGATCAACCAATTAAAGTTGTGACAACCATTGGACAATTGACCGACATTGTCAAAAACATCGGCGGCGACCGCGTCGCAGTTCAGGGATTGATGGGTGCCGGCGTTGACCCGCATCTTTATAAAGCCAGCGAAAGCGATGTCCGCAAATTAAGTAATGCTCAAATCATTTTTTATAATGGCTTATTTCTGGAAGCAAAAATGGAAGACATCTTTAAAAAAATGGGCAGTCGTATTAAGACCGTCGCCATCAGTAGCCATATACCCCGAGATCAATTACTCGACAGTCTTAATTATTCCGGTCACTACGACCCGCACATTTGGTTCGACGTCACTTTTTGGATGAAAGCGGTGGAAAAAGTCCGTGCTACCTTGATTGAATTCGATCCTGCTCACAAAGATGATTACACGGCGCGTGCCGAAGCTTATCTAAAAGAACTTATCGCACTCGATGAAACGGTCCAATCACGTGCCAATGAACTACCGAAAGATCAACGCGTTCTTGTCACTGCACATGATGCGTTTCGATATTTTGGCCGCAAATATGGTTTCGAGGTCAAAGGCCTGCAAGGGGTAAGTACACAATCCGAGGCCGGGGTTAATGATGTCCATCAACTGGCAGAGTTTATTGCAAAAAGAAAAATCAAGGCGATCTTCGTTGAATCCTCAGTTCCCGAACGCAACATCAAGGCGGTCAAAGAAGCAGTCCAGTCGCGTGGCTGGGACGTGAAAATCGGCGGAGAACTTTTCTCCGACGCGATGGGCAACGACGGGACTTTTGAAGGTACTTATATCGGCATGGTTACGCACAATATTAATACCATTATTGATTCACTAAAATGACGAATTGCCGTCATTTAAACGAGCGAAGCGAGGAAGGATCTAGCCATGAATCCAAGAGATAATACCACTCCTTTGGCAATTGAGGTCACCGACTTGACCGTCGCTTACCAGGAAAAACCCGTGCTCTGGGATGTGGATTTTAATGTTCCGCAAGGCGTTTTACTGGCGATTGTCGGCCCTAACGGCGCGGGAAAATCAACTTTAATTAAAACGATTCTGGGGCTAGTGAAGCCGGTCGCCGGAAGGATTTTGGTGCTTGGCGCCCAATACCAAGCGCGCAAACAATTGATTGCCTATGTCCCGCAGCGCAGCAGTGTGGATTGGGATTTTCCTACGAATGTACTGGATGTGGTTATGATGGGCCGGTACGGTCACTTAGGCTGGATCAAACGCCCGGGTCCTAGCGATAAGAAACTGGCGATGGATTGCTTGGACCGCGTCGGAATGGCTGACTTTTCTAATCGGCAAATCAGCCAACTATCAGGCGGTCAGCAACAACGGGTCTTCTTAGCGCGCGCCTTCATTCAAGACGCGCCGATTTATTTAATGGATGAACCGTTTGCCGGAGTTGACGCCACAACAGAAAAAAGCATTATTGAACTTTTACGCGAGCTTAAACGAAGCGGCAAAACTGTGATTTGTGTCCATCACGATTTGGAAACTCTCAAAGAATATTTTGATTGGGTTATGCTTTTAAATGTCCGCCGCGTTGCTTTAGGCCCTATCGCCACGACACTGACGCATGACAATCTCCGTCGAGCATATGGCGGCCGGGCCCTTTTCCTCGATCCAAAAGGAGAACAACGTGTTTGAAGATTTTTTTTATCTTGTGGCTGGAAATTATACCCTGCAGATCGTCGCGCTCGGCGCCCTCATTCTTGGGATCACCGCCGGAGCGTTAGGGACTTTCGCGGTTTTGCGGGAACAAAGCCTGTTAGGAGACGCCATCTCGCACGCCACGCTTCCGGGTGTGGGGTTGGCCTTTTTATTGACCCAAGACAAAAGCCCGCTGACACTTCTCATCGGCGCCGGTATTGCCGGATGGATTGGAACAATCTGTGTCAAAGTAATCACGCAAACCACACGAGTCAACAAAGACGCGGCTTTAGGGCTGGTTCTCTCGGTCTTCTTCGGGTTCGGTTTAGTCATCATCACGATCGTGCAAAAACTTCCGACCGCAACAAAAGCCGGTTTAGACAAATTCTTGTTCGGAAACGCCGCAACCTTGCTCAAAGAAGATGTCACGATGATGATTTTCTTAAGCAGTATTGTCTTGTTTATTTTGACGCTGTTTTGGAAAGAATTCAAACTCCTGACGTTTGACACCGACTTTTTTAAAAGTTTGGGGCTGCCGTTTCATATTTTTGATATTCTTCTGACAACGCTGATTGTTTCCGCGATCATTCTGGGATTACAAACCGTCGGGGTTGTGCTGATGAGTGCCATGCTCGTGGCCCCCGCTGCTGCCGCCCGTCAATGGACGGATCGGCTGGGGGTCATGGTCATTTTGTCGTCCCTACTAGGTGCGGCCTGTTGTGTCGCCGGTGCGATTACCAGCAGTATTATTCCGCACATGCCGACAGGACCGGTCATTACAGTTTACTTAAGTTTAACGGTGATCATTTCCTTATTCTTAGCACCGCACCGCGGTCTGGTTTGGGACTGGCTGCGCATCTTTCGCAACCGCGCCATGATCGAAAGCGCATCAATCCTGGAAAATCTTTTAATCATTTCCGAAAGCCACAGCGATCCGCTTCATCCGCACAGCATGGCCCTTTTAAAAACAATGGGAAGCCACGCTTTATCACGCAATATCAACAAACTTATCAAAGCAGGATTTATTAAAAAATATCCTGATCAGTTATTGTCACTGACACCGCTAGGCCTTGAAAAAGCAAAACAATTGGCACGAGAATTGCAAAACGAAGGCGGAAAGAACTGATGTCACCAAGCATTGAAATCATGATTTTGGCTTCACTGGTGGCGGTGACTTGCGCTTTACCGGGCGTGTTTTTGGTCTTGCGACGTATTTCGCTCATGAGCGACGCGATCAGCCACGCGATCCTTTTAGGAATTGTGGTTGTATTTTTTATCGTCAAGGATCTTTCATCCCCGCTTTTAGTTTTAGGTGCAACGATCACCGGGGTCTTAACCGTCACGGTCACGGAACTTTTGATCCGTACGCAAAAAGTCAAAAAAGACACCGCGATCGGGCTGGTTTTCCCGTTTTTGTTTTCCATCGGCGTCATTTTGCTTAATAAATACGCATCAAGCATTCATCTCGATGCAGATTGTATTCTTTTTGGCGAAATCGGCTTTGCGCCTTTTAATCGCATGATCATTGGCGGCGTCGATCTCGGACCGGTAGGAACATGGCTGATGAGTGCAGTGCTTTTTTTGAACATCACCTTTATCACAATTTTTTACAAAGAACTTAAATTGGCAACATTTGACTCGGCCTTGGCGGCAGCTTTGGGATTTGCGCCGGTGTTGCTACACTATGCTTTAATGAGTCTTGTCAGCGTTACGGCGGTTGGCGCCTTTGAAAATGTCGGATCGATTTTGGTCGTCGCACTCATCATCGCTCCGGCGGCAACAGCTTATCTTTTGACCGACCGTTTATCCGTGATGTTAATTCTAAGCGCTATCATCGGCGTTGCCGCAGCAATTTCCGGCTACTGGCTGGCTTATATCCTTGATGCCAATATTGCCGGATCAATGGCAACGATGTGCGGGGTCATTTTTTTTCTGGTCTTTATTTTCGCACCGGAACATGGCTGGCTCGCACGGCAATTTTTTCGTCGTTTCAGTAAATGGGATTTTGCAAAAGATATTCTCACAGTTCATCTTCTTCAAGCGGAACTCAATCATGCTGATCATACCGAGCAAATTGTCAGCCATATGACGGACCATATGCTTTGGAACAATGATTTCACAATCGAAGTCATTGGAAGGTGCTTACAAGATGGCACGGTCTTGCAAGAAGGAGATAAACTTATCTTGACCAACTATGGGCGTGAAAAAGCAAAAATTTCATTTTTAAAAGGTTGATTATAGCCACACCGCATTTATAATGTCACCATGAAGATCGTCTCACGCAAGTCCACTAATGTCGACCTGGTCTCTATCTTAACCGACTTGACCAATGATCTCCCGCACGAGACATGGGATGTCGGCTTTATCTTTCTTTCGTTATTCAGCACGGAATCTACCACCCAACTCGCCACGGAATTTCAAAAGCATGTTTCATGCAAGAATTTTCTTGGCTGTTCCACAGCGGGAGTGATTACCAACTTGTCGGAAATTGAAAACCGGCAGGGTGTTTCTTTAATCCTCATGAAGTTCGACAATGTGCGCGTCCAGCCATTCTACCTGACGCAAGGCAAAATCAGCGCTATGGAAAAAAATGAAGAATGGTACGATTTCTTTGATGTTTATCCCAACGAAAAACCGAAGTTTCTCATTTTGCCTGATCCGTTTTCTATCGACATAAACCAACTGCTCTCGGCATTTAATAAAGCTTACGACCTGTGCCCGGTCATAGGCGGAATGGCCAGCGGCGGATCGCAGGCAGGGGAGAACACCTTAATTTTCAATAATAAATATTATGATGAGGGTTGCATTGGCATTGCGTTACAAGGCAATATCCGTATCGAGACGGTTGTTTCACAAGGGTGCCGCCCGATCGGCGAAAGCTATATTGTGACGCGGGCTGAAGGAAATATCGTTCATGAGTTAGCAGGTCGACCATTTTATAAAGTCCTGGAAGAAGTACTCAGCAAAAAAGCGACCGACCGTGATCGCACCTTAGCACAGGAAGCCATTTTCGTCGGAATTGCCATGGATGAATATAAACACGAATTAAAAACCGGTGATTTCCTATTGCGCATGGTCATCGGTCTCGACCAAGCTTCGGGGGCGGGCGCTATTGCCGACTATGTTAAAACTGGTCAAACTATCCAATTTCATGTCCGCGACGCAATTTCCGCCACGCATGAATTGACGGACCTGATGAGTACGCAAGTCAAACGTCATCCCAGCGACATGCCGCAGGGGGCACTTCTTTTTTCGTGCACCGGGCGAGGGAAGAACCTTTTTGGTGTCGAGAGCCACGATTTAAATATCCTCAAACAGCACATAGGAGAATTGCCGGTGGCAGGTTTCTTTTGCGCCGGTGAGATCGGACCGGTCGGCGGCAAAAATTTCGCGCACGGATTCACTTCCAGCATCGCCCTTTTTTATCCCCTCAACTCGCCGCAAACCCCTTGGGCAAATCTAAACTTCGATTTATGAAAATAGTTGAGCAAACTTAACATTTATGCTAACATCTTTTATAATGAAAAGTTCATTGGAAATACAAACTCAAAGCACCCCCCCTAAGCCTGTTGTCATCCTGACTGCTCCCGCCGTGCAGAAAGTGCGCTCAATGATGGAAAAGGAAGCCAAGCTCAATTACGGCCTGCGCGTTGGCGTCGTCACGGGCGGATGCGCCGGATTGTCATATGAAATGCGTTTGCAAAAAGAAGCTTATGCGAATGATATAACAATTGACCAGGACGGTATTAAAATTTTCGTCATTGAAGAGAGTGTCTCTTTCCTCAGGGGCATTGAGGTCGATTACGTCGACACGCTCAAAGACAGTGGTTTTAAGTACAAGAATCCCAATGCAAAATCCAGCTGCGGTTGCGGTACCTCGTTTAGTTAATTATTCCCACATACGGAGCCTTTCATGATCAATCGTCCTCAATCTTTAGACCCTGCAAAATTGGACTTGAGTTATAAAGCTTTACCGGGTTCAAAAAAAATTTATACACCCGGCGCCATCAATAAAAATCTGCGCGTTCCATCGCGTGAAATTTCCTTATCGCCGACGATCACGGCCAAGGATGAACTTATTCCTAACGAGCCGTTTCGTCTTTACGACACTTCCGGACCTTACACCGACGAGAATACCCAAATCGACATCACCAAAGGTTTACCGGAACTTCGCCGCGACTGGATCACGGGCCGCAATGATGTTGAAGAGTTAGGGGGATCCACATCATTTTACCGCAAACGGATTGAAAATGATGCATCCTTAGACGCGATCCGTTTTCCGATCCTGAAAAAACCTTTACGCGCCAAGACCGGCAAAAATGTCACGCAAATGCATTATGCCCGTCAGGGAATCATTACGCAGGAAATGGAATTTGTCGCGATCCGCGAAAATATGGATCCCGAATTCGTCCGCAGCGAAGTGGCCCGCGGCCGCGCGATTATTCCGGTGAACATAAATCACCCCGAAGTCGAACCGATGATTATCGGCCGTAATTTTTTAGTTAAGATCAATGCTAATATCGGAAACTCGGCCATTTCCTCCAGCATCGCCGAAGAAGTTGAAAAGATGACCTGGTCGACTCGCTGGGGCGGTGACACCGTGATGGATTTGTCGACAGGAAAAAACATTCACGAAACCCGTGAATGGATCATCCGCAATTCTCCGGTCCCGATAGGGACGGTGCCGATTTATCAAGCGTTGGAAAAAGTCAACGGCAAGGCCGAAGATTTGACCTGGGAAGTTTATCGCGATACCTTAATCGAACAAGCTGAGCAAGGCGTCGATTACTTCACCGTCCACGCCGGCGTTCTTCTACGATACATTCCGCTGACGGCAAAACGCGTCACCGGGATTGTTTCCCGCGGCGGCTCAATTTTAGCCAAGTGGTGTTTAACGCACCACAAAGAAAATTTTCTCTACACCCATTACAATGAAATATGCGAAATCATGAAAGCCTACGATGTGTCATTTTCGCTCGGTGACGGTTTACGTCCTGGTTCAATTGCTGACGCCAATGATGCCGCACAATTCGCGGAATTAGAAACGTTAGGTGAATTGACCAAAAGCGCCTGGGAACACGACGTGCAAGTCATGGTCGAAGGCCCCGGCCACGTGCCCATGCACTTGATTAAAGAAAATATGGAGAAGCAGTTAGACCTTTGCAAGGAAGCCCCGTTTTACACACTAGGACCGCTCACAACCGACATTGCCCCGGCCTATGACCATATAACCTCGGCCATCGGCGCGGCTATGATTGGTTGGTTTGGGACGGCCTTATTGTGCTACGTTACGCCCAAGGAACATTTGGGCTTGCCAAATAAAAAAGACGTCAAAGACGGGATTATGGCTTATAAAATTGCGGCCCACGCCGCCGACTTGGCCAAAGGACACAAAGGTGCCCAGGACCGTGACAATGCCTTATCCAAAGCTCGTTTTGAGTTCCGCTGGAGAGACCAATTTAATCTTTCTCTTGATCCGGAAACCGCGGAAAGCTTCCATGATCAAACATTGCCGGCCGAAGGGGCTAAAGTTGCGCATTTCTGCTCGATGTGCGGTCCGCAGTTCTGCTCGATGAAAATCACCCAGGACGTCCGCGATTACGCCGAAAAGGAAGCGGAGAAGGAAGAAGGCTTGAAAGAAAAAGCTGAAGAGTTTAAACGCGCAGGGAAAGAGATTTACTCTTAAATCAATTGATTAAGGTTACAAAAAAAAACCTCACTGAGAAAAGTGAGGTTTTTTTTGTTTTAAAAATAATCTATGCGTTAACTAATTGCGACTGTGCGAAAACAACCCTGTAGGTTTTAACGAATTCTTCCAAATTTGCTTTTAAAGCTTCCAATTCTTCATAGGCTTTCTTGCGGTATTCTTCGGTTTCGTTAATCATTTGCGGAAAAAGCTTTTGGTAATATTCAATCCCTTCTAAAAGATTCTTGCGAAATTCATTTAAGTAGACAACTTGTTTCGGCGTCGGAGAAGGGACCATTTTCGTAATTTCACGGACTAAAAAATCAATATTGATCTTTAATTCTTTGACAAACATATTCGGACGATGAATCGGGTTTAAAAGATTGATGCGTCCATAAATATGATCAACCATTTCATTTAAAGTCACAATCTTAGAAAAATAGGCCAAATTCGGTCCCGGGCAGACCGCAGGGAAACGCTTACCGTTCTTGGCCACGTTATTGTTAACCAAAACCCCTTCACCAAGATCATTACAAATACACGCCTTCTTAATAACAATATCGAATTGTCTTTTATATTCGGCAAAACCTAGTTCTAGTTTTGCGAGATGCTCAATCTTGAGTTTTTGATAAAGGCGGGAAGCGGTACAAATAGCTTCTTTAGTGAATTCTATGTTGGACACCAAGTGACCTTTGGGACAAGCGCTGCCGGGTTTTCCTAAATCAATTTTACGGTCTTTTTCAGCGTCGCTCGAGTTATCACGCAGATTGTTAAACGGAACACCCAGAGGAGAAACATCACTCGTATAAAGATCTTTTTCCGTCGCGGCGGACAATTTCGCTAATGTCGGTTCATCGACGTTCGTAGCTTCCGGACAAAGAAGAAACGGAGTACCCCAACCGGTGCTGTCAACGCCGTAATAGGTCAGTAAAAATTTGTCTTCATTGGTGGTCCCGATCCCGCCCTGGGCCGTCAAACGGACTTCCGGGATGATAGAAGGAATGATTTTATTTTTCACGCGTAATGCTTCCGCGTAAACGGTATGCAAATTTGAAATTAATTCTTCACGTTTGGTTTTAAATTCTTCGAGAATCGGCCCCATGAGCATACCGGCTGCAGGGAAAACGTGGCCGCCACAATTTAAACCCGATTCAACACGGTATTCGGAAATCCAAATCCCTTTTTTCGCAAAGAATTTACCTTGAATGAGCGAGGAACGGAAATCGCTGACTTTTAAAATAATACGCTTCTTTATAAAACCGCTGGCATCAGCATAGAAGTCTTTGAATTCTTCCGCATAGGTATAAAGTCTTTGATTAATACCGGCGGAAAAAACGATAGCGGAGTTTAATGTACTTTCGCCATAACCACGCAAAGCGGCTAAAGCGTCAGTATAGATCGAAGGAAGCGGTGTTCCGTCCTTAGCATAATTGACGCGATCCAACTTAGTCATGATATTAACGTTAATATCACCGGGAGCAATTAAGTTACGGAGAATATCTTGCAAGTTCTTTTGATGGGCTTCATCAGTGACAGAAAGCATTTCGGCATAAAGTTTTTTTACCGGGGACGTCTCGGGAAGAAGTTCAAAATATTTGGTGATTTCGGTGCCGGAGACAAATGCGGAGGCTTTAAGTTCGGCAAATTGTTTCTTAACAATCCGGTCCAGTAAGTTAAGATAGGCCGTAATACGCTTGGCACGAAAATCCTCATCGTATTTGGTAATGGCTGTATATGATTCGCCACTTTTTTCAGCGTGATATTTGCGCATGTCTTCAATAAGGGCGTCGTCAACCAACGAAATGACAGACGAAATCCCGTAACGCGCGACTTTAACCGGCGTATCGACCGAAAAACCAGTCCCCATGACAGGGATATGAAAGGTATGGAGTTTGCTCATAATTAGGTTAAATTATACTCTGGGTTAAGCCATTAGCAAGAACTATTAGTAGCATTCTGATGAGGCTAAAAACACCTTAATTTTAAAAGAGTTAAGAAAATTTCGCCGAGAATCATTTGCATCCAAATCGAATTTGTACTAGAATATTTTAACTTTAAAGAAAGCGAATTTATGAATCGTGAATTTTATCACCGCTTAACCGATCTAAGTTTAGCGGGTGACATATTAGATCAAGAAACTTGCCATCAGATCCTCACTTCACCAGAGATCGATGTTTTTCCGCTTTTAAACGCTGCCTACGAAATCAGAAAAAGATACCACGGCAAAGTCGTCAGTATTCATATTATCAATAATGCTGCCAACGGCTATTGCCCGGAAGACTGTCATTACTGCGCGCAGGCCAAATCTTCCAAAGCCAACATTGAAGAATATCCTTTAAAACCCGACGTGGAAATCCTTGCCGAAGCTAAGCAAGCCTATGAAAGCGGCGCGTTCCGCTACTGCATGGTGTTTGCCGGTCGCGGCCCGTCTGATCGCCGCACGGAACATTTAGCCAAGCTTATTCGCGAAATCAAAAGCCTCTACCCTATTGAAGTCTGCGTTTCGGCCGGGTTGTTGGACAAACCTAAAGCACAAATTCTCAAAGACGCCGGCCTAGACCGCTTGAATCATAATCTCAACACTTCCGAAAGCAATTATCCCAACATTTGCACCACCCATACCTATGCCGATCGCTTGAGGACTTTGAAAGCAGCGAAAGATGTGGGTATTGAGGTTTGCTCTGGTATGATCGTCGGCATGGGGGAGAAAGAGCCCGACATCGTCGAAATCGCTCTTAAATTACGCGAAATCAAAGCTAAGTCAATTCCGATCAATCTTTTGGTTTCCATTGAAGGCACGGCGCTTAAAGACCGGCCGGAACTCACACCGGAATATTGCTTACGCATCGTTTCCTTGTTCCGTTTCATAAATCCGGAAGCAGAAATTCGCATCGCCGCCGGACGGGAAATTCATTTACGTAATTTAGAAGTTTTAAGCTTGTATGCCGCGAATTCGTTGTTCATGGAAGGTTATTTGAACACCAAAGGTTCGACCCGCTTAAAGACATTACAAATGATCCGCGATGCCGGCTTTACCATCAACTCGGACCAAAATTTAGAAGAATTATTGAATAACGAATCGGAATCTGTTGTCGACGAACCAGTCGCCGACAAAGAATTGTTTTTGAAAAACTTACGGGACCTGCGTCCCTTCCTAGAAAAAAACGCTTTGCAAGCCACACGCAGGTGCGGCTAAGGCAGTAAAATTACCGGGGGAGAAGATGAACAAAGAAAAAGTAAGTTTGTCCCGCTTCGAGTTGTTGATGGATGCGGGTTTTGGGGCGCAAAAAGCCGGGGATATCTTGATCCGCGCTTTCGCCAAAACTGGACGCTACGTTTATATTGAGCCGATGATCCCGGCGGAAATCAGTCCGCCGCCTCGTACGCACGCCGCATTATCCGGCGTTATCATCCGCGTAGGTGATTTCGATATCACCAACATCGGAAATGATACTGATCTGATTATTTCCTCACACGAAATCTGTCTCGAACGTCGCTTGGACGACGACGAAAACAACCGTAAGTGCCGCGTTCTCCTCGACATGGGTAATAAAGTCGGCAACGAAGACTCCTATGAAAGAGTTTGTAAGCGTATTGCGAAATTGGGTCTGAGCCTTTTTCCGTTTGAAATCGACGAGGCAGCCAAAGCGGTCATCAAAAGTCTCGGCGGCAAAGGGGAAAACATGTATTACCTTGGCATGATGAGCGCGATTTACAACATGCCCAAAGAAATCCTTGTTACGGAAATTAAAATCACTTTTGGCAAGAAGCTGGTCGGGAAAATCCTCGATGACAATCTTTTATTATTCAACAACGGATACGATTACGCGCAAAAGAACGTCATTTTCTCTTATGAAGTTCAAGGGATTGAAAAAGCGCGCAAAGATCCCATTTTGATCGACGGAAATACCTCCATGAGCATGGGGATTATCGACGCGGGGATCAAGCTTTACAGTGGTTATCCCATTACACCAGCCTCTTCGATCATGCACACTCTAGCTAAAGAATTGCCATCGTTTGGTGGCATGGTTCACCAGGCCGAAGACGAAATCGCTGCAATTGGGACCGCGGTTGGTTCTTATTTTGGCGGCGTTCCAGCGGTGACATGTACCTCGGGACCTGGACTTTCACTAAAACAAGAATTTATTGGCTTTGCCAGCTCGGCTGAAATCCCAATCATTGTCATTGACGTTCAACGCTCGGGACCGTCAACAGGGATGCCAACGAAAACTGAACAAAGCGATTTGCCAGCAGCGATCTTCGGTAATCACGGCGACAATACCAAGGTCGTACTCAGCGTTTCGAATGTCATCGATTGCTTTTATGCTCCACAAATGGCCCGCTATTTGACCGAAAAATTACGCTTGCCCGTTTTTATCCTCTCCGACTTTTTAACCGCCAACAGCTACAAAATCATCGAGAAACCAATTGTCAATCAGATATCTGACATCAATAATATTCCTGATTTTGTTTTTGATCGTTTTCATATCAACCGTCTTCCGGACAATATTGAAATGGTCCGCGACCTACAATCAATCCCAGGTGAAGAAGGCAAAATGCGCCGCGTCACAGGTTTAAACACTGATCACGAGGGAAAAATCAGTTATGATGCAGAAGTAAACCAACGTGCTCATCGGCTGCGCAATGAAAAAATCCATCATGTCCGTCGCGCGCTGCGTTTACCAGAAATGTTTGGACCGGATCACGGTGAAATCCTGGTCGTCGGATGGGGAAGCAATCGTGGGGTCATCGAAGAAACGATCAATATGTGCAAAAAAGAAGGGATTCCGGCGTCCGGGATGCATTTAAGAATTGTTTACCCTTTACCGTTAATGCTTAAAGAGGTTTTTAAAAAATATAAGCGCATTGTTACGATCGAATTAGCGTATGGCGATGAACTAAAGCCGCCTCCATTAACTGCACTCTTGCGAACAGAAACACTGGTTGATGTTCAAGCCCTCTGGTGCGGAGCGACGGGCCGACCGTTTCGTCCACGAGCGTTAAAGCATAAAATCGAAGATCTTTTAAAACAAAAATAAATATTGGAGTCAATAATGACAACTGACACAAAAAACCCAGCAGCAGGCCTTACCCTCAAGGACCTACAAACGGACAACCCTCGTTGGTGTACCGCTTGTGGTGACTTTGGAGTTTTAATGGGTATGAAACGATTCATGGTTGATAAACAAATCTCCCAAGTGACGACCGTCAATGTTTCCGGGATCGGCTGCTCAGGAAGAACGCCAAATTATATCAACAGCTATGGTGCGCACACCATCCATGGCCGTCCGATTACCTTTGCAACCGGGTTGATCTTAACTCGCCCAGACTTACAGGTCTTTATTCATTCGGGGGACGGTGATGCCTTAAGTATCGGCGGAAATCACCTCATTCACGGCATCAATAAAAATCTTAACTGCGTGTTCCTCTTATACGATAACGAACTTTATGCATTAACGAAAAACCAAACTTCTCCGACGACACGTATTGCGCATCCCACAAATACACAACCGAGCGGAACCATGCTTGAACCACTCAACGCGATACGTTTAGTACTCGGGATCGGTGCTTCTTTTGTCGCTTCAACAGCAGACTGGATGCCGGATCATTTAGCAAAAACTCTCGAAGCGGCATATGAACACAAAGGATTTTCCTTTGTCCATATTTCGCAACGTTGCCCACATTTTGATCCGAACAATTTTGCACATAAAGAAACAAATTGGTTTTCCTTTTTAACACATGAAAAGGGGATTGCCGCCGACAAACGCATTATGGACAAAACTGAATTGACCCCACATGACCCAAACGATCTCGAAGCCGCTTTTAAATTAGCGATCAGCCCTAAACGTTATTTTGGACTTTTCTACCGCAACTCGAGTAAGCCATCATATGATCAAATCATGCGCGATAATGTCAAAAACGCAAAGCCAAAACCACGTGCCAACATCTTAGACAAATTCGGCATCAATGATACATAAACTCATCCTTATCGGTTCTGGCCCAGCGGCGCACACGGCAGCAATTTACGCGGCCCGCGCAAAACTAGAACCACTTTTATTTGAAGGAATTATGGCCGGCGGAGTTGCCGCGGGTGGACAGCTCACCACGACGACGGAAGTGGAAAATTTTCCCGGATTTCCAGAAGGCGTTAGCGGCCCAGAACTCATGGACCGAATGCGGGCGCAATCCGTCAAGTGCGGGACGGTGATTAAAACGCAAACCGTTGAAAAAGTCGATCTTAAAAACCATCCTTTTAAAGTTTATTCCGATGGGGAAACATACGAAGCAGACGCTTTGATTATTGCAACCGGTGCCACCGCCAAGCGCATGAATGTGCCCGGCGAAGAATTATTTTGGCAAAAAGGGATTTCCGCCTGCGCTGTCTGCGATGGGGCATTACCATTTTTCCGTAACAAAGAATTGGTTGTCATCGGCGGGGGAGACACGGCCGCGGAAGAAGCCACATTCTTAACGAAGTACGCTAGCAAAGTATACGTCGTCCATCGTAGAGACAAATTACGCGCATCACAAGTGATGCAAGACCGGCTCTTTGCCAATCCGAAAATCACCATGATTTGGAATTCCGTTTTAACGTCTATTGCCGGTGAAAAAAAATTTGAAGGCGTGAAATTGCAAGATGTGAATACCAAAGTGGAATCGCTCTTGCCCGCGGGCGGGCTTTTCTACGCGATCGGACATGTCCCCAATACCGAATTTCTCAGTGGACAGATTGAACTTGATGAAACGAAATATATCAAAACCAAATCCGGAACATCGCTAACAAATGTGCCCGGCGTTTTCGCCTGCGGCGATGTCCAGGACAAAGTTTACCGCCAAGCCATCACCGCGGCTGGCACTGGCTGCATGGCCGCCCTCGAAGCAGAAAAATACCTACATAATCATGTTTGTCCAGATTAAACCTATTATCATCGTCGATTAAACGTATATGAGACATGAAATTGTCGTCATTGCGAGTGCCGAAGGCACAAAGCAATCTCACACAAGGATTGCTTGGCTTGCGCTGGTTTCTCGCCAGAGGCTCGAAACCAAAACGCTCAGGCTCGCAATGACGCTAACTTGGACAGCAATGCTCCATCTTCACACCTGAGTCTGCTAAATTTGTCTGACGTTTGCCAACCCCTGGCAAGTGTGTTAGGATATCGTCTTCATGATGACACCGACGACACAAAACAAAACGACTTACACTAAAGCCGAATCGTGGAAGATTTTCGATGCGATTTATCTGCGCTATGACTTGCTTAATACAATCCTGTCCATGGGTTACCATAAAAACTGGCGGGATAAAATATTGGCCATGGCCCCGCAAAGATCGAACTTAAAGGTCCTCGATCTGGCGACCGGCACGGCGGATGTTTTGATCACCTTGACAAAAAACAACACGAATATTATCCAGGGCATCGGCATTGATCTTTCTGAAAATATGCTGAAATTAGGACGAGAAAAAATCAAGAACCTCAATCTTGGCAACAAAATTTCTTTGCAAAAAGGCGATGCCACGCAACTTTCGTTCCTCAATGATGAGTTTGATTTTGCCACAATGTCGTTCGGTATCCGCAATGTCGAAAACCCGATTTTGACCCTTAAAGAAATTTATCGGGTGCTTAAGACCGACGGACGGGCGGTTATTCTGGAGTTCTCTTTACCGTCTAACATCGTGATGAAAATCTTCTACCTACTGTATTTAAAAATCTTCGTTCCCACGGTCGGGGGCTTGATTTCCGGCGATTTTAAAGCATACTTTTATCTCAACCGTACGATCGAGAAATTCCCGTACGGAGAAATGTTCAACCGAATGATGCGTCAATGTGGATTTAAGAACGTGACCGCAACACCGTTACTTTTCGGGGTGGCCACGATTTATTGCGCGGAAAAAACCTTATGAGCACCAATACGACAAAAATCTATTCTCTCTTTGAAGCTAAAGAAAAATTAGCCCAAGACGTGCGTGCGCTCAATGTGGCCCATCGCTTATTATTTAATCAATCGTCAAGCTATCGCATTGAAGTCAACGTCGAAGAAACCGATGTGCTCAACTGGTTGGCTAATCAAAACAATACCACGAAAATATTTTGGGAAGACCGCAACCGCGAATCAACCGTCGCCGCCATCGGGGCTGCGGACGTCATGACCGCCAAACACGGGGAAGACTACGGCGAATTTACCGCCCGTCTGCAAAAACGGCTTTCGACCAAATTTCCCGATTTACGATATTATGGCGGCTTCTGTTTTAATCCCAACTATCCGCCGCAAGGCGAATGGGCCAATTGGAATCTTGCGAGTTTTGTTCTTCCACTCATCGAATTGCGCCGCACGCCACAAGGAACAACATTGGCGTGCAATATCTTAATATCTAGAGATTTTAAAAATACCGTGCAGAATGCCTACAGCCAACTGGTCAATTTGGAGGCCGCAGATAAACGCGAAACTAAAACTTTGGGCTCGGCGTATCGCAGAACGAATTTTCCCGATGAATCAACCTGGAAAGCGTCGGCCGCGCATATTATCAACGGCATCAATGAAGGCAAGTATGAAAAACTTGTTTTGGCCCGGGCCGTCAAACTTGATTTTAAAGATACCGTCAATCCGTTTGTGCTGATGCGTCATTTACGTGAAACCGCTACCAATTGCTTCTCCTTTATTTTTCAATTTCCCAACGGTGAATGTTTCTTAGGAACTTCTCCGGAACGTTTGTATCATCGCCGCGACGATGTGATTCAGACCGAAGCCCTTGCCGGGACTAGGCCGCGCGCGGACAAAGAGATAGAAGATACCAGTTTACAAAACCAACTTTTGCAATCCCCCAAAGATCGTAGTGAACAAAATTATGTCGTCGATATGATTCGCAAAAACCTGACGCCGCTCTGCGCTGCGTTCCGTGCCGATGACCAGCCGTCCTTACTCAAGTGGAGTGCCGGTCATCATTTAATCACCCGCTTTGACGGCACGTTAAAAAAAGGGATCGACGATGCGTCACTGATCGCGCATCTTCATCCCACGCCCGCGGTGGCAGGAACTCCGGCCAAGGAGGCATTGAAAATTTTGATTTTTATCGAAAAATTTGATCGTGGCTGGTACTGCGGACCGATCGGATACATCAGTCCGAATGAAAGCGAATTCGCAGTCGCGATACGTTGCGCCTTGATCAAAAATTACAGCCTTTATCTCTATGCCGGTGCTGGGATCATCAAGGAATCCTTACCGGAAACCGAGTGGGAAGAGACTGAAGGCAAATTAAGTAATTTTTTAAAAATCTTCAATGCCAGTAAAAAATAAACTACAAAATATCAATACCCTATGGGCCTCACTGATCATTGAGGAATTGCATCGCTGTGGGGTCGAATATTTTTGTGTGGCCCCCGGGTCACGCAGTGCACCGCTGGCCTTGGCCGTTGCCGCAGCCGTCAAAGACAATCCGGATATCAAGGCTATCGTCCATTTCGATGAACGGGGATTAGGCTTTCATGCCTTGGGGCTGACTAGCGCCACGCTTAAGCCCACCGTCGTGATTACCACGTCGGGAACAGCCGTCGCTAATCTTTTTCCCAGTGTCATTGAAGCGAGCAAGAAAAAATTACCGCTCATTATCTTAACTGCCGACCGACCGCCGGAGTTACGCGCCACCGGTGCTAACCAGACCATCGATCAAGTCAAAATCTTCGGCGATTATGTTCGCTTCTTCTTCGATCTACCTTGCCCCACCAGTAAGATCGCACCGGAAACGGTTTTAACGACCATCGATCAAGTGGTCAGCCGGGCTAAGGGTGAACTTCCCGGCCCCGTGCACCTTAATTGCATGCTGCGCGAACCGCTCTCTCCACAACAAGACAACAAGGATTTTTCAACTTATCTTAAGCCGCTAAAACGTTGGCAAGCCAGTGCCACGCCCTACACGCTGTATGCGAAACCGCAAATAACCTTATCATCTGACGCCTTGGAAGAAACGCTGATCACGCTGCGCACCATCAAGAACGGGATCATTGCCGTCGGAAAGATCGCCGGCAAAAAGGACGAGGAAGCTGTTTTAAAGCTGGCCGCTAAACTCAATTGGCCGGTTTTTGCCGATGTGACCTCCGGCCTGCGCTTGGGGCATCACCAGAAGCAAATCATTCACCACTTTGATCATATTCTTAGCTTCAAAGGCGCCGAAAAATTGCCCGTGGATGGTATTCTTCACCTCGGCGGACGCTTGACATCCAACCGCTGGCTGCAATTCATTAAGACTATCCAGCCGGAGTTTTATGTCATGGTCCTCAAACATCCACTGCGTAACGACCCGCACCACGTCGTCAATTTGCGTTTACAAAGTGCGGTCGGTGATTTTTGTGATGCGGTGGCCGCTGAATTACCGCAACGTAAAGCTACGGATTTTCTTGAACTGATGCAGAAGGCGGAATTTGTGTGCACCCAAGCCTGTACGGACCAGCTTTCCAAAACTGATGCGACCTTAAGTGAACCAGTGATTGCTTATAATCTCACGCAGATGCTTCCGGAAAATTCCGGACTTTTTATCGGCAATAGCATGCCGGTGCGAGAACTAAACCTTTTCGCATCTGAGAATGGGAAAACGGTACGGATCACCGCTAATCGCGGAGCCAGCGGCATTGACGGCAATATTGCGACCGCGTCCGGTTTTGCAAAAGGAATCCATGAGGCGTGTACGGCGATGATCGGTGACTTGGCTTTTCTTTATGATCTTAATTCCTTAACCTTATTGCAAGAGTTTAAAAAACCGTTTGTGCTCATTGTTATCAATAACAACGGCGGCGCGATATTTTCCTTTTTGCCGGTCGCGCAAGCAAAGACCAATTTTAAAAAATTCTTTACCACACCGCACGGGTTGACCTTTGAGTCCGCAGCCCAACAATTCGGACTACCCTATACTCACGTTAAAACGACCGCTGAATTCAAAAGCGCCTACTACTCTGCGATACAAAAACCGGGAGGGAGCATCCTGGAACTCCAGACCGACACCGCTGACACGTTGCAAGCCCACGCCGCCATCCAAGCCTCGCTGGAAAAAGTTTTGCCGAAAGCCGGAATTTTATAAAGATTTTTTTGTAATTAATTCGCTTCAGGCTCAAGAAAAGAAACCCCTTTCTTTAAAGCGCAATAACACCAATCCAAATCATCGCAAACCATTATATTGTAAGTATTTAAGTTCTTAGCAAAGCCGGGCTTTTGCTAATATTATTTTATGCAAGATAAAATAATTCTTCTTGACGCGGGCAAATAAATTTGCGATTTCGATTTTCATAGTGCATACTTCAACTATGAATTTTGCAATGATCATCGTTCACGCGCGGATATCACCCCGGCTCACTCTCATAAAGACTCATGTTGTTAAGAATCAAGTTAATGTTCCTTTAATGTCTTAACCTTTAAAGTAAGCGATATTTTATAACTTATGCTGCAGCTCGAAAAAAAAATGAAAGAAACAAAACCAAAGATCGGTGAAATTCTCATCAAGAGCGGATTGATTGAACATCCGCAATTGCTGCGCGCGTTGGAGAACCAGAAAAAAAATCCACGTAAGTTGGGTGAAGTTTTGGTCGAACTCGGGTTTATCGAAGAGGTCAAACTCGTTGAAGTTTTAGCGGACATGTTCCGCTTACCATATATTCGTTTGAGCGATGTCATGATTGATGAAGCTGCCTTGGTACTGGTCCCAGTAGATTACATTGAGCAGAACAAAGTCCTTCCCATCAAACTCAGAGACGGCATCCTTACTATTGCCATGAGCAATCCTTTAGATGTGGCGCTTTTACAAGAAATGCAGATGAAATGCGGATGTCAGATCAATCCGGTCATGGCCAGCAGCGGTGAAATTGCCCAGTACTTGCCCAAATTTATCGCTAAAGTTGTCGATATCAAGACCAGAGAACAAGAAGATCGTATCAGAGAGCAATCGTCCCCGATGGTCCGTTTAGTCAATGATCTTTTAGAACAGGCCATTGTCGAGAAAGCCTCCGACATCCATCTTCAACCGCAAAAGAAGAATTTACGTGTCCGTTTCCGTATCGACGGTATTTTGTATGACAAAACTCCCATCGAAAAAGACCTCGAACGGCAAGTCCTTTCCCGCTTCAAAGTCATGGCCGGCATGGACGTGGCTGATAATCGTCGTCCGCAAGACGGAAGAGCGATGATCAGCTTTCGCGGACAGAATTACGATATCCGCTTATCCACGATCCCCGACATCCTTGGCGAAAATCTCGTCATGCGTATCTTGACTAAAGATTACTTCAATAAAGATATGTCCGCGCTCGGATTTGAAAAAGACGAAATTGCTTTGATTAACAAGATCACCGATCGTCCGCACGGTTTGATTTTGACAACCGGACCGACGGGCGCCGGAAAGACAACGACCTTATATTCGATGTTAGAACGTTTGAATCAACCGGGCCGCAACATCATCACCGTCGAAGATCCGGTCGAATACGAAATGACCGGGATCACGCAGACCGCGATCAACGATTTTATCGGGTACCGTTTCGCAACAGCGATCCGCCACATTTTACGCCACGATCCGGACATCATCATGATCGGTGAAATCCGTGACGTTGAAACCGCAGAAATTGCCATCCGCGCGGCTTTAACCGGACATTTGGTTTTATCAACGATCCATACCAATACCGCCGCGGGTGCCATCACCAGACTTTTGGAAATGAACATTGAACCTTTCTTAATCAGTACGGCGGTCAGTGCCGTTTTCGCGCAACGTTTAGCACGCATTCTTTGCCCACATTGCAAAGTTGAATACACCCCATCGGCCGACGTTTTGACCAGTATCAAGGATTTTTGTCCGGAAGGCACCAACGATGTGAAGCTAGCCAAACCCGAAGGATGCGAACGCTGCTTGGGAACCGGTTTTAAAGGCCGTACCGCGATTTATGAAATTTTAGATGTCGATGATGCAATGCGCGCTTTGATTCTAAAACGCGGCAATGAAAAGGAAATGATCGAAGTTGCCAATCGTAATGGGATGAAGAATTTACGGGCTTCCGGGATCAAAAAAACCCTTAAAAAGGTCACCAGTCTCGATGAGATTTTGCGCATAACGGCGCAGGAATAAAGGTCAAGTAAAGACCATGCCCAATTATCTGTACAAACTCAAAGATGAAAACGGCAAAACCCTCTACGGATTTTGGGAAGCCAAAGATCTCCGGGAATTAAAGTCGCGCTTACGAGCATTTAATGTTTTTTTTATCTCAGCCAAGGTCTTTGACATAAAGCAATTAAAAAAGCAAAAAGTCACCTTCGATGCGCTGTTAATGTTCACGCACCGTCTGACTTCACTAATTGAATCCGGAATCCCGATTCTCTCGGCGTTAAACATCCTCTGGAAACAAAGCGAAGAAAAAACCATGCAGCTAGTCATCAGTCGGATGTATCGACACGTCGAAGACGGCGAGAATATTTCGAAAGCGCTTGACGATTTTCCTAATATTTTCCCTTACCTGTACCGCTCCCTGGTCCATGTCGCGGAAAAGACCGGGTCGATGGTTTTTATACTCCGTCGGATCGTGGAATATCTCGAATACCAGCGCCAATTTATGTCACGCGTCAAAAAAGCCATGCTGTACCCGTGCATTGTTATGGGTTTGACAATTCTAGTTTTGATTGGGATGTTTACATTCGTCGTTCCGACCTTCCAAAAAGTTTTGACCGGGTTAAACGCGGAACTTCCCCTCATCACCCGTGTGGTTTTAGGAATATCCCAGGTCATGCGCAACCCGTTCTTTATCGGCTTTGTCGTCGTAGTTATTATCAGCTTGATCGTTGTCTATCGCGAAATGCGCAAGATCCCGGAAATCGGCTACAAACTCGACAAATACATTTTAAACTTTCCGTTCTTTGGAAATCTGATGTTGACCATGGCCGTCAGCCGCTTCATTAACTCGTTACGAGTTTTAATCGGATCAGGCCTTCCGATCGTCGAAAGTATCGACGTCGCGCAATCAACAATCAACAATCAATATTTAGTGAAGCATATCAAAGACGTTAAAGAGGGTGTTAAGCAAGGACGCTCGCTCTATGAAACATTTCGTGACACCAAAGTTTTCCCGGTTTTATTAGTGGAAATGCTCGGCATCGGTGAAAAAGTGGGGACGGTCACCAAAGTCCTGGAGAACTTGACCAAACATTTTGACGAAGAAGTCGATTACAAACTCAATAAGTTCTTAACGATTATTGACCCGCTGCTGATTATCATCGTTGGGACCATCATCATCTTCACGATGTTGGCTATTTACATGCCGATCTTCTCAATCTGGAATAAGTTAGCAAGTTAAAAGATCCTTCGCTTCTTGCCCCGCAAGGGGGCCTAATCGGCAGAAGCTCAGGATTATTTTTTAAAGATGGAAGAAAAATATTAAAAAGCTCAAAAAATAATAAAGGAGGTTATCGGAAATAAAAAATTCGCTCTGGAAATCAAACTAAAAAAACCAATGCACCAAAAATAATAAATAAACAATAACCAAGGAGAAGCAGAACATGAAAGTCCAATCCACAAAAGGTTTTACCCTAACTGAAATCCTCATCGTCTTAGTCATCGCTGGTATTTTACTCGCTTTGATTTTGCCGAACAGCTTAAAGGCCGTTGCGCGCGGTAATGTCGTCGCTAACAAATCGGACGTTCAAAGCTGCAGTACTGCCGCTTTAATTTGTTACTCTGAAAATGCTAACACCTGGGCCAACTGCGATACCATCGCCGAACTCGTTGCCGGTACTTATTTGAAAGCCGCACCGGTCGGGATCGCTATTGGTGCCGATGCTGCTGGTGGATTTAGCTGCAGCTAATCAATAATCAATGTTTTATATCTGGTGTGGGGTAAAACCCACGCCAGATATAAAAACTAAAAGGAAAAAAATGGAAAAAGGATATTTAGGACTCGAAATCGGTGAAAAAATCTTGCGTTTCGTATACGTCACGAAACAAAAGAACGCCTACGTCATGACTCGTGCCGGTGAGTTGGAAGTGAATCTAAACTTCACAACTCCGGGGTCGCTGACACAAGCTATCCGCATGATCGTTGAAAAGGAAGAACTCCTACCTAAACGAGTCTTTGTCTCCATTTCCCGTAAAGATGTCCTGATCCATCAGCAATTGATGCCCAAGATGAACGCCGCGGAATTAGCCGAAGTGGTCCCGGGCGAAATCGAAAAGATCCCGTTTTTCTACAACCAAAATTTTGAATACTCTTACACCGCTTTCATGCATAGCAAGGAAAAGGACCGCGTCCTGCTCGTCGCTGTCGCCCAAGATTTCTTAAAATCGGTCATTGATGAAGTTGATGCAACCAAATTAGCTTTCCGCGATATCGAAATCTCGCCGTTAAATTTAAAAGATATTTTACCGCGACCGCCTAAAGCAGACCGTTGTGAGGCCACTTTAGTTGTCCAAGAACTTTGCACCTATTTCTGCATCTATAAGGGAAGCAACTATCTGGGCGTTTACCGTTCGCCGATTGGCGCCCAGCAAATCATGTCGCCGGTCAATGCGCAAAATCAAGAAAACATGCTCTCGAACTGGATCGGCGAGTTCAACCGTGTCGTTAAGGCGCATTTGGTCGAGAATCCGCAGACCCCCATCGAACATTTATGGCTCATTGCCGATAAATCGATTTCCTTTAAAATCGGAATACAGTTAAGCAAAGACCTTGATATCAACACCGAAATTGTTAATGCCGCGACGGTCCCAAATCTGACCGTCCCAGAAAACATTGAATGGAATCCGTCGTACATCAATGCATTGACGCCGCTTATGTACACCATCAATGCCAAGAAGCCGCTTTTTGCCCTCGATCATTTCTTCGCCAAATTCCAGTTGCAAAAATATGTCATGCTCCTCATGGTCAAAAGCATGATTTTCCTCTTTGTCCTGGTTTTTGGCATGGGCGGGGTCAACTTTTTCGTCAAAAAAGACCTGGCCATGCTCAGAGATGAAACCAAGCGAATCAGCCTTGAAATACAAGATCTCAATCAAAAGAATAAAGATCTTTTTGCACAAAAAAACGAATATTTAGATGTCCGCAAAAAATTATTGGCGCAAGCCAGTTACGTTCAGGAAATAAACCGCACATCGTGGACGCATGTGCTTGCGGCGATTGCCACAGAATTACCCGCAGAATTGGCCTTGACCGGTTTTAAATTCAACGAAGCCGGCGACGTGCAAATCAAGGGTGATACTTTTGATATCACGAATATTGCTGAACTTATCAGAAAAGTTGATCAAAGCTCAATCTTGGAAGGTGGGAAATTTGATTTCCTCAAAGAAAAGAAAGAAAAAGAAGTCAAACTTTTCAACTTCGGGATCAATGCCAATCTGAAAGGTAAAAAGGAAGAAAATGATGGACCAAAGAAAAATTAGCCGTATCACAATCAGCGTTTGTGTCGCCGTGGTCATTGCCATCGGCTACTGGACATTTTTAAACGTCAGCGATTTGCTCAAAGTCCGCAATCAATGGATCGCCAAAAGCCACGAAGTCATGAAAGTCAAAAGTGACGTCGCGGAAATCGAGCGCTTGATGAGTTTTTATCGCAAAGAAAAAACAGAATTTCAAAGATATCTTTTTCAAGAAAAAGACATTCCGGGCTTTCTCGACGGGCTTTCCGGTTTTGCGCTAAGCGCCGGGATCAACATTGTAGACATGAAAACCAGTAAATTTCAAGCGGTCAAAGTCCCGGAAGCATTGGAAGATAGCCAGTCGGAACTTGCGCGCCGAAAAATGAACCAAAGTTTAAACGAACAACAACTCACAAAAGACGAGATGAGCCGCATGCTTACTTTGGCAGCTATGCCCATCACCATTAAAATCAACGGGCCATACGAATCTCTTGTTAACTTTTATCGTCATTTAGAAGGCTTCAAACAATTGATCAGTATCGGCAACATCGACATCGCGGCAGTCAATAATGCTTATCCCACACTGCAGTGCGATTTCACTTTAAAAATCTACAGTTTAAAAACCCTGGAAGAACTACAAAACAACCGCCAATGAAAAACTATAACTTGAAATTTATATTGCTCTTTATCGCCTTAACTGCCGCAGGTTGCGACGGGCTCACCTTTATGAACGACGGCCGCGAAAAACGCGATGAGAATGCCATCGTTGTTACACCGGTTGATGACCCGCAACTCGCAAAACTAATCCTTAAGCCGAATCCAAAGACCGTTGAGATTCCGCGTGATCCATTTAAGCCGATATATACCACGTCTTCGAATCATGCCGACGCCAAAAAAGCGGAACCGATCCGTGCCCAATTCAGTGATCTGTTCTTTATCGGCATGGTCAAAATGGACAATCAGGCCATCGCCCTTTTAAAAATGGGCGAAAAGAAATTAATGCTCAAACTCAATGAGCAATATAAAGGTTTTATTGTCAAGGATATTTCCAATACCCAAGTGGTGTTTTCTGATGGACAAACTCAAATAACGTTAAAAAGAGGTGTAAAAAAGTGAAAAATAATTTCTTAAACAATATTACCCGCGGGTTGATGTTGGCACTCATCCTCACCGCACTTACGGGAAAGGGGGTCATCGCGGCAAACGAGCAATACGCAGCGGCCAGCAAACCGTTTAGCAATCATGCACCGGTCGTTTCCACGAGCTCGGAGATCGAAGAAATCAATGCGATCCTACAATCTACATCCCGTAAGATCGCTTTGCTCGAAGCAGGCGCGAATCCCGAAAAAGCCCACGATGCACCGGCCGACGGTTCCGGCCCCGTAAAACTTGCTAAAGAAATCACTGGCGATGATTACGAAGAAGACATCCATAAGCAAACGCTTAAAAGCATCCAGGACAAACAACGCGTGGTCGAAGAATACAAAAAAGCCAAAGCCATCAAGACCAATCCCGGCACACCGTCGATGTTTGCTTATGAAACGCCCATCAAATATCAGACCCAAGAAGAAATTATTAGAAGCGTCATCACTGATGAAGTTTTACAAAAGAAGATCGACCTCGACTTTGATGAAACCGCTCTCGGCGATATTATCCAGACCATCAGCAAAATTGCCGGAGTCAATATAGTCATGGATCCGACCCTCAAGAACAATAAGTTTGATCTGCATTTGGCTTCGGTCAGTGTTCAGGAAGCTTTACTCTTGATCGCGGATTCTTTCAAACTCGGTTACAAGCGAGTAGGGAATTCGCTTTACGGAACATTGCGGGATGACCTCTTAAAACAGAGCGAAACGTCGCGTGTGTTCAAACTTAAAAATATTACCGCCGGACAAGCGAAAGAACTTTTAGGCGATATGGCAAAAAAAGTTGAGATCAGTCAAGATTTGAACAGCTTGATCGCCCAAGGCCAACCGGAAGACATTGAACAATTAGAAAAAGCCATTATCCGCCTAGACCAACCGCAACCGCAAGTCGTGCTGGAAGCGAAGATCATCGAAATCACCCGCGACGGTTTACGTGAACTGGGAATTGACTGGTCAGATCAAGTCACGACCGGCTTTCAAGAAGCAGGCCGTCCAGCCACTTTTGGCAACATTGAGGGTGGGGGAGCGGATGCTATCAAATTGTATTCTCTTGCACGCAATCCGGTGCAGTTTAGTGCCGCGCTCAACATGCTTGAGAACCAAAATAAAGCTAAGATCCTTTCGAGTCCCAGTATCACTACTTTAAATGGTAAAGAGTCGGAAATCTTTATCGGTGACCGTATTCCTTACACCGTCACCAACGTCACCGGCGGGGTTGCCACAACGGACGTTCGCTGGGTCGAACCCGGTATCCGTTTAACGATCACACCGAGCATCATTGGGGAAGACTTCGTCGTGATCAAGGTCGAACCGGAAGTCAGCTTTATCTTCGCGTTCCGCGGACCCAACAGCGAATTCCCGCACATCAAAACGCGTGAAGCCACCGCCTATGTTCGCATCAAAAACAATGAACCGTTCATCTTGGGCGGATTGTTAGGGCAAGAAGATAAGAAGAACCTTTACAAGGTCCCGTTACTGGGCAACATTCCGTGGATCGGCAATTTGTTTACCAATGAGAAAACAACGACGTCTGACGTGGAATTGATCATCACGATCACACCGACGATCGTTTATGGAAACTTAAATTAAAAACTGCAAAGTTTATCAGAGAAAGTTCCGGTTTGATTTTAGAATCGGTGCTTTCTCTGCTGGGATAATTTCATGAAACGCAATTCCAAATTCGGATTTACCCTTGTCGAAGTCCTCACGGGGATTGTCGTCTTGGGTGTCATTAGTACCTGCAGCTGGTATGCTGCGAGTACCTTATTTCGCGGCGAACAATTAAACCGCAACCGCACCGTCGCGATCAATCTCCTGCAAAAAAGTCAGGAAGAACTCCGCAAAGCCTCGTTAAGTTTTTACGATTCGATGGAAACCTGCCAGTTCCCGGGACCGGCGTTTAATGCCACCAACAATACCTGCGGTTTACAGGTCCTTGCGGCGCCTTTTAACGGTTATGACCGCAATGCCGTCATCACACCCGAGCACAGCAGTACCGAAATTAAAAAAGCCGTCATCACTGTCAACTGGACTGACCAGGGCAACGCGAAGTCCATGAATTCCGCAGTTCTGTTGGCGCGTCCACCGGATCCCTTACCGGGAAATATTTACGGGACTGTGCGCTCGAGTGGCCCGGGCAACAATTTAATCAACGGTGCCCAGATCACCGCCACACTTGTCGGCAATACCTCCTCGCGGACCACAACCTCAAAGAATTTTTTAGGTACCAAGGGAGAAAACTATGATTTTTTTGATTCTTCGACAGGAGCTTTTGTCCTTCCGGTCGGAACCTGGCGCATAACCGCGACCCATCCGAGTTATTACGCTTATCCAGGAGCCGGGAATGTTGATGTTACTGTTACCTCCAATGGCGAAACACCGCACCCTTTTGAAATGGACCCCAAACCGCAGAACGCGACAGTGAATATCCGTCTTGTCGATGCCACAAACGGCAATGCGCAAATCCCAAATTTTGAGAGTGGATATATTTTTCTCCTTGACGATTTCGAACCAACACATCAAATTATTCAACATATCCAAAGTTCCTCATTTTTAGCGGCGACCGTGACGTTTAATAATACCAATCCCAAGTCATTTACCATTGTCAATAACTGGGCCTATCTTTCCGGCTACGCCGCGAAAACCAATTCACTGGGGCCGCCAAGCTGTGTCTATAACTACCAACGCCACGGTTGGTCATCGTCAGTTCAACAGGCTGATGGGACCTTGATATGCGCAAATCCTTTTAATGGATCAAATGCTACCGATCGAATTCTCGTTAACCCCGGAGACACGATCAACATTACTGCCCCGTTATTTCCCGTCCCTACCGCAACTATCAACGGCAAAGTCGTTGACAAAAATGGTGTCGGCTTAGATAGGGCGCTCCTTTATGCACGATGGCCAAATGAGGGAATTGGGGAACGATGGTGGAGGAAAAACGGTTCATATATAAGCACCTTAACTGACGCCGCTGGGAAATATACCTTTGTCGTTCCCGCTGCCCAGGAAATGTTTTCTAATAATGCGGCAGGAGGATTGACCATTCGCGCAGAACATAATATGCCGTTTAACGCATGCTGCGATAGCCCACAACAAACTTTAGTCTATGCGTATTCAAGTCCAGTAACAAACCTCTTCGCGGGAAGTACCATCAGCATCCCTGACATAACGATTTCAGATGCTGGTAATAGTGATTGCGGTAACGTCAAAGGCAACATCAAAGACGGCTTGAGTGGTTTAAATCTTAATGGCGCCGCTATAAATGTTCAGGGAGTAGGGAACAACACCGCAGGAGCTGGCAATTATATTTATCAGTGCCCAGCCGCTGGCTATCGTTTACCGACGGGGCAATCAAGATTTTTTTCAACGCTGGGCGGTTACTACAACTATGATAACGCGGGGAATTGGTGGTACGCCGCCGCACCGAACGTTAACATTGCGTCCAACGCGATGGTCAATTATGACGGTAAGCTTTGGCCAGTTGGATACGGAACTCTGGTTGTCAATGTCCGTGAAACTGGTAGCAATTTACCGATCAATGGCGCTTCCGTAACTTTCGGAACTTACTGTTGCGGATCACAAACACTGAGTACAGGTGCAGATGGCAAAGCAACTTTTAACAATGCACTTGAAACATGGCCACCAGCCGATTTACCAGGTGATCCTTATTATAGTCATGTTGCACGAGGGCATAGCGTTAGTGCTACGGATCCGTCGGGATTTCATCAAGGGAGTTCGAAGGCAATACCAATCTTACGAAAGAACGTAATCTTAGAAGAACTGCTTTATCTCGATCCCTCCGGAGGGACCTAAGATGCGGCGCACCCGGCACGGCTTTTCGATGACCGAAATCGTAGTTAGTCTTCTGGTCATCGGCGTGGGAATAGGTTTATTCAACAGCGTCTTTGTCGGGAATTGGGGAGTTTTTGAGGACCGTATCAAACGGGCCAATCTGGCCACCGAAGCCAGTCAGCTTTTTGAACAAATGTCCATTGACGGCAGAAATTCACGCATGATTGCTGTCACAGCAACGGCCATTTCGATCAGTGCCGCGTTTACAAATGCTGTCGATAACAGTGTCGTCACATACTCCATATCGGATACCGGAACGATCAGTCGAACAAAAGGTGCGGCGGTAAAAATCTTTAGCACGCATGGTGTTTTAGCTGATTCAAACTTTACCAAAAACGGAAAAAATCTTTTGATCGTTTTGCGATTAAAAGATGATGTTTTTATGCGTCCGATTCACATGACTATTTCAACAGAAATTTTACCGAGAAATTAAAATATGTCCAAAAAAATCAATAGTACGATCAAAAATAAAAACGGTGCGGTCTTATTGCTAAGCCTCGTCGTGACGGTCTTTCTTTCGGTCCTTATCGGGGCCGCCATGCTGCGCTCAGACGTCCAGCGTCAAGAAGTGACGCAGCGCCACAGCCTGCAAGAATCTTTTTACGCCGCAGAAACCGGCATTGATAATGCCATTTATAATCTACGCCAAAATGCAAGTTGGAAACCCGGACAGGGTGGGATCCCGGCGATCGTGGACGAACCCTTTGATATCACCGTGGCCGCCTTGACCAGAACAATCGGCTTTTATTCCATCATCGTCGAAGACGCGCCCGCTTTCAACGGCTGGGAAAGCCGCTGGATCACGTCCTCCGGAAAAGACGCGGATCAAGTCATCACCCGAAAGATCAAAGCCCGTGTCATCGTCGAAAGCCCGACAAAGTTTTTGATTTCTACCCTCGGTCCGCTGCGTATGACCAGCGGTTCAACGATCAATGCCGACACTCTGGCCAAAGACGTTTACTTCGATGTAAATTCATCCTTACCAGTACCCTCTAATCAAATCCATATCAACGGCAATGTTTATTACATCAACTCAAAAACCGGAGAAGCCAATCCAGCGGTCATTTATGGGCCCGGTTTCTCGACTATAAAATCGCCGTCGATCACCTTTGCCGGCGTTGACCTTAACCGCTATCAAACATTATCGCAGGATCTGCAACTCCTAAATCTGGGTTACTACAGTCCCAACAATTTAACAATCAATCTCGACGATCTTTCCGCATTTAATCAAAGTCCGCCCAACCCGTTTCATCCGCAAATTATTTTCGCGAATGGCGATATTCGTATCAGCGGTCAATATAATAATTCGGTCCTGATTGTCGCCGCAGGTAACATCTACATCGACGGTGATATCGTTGCCGATACTACACAGGCGACGGTCCCACAGATAGGATTGTTTGCCAAAGGTGATGTGCTGATCCCCCAAACAACAGCACCCGCCGGCGATCTTTCGGTCGAAGGATTTATTTTAGCTGATGGCGGAATTCCCGGAAGCCAAGGCGCATTTTTGGCTCAGGGACTCAAATATTCCAAAGGCCGACTCAATTTCAAAGGCTCAATCTCCGTCAGAGGCAATAGCGCCACCGCTGTTGATTTAAATGTCTTTAGCGTCCGCAATTACGATTTCAACCCGGATCTTAGTAACAACCGCACCATTCCGTTTACTCCGTTTATCGTCAACACCGTCCAGTGGCAAGAGATTTAACCGCTAAACACTCCTGAACTTTCGCTTGGCAAGGTTAAGAATTATTGATATATTTGTTGAATCTCAAACCTAACTCAAGTTCAAGGACGTCTTATGACCGCAAAAATCAACTGGAAATCTGCAGGGACTTTTACCGATATCAAATATCATAAAACCGATGGGATCGCTAAGATCACTATCAACCGGCCGCAGGTGCGTAATGCTTTTCGCCCTTTGACCGTGGTCGAAATGTCGACGGCCTTAAGCGAAGCGCGTGACGATGAAAAAATCGGCGTCATTATTTTAACGGGTGAGGGGAAAGACGCGTTTTGTTCCGGCGGCGATCAAAAAATCCGCGGAACGGCCGGCTATAAGGACGACCAAGGCGTTCATCGTCTCAACGTTCTAGATTTTCAACGCCAGATCCGTACTTGCCCGAAACCGCTCATCGCTATGGTCGCCGGTTATGCCATCGGCGGCGGACAAATTTTACAAATGCTCTGTGATCTGACCATCGCGGCCGACAATGCGATATTCGGACAAACCGGACCGAAAGTCGGTTCTTTTGACGGCGGTTACGGCTCCAGCTATATGGCCCGCATCGTCGGACAAAAGAAAGCCCGCGAAATTTGGTTTTTATGCCGTCAATATAATGCCAAACAAGCCCTGGAAATGGGACTGACCAATACCGTCGTCCCCTATAAAAAACTAGAAACAGAAACAATCAAATGGTGCCGCGAAATCCTGGCTAATTCACCGATGGCGATCCGTTGCTTAAAGGCCAGCTTGAATGCCGACTGTGACGGCCAAGCCGGTTTACAGGAACTGGCCGGCAATGCAACAATGCTTTTTTATATGACCGAAGAAGGACAAGAAGGACGCAACGCATTTTTAGAAAAACGTAAACCGGACTTTACAAAATTCCCACGAAGACCGTAATTTTTGTCATCCACGCAATCTCTTAGCGGGGATCCATTTTAAAGAATGGATTCCCGCCTACGCGGGAATGACAAGTGTGTTTCCAGGATGACATAAAAATGAAAATTAGTTCTTTTAAAATCTGGCTTATGGCCTGCCGTCCCAAAACATTAACGGCGGCCTTGGCTCCGGTCATTCTGGGGACCGCACTGGCCATCGGCGACGGCGGTTTTAACTTCCACAGTGCGGTGCTGTGTTTTTTAGGCGCCCTGGTGATTCAAATCGGCACCAATTTGGCGAACGATTATTACGATTTTAAAAAAGGCACCGACACCAGCGAACGCGTCGGGCCTGTCCGCGTGACACAAGCCGGATTGATTGCCCCGGCGACCGTCAAATTAGCTTTTATTCTTTCCTTCGGGATCGCCCTGGTCATTGCTTTTCAATTGTCCCTGCGCGGTGGCTGGCCGTTGTTAGCCATTGGCGTGGCCTCGATTGCGTCAGGAATTTTGTACACCGCTGGACCGCGGCCATTGGGCTATAACGGCTTGGGCGAAGTCTTTGTCTTTCTTTTTTTCGGGCCGGTTGCCGTGGCCGGAACATATTATATTCAAACCTTGGAACTTAATCCGGCCATCGTTTTAGCGGGGGTGGGACCGGGATTGCTCTCAGCAGCGATTCTCGTCGTGAACAATTTACGCGATATCGAAACTGACCGCAAAGCCAACAAACGTACGCTCGCGGTGCGTTACGGCGTTGAGTTTTCGCAGGCGCAATATTTTTTAATGCTGTGCGGCGCGGCCCTGATGCCTATAGTGATCTTCGCGTTGATCCGTGAACGGGTCGAAATATTATTGGCCTGCACTTTTTTGTTCTTTACAACCACCGCCTTACGTGCGGTTTTTCGAAATGAAAATGCCCCGTCGCTGAATCGTGCGCTGGCCGACACCGGACTTTTGTTACTTCTTTATTCACTCTTATTTTCCTTTGGATGGCTTTATGCGGATCTCCGATTTTAAAATTTACTCTTACCAACTGCCTTTAGCGCGGACCTTACCGGGACTAGCCAAAAACAACCAGCACCGGGAAGGGTATCTCATCAAATTATCAGACGAGCACGGAAACACCGGCTACGGCGAAACCGCGCCATTGTCCGGTATCAGTGTTGAAATGTCCGACATTGTCCGCGAACAACTGCAGCAATTAAAAACAAAATTTAACGGCCAAAGCGTTCCGACCAGTTTGGGGCAAAAGGGAAGCAAGTTTAGCGATTGGCTAGAAGGTCTGTTGTTGGCGCCCTCAGTGCGCTTCGGGATTGAAACCGCGATTATTTCCCTCAAAGCCGCCAGTCTCAAGAAAACAATGGCCGAAATGATTGGTGAGAATTACCAAACTACCATTCCCATCAACGGACTGCTCGACGGTTCCAAACAAACCATACTCAAAGATGCGGAAGAACTTTTAGCCCGCGGTTATCAAACGCTCAAATTAAAAGTCGGGAATGCCTCGGTCGAAGAAGATATTAAAACCGTAAACAGCCTCACGAATTTAATGACCGGAAGGGCCATTCTCCGCCTTGATGCCAACAAAGCCTGGGATTTAAAACAAGCCTTTGAATTTTCTAAAAACGTGAATTTTGTCACGATTGAATATATTGAAGAACCGCTTAAAAACTTTCTCGAAGTGCCGGAATTTTATGAAGAGACCTTGATTCCGGTAGCCATCGACGAATCGCTCAAGCAGCACAGTCTGCGCGACATCAAATCGCTCGACGGGGTAGAGACCGTCATTCTCAAGCCCACGATCTTGGGCGGGATTGAAAAAATCACGCAAATGGCCGAAGAAGCGCAAGCTTACGGCCTGCACACGATCATCACGTCAACGTTTGAATCCGGCATCGGTCTTCGTAGTCTAGCCAATCTTGCATCCTGTTTTTCGAAACACAGCGCGGTGGGGGTGGATACCGGCAATTGGTTCAAAGGCGACGTGGTTTCCAAATTGCTGCAAACCGAACGCGGCCGCCTGACCATCGACGAGTGCCAGATGAATGATCTCCAGCTAGATCCCCAATTTACCCGCGAAATTTTATGAGCAACCCCGCTTTAATTTCAAAGCAAGAAACACTAACTTACGAAGAATTAAACCGCCGAGTAACAAAGTCCCAAGAAAATTTTCTCCAAAAAGGTGTCCGAAAAAAAAGTTGTATATTTTTTGTGCAGCCCAACAGTCCGCAATATGTGATTGATCTGCTCGCTTTATGGCTCCTCGGTGTATCAACCTGTCTTTTAAGCACCCGTGCACCCAAAAGACAAATTGAAAAACATAAGCGATGGCTAACCGGCAACAACCTTCCCAAACCCGCGACCATTATGCTGACATCAGGGAGTAGCGGGGAGCCCAAGGCCGTGGTCCATTCACTGCAAAATCATTATGAAAATGCACGAGGAGCGAACGCCAACATACCCGTAAAACCGGGCGATCGCTGGCTGTTATCTTTGCCGCTCTATCACGTCAGCGGAATTGGCATTGTCTGGCGCTGCATTCTAGCCGGGGCGGCGGTTGTTTTTCCTGGCGATCTGGAATTAGAAAAAGCGCTCAAACATTTTAAAATCACCCACGTTTCCCTGGTTCCCACTCAGTTGCAGCGCTTAATGGCTAACAAAGCAAATATTAAAACGTTGCAGACTCTTAAAGCGATCCTTTTGGGCGGGGCGCCGATTCAAGACGATTTATTAAAGACGGCAAAAAATTTCAAACTCCGCGTTTACCCGACTTACGGCTTAACCGAAACGGCATCGCAGGTGGCGACCAGCCAAAAACCGGGCGGCCCGCTGTATGTTCTCAAAAATCGTAAATTAAAAATCGTGGATGGCGAAATTCTCTTGCGGGGAAAAATTTTGTTTCAAGGCTATTGGAAGAAAGGCGAACTGCAAAAACCATTCGACCAAGACGGGTGGTTTAAAACCGGTGATTTAGGAAGTTATACGAAAAAAGCTGGGCTAAAAATTCTCGGCCGCAAGGACAACATGTTCATATCCGGGGGAGAAAATATTTATCCGGAAGAGATTGAAAAGGCGTTATTGAATACCGGCTTGGTGGATAATGCGATCGTGGTCCCGGTTAACGATAAAGAATTCGGGGCCCGTCCGGTGGCGTTTATTAAACATGTTAGCCGTCATTGCGAGCCCGCGAAGAGAGCGCGGCAATCTCTACTGACCCGTGAGCTCGCAAAAACACTCCCATCATTTAAAATCCCTGCTCGCTTTTACAATTTTCCCGCGCATTATGCTCGGCAGAGCATGAAAGTCAATCGCCAAGCATTAAAATATTATTGCGAGCAATCTCATATGAGCTTGCTTTGCAAAGAACGCTCGCAATGACTTAAGACTTTCTTTAGAGCTTTGCGCATTTCTGAGGGAAGTGGGATCTTTTTCCCGGTTTTTTTAGAAATTGTGACATGCACGGTTTTTGCGGTCCCGACCAGCACTTTATTTTTCAAAAGACGATATTCGAAAGTAAATGACGTTTTGCCAATCGCACCGACCGTGACTTCGATGATCAAACGGTCACCGACAAAAAGCGGTTTTTTGTAATCAGATTCGGCATGGACGATGGGGAGGAAGTAACTTTTCTTTTTGAGCATGACGGAAAACCCGATTCCGAAGCTTTCGAGCAGTTCTTCATAGGCATCGTGGATCAATTTGAATTGTTGGCTGAAAAAAAGCAGGCCCGCGGCATCGGTTTCATGTAATTTTATCGTAACTTTATAAGCAAACATAGGTCCTCCGAGGGTGAAATTTTTATCCGCTGAGATTATAGCACAAAATGCATCTAGCAAAGGCATTTCCTGCAATTTTCTCGACGGAAAACGCTTCGATTTTTTGTTTATTGACAAAAGCAACAAAGATTGTAATATACGTAAGCTTGCTGTCTTTTAATACCTGTTACCAATATTGTTGAACCATTATAAATAACGATAGGAGTTTTATATGCCAGTTTTAGAACGTAATAATGTTGTGACCATGAAGGGCAATCCTATGACCTTGCTCGGCCATGATGTGGCGGTTGGCCAAAAAGCTCCGGAAGCGACCATTGTCGCTAACGATCTTTCTGAAGTCAAAATTTCTTCTTTTATCGGTAAGAAATTAATCATTTCTGTCGTCCCGTCTTTAGACACGCCAGTCTGCGATTTGCAAACCAAATACTTCAACACCGAAGCCGCAAAACTAGGCGACAGTGTTAAAATTTTAACGATCAGCATGGATTTACCGTTCGCCCAAAAAAGATGGTGCGGCGCAGGCGCAGGAGCAAATGCCCTACAGACCGTTTCGGATTATCGCTATGCTTCATTCGGTGAAGCTTATGGTTTGTTAATCAAAAACTTGCGCCTTCTGGCCCGCGCGGTTTTAGTCATCGATGCAAGCGGAACAATTCAATACAAAGAAATCGTTGGCGAAGTCACCAAAGAGCCGAATTATGATGCGGCTTTAAACGCGTTAAAAACGCTTAAATGAACCGGGAGCTCTTCTGGCTACCTTACTCGAGGTTCATCCAGAACGAGCGCAGCGAGTGAAAGATCTCGTTTAATGGGAGGATTTATTATGGATTTTACTTTACCAAATTTAGCTTACGCAACAAACGCGCTCGAACCACACATCGACGCGAAAACAATGGAAATCCATCACGGCAAACATCACAATGCTTACGTTACAAATTTGAACAAGGCGCTGGAAGGTAAGCCGGAACTCGCAGGCAAAACTGTCGAGCAATTGATCAGCAAAATCAACGACATTCCGGAAGCGATTCGCGGCGCGGTCCGTAACAACGGCGGCGGGCATTGGAACCACGCCATGTTTTGGACGATTTTAAGTCCACAAGGCGGCGGAAAACCTACCGGAGAGCTGGCAGCGGCTATCGACCGTGATTTCGGCAGTTTTGATGCATTCAAAGAAAAATTTGGCCAAGCGGCAACGACCCGTTTCGGCAGCGGTTGGGCATGGTTGGTTGTCAGCGCTGGCAAACTGGTCATCGGCTCTACCCCCAATCAAGATAACCCCTTGATGGATGTTTCTGAACTTAAAGGTAAACCGGTCATCGGACTAGATGTTTGGGAACATGCGTATTATTTAAATTATCAGAACCGCCGGCCCGACTATATTGCCGCTTTTTGGAATGTCATCGACTGGTCTGCGGCTGCAAAAAACTACGCAGCAGCGAAGTAAAAATTTATTTATAGGGGTACGGCCATCGTGCCCCTATAAATAATGTTTGTCGACGACCAGCAGGCTTTCGTTCGGGAGGAAAATTTAGACGTATTTTTTAAAATAACCGTTGACAAAATTTTCCAACAATATACTATATCTAGTGGTTGTCGTTATTAAAGTTCCGATATATGGTATCGCTCTCCTCATGAAAAATTTCGTAACATACCTGATTTTCATCAACCAAAAAACTTAAATAATTTGCTGTACCCCCTGGGAGTTATTGTCTCTAAAAATAGGAAAAACATAATAATTATCGCTCTGTTGGGATCCTTCGCTCGCTGCTCTCACTCAACCGATTAGGCCCCCGAAGGGGGGATTAATTTCTGAGTAAGGAAGTAAAAAAGTTAAGGGACTCAAAAATTAAGGAGGACTAAGACCCCATGTCCAAAGAATTACTTATCAGCTCCGACCGGAAAGTCCAAAAACGCACCGGCCAACTCGTTTCATTCAACGCCGAGCGCATCACCAACGCGATCGCCAACGCTTTCAAGCAATACCATCATCTTCCGCGCGAAGCGCAGTTGCCACAGCTGGTAATTGAAGACGTCGAAAAAGTCAGCAACAGCGTTTTTTCCGTTTTACTAGAAAAATTTAATAATGGCGCCACCGTTACGGTTGAAGAAGTCCAAGACGACGTCATCCGCCAGCTTTATGAAAACGGATACAAAGACGTTGCCGAAGTTTATACCAACTACCGCAAAGAACGCGCCGCTAAACGCGCGACCTTAGATAATTATTCCTCGATCAAGCGCGATGGCCGCACCGTTTCCTTCAAGCCGGAAAAGATTGCCGCCGCCGTGGCCAAGGCTTTGGCCGCCCACAATAACGGGAATTTAACCGGCACGCTTTTGCGACAATCACAGGAAGTCGCGGCAGAAGTCGTCAACGAAATTCACCGCCAATGGCCGCAGGGAAAAGCTCTCAACATTGAAGAAATCCAAGATTTAGTCGAAAAAGCATTGATGAAGTTCAATCTGCACGACGTGGCCAAGCGCTATATCCTTTACCGCGAAGATCGTGCCAAAGCCCGCCAGGACAAACTCGGCGATCTGGGCCTGACTCTCGAATGGGTCAAGAAGATCAACGTCAAGAAGCTCGACGGGACCGAACGTCCGTTTAACATCGACGAATTCCGTTTTACCATTGATACGTGCTGCCAAGGTCTGGAAAATGTTTCGACTAACAAAATCCTTTTCGAAGCCGTCAAAAATTATTACAACGGTATCTCCGAAGAAAAAATGGCCATCGCCAATATCATGGCCGCCAAATCTTTTCTCGAAGTCGAACCCAACTATTCTTTTGCCGCTGCCCGTCTTTTGCTCCTTAAGCTTTATCGCGAAACGTTAGCAAAAGAGGTGAGTTTTGAAGCGATTAAGATGGAATATCCGCGTTATTTTCAGGAATTCGTCAAGAAAGCCGTCGATCTTGAACTTTTGAGCCCGTCGCTGTTAGAATTCGATTTGGCCTTTTTAGGCGCCCAACTGCAACCGAAACGCGATTTCTTGTTCCGTTACATGGGTCTGCAAACCCTCTACGATCGTTATTTCATTCATTCCGAAGGACAGCGCCTAGAATTGCCGCAAATTTTCTGGATGCGCGTCGCGATGGGTTTGGCTCAGGATGAGGGCTCTGCGGAGCAAAAAAACCAACGTGCCCTCGAGTTTTACAATGTCCTTTCGACCTTCCGCTTTATTTCGTCCACACCGACATTGTTTAATGCTGGAACATTGCACGCCCAATTATCGTCCTGCTTCTTGACCACCGTCGAAGACGATCTCATGCACATTTTCAAATGTATCCAAGACGATGCCATGCTCTCCAAATGGAGCGGCGGGCTCGGCAACGACTGGACGAACGTCCGCTCGATGGGCGCCCGGATTAAAGGGACCAACGGCAAAAGTCAAGGCGTTATCCCGTTTTTGAAAGTCGCCAACGATACCGCCATAGCGGTCAATCAAGGTGGAAAGCGTCAAGGTGCCATGTGTGCGTATCTCGAAGTTTGGCACCACGACATTGAAGAATTTCTCGAATTGCGTAAGAATACCGGCGACGATCGCCGTCGTACGCACGACATGCACACCGCTAACTGGATCCCGGACCTTTTCATGAAGCGAGTCAAGGCCAATGCGAATTGGTCCTTGTTTAGCCCTAATGAAGCCCCGGATTTACATCATCTGTGTGGCATGGCCTTTGAAAAACGTTACAACGAATACGAACGCCTTGGCAGAAGCGGCCAGATGAAAATCTATAAAGAAATCCCGGCCATTCAATTGTGGCGCAAAATGCTCAACATGCTTTTTGAAACCGGCCATCCGTGGATCACCTGGAAGGACCCGTCAAACATCCGTTCTCCGCAAGATCACGTCGGGGTTGTGCACAGCTCAAACCTTTGCACCGAAATCCTTTTGAACACCTCGAAAGATGAAACCGCCGTTTGCAATTTGGGTTCTATCAACCTGGCCGCGCACACGACCGCGGAAGGACTCGATCTTCCGAAACTTAAAGAGACGATCCGTGTAGCGGTCCGTATGCTCGACAACGTCATCGATATAAATTATTATCCAACCGATGAAGCGAAAACCGCTAACCAACGTCACCGTCCTGTCGGGATGGGGATCATGGGCTTCCAAGATGCCCTATGGATCCAGAACTTAAGCTATGCTTCACAGCAAGCCGTTGATTTCAGCGATACCAGCATGGAAGCGATCTCTTATTACGCGATTATGGGTTCTGTTGAATTGGCCAAAGAACGTGGAACCTATTCCACTTATAAGGGATCGAAGTGGGACCGCGGTTTAATGCCGATCGATACTATCGATCTTTTAGAAAAGGAACGCGGCGGTTTTCTCAAAGTTGACCGTAGTGCTCGTATGGATTGGCAGATTGTACGCGATGCTGTTAAGCAGTCCGGTATGCGTAACAGTAACGTCATGGCCATCGCTCCGACCGCGACCATCGCCAACATCATCGGTGTCACGTCGTCCGTCGAACCGCTCTACAAGAACATCTTTGTCAAAAGTAACTTGTCCGGTGAATTCACCGTCGTCAACGAATTTCTCGTCGAAGACTTGAAAAAATTATCGCTCTGGGACCAAGAAATGATCGATGATCTGAAGTATTTTGACGGAAGTATTCAAGAAATCACCCGCATCCCGGCCGATTTAAAACAAAAGTATGCCAATGCGTTTGAAGTCGATTACGAATGGGTCATTGAAAGCGCTAGTCGCCGCCAGAAATGGATCGACATGGGACAATCCCTGAATCTTTATCAAGCCAAACCCAACGGACAAAAAGTCAGCGACATGTACATGTACGCCTGGGAAAAAGGTTTGAAGACAACATATTATCTGCGCTCGATGGGGGCAACCCGCATTGAAAAGAGCACACTCGATATCACAAACTCGAAGTATGTCGGGAATATCGTCGGTAAACGCCGCCGTGACGACGATATGACAGGTGTTGCAGAACAACCGGTGACAACTCCGGAGGCAGAAACAACGCCACAGCCGGCTCCGGTCAATGCAACAGCAACGAGCAGACCATTAAGCGTTGAACCAAAAGAAGACTGTGAGGCGTGCCAATAATTAACCGTGTCATTCAAAAATGGATCCCCGCTTTCGCGGGGATGACAATAATTCAGGGATGACAATAATTCAGGGATGACAATAATTCAGAGATAACAATAATTAGGAAAAATACTATGACCGATAAATTTCTCTGCACAAGTATGACCAAAGACCGCGTCACTGCGGACAAGAAGCGCATTATCAATAATGACAAAACCGTCGACTGCAATCAACTCGTTCCTATTAAATACACCTGGGCCTGGAACTATTATCTTGACGGCTGCGCCAACAGCTGGATGCCGACCGAAGTTTCCATGCAGCGCGATATCGAGCAGTGGAAGGACCCGAAAGGTTTTACGCCGGAAGAACGGCACGTCGTCAAACGGGTCCTAGGTTTCTTTGCCACCGCAGAATCTCTCGTCGGAAATAATCTCGTTTTGGCCATTTACAAATGCGTGGACAACCCGGAAGCCCGTCAATACCTCTTACGCCAGGCCTTCGAAGAAGCCATCCATATCCATACTTTTCAATACATCGTGCAATCACTTTCGCTCGATGAAGGCGAAATGTTTAATATGTATCGCGAGGTCGAAACAATCTACAATAAAGACCAATACGCGATGAGCTGCACGCACAGCGTTTTGGATCCGAACCTCGACACCACGACCAAAGAAGGTTTGCAAACATTAGTCAAAAACCTTGTCGGATTATATGTCGTGACTGAAGGGATTTTCTTTTACGGTGGGTTTGTAACCATGCTTTCGTTTGGACGCCAGAACCGTTTGCCCGGCACCTGCGAACAAATCCAATACATTTTGCGCGATGAAAGTATTCATATGAATTTTGGGATCGATCTGATCAATACGATCCGAGAAGAAAATCCGCAAATCTGGGACCAAAAATTCGAAGCCGAAATCATCGAATTTATTAAAAAAGCTGTCGAAATAGAAATCAGTTACTGCGAAGAATGTCTTGGTAAAGGCATCCTAGGACTCAATCCACCGCTTCTAAAAGAATATGTGCAATATATTGCCGACCGTCGCTTTAAACGACTCGGGCTTCCGGAACAGTATCATTCCACTAATCCGTTCCCGTGGATGAGCGAAGCGATTGACCTTAAGAAAGAAAAGAACTTCTTCGAAACCCGCGTCACCGAATATCAAACCGGCGGCGCATTGGAATGGTAAATTTGTCCTATGGACGGATTTATCCCTGCGTTTTGATTTACGAGCCCTTTAGGCGAGTAAATCGGAAGAGGATTTAACTTATGCCTTGTTCAGACTCTTCATCCAGCATCTTTATAAAACTTGATCCCGAAGAGAGGTTCGTCACTTTCCAGTTCGCAAAGATTACCTGCGGACGCGAAATCACGGCGGAAACCGCATTTTCGAAATACCTCAAAGGCAAGACCCTCGATGAAATCATCGCCCTACCTTATATGCAGGCGGTGCAAGATCTTAATCTTACCGACGACGAAGCCAAGTTTGTCCTTCATTTAGAATGGGATGCGTTACGGGCAGCCATCGCCCAATATCTCGGTAGACTCTCAGAGGATGAAGGGATCGATTTTAACCGTTGCATGATCACCTCCATCGAGGAGAATGAAAACGGGATCGAGATCGCCGAAGTGGTCCTGCCGCCTCAGTCAATGCCAAAAATCCTGCCCTGCAGCCTCGGCGACAAGCAACAAGCTCAACAGCAGCAATAATAATTAAAGAATGTCATTGCGAGTTCCGAAGGCATGAAGCAATCCTCCATTACAGTAGATTACTTCGACCCTTCCATGTCTGGCAATGACGTAGGGAATTAAGTTTCATCATGTCCGCGGGCCATGGCAACTTTCCCGGTGCGGACCATTTCGATGAGATGATATTTCTTTAAAGCCGACTCAAGAACATTAAGATCTCCCGTTGTTCCCGTCTGAGAAATGATCATGATATTTCCCGTTGTATCAATCACGGAAACACGGTACTTCTTGATGAGCTTGAGGATATGGGGTTTAACTGAAGGGGTGAATTTAACTTTATACAATGCTAATTCATTGTGCACCGCGTCTAGGTCATTGTGTTCGCTGACATGAATAACATCGATAAGTTTATTGACTTGCTTAATGATCTGTTCCAAAGTCTGGGGATCGCCCTGCGCGGTGATGGTCATGCGCGAGAATTTTTCATTGAACGAAGGGGAGACCACCAACGAATCAATGTTATAACTCCGGCGAGCAAACACCAAGGCAATGCGCACCAGAACACCGGGTTTGTTAGCAACCAAAGTGCTGATTGTGTGAATATTTTTTTTCACGTCAAGGGTCGGTTCCATATTAAGTACTTCCTGTAGGTTTTTCTAATTTTGTCGTCGGCGCTTCGATGATCATGTGATACGCGCTTTTCCCCGCCGGGACCATCGGAAATACATTGTCTTCCTTAATCACTTCCGCGTGGATCAACGCCGGTCCTTTGTACGCCATCGCTTCTGTCAACACCTTCGTCACATCTTCGTTTTTACTCACATGGAAACCCTTGATCCCATACGCTTGCGCTAATTTCACAAAATCAGGATTACCTTCCAAGTCCACACCAGAATAACGATTATCAAAAAATAACTCTTGCCATTGGCGGACCATCCCCAAATATTTATTATCAATGACAAGAATTTTAACTGGAAGTTTATGAACGAAGATTGTCGACAATTCCGAGCAGGTCATTTGAAAACCACCATCACCGACGATCGCCACAACAAGATCATTCGGTTTCCCGAATTGTGCGCCAATCGCAGAAGGGAAACCAAAACCCATCGTCCCCGCGCCACCCGAAGAGAGCCATTTATCTCCGTCATTGGTTAAATAAAATTGCGCGGCCCACATCTGATGCTGACCCACGTCAGTCGTGACAATCGCTTCGCCCTTAGTGACTTTATAAAGTTCATCCAAAACATGCTGCGCGGTCAAGCCAGCCGATTTGCCATACTTCAAAGGAAATTCTTTTTTGTAATAATTGAGTTCTTTTTGCCATTCGGTCGTTTCTAATGGCTCGACGAGCTTGACTAATTCTTCGACGATCTGACGAGCATCGCCGACCAAACTCATATCCGGTTGCACGATTTTCCCGATCTCGGCCGGGTCGATATCAATGTGCAGTTTTTTCGCGCCGATACAAAATTCTTTATTGTTCCCATTGATGCGATCGTCCCAACGGGAACCGATCGAACAGATCAAATCACAATTGACTAGCGCTTTATTGGCATAAGCGGTGCCGTGCATCCCAAGCATTCCGACAGATAATTTATGCGTTTCAGGAAACGAACCTTTACCCAACAGCGTATTGGTGACGGGAGCATTTAATTTTTCGGCTAAGGCGATGACCGCTTTGCTGGCACGGGAAATAACCGCACCGTGACCGATCAAGAGCAATGGTTTTTTCGAACCTTTGAAAAGCTTAGCAAATTTTTTAATTTGAACGATGCTAGGTTTAGGAGGTAAGCGATAACCGGGAAGATCCATCTCCGGATCTAAAGTCTCGCCGGTAAACGGACCCGAAGTCACATCTTTGGGCAAATCCACCAAAACGGGACCCGGACGCCCAGTATTGGTAATATAAAAAGCTTCTTTAATAATACGCGGAATGTCATTGGTTTCTTTCACCAAATAGCTGTGTTTGACAACCGGCATTGTGATCCCCGAAATATCTGCTTCTTGAAACGCGTCTTTGCCAAGTTGTGAGCGAATGGTCTGGCCGGTCAAAACGATCATAGGCACCGAATCCATCATCGCGGTCAAAATCCCCGTCACCGTGTTCGTCGCACCGGGTCCACTGGTCACGAGCACAACACCGGGTCTACCGGTCGCACGGGCATAACCGTCAGCCATGTGAGTGGCACCTTGTTCGTGCCGGGTCAAAATAAGTTTGATCTTAGAGCCGACCAAAGCATCAAAAATAGGGATCGCCGCTCCACCAGAAAGACCAAAAACATATTCAACGCCAAAAGATTCGAGACATTTAATAAGAGCTTCGCCGCCGGTAAGAACCTTTGCGGGTGGGGTCAATTTTTTATTTTTCATGAGAATTCCTAAGCTTTGCAATTTTTTTTGTTTAACTAAAAATATAAAGTTTAATATTACATAAACTCGTCGTAAAATGCAAGTATTTTCCCACACGACAAAATTGCTTGAATAAACACAACAAATCATCTAAACTTTATAAAAATTAAAGGAACATTTATGATTACCGAAAAAGAAATCCTTAACGCTCTCACCAAGATCATCGACCCGGATTTTAACCGCGACATTGTCAGCCTTGGCTTTGTCCAAAATATTAAAATCGACGGGAAAGATGTGTCCTTCGATATTGCTCTGACCACACCAGCATGCCCAGTAAAAGACGAATTCCAACGCCAAGCCGAGACACTGGTCAAAGCCTTAGGTTTTCAAAATGTTGTTATCCGCATGACCACGTTGCCGCGAAAAACTGCTTCAACGTTGCAAAACACTCAGTCCACACTCAAAGATATCAAATCTATCATCGCCGTTTCGTCCTGCAAAGGCGGGGTAGGAAAGTCAACGATGGCGGCTCATTTGGCACTGGAGTTAGCCCGCCGCGGATTTAAAGTCGGGCTAGTCGACACCGATATTCACGGCCCGTCGGTGCCGGCGCTGTTCGATTTACATAATGTCAAAATGTTCGTAAATAAAGAACGGCAGTTTATTCCTTTGGAAGTCCACAATTTAAAAATCATGTCCTTTGGATTTCTCCTCGGCGAATCACCGGCCGTCATGCGCGGGCCGATGGTCACTCAGTATGTGAATCAGATTTTACACGGAACGGCTTGGGGTGAATTGGATTATTTATTTATTGATATGCCGCCGGGAACAGGCGACATCCAATTGACGATTACGCAAAGTGTGGCCTTAAGCGGCGCGGTCATTATCACAACCCGCCAAACGCTTTCGCTCGTAGACGTGGCACGCGGGATTTTGATGTTCGAAAAAGTAAATGTCCCGATTTTGGGCATCATCGAAAACATGTCCTATTTTATCTGCAATAATTGCGATAAAAAACATTACATCTTCGGCGGAAGTGCCGATCAATCACTCAAAGACCGTTTCGGTTTGGACATTCTCGCCGAAGTCCCGCTCTTGCCGCAATTCACTGCTAAAATTGACCACGATAACGGGCCGCTGGCCAATGAATTTATCATGACCGCGGTCGACAATACAATGCGCGCGTTAGGAAAAAGCAACATTCTACAAAAACAAATTCCCACAATCCGTTTTGATGCTTCGAATACTTTTCTAAAATGGCCTGACGGGGAGGAACTTAAGGTCAATAATCGTGCCCTACGTTTGAGCTGCCGATGCGCTTTATGTGTCAATGAAATGACCGGACAATTGATGCTCAAGGAAGAAAATATTAAAGCCGACATCGCGCCTACCGCCTGCATGCCGCTCGGCAATTACGCGATCGGAATCAATTGGAATGACGGCCATACGTCTGGTATTTACCCCTACCAAACCATCCGCAAATTGGCTGAAAGCTAACTTTTAGCCTTCAAATACCCCTAAAGCGTACTCGGAAAAAGACTTGACTATTTCCGAGTATAGTTTAGACTTTAATCATGAAAGATCGGGCACTTTATAAAGAACTGTGGAATCAATTATCCGCAGATAAGTCACTGGTCATGCTGGCTGGACCACGCCAGGCCGGTAAAACGACGTTTGCCCGGAACATTGTGGCGAAAGATTTTTCTGATGTTACTTATTTTAATTGGGATATCGCAAAAGATAAACAACGACTGATCGCCGATCCGATATTCTTTTCAAAAGAACCCCGCAGTAGTACTTCCTCGCGACCGCTGGTTATTCTAGACGAAATTCATAAATACCGTGATTGGAAAAATTATCTTAAGGGCGTCTACGATGAATTCGCAGGGGAGTATCAGTTTCTTGTCACGGGGAGTGGGCGTCTGGAGTTCTCACGCAAAGCAGGAGATTCCCTAGCCGGTCGTTTTTTAAAATTTCATATTTTCCCCTTAACGCTAGCTGAGCTTTCTGGCCATCGCAGAGCGATTAAAGATTTTATCGCTAATCCACTGGAGGAAACGAATGGTACCCCCGCCGGAGAAACGGCGAAGACTTTTAACCATCTTTGGGAATTCAGCGGTTTTCCAGAACCTTTTACAAAGGGGAGAAAAGCGTTTTGGTCAACATGGTCAACATCGTATGGTCAACAAATTGTCCGCGATGATTTAAGAACAGTGGCGGATATTCGTAATCTCGATACCGTCGAAACTCTTTTTGCGCTTGCGCCCGCACGGGTCGCAAATCCTTTGTCCATCAATAATCTCGCCGGTGACCTGCAAGTTGCTTTCGATACAGTCAAAAATTGGCTGATCCTTTTTGATTCCTTTTACTTGACTTTCCGGCTGGCACCCTGGACGGAAAAAATCACGAGAAGCATTCTTAAAGAACGAAAAATGTATCTTTTTAATTTTCCGGTTATTGAAGATGAGGCCGCCCGTTTTGAAAATTTGGTCGCTTTGGAGTTTTTAAGGGCGGTTGAAACCTGGAACGATCAGGGTTTTGGTAAATTTGGCCTTTATTATCTTAGAAATAAAGACAAACAAGAGGTTGATTTTCTTATCGTGGAAAATAATCATCCGTTTCTTTTAATTGAAACGAAATTGTCTGATGAGGCGCCTGCCGCAAACCTGCTAAGTTTCCAAAATCAGTTAAATATCCCCGCTGTCCAATTAATCCGAAAAGAAGGGGTCAAAAAGGTTTACCAAAACGGAAAGAACTACATTTTAGTTATTACGGCTCATCGTTGGCTTTCAACTTTACCCTAAAGAACCTATGTAAAAACTCCCCAAAATTGTCCATCTAGCTCCTTTTTCGTGCTGTAAATTTGTATTGTGTATATACAATACACAATATGTACTTGCTAATAATATTTGTCCTCAAAATATATGAAAAAGCTCCTTTGCATATTGGTCATTTTGGCCTTTATCGCCAACACGGCGCAAAGCGTGCCGGCCGCTTATGCGCAGGAAATTTTTCTGCCGCCGCCCGGGGCGATGGTCGGAATCAGTCCCAGCTATGTCCCCATTGCCATCAAAGGCCTCAAAATTTATCCCGACAATCCTTTCCGTTTTGACTTTATCCTTGATACCGGGAATTCCAAACTGCAAGGTGACCGGCTCGCCGACGAATCGAATTTACTCATCAAATATTTTCTCGCCGCTTTGACCGTCCCCGATAACGATCAATGGGTTAATCTTTCGCCGTACGAAAAAGACCGTGTGATTCCTGAGGCTTTCGTCATCACGGAAATGGGGCGAGACTTATTGGCCCAAGATTATTTGCTCAAACAATTGGCCGCATCATTAATTTATCCCGAGCATAAATTGGGTAAAACATTTTGGGAACGTGTTCACAAAAAGCGCAAGGGCGCTACGGCGACGTCAGCATCCCGGTCAGCACGTTTAACAAAGTGTGGATCATGCCCGATCACGCCAAAGTTTATGAGAGCGGCAGCGTGGCGTTTATTACCGAAAGTCATTTGAAGGTGATGCTCGGAGAGGATTATGTAGCGTTATCTAAACAGAAGGATAGCGCGGAGTCCTTTGTTCCTGCAAAGGACGAAACGCTGTCCGCGAACGCATCCGTCATTGCGAGTGCCGAAGGCACGAAGCAATCCACTTCGCCAGAACAGATTGCTTCGCAAAAAACGCTCGCAATGACAGGAACTGCTCGCAATGACACTAATTCCCTCGGCTCCGAAATCATTCGCGAAATCGTCCTTCCCGAAATCGAAAAAGAAATCAACGAAGGCAAAAATTTCGCCAAACTGCGGCAGATTTACCAGTCCATGATCATGGCGGCATGGTTCAAACGCAAGCTTAAAGACGGGATGTTGAGCAAAATTTATATTGGTACTAATAAAGTCACCGGCATTGATCTTGAAGATAAAGATAGCAAACAAAAAATTTACGACCAATACCTCGAAGCTTTCAAAAAAGGTGTCTACAACTACATCAAAGAAGAATACAACGAAAAAACGCAAGAGAGTGTGCCGCACAAATATTTTTCTGGAGGGTTTGCGGGAAAAACAGTCGCGTCATCGACAGTGTTTGAAGTTGCGAGTTCGACAGCAAATTTAGCCAAACAAGTTGAGGGTAGAACTGTCGGGAAGCTCTTCACAGCTATCGTCACAGCTCAACCTATCGGTCTTGAAGCCTCGAGTTCATCAGCTATCGAAGAACTGCTTAGAAGAAATGGTGATCTTAATTTATTCAATAACAATATGGACATCCTACTCTGGCTTAATAAAGTGCTTAATTCCAAGCCTGATCTTTTCGAAAGCATCCCGCCATTAAATGCGATTAAAGATGATTTAGAAACTGCTAAAAAAACTAACGAAATTTTGAAGAAAGGAAAATCATCTTTAATCTCACCGGGTCAAGTACAAGCCATTCTTTCAGCCCCCGATAAGGTTAGGCTCACCTTGAAGGAAATAGATACAATCTCGGAAGACCTTGGAGGATATTTTAGAATGCAAGGCGAAAATACTCAGCCACTATTGGTGGATCGAACTTATAAAATTGCTGATATTTACGCAGTGTTTGCAACGATAAAAGATGAGGCGAATGAGATTCTTTTAGGCTTTAATGATCTGACTCCTGATGAAAGTAACAATCAAGGAGGTTCATTCACTTGGTGGCAATCCCTACGAGACGACCCGAACGGGAAAATACTCAATAAACTCATTTCAGGTTTGGAGAGCAAACTCCATAAGAAGAAGATCAGCGCATACGATATCGCCAAGGAAACAGGAATTGATATTTTTGGGATAAACTATATCGTCTATTCGCACAAACAAAATTATATTCTAATTTATTCCTTGGAGCCTTATAAGTTTTCCCGTAAAACAAATGAGCGCCGATCAACAATCATTGCAGCAGTACATAGTTTAGAAGAAAAAGGAATATTCGCTGGAATTTTAAATGTGAGCAAGGCTCTACAAATGCCAATTGCCAGTTTCAGCGGTTTTAAAAAAGAAATTTTACAAGCAGGTGAGACTTGGGATACTTTGGGAGTCAAAAGTCGAAGACTTGATACCTCTAATATGCAGCGTAAAGACATGGAAGTAAAAATTAGGGAATCAGTGGCAAATTTGTCAAAAAGAGGGATCAGGCCGTCTATAAGCAGGGTGGCCGATGATTTAGGGGAATTTAAACAAATTATTGCTTTTCTTAAGAAAAGCGACTACCCATTTGATAATTTAGGAATACAAAAAACGGGTTCTCAAGGACCAGAAATTTATAAGGTAATTGAAGCAGCGGTGAAAAAATTAAAAAGCCAAGGGACAGACCCAACCATCGAAGCTGTTGACGGATGGATTAAGCAAAATTATCCAAAACATTACTCTATTGGTTGGTTGCCTAATCCTAGGTTTAATAGTCGGCAAAGAATGATCGACATAGGCATTGTATTCCACAGTGAAAGCCCAGAGGATAAAAGCAGTAGCCCGGTCGACGAAAATAAATCCGCCGCCTCCGCAGCGGTGGTGGAATTAGAATTTCCTGTTTTCAGCGACAAAATAAAATACGTAAAATACGATCCCCAAAATGTAGCGCCCCGACGCGCTATGCTTGAATACATTGAAGATTCGCTTAATAACGCCATCACCGCTCCTTTAAAAACAAATAAACTTTTCACCACGAAGCAAAGAGAGGGATTAATCGAACTTCATCTAGAATTAATGGGTAATGCGATCGACGCTGTTATGCAAAGGTTAGATCGATTAGCGAAAAATCAAGATGCCCGACAATTGGACCTGATGATTAAAAAAGCTCAAATCAAATATTCATATCGAGAGGACCCTGGTCAAGGAATATTTGAGATCACATTTTCTGATACTGGATATGGGATTGATAAAACAATGTTATTGGATTGGGCCAAAGGGAAATTCAAGACGACAAAACCTTTTATACCTGATGATACTGAGGAACGGGGAAATCAAAGCCCCTACTTAGGACACGGCGGATTTGGGATACCTCATCTTATGAAAGTAAGCCGTGAAAATGCCTACACGCTTTCCATCGTCTCCAAAACCGAAGGGGATTCTCAAGCGCATAAATTTAGTCACATTCCAAACGAAGAACCAATCATTTCCGCAGTCTTAGGAGATCATTCCGTTGGGACCACAATCACCATTACCGGAAAAATAGCTCCCTCCGCACCGAGGGTGGATATTAAGAAGCCCAACAACCTCGGTGGTATTGACATGAACTCAAAGGCATTGGATTTGGAAACGACGGGGGAGGGGATTAAATTTGATATGCCATTTGACCCGGCACAGTTAGAAAACATCAAGATCGATGGCTTTACGCCGGTCATCCTGCAGATCATTCCTACCAATTTGCCGCTGTTTATCGGAATCAACGAACCAGAAAAAGAAACGCAATTAAGCGCGCGTTAAGAGTGCGAAGTTCTATTTTTCTAACATCGTTTTGAGTTCGCCGTTTTCGTGCATTTCGGTAATGATGTCGCAACCGCCGACGAGTTCAGCATTGACATAAAGTTGCGGATAGGTGGGCCAGTCGGAATATTCTTTCAATCCCTGACGAATATCTTCATCATCAAAAATATTAAACGTTGAAAAAGGAACGCCGTACGTTTTAAGAATAGCCGAAGTCTTCGCCGAGAAACCGCATTGCGGCATATCCGGCGTGCCTTTCATAAAAAGGATGATCTTACTACTTTTTAATTGGTCTTCAATGCGTTGTTGTAATTGTGCGTCCATATCCCCTCCTTGTTTGTCATCTCATATTTAAAACAGATTGCTTCGCCTCCGCTGGTTTCTCGCTAAAGGCTCGAAACCAAAACGCTCAGGCTCGCAATGACAGTTTTTATTATAAATTATATTCAATTCTTGCGTCTTGCCATTTTGTTGGCGTAAAAGTCTTCAACCCTAAAGCATGAATTTCATGTTGCATGGTTTCTTTAAGCGGTTTCATGATCATTTGATGCTGCTTGATGAGCGGCATGCCTTCAAAAACCGGGCTGATCACCAGCGCCTGTAAATGTTGTCCGTCCTGCATCGGATCCAACACATAAACCGTGGATTGCGGGACCAGCGATTGAATTTGTTGTCTGACATCTTCGACGGTCATTTAGGAAACCTGTTTAACTTTTTTCCAATTTTCTTTGAACCACCCGATGATGTCGTCAGACTCATACATAGCTTTTGCGTCGATGACGAGACACGGCACCTGGGTCTTTCCGCCTATTCCAAGCAGTTCCTGACGATAATTCCCGACATTGATGTCTTTCATAGGAACTTCAATATCATTCTTCTTCATAAAACCTATGACCTTTTGGCAATACGGACAAGTTGCCATATAGTACAACGTTAAATCTTGCATGAAACACCTCTAATTTATTTTAACTGTTTTTCTTTGGCCAAATTTTCGGCAAAAGTAATTACGTCATTTTCAAGTCTTCGGCCCGTAAAATGATTCATTTCCTGTAAACACGTCGGGGACGTGACATTAACTTCGGTCAAATAACTGCCGAGCATATCGATCCCGACAAAATATAATCCTAATTCACGTAAACGCGGCCGTAAAACTTCGATGACTTCCAGATCGCGCGCCGTGATCTTAGCGGGGAACGCTTTGCCGCCGGAAAAGAAATTATTACGGTGATCTTCGGCAGAGTGGACGCGTAAAACGGCACCAAGCGGGTCCCCGTTTAAAAGTAAAATCCGTTTATCGCCTTTGGTCGCGGCCGGAACATAACGTTGAAGAATAATCTCAGCCGAAAATTTATTGCTTAAAGTTTCCAAAATCACATTAGTATGTGCGTCGCCGCTGTTAATACGAAAAATCGCGCGGCCACCATGACCGTTGGTCGGTTTCGCCACAACTTTCTTTTCACTTTTAATAAACGAAAGCAGTTCGCTACGATTGCGACTCACCACAGTCGGAGGGACCAAAGACGTAAATTGTGTGGCCCAAACTTTCTCATTAACCGTTCGAATCCCGCTGGCGCTGTTGATAACCGCAACCGAAACCGGCAAGCGATCCAAGAGCCAGGTGTGCAGCAAATATTCATCATCAAAAGGCGGATCGGGACGGATAAAAACGACATCGACGGTTTCCGCCGGAAGATCCAGTTTTTGCTTAATGACAAAAGGCTTGGCTTTGATCCTTTGTGGAATGACTTTGGTCACATGAAGAATGATCTTGCCGTTCTTTAATGTGATGCCATTAGCCGGCAAGAAGTAAACGTCGTGACCGCGGGCTTTGGCGCCAAGCATCAAGGCAAACGTCGTGTCTTTTTCAAAGACCACCGTTTCCAATGGGTCCATTAAGAAAACAAATTTCATTTCGCATTAGCCTCTAATTGGATGATTTCGCGATGAGCGGCGATCCCAGCAATACGGGCGATGATACGATAAATATCAAAGGCATTGAGTTCTTCTTGCTCACAGCAATCAGTATGTCCGTATTTTTTCAAATGTGGACACATACGTTTAAATTCCGCGCCTTGCGAGTTAAGGTTTTCGCGTTGGCCTTTTTGGGCGTGGCTACGGTAAAAGCCGCCAATGACATGATTATCGATTTGATAGAGGCAAATTTCGCTGACGAGATTATCGATATGCTGGATTGTTGGAACGCCTTCCTGAAGAAGATAGCGATCAATGACCTTTAACCCTTTGCCGACGTGTAATTTATTTTTTTCTTTGCGATTAAGCTCAAGAATTTCCTGCGGATTTTCCACGGCCATAACGCCCATACCGTAAGTCCCATTGTCCGATTTAACGACGATGTACGGTTTTTCGTTGATGCCTTCACTTTGATATTTCTTGGTAATACGGTCGAACAAAATTGTGGCGGCATCAAACATCCGTTTGCGATCGGCTTCTTCATTGACGTCGACATTGTCGACGATCTCCTGGTACGCGCTAAATAGCCACGGATCGAGATCAACGATACGGGCGAAATCTTCCATCAATTCCTGAGTATGTTTAAAATGATGCGATTTCTGGCGAGAATGCCATCCGGCTTGGATGGAAGGATAAATCGGGATTTTGGCATTTTTCAAAATTTCCGGAATGCCGGTACTTAAATCATTATTCAAAATAATAAGGTCATAGTTCTGCAGACCGTCTTCAAATTTCTTTAAGAGTTTCTTTAAACAAAATATTTTGACCGACTTACCCGTCGCTGTTTCCAGTTCCGCGTAATTGGCGTTTTCACAAAAGTCCGGCTGAATGGATAAAAAGGTAGCGATCTTGGCGTTGAATCCGGCGTTGGTGATGATCTGTTCGAGGATGCGGATATTTTCCAAATACCAGGTGTTGCGCGTGTGTTCCTCGGCAATAATGAGGATGTCCTGACATTTGGGAACACGTTTTAAAATTGCGGTTTTGATCAAACCGACCGCGTCTTTTAGACCGTGTTCACAAAGATTGTTAAAGCCGGCGGGGAAGATATTAGTATCGACAACCGAGATTTTAAACCCGGCGTCGCGCACGTCCACCGACGAATAAAGCGGAAGTTCGTTGCTGCCTTCGAGGCTGTTTAACCACGCATGAACCGTGGTTTGTTTGGCCTTGATACGGCTGTGGATCAACGGATTGATATACAAATTTTGCGTAGTCGTATCACTGTTCATAGTTTGATATTATGCAATAAATTATTTCAATTGTCGAGCGTTAAAACCTCGCTTACAATGCGCTTATGCGAAATCTTATCATTCAATACCTAACCGACGCGTTACAACCGACATATCTTAATCTCAGCGATGAAAGTTCGAAACATGCCGGACACAATGAAGCGGCCAAGGGTGGAGGGACGCATTTTGATTTAAAAATTGTTTCCGCGAAATTTGCTGGGAAGAACCGCGTAGAACGCCACCGAATGATTTACAAAATTCTCGATGCGCAACTCAAAAGCCAGGTCCACGCTTTAGCGATCACCGCATTAAGCCCGGAAGAGTTTAAACACTGATGTCATTCCCGCATTACAACTTGTCATTCCAGCATTACAACTTGTCATTCCCGCATTACAACTTGTCATTCCCGCGAAAGCGGGAATCCATTTTACACTTTGATCCCCGATAAAAGATTTCGGGGATGACATTTTTGTGTTCGGGGATGACATTTTTGTGTTCGGGGATGACATTTTTGTGTTCGGGGATGACACTAGTATGACCGCTCAGAATATCTATCCTCATACCAGGGTTCCGCCGTATTTGAATACCCGCGCAATTCCCAAAAACCTAACTGTTCCTTCGATAAAAAAATAATATCCTTAACCCACTTTGAGCCTTTCCAGGCATACTTTTTGGGCTTAATCATCCTAATCGGATCACCATGCTCGCGTGGCAGGGGCAAATTATCCCACTTATGCACTAAAAGGACATCATCATCCATAGCTTCTCCCAGAGTTATATTGGTCGAATACTCATCATATCCAGTGATTAAAACAAATTGCGCCTCGGGTTTGGGGTTCGCTTTTTTCGCCAGTGTTGAAAAGCGCACACCTTCCCAATGATTATCCATCCGGCTCCAGCCGGTCACACAATGAAAGTCAGAAACATCCGTCACCTGCGGTAAGGCAAAAAAATCCTTCCATTTCAAGATGTACGGATTTTCGACTTCGCCCTTAACAGGCTTACCACCGGAAAGGATACCGCGCTTTTCGGCCGCACGACGCATCTTGGCTTTAATCACATCTTTATTAAATTCTTAGGATATTAAGCTTTTAGCTCCAAAGCTACTTTTGCTTTTCGTGCGGCATTACGAACAATTTCCGGTAATGCCGGGTGGATATAAATCATGTTCAAAAGATCGTCGAGCGTGCCTTGCTTACTCATAAACGCAATCAACATATGGATCATGTCGGATGCTTCCGGCCCAACGATGTGCGCGCCGATAATTTTGCGTGTTGTCCGCTCAATTAAAATTTTGACAAAACCGCTGTCGGCTAACAAGGCCATTCCCATGCCGCTATTGATGTAATTATTAACACCGACGACATATTGGATTCCAGCCGCTTTCGCTTCTTCTTCGGTCATGCCGACGCCGGCGATCTGCGGATAAGAAAACACGGCGTGCGGAACCGGCGGATACAGAATCGGTGTCTTTGACGGATTGAGAAAAACATTTTCAAACAGATATTCACCTTCAAAATTCGCACTGTGGCGGAATAAATAACGGCCGATACAATCGCCAAAAGCATAAACGCCGTCGACCGCAGTTTGCAAACAGTCATCAACTTTAAGAAAACCGGATTGATCCGCTTTAATATCGGTGGTGGTTAGATTCAGCGTATCGGTGTTAGGAACAACGCCGGTCGCAACGAGTAGACTTTCCGCACTAATTTGTTTTTCTACGCCGTATTGTTTATAAAAAACGGTGAATTGGTTCTTATCATAATCGACGCGCGTGGCCACGGCGTGCAAATGAACGTGATGATATTTGGAAAAAACTTTTTGAAATTCCGCCGCAATCTGGTTATCTTCGTGACGAAGAAGAGTACTGCGGACGATGAAATGCACTTCGGTACCGAACGCGGCATAAGCAAAACCCAACTCGGTCGCGATATATCCGCCGCCGAGAACAATCAATTTCTTCGGTAAAGTAGTATTGCGCAGCGCTTCGGTAGAGCTCATAAAAGGCGTTCCGGCCAAACCAGGAAGCGCTGGGATCTGCGGACGTGCACCGACGGTAATAAAAATTTTGTCCGCAGTGATCTGTTGGCCGTTAACTTCTATGACTTTGTTACTAACAAATTTTCCTTCACCGGCGAAAAAGGTGATATTGGGGTTGCGGCTGTAACCGGCACTGATGCCGGCGGAGTCGCCATCAACGGTTTGCGATATGCGCTTGACCAACCTCGCAAAATCAACGGAAAATTTAGGATCGTTATGGATGTCGAATTTTTTTGCGTCGCGTATGGCCATGGCGACTTCGGCAGGATGGATCAACATTTTGGAAGGAATGCAGCCGCGATTGAGACAGGTCCCTCCCAAAGCGTCTTTTTCGATGACCGCAACTTTATGGCCGAGTTTCGCGGCCGGAGAGGTGATTTTACCGCCGCCGCCAGAACCGATAACAATTACATCAAATGTTTTCATAATAATTAATGAGTGGAGTTGGTGTTGGCGCTCCGCGCGAGTTTAATTTTTGTTTTCAATAGGCCTTATTTTAGAAACCGTTTTAGAAAAACAAAAATCAGCTGTCTGAGCCCGGAGTGTCAACACTAACTTCACGCTAAACTGTGACAACTGAATGTTCTTCTAAATACTGATACAGGCGGTTGGTGATGACTTCCGGTTCCATCACTTGCATGAGATCGGCGCGAAGTTTGGCAATATTAGGAAGGCCGTGAAAATATCCAACATAATATTTGCGGAACTCAACGACCCCGCGATTCAAACCTTTGTATTCGATGCTCAGCGATAAATGACGTAAACACAACGCAACCCGTTCCTGGATACTAGCCGGGGGCAATGTTTCACCGGTCGCTAAATAATGCTTGGCTTCACGAAAAAGAAAGGGATTGGAAATGATGCCGCGTCCGATCATAACCCCGTCACAGCCGGTCTCAAACATCGCGCGCACATCATACGGCGTCGTGACGTCACCGTTTCCGATAAGCGGGATCGAGGTGGCTTTGCGGATTTGCTCGAGCCAGCGCCAGTTGGCAAAACCTTTGTAACCTTGTTCGCGGGTCCGACAATGGATCGTCAACCCTTTAACGCCGACGGCTTCCAACATACGGGCCACATCCATAATGACAATGGTATTAGTGTCCCAGCCCAAACGGGTTTTAACCGTGACCGGTAATTTTGTCGAGCGCACGACGGACGAAACGATTCTTTCAAATTGCTTAAGATCGCGAAGAAGGCCGGCGCATTCGCAGCGCTGAACGTGGTTCTTGACCCAGCAGCCGCAATTGATATCGACAAAGTCGGGATTAAAACTTTCGGCCACTTTCGCCGCGCCTTCCATTGAAGCTTCGACACCGCCATAAATCTGGATACCGACCGGACGTTCTTCCTCACAAATTTTGATCTTACGCAAAGCTTTGGGGATATCGCGGATCAGCGCTTCGCTGCTGGTAAACTCGGTATAGACCATGTCCGCACCCAATTCACGGGAAATGCGGCGAAACGAAAGATCCGTCACATCCTCCATCGGAGCAAGACAAAGCGGGTGGTCTAATTCTATGGAACCGATTTTCATATTTTATGTGCGAAAAAAATTAATAATAGGTATAAAAATTTGACTCGTTGGCACGCCGGTCAAAACACGGTACGTCGCATAAATGACTGCCAATCCAACTATAATAAAGATTTTTTCAAAAACACTTTGCCGCTCGACAATAAAAAACCAGGCACACACAAGGACAATCAACAAAATTAATATCAATTGTTTAGGCATTATGTAACCTCCCTAATTGGCGTCAATTATAACGTATTTTACAGCGTTTGCAAATGGCGCGTTCTTATAGTATAAAGAAGCTCTTATGACCCCTTTAGCCCCGACCACACCTATTGAATCGGCCTTACGCCGCGGGATCAAAGCCGTCGGAATAGGAAAAAAAGGCAGCCGTTCGCTGACCCGGGAGTTAGCCGGCGAAATCCTCGCAGAATTGCAAAAAGGGGAGTTCACACCCGCAAGCCGAGCCGCTTTTTTTGCTGCCTTGTTTATCAAAGGGGTCAGTGAAGATGAGCAAGTTCTCACTGATCATTTCCCCTCCGGAACACTCAGCAATGCCGCCAAGCTCAGTGAATCTCTCTGCGGTGAAGCTACACCATACATTAAAGATCTTTGCACGCAACTTCTGGAACAAAAAGAATTGTCGGCGGCGGATGCTTACCGTTTAGGACAATTTCTTCTCTCGACCGAAAAAGGAGATGGAGCACGCGGTTTGGCCGCCATCGCCTTACGGGTCCGCTACGAAACCATCGAAGAATACTTAAGCCTTTTAAAAAACATCAATGAAACAATCGGACCTGACTTTCGCAGTCCGGTTCCTTCCGGCACGCCGATTATCCAGCTCGCCGAACCGTTTGACGGCGTCGACCACAATTATATGATCACGCCGTGCCTAGCCGACTTTTTGCAAAAGCATAACACTAGAGTCATTACCCTCATCGGACGTAACAGCGGACCCAAACTGGTGAACAATCTTTACGACCTCGTCTATAAGATGGGTTTGCAGTTCCTCAAAAACAATACCGATCTTACTGAGCAAAAAACGGTTGGCGGATTTTATATCGATCAAAAAAACATGTCGGCGATCCTCGACCGCTGGGTTGATTTGCGCCACGAAATCATCAAGCGTCCGTTTTTAGCAACATTGGAAAAATTCGCCAATCCGTGCAACGCCGACATCATTGTCACGTCGGCTTTTCACGGAGTTTACGGAGACAAGATGGCGGCAATCGCCGAAGGGGCCGGTTTTCCTGGATCGATCGTCGTCCGCAACGGGGTAGAAGGGACCATTGCCTTCCCGCTCACACGTCCGGCCAAATTGCTCTGTTCCGCGCGCCAATCAGACGGCAGCTATCTGCACAAAGAAATTGTTTTCAACGCCGCCGAGTTTTTAAAAGCTGAATTACCGTTTGAAGAAAAACTTGACAATCCGTCATTGGATATTAATGTCCATCTAGTCAAACAATTTTTGCATTACGGGCGCACTGAAAACATGGAATTTGACCGCCGTATCGCCGTGACCTGCGCCGGAATTCAATTGGGTATCGACTGGATCTTAAAAAAGATTAACAAGGGGTGAAGAAATGATCTGGGCAAAAATCGCAAGCACACTATTATTTATCGGTGTAGGTTTAGGGGCATTCGGTGCACATGCCCTAAAAGAAAAATTAACCCCGTATGCCATTGATGTTTTTAAAACCGGTGTCTTGTATCACTTAATTCACGCGCTGGGTCTTTTTGCGGTGGCCTGGATCAGCACCATCAATAACGATCCGCGAATCTTTTGGGCAGGAATCTTTTTGACCGTAGGAATTGTGCTCTTCTCTGGAAGTCTCTATCTGCTTGCAGTAACAGGAATAAAAATGTTTGGGGCGGTGACGCCGCTAGGCGGGCTGTCGTTTTTGACGGGGTGGGTGCTGCTTTTTCTCACCATTAAATAGGATCCGATAAAATCAGGCAATTCTGTATTCCGAAAAAAATCAATTTTTTTAGTTTTTTAATAGCTAATGTGATATACATTAAGAAGATATGAAAGTCCTCTTAACGCTTTTTTCCGTGTTACTCACCACCTTCATTGCCACCAATGACAGCCACGCCGCTTATGTTCAATATCGCGATGATGCCGGCAAGCTTCATTACGTGAATACCGATTACACCAAAGTCCCGGAGCGGTATTTAGAGCAGGTTCAAGGACAACTCAAAGCCCTTGAAGCAAAAAACACCAAATTACCGACCACACAAAATTCAACACAAAATTCGACACAAAATTCTTTTAATCAAATTCCTTTAAAAGCCGCCGTACGGCCAAAACCCCCAATTATCGACACAACACCAATTGAGCCGGTCACCGACGCAAACCGCTTTAATCGACTTACCAGTGTCATGACAGAGTTACAAGTCACGGGATATTTCCCGCCATCGGTCAATGTCAGTTCCGGCATTCTTAGCTATCTGGATCGGCAAGGAAGAAAAGTTGCTGTCAATCCGGATAATATCGCTAATGTTCCCAAAGAATATCTTCCGCAAATTGACAGTCAAATAACGAGCCTTGAAAAGATGGCCAAACAGGCGCGAGCCGAAAACCCGCTGATTCTCACCCCGGGAGGCGCCGTTGAAGTTTTCACCAAAGATTCCTGCCCAGATTGTGTGCGTTTATTGACACTACTGGAAGTGAGCAAGATTAAATATTTAAATTACAATGTTGATCGGACCATTCAAGGAAGTGAATTTTATAAATCGGTGGGAGGAACGGCCCAATTGCCCATCACCAGAGTCAAAAATAGTATCGTTGTTAACGGGCTAGACGTTAACGCGATCCAAAATGCTTTAAATGGCACTAATTATCCGACAGCCACATCGATGCCGCAATTGATAGATAATCAAACAAATGTGGAAACCGTACCTACAAAAAGCAAGAAAAAAGGCATGGCGGCTTCAACCGAAGGTTTTTTAAAAGTCAATCATTTTCTAGGACAAAAATAATGAAAAACAAAAACGGTTTTACGCTTGTGGAAATTATGATCGTGCTGGTGATTATCCTGCTGTTAGTCGCAATCGCCATGCCCAATCTTATCAAAGCGAAAATCGAAGCGAATCAAACGTCCGCCATTGCCACATTAAAAACCATTTCTAGCTCACTGGAAAACTATTATGCGCTCAACAACAGCTATCCGCCCGACACGACATCGTTGGTCGGCGCCACACCGCCTTATTTAAACAATAATTATTTCGTTGCAAATCACAATGGTTATTCCTATATTGCCGACGTGATCGCGCCGTACTCATATTTTATCAGCGCGGCTCCGATCAGCACCAGCGCAGGAACGCATAGTTATACCGTTTCCACCGGTTCCGTACTCTACGAATACTAAACCTCTTAATCCTTCAATTAAAAAAATATGACAATAGCGTATTTTTGTATTATGGTTGCAATGTTGATTCCGGTGCTCTGCGCAGGTTACGCAAAAATTTCATCGAAGAATTATGACAATCGCGCACCGCGGGATTTTGCCGCTAACCTGCAAGGGAAAGCGAAGCGAGCGAACAACGCGCAATCCAACGCGTACGAAGCTTTTCCTCCGTTCGCAGCCGGGATCATTGTGGCGCATCTCATGCACGCCCCGCAGCAGGCAATCGATCTTTTAGCTATCAGTTTCATCGCCGCACGGATGGCCTACACACTCTTTTATATTTACGATCTCCATACCTGGCGGTCTCTGGCCTGGTTTGCAGGCTTCGGAATAACCATTTCATTATTTTTTATCGGAATATAGGTTCTCATGTTAAAAACTTTTCAACTTACCGACGGAAAACTCACAACTTGCTCACCGGATTTGGCTCAGCTTCATGTTTACATCAACCCGGATGACCAAGAAAAAATTTATTTGACGACCCAGCTGGGTATCGATGACCATACATTAAATTCTTCACTCGATCCGGAAGAGGTGGGGCGTGTCGAATTTGAAGCCAACCATTTCGCAACAATTATTAAAAAACCGAAAAAATACAACTCTAAAGATAATTTCATTTTCAAGATTTCCTCCATCGGTCTTTTTCTTTTTTCCGATAAACTCGTTCTTATTTTTAACGATGAGGATCTAGTCTGGGAAAGCCGCATTTTTTCAAAAATGCATTCAATCCGCGATATTTTTATTCGCATCATCTTTAGTTGTGTTGTGCATTTCGAAGAGCATTTAAAAGTCATCCGCAAAATCTCCGAAGAGATCGAGCATGAAATCAATCAAGCTGTTTCCAATAAAGATCTCATGCACATGTTCAAGCTAAGCAAAAGCCTTGTCTACTACGTCGACGCGATCAATTCCAACAGCAAAGTCATCGAACGTTTAAAAATGAACTCCGCTAAGCTGGCTTTCGATCAAGATGTTAATGAATTTCTCGATGATCTTATTATCGAAAGCAGCCAATGTTATCAGCAGGCGGATTCTTATCTGGAAGTTTTGTCCGGAATGACTGATGCCTGGGCCTCCATTATTAATAACAATTTAAACATCCGCCTCAAACGCCTGACGATTATTTCTATCTGTATCATGACGCCGACGTTTATCGTCAGCTTGTTCTCCATGAATGTTGAACTCCCGTTACCCCAGCAAGGTTCACTCGTGTCCTTCTGGGTCGTCACCGGCATGGCGTTCGTCTCCGTCGTTGGACTTCTATTGGTCGGATACTACAAAAAACTTTAATCACCCCTATGTCCATTTCTTGGGAGCATAATACCGCAGCAAAATTTCAGCAAATGATGAAAACGGAAAGGGAACCGACATGAAGGGAATTATTCTCGCTGGTGGCAAAGCCACTCGACTTTACCCGATTACCAAAAGTATTTGCAAACAACTGCTTCCCATTTACGATAAACCCATGATCTACTATCCACTTTCTGTGCTGATGTTGGCCGGGATCCGCGATATCCTAATCATTTCCACCCCCAGCGATTTACCGAATTTCATAAAACTTTTCCATGACGGCAAACATCTTGGCTTGCGTATAAGTTATGCAGAACAGGCTGAACCCAAAGGAATTGCCCAGGCCTTTCTCGTCGGTGAACAATTTATCGACCATGGCCCGGTGTGCCTGGTTTTAGGTGACAATATTTTTTACGGCGACCGTTTGACGAACTTGCTCAAGGAAGCAGTGAAAACCAAGAAAGGCGCCAGCGTCTTTGCTTACAATGTTTCTGATCCACAACGCTATGGCGTGGTCGCATTTAACAGAAATTTTCAAGCCACGTCGATTGAAGAGAAACCCAAAACGCCAAAATCTAGTTATGCCGTGACTGGGTTGTATTTTTATGATGAGCATGTCGTCGAATACGCAAAGAAAATCAAACCGTCGGCAAGAGGCGAATTGGAAATTACCGACATCAATCGCCTTTATCTCAAAAAGAAACAACTCAATGTCAAAGTCCTCAACCGCGGATATGCCTGGTTAGATACCGGTACTTACAGTTCGCTTGCCGATGCTTCTATTTTTATCAAAACCATCGAAGACCGCCAAGGACTGAAAATCAGTTGTATCGAAGAAATCGCTTATAATCAACGTTGGATCAATAAAGCCCAACTTTTAAAACTCGCTGATGAAATTCCGACGAGCTACGGAGCCTATTTAAAGAAAGTGGCCCATCGTGAGTAAAATAATACTTATTCTCGGCGGCGGTTATATCGGAAAAAAGTTAGAGTCTGCATTGAAGGCCAAACTTTTCAGCGGTCGTATTCAAACGTACGACGATGTCGAAGCCATAATCAAAAAGTATAAGCCAAGCGTGCTAGTCAATTGCATCGGACACACCGGAAAAGGGAATGTCGATGATTGCGAACTGGTCCCGGACAAAACTTTGTCCGCCAACACCTTTGTTCCGATCCTGTTGGCCGAAGCGGTTTTTCGCCATAAAATCAAATTAGTCCACATCAGTAGCGGCTGCATTTTCCATTACGATTATAAAAAGCACAATGCGATCCGTGAAGAACGTGTTCCCGACTATTTTGAACTTTTTTACAGCCGCACGAAAATTTATACCGAGCATGTCCTTATGCAGTTGGCGCAACGCAAAGACACGAATATTCTTATTACCCGGATCCGTGTGCCACTCGACAATGTGCCGCATCCTAAAAATCTTTTAACAAAACTCATTAAGTATCGGCGGGTCATCGATGCACCGAATTCCATCACGTATGTTCCGGATTACATCAAAGCTTTAAAACATCTCATCAAGATCGATGCGCGTGGGATTTACAATACCGTGGCCCGTGAGGCATTAGTTTATCCAGACTTGATGAACGCATATAAAGAATTGCAGCCGGATTTCAAATTTGAAGTTATCCCGCTTAAAAAACTCAAACTGACCCGAACCAGCCTAATCATGTCGACGAACAAACTCGAGAAGACCGGCTTCAAGGTCCGTTCTATCAAGGACATTGTTAAAGAATGCGTAAAAAACTATGTAAAATATTAGTCACCGGCGGCGCCGGTTTTATCGGTAGTGAATTCATCCGCCAAAGCGTTAAAAAGAATTATTCCCTGGTTGTGGTTGACAAACTCACCTATGCGGGCGATTTAGGAAGACTGGAGAGTGTCGCCAATAAAATCACATTTTATAAAACCGACATCTGCGACCGCAAAAAAATCTCTACTATCTTCAAAAATGAAGCGCCCGATACGGTTATTCACTTTGCCGCCGAGACCCATGTCGATCGCAGCATCCAGAATGCCGCGCCGTTTATCAAAACGAATATCGAAGGGACCCAGAACCTTATTGATCTGGCCCGTGAATTCAAGGTGACGAAGTTCATCCATATTTCCACCGATGAAATTTATGGCGAAAGCCGCTCGGGCTATTTTAAGGAAAGCGATCCACTCGGCGCAAAGAACCCGTATTCGTCAACCAAAGCGGCAGGAGAACTGCTCATTAAAGCGGCGATCCACACCTATCAATTTCCCGCGATCATTATCCGTCCGGCCAACAATTACGGTCCGTGGCAATATCCAGAAAAATTGATCCCAGTCATCGTGGTTAAAGCCATGAACGACACCAAGGTCCCAGTCTACGGAAAAGGAAAACAGATCAGGGAATGGTTGCACGTCAGCGATTGCGCCCGCGCCGTCGATACGATTTTACAAAAAGGAACCATCGGCGAAGTGTACAACATTGGCAGTTACTACGAACAAGAGAATATCCAAACGGTCAAAATGATTTTGACCAGTCTCGGCAAACCGCACAGCCTTATTGAATTTGTCAAAGACCGCCCCGGCCATGATTTCCGCTACTCTGTCGACTGCACCAAACTCGAGAAACTCGGATGGAAAGCAAAGATTAATTTCTCTTCTGGCCTTAACGAAACAATCTTCTGGTATAATAACCACCGGTCTTGGTTAAAAAACAAGCTGGTGTTTTTAAAAAAATACTGGAAAAAAGTTTACTCCACAAAATAAAAAAATCCCTCAAGGAGTTACCAATGCCGAACTTTACCAAATCCTATGCTGCGCAAAGTGCTTCACAACCATTAACTGCTTTTCAGGCAAAACGCCGCGATGTTCTTGATACCGATGTCCAGATCAATTTACAATACTGCGGCGTCTGCCATTCCGATATTCATCAAGCCCGTAACGAATGGCACAACACAACATATCCGTGCGTACCCGGCCATGAAATGATCGGGACCGTGAGCAAAATCGGGAAAAAGGTCAAAAGATTTAAAGTTGGCGATATCGCTGGAGTCGGATGCCTGGCCGATTCCTGCGGAAAATGTCCAAGCTGCAAAGAAAACTTGGAACAGCATTGCGAAAAAGGCGCGACGTTCACTTATAACAGCCAAGAAAAACATATTGGGGGAGTCACTTTCGGGGGATATTCGCAAAGCATCGTCATCACCGAAGATTTCGTACTCAAAGTCCCCAAGAATTTAGACCGTGCCGCCGCCGCTCCATTGTTATGTGCGGGGATCACCACGTACTCGCCGTTGCGTCGCTGGAAAGTCGGTAAAGGACAAAAGGTCGGAATTGTCGGTTTGGGCGGACTTGGACACATGGGTGTTAAGTTTGCTAATGCCTTTGGCGCTCATGTTGTCATGTTCACAACATCTCCGAACAAAAAAAAAGACGCTAAAAAACTCGGCGCGCATGAAGTTGTCATTTCCACCAACGAAAAAGACATGGCCAAACACGCGGGAAGTTTTGATTTCATTTTAGACACCGTTTCCGCCAATCACGATATCAACGTGTATCTCGCACTACTCAAACGCTCCGGTACCATGACGCTCGTCGGCGCACCGGAAAAACCGCTAGCGATCTCGAGCTTCAATCTGATTATGCAGCGCCGCCATCTGGCCGGTTCTTTAATAGGCGGACTCAAAGAAACGCAAGAAATGCTGGATTTCTGCGGTAAACATAATATTGTGTGTGAGATTGAAAAAATTCCGATCCAAAAAATTAATGAGGCTTATGAGCGCGTGTTGAAAAGCGACGTGAAATACCGTTTTGTCATTGATCTGGCATCTCTAAGTAAGTAGTATGAAACAGAAAAATACCAGTAGTCCCTACATGCTTGTCCGAACATCAACGATCCACGGACGGGGAGTTTTCGCAAAAAAAGATATTCCAAAAGGAGCAAGGATCATTGAATACGTCGGAGAACGCATCACCAAGGCCGTCGCGCAAAAACGGGCCGAGATCCCGATCAATCAACATAAAAAAAACAAGAACTTCGGCGCCGTATATTTGTTCGTTCTTAACAAACGCCTTGATATCGACGGCAACGTCACCTACAATACCGCCCGTCATATCAACCATTCGTGTGAACCCAACGCTGAAACCGATGTCATCCGCGGTAAAATCTGGATTATCACCTTGCGAAATATTAAAAAAGGCGAAGAAATTCTCTACAATTACGGTTATGATTATGACGGCTATGAAGAACATTTGTGCTGCTGCGGAACCAACCGCTGTGTTGGATATATTTTGGCGGAAGAACACTGGCCGCGTTTAAAAAAAGACCTTGCAAAAACTTAACCAAATCATAAAGCACACTAGATAAAAGCGGATTCAAATAATAAGGAGACGTATGAAAAAGATTATCTTATTTTTTACATTCATGCTCGCGTTTGCCGCAGCTGTCCCGGCCGCGGAAGAAACCATGCAAAGCAAACAAATCAGCAGCTGCGAACGGATCGGTTATCCGGAGTGGCGCGACGAATGTTTCGAAAGCCTTGGCCGCGACGTCCTTTCTTATTCCGTCTGTTTGAAAATCTCTAGCGCTGACCGCCGCGAAAGATGTCTTACGGACCATCCGCCCAAAAGCGAATCCGACTGCCTTATTGGTACCGACAGCGATTCCTGCCTTCGTCATTTGAAAGAAGCCACCAAAGATATTACCCTCTGCCAGAAAATCAAGGATCACGACGTCAAGATCCAATGCTACACCGGCTCAGTCAACGAAAAAGACAAAAACATTGCCTTAGAATTTATTGCGAAACAACAGCAAGATAAATCCATCTGCGATTTGATCGACAGCAAATCGTCTAAGTCCTCCTGCGTCACAGGTCTTACCACAAGAAATACCGTCGAAGGCTGCGAAGCACCGGCGACTGTTGCCGAATTTAAGCAATGCAAACAATTTACGTTATTGCAGCAAGCCCAGATGAAGAACATGCAAAAAGCTCCAAAAACGAAAACCAAGCAAGCAAAAGTTGTCACGACCAAACCACAAACCAAAGGTGCGAAGGTGAACACCCCAAAAGAAATAAGGGCTCCTAAAGTTGAAAACATCAAAGAAGTGCAAAAAACAAAAGCGCAATTAGCAAAAGAAGCCCGCGAAGCTAAAGCCCAAGAAGCTGCTGATAAATTGCAAGCCGCCAAAGATGAACGGGCCACCAAATTGCAAGCTGACAAAGATGCCAAAGAACAAATGAAGGCATATAAATACCAAGAAATCCAGGACGCTAAAAACGCTAAGGCCGACGGAAAAGCCACCAAATTGCAAGAAGCCAAAGATGCTCGTGAAGCTAAAGACCAGGAATCTGCTAATAAAATTCAGGCCGCCAAAGATGCCCGTGAAGCTAAAGCTCAGGAATCTGCTGATAAAATTCAGGCCGCCAAAGATGCTCGAGAGGCTAAAGCTCAGGAAGCACGGAATGCCAGCGAAGCCATGGCCAAAGAAAAAGCGGAAAAATTAGAACAGGCCAAAGAAGCTAAAAAAGCAAAAACAATGAAGGTCATGAAAAAAGTTGAAACCGTCCCCGAACCGATGATTGAAGAAAAAGCTGAAGATGTTTCTCAAGCGGCTGTCGAAGAACCGATTATTGAACAAACCCCGGGCTCCGCTCCGGAACCGATCGTTGAACAAAAAGTCGTAACGAAATCTGTACCGCAAAAAAGTGCCGCGGGAAAAAAACGAGCCGGAATGATGCTCCAGGCCAAAGAAGAGCGAGAAGCCCGCCAAGAGGCGGCCAGGAGTAAAGCGCAGGCTAAAGCTGACGAAATCCAAGCTGCCAAAGATGCTATCGCACACAAAAAAGCCGATAAAATCCAAGCTGCAAAAGATGCCAAAGAAGCTCGCGAAGCCAAAATGAAACAATACGTGCCGACGGAAAAAAATATTGACAAAACGAATGCGCCCGCAACGACAGGTTACAAAGCGACGGTCAACATGGGTAAATGCACCAAAGGTTTCGGAAGCTGGACCGAACCGCCGCAAAAGAAAAGTGAAGAAATTTCCTGCGACAAAGAAAACGTTGATAAATTCGCGGCCCTGCTCAACCGTTGTATAGCAGCAGACCGCGACATTAATATTCTGTCTTACGATATGAACAAAGATCTTTGCGTGACGTGCGACGACTTAAAGCAATGGCAAAAACAAGTCAAAAAGCTTTATGACGCCAAAAAACGCTCGACCGACGGTAAATTCCTGAAGCTCAAAGAATGCGCCGAAAGAAAATTCTAATAGATCAAGGCCGTGGCGTGGATACATATTATTAAAGTTTGATCTTCTTCTATGCAAAAAAAACGCACACCCCAAGCGTCGAAGATCAAAACCACCAAAGCCAAACGCTCTGCCCTTCGCAAACGTCATAGCCAGTACTTCGTTTACATCGTCGAGTGTGTGACCGGAACTTACTATACTGGTTATACCAAGGATATCGACAAGCGCCTTAAACTCCACAACTCCGGCCACGGCGCAAAATACCTGCGAGGTAAATTACCGGTCACCCTCGTTTTCAAAAAAGAATACAAATACTATAAAAACGCTTTGACCGGGGAGCGTGACGTCAAAAAACTCAGCCGCAAAAAGAAAGAACAACTGGTGACAGAATACCGCCGGGAACTTACTGAATGCTCCGCGTAACGTTTGTCATCCTTATTATTTTTATCTGCCTGTGCCCATCCGCTTTTGCCGAAACCATCAAACTCAAGTCCGGAAGAGTCGTTAACGCGGCTATCATTGACCGGGGACCCGATTATATTAAAGTCGATTTTAACGGCGTAATTTTAACGTATTACAAAGATGAAATCGAAAGTATCGGATTCGAAACTGTTCAAGTGCTCACGAAAAAGCAACCGGACCAAAGTGAAAGATTTTCGTCGCAAGACCGCATTGATAACTTAATTGAAAAAATTTCACATTCGGTCGTGGTGATTGAAGGAAAAAAAGCAAAGAACAATGTCGAAGGAACCGGCTTCTTTATTTCTGAAGATGGATTGGTCGTGACAAATTTTCATGTTGTCTTTAAAACCACTTCGATACAGATCAGAACAAAAGACGGCGCCACGTATCCCGTCGAGTTCATCGTCAACAGCAATGAAAACTTGGACCTGTGTTTATTAAAAGTCAATATCAGCGGCGCGCCAGCGCTCGTACTGGGGGATTCAGACCTATTAAAAACCGGACAGATCATTTTTACCATGGGTCATCGCGAAGGTTCGCGTTATCAAAGCTCGAGCGGACCATATATTGGAAAAGAAATGATCGACGGGGAAGAGAACCTGCGCACGAAAATGGTCACCGGCCACGGAAACAGCGGCGGCCCGATTCTCAATCAAGAGGGAAAAATCGTAGGGATTTCCAAAGCCTTCAGTAAAGAAAATGGACAGAATTTTGGAATTCCGATCAACATAGCCAAACCCTTTCTCGTCTACAACAATCCGATGACGGTCGCGTCTTTCAATGCCCAATTTAGTCCAGCCGACGAGTTGACTTATAACGGGCAAGGTTTGCTTTTGGGCGGAAAATATGGCGAAGCCATAAATAATTTTAAGCAAGCCATTTCGCTAGCTCCACGGCAACTACGAGCACGGATCGGCGCGGCAAAAACCTATCGTCTCATGGCGATGGAAAGCGAAGCCTTAAGCGCGTGGGAAGAAGTCACTAAACTTGACCCGAACAATATTCAAGCGCATATCGGGATGGGAAAAATCTATCTTAACCGCAACCAGATCGATGCGGCGATTGTACATTTACAAAAAGCTGCGGATTTAGCACCGCAAACAAAAGAAATTTATAACGACCTCGGATTTGCTTATGGACAAAAGGGAATGACCAAAGAAACAATTAAGACTTACAAAAAAGCTATCGAGCTAAACCCGCAGGATGGTGCCAGCCATTTCAATCTCGCCGTCGCCTATTTCAACAAACGCGACTTTACCACTGCGGAAAATTATGCGCAGCAAGCGCAAAACTTCGGTTATGTCGTTCCGGCTACATTCCTTTCACAATTGAAAGAAGCCCACCAATACAACAATATTTTTGAACTTCAATAAGCGTTAAAACTCTCTCTTCCCAGATTGCATTTGCACCTAAAAACCTCTATAATTGGCAATGTTCGTTAAGTTATTCAACTGTCATCGAGCGTATATGTCCACACACCCATCAAGTTCCTTACGCGAGCTTTACCCCAAAAAAATCGGTATCCCGATCCTGATTGTTCTCTCTGCTATCTTGTTAATCGGCGGTTTATGTTTTCCATTGATGAATGTTGAAAAGATGGTTTTCTGGAAAAATGACTACTCGGTCCTGACCGGGATCCTCGGATTATTTAACGTCAAAGAATATTTCTTAAGCATCATCCTTTTATTCTTTTGCTTGATTTTTCCGGTCGTCAAAATCATTACCCTCTGGATCCTTTGGGTGTCCGAATTCGATGATTCAACCCGCAATAAAGTCCTGGAATGGCTCGGACTGCTCGGAAAATGGTCGATGCTTGATGTCTTCGTCGTCGCCATTCTGATTGTGGCCGTCAAGCTGGGTCCGATGGCTAGCGTCACACCGCGCCCCGGCATTTACATTTTCTGCCTGGCGATCATCATGTCCATTGTGACCACAACGTGGGTTGAGCAAATCATCCGCTCCGGTCGACGATCTCCGAATTAGGTAATTTTGCATTCTCATAACCTCGCTTTAGTCACAAAGGATTACTATGTATAAAAAAATTCTCAGCTCCCAGACCCCGACCATTCTCGTTGTGCTCGGCGCCACCGGTGACTTAATCACCAAGAAAGTTATTCCGTCGGTCGGGCAATTGTATTTTGACCGCCGTTTGCCAAAATGCTTCAATGTCGTTGGCATGGCTCGCAAACCTTTTACCGATAATGAATTTCAAACCCACGTTTTAGAACAGCTGACTCATAAACTTCCCGACATTAACTCCGATGTGGCGCAGGAAGTTTCCAAACTCTTCACTTACCATCAGGGCGATTTCAGCAATCCTAAAGATTTTGCCGAACTTAAAGAGACGCTCGAAAAGCTGGACCTCAAATCGGGGGTGTGTACCAATAAAATATTTTATCTGGCCGTTCCTCCGAAACAATTCGGACCCATTATGGAAAACATGGGTAAGACCGGACTGAATGTTCCGTGCGGGGGAAAAATCGGTTGGACCCGTCTTCTCGTGGAAAAACCCTTTGGTTCCGATGCCGCCAGTGCCAAAAAACTTTTTCAACTCTTTGGAAAATATTTTAAAGATGAACAACTTTACTTCATCGACCATTACTTAGCCAAAGACATCGTTCAGGCTATTATGCATTTTCGCTTTTCGAACAATTTGTTTGAAAAATCATGGGACAAACACACGATTGAGCAAATCGATATCAGTTTGCTCGAAACCCTCGATGTCGCTGACCGCGGAGCTTTTTATGACGAAGTCGGGACATTCCGCGATGTTGGGCAAAACCATCTTTTACAAATGCTGGCCGCGATCACGATGTCCTTTCCAAGCGGAATATCGACGGATAAAATACGCGCTCGGCGTGCCGAAATCATGGAAGCTTTAAAGCCATGGACCCGCGAAAGCATCCGCAGCAAAACCTTTCGCGCGCAGTATGAAGGATACCGCAAAATTACTAACGTGAAATCTGATTCTACAACGGAAACGTATTTTAAGATGCAAACGACCCTGATGCATCCTTTGTGGTCCGGCGTTCCGGTCACACTCGAATCCGGAAAAGCGTGTGCAACCGCAAAAAAACAGGTGACGGTTACGTTTAAACCCACACAGACCGCTTTGACTTTCTCACCCGGCATCGATATTCACAATAAAGTCGTTTTCACGATTGAACCTGATGACCGTATCAGCATTCACTTCTGGACACAAAAACCGGGACTCGAACAAATTTTGGAAGAGCGAACTTTCGATTTCTTTTTGTATGAGCATTCTAAAAAAGTGCAATATGTCGCCGAATACTCAGAATTGATCTTCAGCTGCCTGACCGGAAATCAGAATATGTTTGTTTCTCACCGCGAGATTATGGCGCAATGGAAATTTACCGATCCGGTCGTCGAGGCTTGGAAAAAGGACGTCGTGCCGCTGCATTACTACGAGCCGCAATCCACGAGCATGATCGATGCCGCGAAAAGTGTCGACGCTGCCCAAGAGATCGCCGCAATGACCAAACAAATCGGGATTATCGGCCTAGGGAAAATGGGAAAGAGCATGGTCCGTCGATTGATGGAGCAAGGTTGGGAAGTGGTCGGCTTCAATCGCTCCCCGGATGTCGTCACCGAACTTAAAAAAGAGGGCATGATTCCCGCTTACTCTTTAAAAGAATTGACGGTTAAATTAGGGAAAACCAAAATCGTTTGGATCATGGTTCCGGCTGGACAACCGGTTGATGATACTATTTTCGGACCCGATGGACTGCTGCAATTCATGAATACAGGTGATACCATTATCGACGGTGGAAATTCCTTTTTTGAAGATACCGTCAAGCGCGCCAAGAAAATTGAAAAAACCGGGATCCATTTTTTGGATTGCGGAACATCGGGTGGTCCAGTCGGTGCACGCAACGGAGCGTGTCTGATGATCGGCGGCAAGAAAAACGCTTTCAAAAAAATCGAACAATTGTTCTCGGATTTTGCTTTAGCTGACGGTTACAAATTTTTTGAAGGGGCCGGGGCTGGACATTTTGTCAAAATGGTCCATAACGGAATTGAGTATGGAATGATGCAATCCATCGCCGAAGGATTTGCAATCATCAAAAAAAGTAAATTCAATATCAATGTCGCAGCGGTGGCTGATATTTATAACAACGGCAGCGTCATTGAGTCGCGCTTGATCGAATGGCTTAAAGATGCTTACGACCAATACGGCGTAAATCTCGCCGCTATTTCCGGGGAAGTCCAAAGCTCGGGAGAGGGAGCATGGACCGCTCAGACCGGGAAAAAAATGGGGCTCGATCCGAAAGTCATCCGCGAGTCATTACTGTTTCGGCTGCGTTCCGAGAAAAAACCTTCTTATACCGGGCAAGTCGTTTCCGCTTTACGTGGACAGTTCGGTGGGCATCCAGTTCTTAAAAGAAAGGCGGTTAAAAAAAATGATGAATAAATTATTAATAGCGGCCTTGTTTGGCTTTGTGCTTAGTATCATATCCATTCTGATCAAGACCGGAAGCGACGCAAGCCAAACAACAACGATCGGCGTCATGACGAACGTAGGATTCCCGATTTCCTTTATACAAAACGCTCCCGGTTTGTCGGCACCTTATTTCAGCAGTGTTCGTTTTGGTTTCAACTGCTTGAGTTGGTTCTGTATCATTTTACTTTTACGAAAATTCTTAGTAAAAAAAGAGTCCGCATAAAGTCGTATGAAAAAGATTAATACCCGCTCACTTTGGATCTGTTTATTAATGATCTTTTCACTGACCGGATGCACGGCGGTGTTAAAAAAGGAAGATATTTTTCTCAAAGCTCAGAAGATTAAAGCCGCAGCGGTCCCACAGTCGTTTAAAACCATTGTCACGATTGACTCCTCTACACATGCGGCACCGATGCCTGTCTCAAAACCGATCATTGAACCGCCGGCTTCACTAGAGCCATTACCTCCACTGGCGCAAGCAAAACTAGCGCAAGAAGAAAAGCTCGTCTACAAAGCCAAGTTTTTAGGAATTGCAATTGGGGATTTTATTTTGCGTAACAAAGGCAAAGCCATGCTCAATGAACGGCCGGCGTATTGTTTTGAAATCGAAGTCGAAACGCTACCGTTTTTCACATTGCTTTTTAAACCGAAAGATCGCTACGTTTCTTACATGGACCCTGAGACATTCGTCGCGCTGCGTCATGAAGAGTATATTAAGAGTGGTACTTTACTAGAGTCGGCCACGGAGTTTGATTACACCAAACACATTGCCACTTATAAAAATTTCATTACCAATGAAGAAAAGAAATTCCCCATCCCCGATAAGCTCGTCGATGTCATCAGCGGAGCCTATTATTTACGAATGATTCCGCTAGCCGTCGGCGATACGCAGGAAGTCGAACTTTTTGCAGATGGAAAGATTTACAACTTCGTCGGCTTAGTTCATTCAAAAACGATGGTCAACATGCCTAACGGCACGACGCAAGAAGCGCTGTTTTTCAAACCGTATGTCTTTTTGAATGGAAAACAGATAAAAAAAATATCTGCCGAAATTTTCTTTTCGACTAATGAAATCAAAACACCGTTGCGGGCCAACCTAAAAACACCCTTAGGAAATGTTTCTGTTATTCTAGTAGAAGACACAAAAGAGAACTTAGAAAAAGGGAGCACGACCCATGAGAAAACCTAATTCCACCGCACCCTACAAAAACATTTGGGAATCGACCAAAGGTGCAGCTTACGGATTGTTTGACGCGATCCGCAGTGAAAAAAAGATCCGCCAAGTCTTTTTTCTAATGGTCGGTGTGACGGTCATCTGTATGATTGCCGACGTCGGGTATTTTCAAATTCTCATGGTGGTCTTTAGCTGGGTTATCGCTTTGATTTGTGAAATGTTTAACACCGCCCTCGAGAAAGCGCTCGATTATGCCAGCGGTAAAGAATTTCATCTTTTAATCAAACAAGGCAAAGATTATGCGGGTGCCTGCACCTTTGTCGCTTTAGTTTTTGCCGGTTCACTGGCCATCTTTGTTTTAAGTGAACGTTACAACGAACATAAACAACTCCGTCAGAAAACATTTGACGCCATTCCCGCAACGACAACGCAAAAACCGTAAGGACTGTTATGACCGATCTATTTTCCGCCCGAATGCAAATGGCCGTTTCACGGCCTTGGCGCTTCTCATCGGCTAACTAGTTACGACACAGCCGGAGCAGCAAATTCTTTTGATTAAGGGGAAGTCGTGGCGCCCTCGGTCCTGATAGAGAACAATAAAGTGCGAATGTAGTATCACGGCTTAAATAAAAAAAATTTCATCGGCTATGCTGAAACTGACTGGCCGCTATTTAATTAAAGTAATAAGTCCAAGAGATTATCGCTTATGTTACTTTCGGAAAAAATATCGGTTTTGATCTTTCTGTCTACGATATTTTTCATTTATTCCTGTGAGGCGAGATTTCTGATCGCAAAACTCCTTGGTAAAAAACCGGGCGCATCGGTTTTTCAAAATATTATTCACGGTCTTTCGATCCTCGGCGTTATCTGTTTTGTTTATGGTTACTTTGTCGAACCCTACTGGATTGAGGTCCGCAATGTCGCAATCCAAACCCCTAAATTAAAGAAAACTTCCTTTACCATCGTACAAATTTCCGACTTGCATTGCGATATCAAAATCCGCGCCGAACGCAAGCTCGTCAAAATGATTAACGATATAAAGCCAGACGTTATTGTTTTTACCGGTGACGCGCTCAACTCGCCGCTGGCAATCGATAATCTAAAGAACACCTTACGCGACATTCATTCCAATCTTGGGAAGTTCGCCGTGAAAGGGAATTGGGACGTCGATTTCTGGAACCGCGCCGATCTTTTTCAAGGCACCGGCTTCATAGAATTAAATCGAACAATGGAGTCGGTCGAGAAGAATGGGGAACAGCTTATTCTTTCGGGAATTGCGGCACACACTCCTGTCGAAGGTATGGTAATGCCGGAGGACAAATTCACAATTTTTCTCTCGCATTACCCCGATTTTATCGAAAGCATCGCGCCGGTCCGTGTGGATTTATATTTGGCCGGACATACGCACGGCGGACAGGTGGCACTGCCATTTTATGGCGCTCTTATAACATTTTCAAAATTTGGAAAGAAATATGAAGCCGGGAAATATAAAGTCAATGATACGATACTTTATGTCAATCGCGGGATTGGCATGGAAGGTGGATATGCTCCGCGAGTAAGATTCTTTGCCCGCCCGGAAATCACGGTGTTTAAAATCTCACCGTCTGACAAACTCAGCATCAATTGAATGTTTAGCATAACTAGAGACAAATCATAAAAGGAAGAAGCAAAAAAGCTTTTTAAGAAATAATTATTAAATGAAAGGACGAACATGTCCAACGGAAGCCAGGCAGCCATCGATGCGATCGCGGCCATTATCAAAGAGATGAAACTGAAACAGGAATTAACCGAAATCTACTATCGTATCGATTACGAAGATTATCAGGTACTATTCGGCGAAACGCACCACTGTGAGATCCAGGAGAAAACAATTAACGACGTGCTTGAATTTAAAAATGCCGACGCCAAACGGCAAATTCATTTTCTCCTCAACCACCTCACAGCCTATGAAGAATGGGAAAAGCAAGGTAAAGCCGCAGCACCGGAAGAGAAAATGCAATTAGATGACGAATCATAAACATAGTTGAACTTACCAGAAACACCCAGCAAGCCGTCGCAAGACGGCTTTTTCTTTTTTTAAAGTCAAAAATTAATTCGGTCTTAACCCCGCCTTAATGTTAGGTTGCGTATATTTGATGAGTCTGGCGGTGGATACATCGTCGGAATTAATATATATAACATTGTTCAACTGTTAAGAAAGGAACGTGTAATGAAAAAGTTAGACCTATTAAAATTGGTTGTTGCAGTAGGCTTCGTGTCCTGCGCTACTCCGGCATTCGCTCAGTTCACCATGGATAGCAGCTCACCGCTCGATTGGAACAAATCGCCGTGGGAAGTCAGTATTCAAGGCGGCGCAGCCATCCCGAACAACGATAATTCTGATGCCGGAGCTAATTTCCAAGGCCGCATCACCTACGACATCAATCCGAACGTCGGCGTCGGTCTTACCGCCGGCTGGATAAGCTATGATTTTTCTGCCGATCAAGGCACTGGGAAAGTCGATTTTGGCGATATTCATGGTATCCCGATTTTGGCTACCATCGTTCTTAAAATGCCACTGGAATCCACCGGAAATCGAATTGTTCCATATATCGTCGGCGGAGTCGGTACGATCTTCTGGAGTTTCAATGAAAATCAAGGGATTGATGCTGAAGATGATAATACCTTTGCCGCGCAAGCCGGCGTTGGTGTTGACTGGTACTTCACAGATCACTTGGCGCTTTTCGGCGAAGCCACGTATCTTTTCTCGGATGATTTGAAAACCGGGACTAGTGTCAGCAGCGTTTCCGGCGATATTGATGAAAACGTCAATAATATGTTAGTCGGCGCTGGTTTAAAAGCTAAGTTCTAAATCGATTTTACGTTATAATAGCAGGGCTGAATTTAAGCTCTGCCATTTTAATTTAAGTTAAGGGGGAATTATGAAAAAGAACAGTGCACAAACATGGGTTATTGTATTGGCGGTCATTTCAATGACCTTGACCATCGCGATTTTTTTGACAACTAAATATAAGAATAAGACGGTGGTTGATAAAACGCTCGAACAGCAATTTATAAATGCCGAAAAAATGGCAGTCAACAGAGAACCCGTGGACGTCGCGACGCCAACACCAATCCAATCCCCAAAGACCGTGACCAAGCCGAACACATCGATACCAACAGGCGAATACGCAATACAGATTGTTTCCCTAGGCGATCAGACCAAAGCGGAAAGTCTTTTGAAGAAAATCACCGAAAGCGGTTTGACCGGTTATGTCGCAAATGCCGATTTAGGTGAAAAGGGGACGCGTTATCGCGTTTATGTCGGACCATATAGCAACTTGAGCGACGCGAAAACCGCGCTAACGAATATTAAAGCCATCTACAAAGACGCCTTCGTCATGAGAGTGAAGGGATTTTAGGAAATACTGTGGGCGTTTACCTTTTTACTTTTCGGGTTAGAATGCTATAAATTGCACCACAAAGAAAACTCATCATTAATAAAGAGCCTCCATGATGTAACAAACAAGATTACGCGGTTATTTTTGTAATTGGTATAGCAGAGGAGCAGTAATGAAAAAAATATTTTATATGTTCGTTTTTCTTATCGCTGTTATTGCATTGCCAGTAATCGCTTCGGCTCAAGAGACTACACCCAACAGTAAGTTCGTTGAGATTCAGAACCGTTTAGAGAATCGAAAAAGTAACGAATCAGCCGAGGATATTCTTAAAGAGTTCATCGGCAATGAAGAAAGTTCAGCTCCAGAAAATAATCTGGCCCAAAAGAGTCATACTCGCGTAATTTTTCCGGCCGAGTCGCAGAAGGATCTCGCGACGTGCTTATATGAACCGTTTAACGTGACATTTTTGTGTGATACCAAATGGGAATCCTTGGAAGATACTAATCTCGTCATTTATCGGGTTTCATCTTCGCCCGCCGTCAGTTTAACTATTACCAAAGTCAGCGACACGTTTAAATACCTCGAACAGATTAATAAAAGCGACTTGATCCTCACTGAACAATATGCGGACAATTTTGTTTTACAAGATACGGTTATAAAAGGCCAGAAAGTTAAACAGGTCTCGGGTTTTGCAAAAGCCTCGCCGAATATCCGTTATCTCGATTATTACATGGTAAATAATGGTTCGCTTTATAGCGTGTTGTTCGCTGTTGACCCCAAAGAGTCTTGGGACAATTATAAATTTCTTGTCAAAACGATTGCCGATAGTGTTGAATTTAAATAATTTACCGACACCCAGGTAATAGAAAAAGTCGACTTTAAATTTATAATCAAATCCTATGATTAAACCGAAGTTTCTATCACTAATCAGTGATAGAAATTATTCCCTTTCAATGTTTTATGCCGACGGCCTTGCCGGCATCATCGTCGGCATTGTGGCTTTGCCTTTGGCAATAGCTTTTGCCATTGCCTCTGGGGTGTCCCCGGAAAAGGGGATCATCACCGCAATCATCGGCGGTTTTATCGTTTCGGTCTTAGGTGGAAGTAAAGTCCAGATCGCCGGTCCAACCGGCGCTTTTGTGGTCATCGTCTATGGGATTGTCCAAAAATTCGGTTTAGAGGGACTGTATTTATCGACTCTGCTGGCCGGGATTTTATTGGTTATTCTCGGTCTGCTGAGAGTCGGTTCATTGATTAAATTTATTCCTCTTTCCGTCGTGGTAGGTTTTACCAGCGGCATTGCCGTCATTATATTTTCTTCCCAAATCAAAGATTTTTTAGGTTTAAACATCGGCAGCGTTCCCCCAGGCTTTTTTTCCAAATGGGCGCTCTACGCGAACCACTTAAACACGATTAATTTGTATGCCGTTTTTATCAGTATCGGCACAATTATCCTTATTCTTTTTTGGAAAAGATTTAATAAAAAAATACCCGCTCCACTAGTGGCATTGGTTTTATCAGCCTTAGCCGTGTCTTTATTTAAACTTCCCGTTGAAACGATCGGTAGCCGGTTTGGCGAGATCCCGCATCACTTTCCCGGGCCTGTTTTCCCCAAGATCAGCATCAATGCCATCATTCACCTGATACCATCAATCATCACCCTTACCCTTTTAGGCGGTATTGAATCGTTACTTTCAGCGGTGGTTGCCGACGGGATGATTAAAGGGAAGCATCGACCTAATATGGAATTTATTGCTCAGGGAATTGCCAACATAACATCTCCCATCTTTGGCGGTATTCCGGTCACCGGGGCCATTGCAAGGACCGCAACGAATGTTAACAGCGGCGGGAGAACACCTGTTGCGGGTATTATTCATTCTGTTTTCCTCTTATTGGTCATGCTTTTCTTAGGCAAATGGGTCAAATATATTCCGCTCCCTTGTTTGGCTGGGATATTAATCTTAGTCGCTTATAGCATGAGTGAGAGGCACTCCTTCATAAAACTGCTTAAGCAATCCCGCAGTGACATGATCGTGTTGCTAGGGACCTTTGTCATAACGGTAACGGTTGATCTTGTTTGGGGTATCCTTTTTGGAATTTTTCTTTCTTTGCTGCTTCATTCCAGTAAAATATGGCTTACTAATAAAAAATAGGTCGGCTTATAAAAATATGATCAAAAAGTTCTTAATCATAAAAGAACAAATAGAAACTTTCCGGGAGTGCTGGGCTCAAAAATTCCGCACCAACTCCGCATAATACGGCACCCACAAAAAACCTTTTGAACCAAAGCCATTAAATATTCCCAGCCTCGGGATCGATGGATGCATGCCGACGACCGGTTTTTGATTCAGCATAACCGGCCGGACCCCGGCATAACGCTCAAGCACCCGCGCCTTGGCCGGAATAAAATCATTTAACCCTTTAAGAATCGCGGCTTGACCTTCAGCGGTAACAACCGTATCAATATGGTCACGGTCATACGTCGAACCGGCCAGATAAGTCCCATCGAGGGCCGGAATACACCATTGCTGCTGACAAAGAATAGCGTCAGGTAAAGAAGGGGAATCGAAAGAAATTTTCAACAATTCGCCTTTGACAAAATTGTAAGGCAAATTCTTAAACCACGGATTTTGCCGCGCCGCAAAACCTTCGCAAAAAATAACCGCATCGAAGACTTGCGATCTCCATTTGACCTCTTCCTCGGACAACAACAAATCGTCATACAAAAAATGTTCTGAAATCAACATCGCTTTGTCAGTGAAATATTTTTTCAAAGCCGTTAATAAAAGCTGTGTTTGAAAGTATCCGCCTTGCGAAATCGCAAGCGAGCCAAATGGGTCGATCAACCCGGCGCCATAATGTCCGGGCGGATGGACCGCTGTAACATACGAGGTGATCCCGCGGCTGCGTTCCAACTCGTCCTGACTGCGTAAGACACGGATAATGGGTTTTGGAACAAAAAATTTTCGTCCCAATTCCGCGCTGATCTCTGAGTACGTCTTGTTGGCATAGGCGAAAAAGAGATCAAATTGCGGGGTCACGGCCAGGCGTTGGCCGGTGATGGGATTGACTATGCCGGCGCTGATCATCGACGACGATTCGCGATGGTCTTCATCGACAATGATCACGCGATGGCCGGCCTTCATTAAAGACCATGCCAAGATGCTACCGGCAATGCCTTGACCGACGATGAGATAGAATTTTAATGGTGGTTGCATTATCTTTACTTTATGAATGGTCGTTAACTAGACTATAAATCCGCCAGCCCATCTCTTTCTTGCGTCCTAAAGTCCCTTTATTAAAATAAATCTTCATTGTGCCATGTCCGGCCGTCTTGACCTCAAACCAATGCCGGCGTACATATTGATCGCCGCTGCCGTGGCGGCAAGGCCCAGTGGTCTTCCACGTGCGAAGGGTATCGGTCACAGTGACTTTTTGACCACGCCAAATAAACTCGCGGGCCAGGCCGGGTGTTCCCGACGCCATCAGTTTGGTATCAAAAGCATTAACAACGGGTTTAATGTCCTCAATGATAAATTCTTCATGCATTTGGCATTATATCGCAAATATTTGATATTCAAATTTATAGGGTAAAATGCTATAATTGCGACCGAAATATGCGATAGACAATTCTGTTAAAAATTATTTTCTTATAGAGGTATGGCTTGGTGCCAACACCTCATTAAACAAAGGAGCTATGATGCAATACTCTCGTAAAATATTATTTTCATTAATTGCAGGATTATTGATTTGTTCGGCTTCATTTGCTAACGGCGTTCTCACACAAGAAGCCGTGCAAAAAATGAATGATGAATTTGCAGTCATGAACAATAAGCAAAATGTTGATGGGGTTATAAAATTTATTTCTCCAACGGCTGAGATTCTCTTTAAAATGATCGCCCCGGGAACACCGATGCACGGAGAAACCATTAAAATAACCCCAGAGCAATACGCCGATTCCATGCGTACCGCGTGGGGAATGACGGATCAATATTCTTATACAATAGCTAATGAACAAATTTCAGTCAGTGCAGACGGACAATCAGCCACGATCACGGCCGATGTTACTGAAGAAATGACCATCAACGGACAGTCCCAAAAGGCATCGACGCACGAAGTTATAACCGTCGAGCTCGTTGAAGGTCAACTGCTTATGACCAAAATTAACTATGAGACAACCATGCCCAACCAATAGGACTCCGTCACTAACCTCAAACCGCACGCGGAATTCTTTCGAATTAACTAAAAGAAAATGTGCTAACACGAATACAGTTTTATATAAATTTAAGTAAATTTTTCAAGGAGAGAATATGTTATTTATTATTTTTTTGTACGTTTTATGGATTGCCCTCGGCATAGTTGGGGTAGGACATTTTGTCTGGAGCCGCTGTACAAAAAAAATTAAGGAAGAACCATCGGACTTCGCAAGCCATTCGCTTTTGACGTTAAGTATTCTCTGGCTTTTGGGATATTTCTTTTATGAAGGTTTTTTATCGCTCTTATCCGTCACGCATTTGTTTTATCCGGTTTTCGTCACGGCCTTGGGTGTTATTTTAAGCGGAGCCGGGGTTATTTGGCTAGTCCGCGAAAGTAAATTCCGTTTTTTCGCTGTGCTCAAAAAAGAAAATTCTCCTTTTGAATTGGCTGTTCTGACGGGCCTTTGTGCTTTTGTTTTCTTTTGGAATATTTATCCCACATTCGACGTGGATTCGTTGGCGAGCTACTTTATCACGATCAATAATTTTCTTCAAAACGGTGGCCGCACGTTTGAACGTTTTGCTGACGTTCGTTTGAGCATGCCGCTAGGAGAAAACCTTCTCTATGCATTCGGTTTTGCTTTGAATCCGCATTCGACATTGTTTGCGCAGTTGATGCACGGGGTCTCGAAAGTGATGCTTATCCTTGGAGTTTATGGCGCGGCGCGTTCCTTGGGTGCGGGAAATTTGGCTTTGCTGGCCGCGGCCTTGATCGCTTCCAACGAACATATCGTCGCTTCCGGTGCGAACTTGAGCGTGCGCATCAACGTGCAACTGGCACAGGCTTTGTTTCTGGCATTTTTTTCTTTATTTATTTTTATCGCCAAGAGACGTAAGGCTTATCTCTTTTTATCTTTGCTAGCGGTTTTAAATGCGGTGAGCTGTAAATTTTTAGGATTGGTTTATTTGGCCGTCATTTTATTGATATTGGGGATTGTCTTATTTCTCCATAAGAAATTACGCGATGACGCGTGGTTATTGTTAAAAAAAGAACCCCGTTGTCTGGCTGTTCTGGCTCTCGGCGTGTTGTTCCTTTGCCCGAATTATTTGTACAATTGGTACGCGACGGGAAGTCCCTTTTTTCCTGCTTCCATCGGTCCGTTTCAAAGTATTTTTTACGATCCGGTTTCTGCGGAACTGGGCCGGCGTTTTCATTATGGAATCACATTTCCTGAAGCCTTGAAAAACGTCACCGCCTTCATGGTCTGGCCTGGTATTCTCCCCATGAAAATGTTATTTCCTCTTATTCTTCTGTCCGGGGCTGCGGCTATATTTTTACAAAAAAATCTAGAGCGGTCATTAAAATACGGTCTCTGTTTTTCTCTGATTTCAATCACCATGGTTTTATTGCAGGCGCTGTATATGACATTTGAAATGCGTTATTACCGTTTTGGCATCGGGATTTACGCGTTGAGCTGCACGCTTCTCGTCTTGTTTTTATTCCAAAGTTTTATCGAAAACTTTAAATTGAAAAAAATAGAAAAAACACTGAGCGTGGTTTTGATTATTTTCGCTTGCTGGTATTGTATCCGTGATTCTTTTGACACGATGGGACGGCAGCGCCCGTCAGTCAGCGATATTATGGATTTTGCGTTCGGAAAGAAAACCGAATATCAAATCATTGATAAGTATCAACCTGACATCCAGGCCAAAGCCGCGAATTTAAATAGTTTGAACATTCCCCTTAACGAATTGGGTGTTTTTGTCGGTTTGCATTGGCCGCATGTTTATTATCCGGTCGCGGGATATCACTTAGGACTGGTGCAAACCGCAGCGGTCCCCAGCGAAGCTTATTTTGATGAGGGCTTAATGGCTGATGAGTTTAAGCGTAAAGGCATCCGTTATATTTTTAATGATAATATTATTTTGAAGCCCGATGATCCATGGACCAACGCCAAAGTTTATTCACTTTTGCTGGATTGCGGCCGCCCCATGCTCTCAGGTGATTGGTCCATTTTAGAGCTTTCGCAACCGTGTCTGGATAAATGGATTGCCAAAAAAGACTTAGCGTCCGGCCAAAAACGGTTGGGGGAAAACATGGCGCGCCTCCGTTCGGAGGAGCGGTATGTTCCTTTTAATATCCCGCCTTTTGGCGGATATTCTGGAATTTATAGATAATCATCATAAGCCATTCATTTTGACCTAAATGCGAAAAAATATTTTTATAGCTTCTTTTACAGCATTAATCGTGGCCGGATTTTTCTTGCTTCCGTTTATTCTCGGCTCACTTTTCGTGTCTGATGGATATTTCAAAACCGTAAATTCCGTTTATCAAATATTCGGTTATGAGCTGCGATGTTCTGACCTTCACGGAAATAACCGCTGCCGATTGATTCAAAGCGACAAAGCACTCGAGCAATCATCCTTTGACCGCGAGGAACGTTATACGAAGAATTACGGATGCGACAAAGATGAAGACTGTTTTGTAACGGCAGATCATAAATGTATTACCGGCAGTGTTCTCGCTGGCCAGCTCAACGCAAAACATCAAAAGGGAGCAGCTTCTTCTTATTTATGCGCCTGCAGGAAAGGTCCCGTAACATACGGCTGTGTTAATAAGGGCAGTGGGCTATGAATAGGTACTGGAGAAATAATTAGAACATTTCTCCCCTTCAAGGTGGCTTTCTCCCTGCGAGACAGGGCGGAAGTGCTGAAAAACAACAGGGCTCCGTGGACTAATTTTTATTATTAATTCCTAAAAACCTAACGAAGATGAGGGCAGCTACCATGATCCGAGTTTTTATATTCTTTACTGGCATCTTAATTCTACTAGCTGGATTTTCCAAAATCATAATGGCTCAAGAGAACCCTGTGGCCCAAGTCTTTCAAAAAAATATTTTTCTTACTGATATAAAACCCTCTGAAGATGAACTGAAAATTGTTGAACAAAATTACCCCAGTCTTTCTAAAGAAGAAATGTTTAATATGGCAATATCTGAAAAACTTTCGACTCTGATTTGGACACCTATTATGGAAGAATTTTCAAAAGATCATGATGTTGAACCTACACTAGAAGAGCTCCAATCCTTCGCTAAATCCATCAATGCAGAACGATCACAGGGCAATGAATTAAGCATGAATGAAATATATCGCCCATTTGTCAAAACTTGGAAAGTTAGCAAGGCACTTTACGCGGAGTATGGGGGAACGGTTATTTTTCAACAGGCAAATCCACTCGAACCAGTTGGTGCTTATCGCAAATTATTGGAGAAGTATGAAGCCCAAGGTGATTTCAAAATTTACGATAAAGAAATCAATAAATTGTTCTGGCAATATTATACTCGTAAGCATCCCATGGAAGTTCCGCCAACAGAGATTGATTATTCTAAACCTTGGTGGTTAAAAAACTCCCGAGAAAATAACTAGACGATTATATTAAAAAGAATTAAAAAATTTGCCCCCTGACAGCGACTAACGCAGACGCGCCGGGTTCAGCGTAAACCTGAAACCTTTGCCCTTTGCCGAATTTAATTATTAATGAAACCCCCATCGGTCTTTATTTTAAAACGCTCATCCATTCACAATGTCGGCATTTTTGCCAAGAACGATATTGCCACCGGCACGCGCATTATTGAATATGTGGGTGAAAAGATCACTGCGAAGGAAGGTAAACGCCGGGCTGAAAGCTCGACGGATATTCATCACAATGACCAAAAGAGCGGGGCGGTTTATGTTTTTGAGCTGAACCAAAGACATTCCATCGACGGCAATGTGCCTTATAATACGGCCCGGCATATTAATCACTCTTGCGATCCAAATTCACAGACCGATATTATTCGCGGTAAGATTTGGATCATTGCGATCAAGGATATCAAAAAAGGCGAAGAAATTACTTACAACTACAGTTATGATTTTAACGACGATTATAAAGACCATCCTTGCCGATGCGGTACTGAGAGATGCGTGGGTTTTATCCTCAATGAAGAATCCTGGCCCAAATTGCGAAAAACCCTAAATAAGCAAAATTTATGGCGCACATAGATTCATTCCTCTCTCAGCTAAGCGGACTGCTTTGGGGAGTGCCGATGCTGGTTTTATTATTCGGTACCCACATTTTTTTAACCATCCGCCTGGGCTTTATCCAAAAGCATTTATTTAAAGGTATTCGGATTTCTCTCTCCCGCGAAAAAGAGGGAGCGGGTGATATTACCCAATTCGGCGCTTTAATGACAGCGCTCGCGGCAACCATTGGAACCGGCAATATTGTCGGGGTTGCAACGGCGGTGGCCTCCGGCGGCCCCGGAGCGGTGTTATGGATGTGGCTAACCGGTGTTTTTGGGATTGCCACGAAGTATGCGGAAGGATTACTGGCGGTTAAATATCGAAAAACCAACGCGCAAGGCGAGATGTGCGGCGGGCCGATGTATGTGCTTGAATACGGCCTGAAATGCCGCTGGCTGGCGGTATTTTTTGCCGGGGCTTGCGCCGTGGCGGCCTTTGGGATTGGGAATATGGTGCAGGCCAATTCGTTGGCCTCTTTGGCTCATGAGTCTTTGAAGATCCCGCATTGGGTCACGGGTATTGTCTGTACGGCCATTACGGCCGCGGTTATTTTAGGTGGCATAAAATCGATTTCCAAAACCTGCGAAAAATTAGTGCCGTTCATGGCCATATTTTATGTGATCGGTTGTATTGTTCTTCTGGTCATTCATGCCGATCGCATCCCTGAAACGATAAGATTGATTTTTTCCAGTGCCTTTAGCGGCCAGGCCGCCATCGGTGGATTTTTAGGGGCAGGGATGAAGGAAGCGATTCGTTTTGGTATTGCCCGCGGGCTTTTTTCTAATGAGTCGGGGATGGGGAGTGCGCCGATTGTGGCTGCCGCTGCTAAAACAAAGAATCCGGTTGAGCAGGCGCTGGTGTCATCGACGGGTACGTTTTGGGATACGGTGGTTATTTGTGCCTTGACGGGGATTGTGATTGTCTCGTCGGGACATTGGATGGATGGTTTAAATGGCGCGGCGCTCACCAAGGCCGCGTTTGATGACATTCCTATTATCGGTCCGACGATTTTGACGATCGGTTTAGCCACGTTTGTATTTTCAACTATTTTAGGATGGTCCTATTACGGTGAAAAAGCCGCTGAGTATTTGTGGGGTCAAAGGGCGATTAAGCCTTACCGTTATCTGTGGGTGGCCGCGGTTTTTGTTGGTTCCGTGATGAGCTTGCCGATGGTTTGGAATTTTGCGGATTGCGCTAACGCCTTGATGGCTATTCCCAATTTAATATCGCTGATCGCGCTAAACGGTGTCATCGCTAATGAAACACGGCAGTATTTTAGAAAGAAAGAGGGACACACGACTGGACCTTAACTAGTTTAGATTACGTCGTGTGACCCCAGAGTTACCCCCCAGAGTTATTCCCAGGGTTATTCGAGTTATTCGGGTACCGAGGGGACAGGTAACTAAAAGCAAATGGATCCCGGGTCAAGCCCGGGATGACAAAAACTATGATTAATCAAATCGAACAAAATATCTACGTAGAGACCTACGGCTGCCCCTCGCTGATTTATTTATGGTACACTGGGGTGAAGGGGCCACACGACGAAACCTAAACTTATTAATCGCATGATAGTTTAGATTACGTCGTGTGACCCCAGATTCGTTGGTTGGTCCATTGGCGTTTTTTCATAAGAATTGGCTCCTTTGTATGGAACTCAATTCTACACAATTTGCTCAATTTTGTTAACTGGGTCAGTATATGTTCCGGATAACTGGACAAAACTTAAAAATAGGTCTGTTGTTTGGTGCGCTATTTTCCTTTTACTACATTGTTGTAAATGTCACCCATCAAAAATTTTATCAAAATAGCTATTCCACGATAAATGAATACATTGATATCATTTTCTTGATCCTTGTTCCTTTGCTATTGATTTTGCATTTAAGCCGGAGAATAAAAAAACCCTTCTTCATCATACTCGGCTGCTGTGCATTGGGGTTATTCATCGCGCAAATAGCTTTGTATTACCTACTGGCTTTCACTCAAAAATTTGCATTTTAATAAATAGTAGGGCTCCGTACCCTAATTGACCAAGACCAAGTAATTCAAAGACGCTTTACGCAACATGATTATTTTAAAGGACTTACAATAGTATTCAAGCACCTCAAAATCAGTCAAACAACAGGTCTATTCATCATAAAGTGCGGCCACTCGCGAATGCCACTGAATACTTCTGTAAGTTAA
>Ga0163144_10000351_pt1 | contig 105963 bp, 90 predicted proteins | sample OliLak19BULKMAT1_FD_123175 | JGI IMG/M metagenome (GOLD analysis project Ga0163144, IMG submission 123175) | Freshwater microbial mat bacterial communities from Lake Vanda, McMurdo Dry Valleys, Antarctica - Oligotrophic Lake LV.19.BULKMAT1 | ecosystem: Environmental > Aquatic > Freshwater >...
ATGCGAACCTACGACCGCATGGCTGCCACCGCGAGACACAACCAGCCGGCAATAAAACACACTCCGCCCAACGGTGTGATGGCACCCAATGCGCGCACGTCAGTGAGGGCCATGAGGTAAAGCGAACCGCTGAACAGCACCGTGCCCGCCACCATGAGCCACCCGGAGGCAGAGGTCAGCGTACCAGGCCAGCGGCTTGCGGCCCAGGCCACGACCAGCAGCGCGACGGCGTGATACATCTGATACCGGGCACCGGTTTCGAATACTTCCAGCATGCGCGGTTCAAGGCGGGCGCGCAGTGCGTGCGCGCCAAACGCCCCCGCGCCGACACCGATGGCACCAGACACGGCGCCTATAATCGCGAAAAGTCTCTCCATGCCGGAAAGGTATCGTCAACGCGCCCGAAACAGGTAGCTGGCTTTGACAAAGAAGCCGTCAGTGCGACGCGTGATGTCCTGAAACCTGAAGGGCTCCGCTTCGTTGAAGAGGCTGCGATACCCGGCAAACAACACCTTGCCAGGCGACGGCGTGTAGGAGAGGAGGACATCTCCTTGCAGGTCGTTGAAGCTTTGAGCGCGCGTGAGCACATAGACCCCTTGTGCGTTGCGAATCAGCAACGGGTCGTTGGTCCGCGTGTCGTCGCGCAACACGTCGCGTGTGTTGCTGGTGTACTGACCGACCAGGCGCACAAAAAACGCCCGCGTCACCTGATATTCCAGTTTCACACGCGGGATGCGCGTTTCGGCCGTGCGAGAGTCATCGGACGGGCGATCGTAAAAGAGCCAGAGATACGTTCCGTCAATGCGCACGCGTGGCGACGGCCGGTAATTGGCGGTCCACGAGTAGTAGCCAATATTCGACGGGGCCCATTCGTTGAAATTTTCATCCCGCCCCCACACAAACAGCCCGTTGAATCCGAAATGCTTGAACTGCGGCGTCGTGAGTGTCACCACGTAGTCCAGATTCCCAATGCGGCCGACACCCGTGAAGGGAATGGTATCGATCGTGGATTCCCGGTGTCGCTCAATCGCGTAATTCGCATACAACTGCGGGTCGAACCCGAAGGTTTCGATCAGCACGGAGGTGCCGGCGCGCCACCCGCCGCGAAACGCGTAGTTCAGGTTCACGTGCATCTTTTTTTCAATCGCATCGCGCCGCGTGATGAAGTTCTGGTACTTCCAGGTACCAGACAACACCAGGTCGAACGTGGTGTTTTCGAGCAACGCACCATTCGCGCCGAAGAGTGTGTAGCGATGATCGGTGTTCAGGTGCGCAATAGCCGGACGGCTGATGAATCCGCTCGCGGTCCGAAAATCATCAGCGACGCCGTTCAGCGCATAGCGGGCACCAAACCTGCGGCCTTGTCGCGAAAAACTGGCGCTCCAGAGCGGTGCGGTCAGTGTTGGCGAGTTTGGCCGCGCGGTGGCGCTCCACACGGCTTGCACATTGGCACTGTACACCTGGCGCCAGTTCATCCGAAAATCGGCGCCACCCACGCGATTGTAGCTGGTGCCTTCCTCTTTGCCCGTGTAGATCACCCCCAATCGTGCGGCTGGCGTGAAGTCACGCTGCACGCGCAGAATGGTGTACAGCGGGCGGTCGTGTTGCGACAGAGAACCCAGTGTGTCATCCAGCGCGGACAACAACGCGATGTTCGTGCCGGCAATTTTCCCCGTGACCTTCGCGGCGGCGACCGGTTGCAGAATACGTCGCGTGTATACGAGTCCTGACGGGACATTGAACTGCTCCACACCGTCCAGAAAAAACGGGCGTCGCTCCGGAAATCGGATCGACTGCCGAGGATCGGTGACGAGCTGATTGGCATCCGACTCGACTTCGGCAAAGTCGGGTTGCACGGTGCCATTCAGCGTGAGGTTATTGGTGATGCCCCAGCGGACATTGCCGCCCACCTTGAACGGATGATCGGCATACCGATAGTTCGTGGCCGAAGGCGCGCCGTTGATCGTCCGCGTAATGACCGGTGCCACATCAAGCACCAGTCCACGGGACAGTTCGGTCAGACCCACCAGATGGCCGTGCTGGCCGATATACGACGCCGCGGCGCGTTTGGCCGGCACCCAACTGTACTCATACCCTCGGCTCTGCACTTTGCGCAGCACATTGAAGCTCCAGCTCTGCATATCGGTGGGCTGGTACGTCAGACTCTTGAATGGAATGCGAAACTCAATTTCGTACCCGAAGTCGGTAACGTGTCCTTTGGATTGAAACACGTAATCCGGGCTGATATCGGTGGCTTCACGACCCACGGACAACCCGCCAAATCCGCTGCTGCTTTGCCCGGACTCCACCACAATGCCGTCGCCCTGCACGCCGAGTGGATTCGCGCTGAACACCGTGGCCTGCCGCCCATCGTTAAACGTGCCGATGAAAATGCCGATGTAGTCATCATTGAACATCTTGTCGCGATCGGCCAGCGTCGCGCGTACCGAGCCGGGTTGCGCGTACGCACGCACGCCGACATGCAGGGCCGTGGGCGAATACCAGACCAATACCTCAGTCGAATCGTCCGCCGCGTCGCCGTCGGTGGGCGCGTAGCGCGAGAACTCATTCAGGCGCGCCGCTTGCTGCCACACAGCCTCGTCCAACTGGCCGTCGATCGTTACGGCAGATGTCACGCGCGGCAGCGGGACTTCGAGACGCCCCTGTCGGCCACTAAAATCGGCGAACGGCAAATGCGCAGTCGAAACGATGCAGAACAACAGGGCGGCAGCGCAGGGCATGGCGGCTTGCGAATGGTGATCGAGCACAGGCGACTGACCGAAAGTGGCAGACAGACGCCGGAAATCGCAAATTGGTGGGACGAATCGCGGCCTGCGGGTTTAGAGAGAAGGTGGCGCGAGCGAAACGTGTTCCCCGACGGGTCTCACCTCCGGGCTGGAGTGTGATAAACACCACGTTGCGCGTCCGGGAAATCGGTGGCACAAAACAGCATCGCGCGTGCCATCAGTACATTAAAACTCTCTCCTTCTCAGGCGAAACCATGAGCCAACCTACCGACCGAAATTCTGCCATGTCCGGGTTCCGTTTACTGCGGGCAAGCGCTCCGCGTTCGGCGCTGCTGGCCGCGTTGCTGTTGGTGTCGGGCGCTGCTGCCTGCCGCACGCCCTATCGCTACGCGTACGAGAACAAGTCTGGTGTTGGATTGCTGGATCGCACCACCGACTACTGCCAGAAAGCAGCGGTGAAACAAGGATACATGGCAATTCGCGCCACGGGTCCGAATACCAAAGACAGTCCGTCGCAAGTTGACCAACGCCTTCGGGTAAACGACGGGCACGGGGAGTTGATTGTGTCGTGCGAATTTGATGATGTCAAACGAATCGCGGCCCTTCCCAGGGCGCAGCGGGGCGACCTGAAGCGCGGTGAAATTGGCTACATCTCTTCCGACGCGGGAAAAGCGCGCACCGTCTGTCAGGCCGCGGTGAAGGGCAGCAATTATGACATTCAAAGCACCGGTCCCGGCCAATGGACCGGTGGCCGAACGTTTCGTGTCAACGTGAGCGTGCGACAGGGCGGTGCGGAACGCAACGTCGCGTGTCGGTACGACGGCGTGGCGGGCACCGCGTCAGTGCCCACTGTCACCAAAGAGTCGTAACAGCAGCCCCTTGCTGCACCACACAATAAAAAGCGGGCCAGCGACAATTCGCTGGCCCGCTTTTTGTTGGCGGCACATGTTCAGGGACAGCTTGGCCGTCCGCGCGGCAGCGCGACCGTGCAGTTTTTTGTGACCCCGTCTTCCGTGATCACCAAGGTTGCGCTGCTGCTTCCATTGTACGTGATCACTTCGCGACGCTCGGAAACTTCGGGTGCTCCGCCCGCCAGCGTGACCGTTACTTTGTGATGGCGGACTACCGATCCGCTGGTGGGATTCGTGGGGCGTCCATCCTGCAGCGGAATGACCAGCGTCTTGACGGTATCCCCTGCAATGCGCACCGACGTGAACACGCCACGACTGGAGGTACCCGTCGTGTTTTCCGTGCCCGCTGATGTGCCATTGACGGTCCGTGACGTGCTGCCCACGGCCAAGCCCGTCACCGTGCGATCACTTGCATGATTGATCACGGCGGTGGCGCTATCGCGGCGTGTTCGCGTACCGGCGACCGTGGTGCGCACTCGGGCAGAGTTCGTCGTGCTGTCGGGTGTTGCCTGCGCAACGCCTGCGGCCGACTTGTAGGACGCAATCCGTGTAGATGTCAGTCCGTTGCGGGTAACGGGAGCACACGTGACATCACCCGTTGCGGCTGCGTACACGCATGTTGCATCAACCCCCGTGTTGCCGAACGGACCGCGACCGAATCCATGTCCCACACCCATATCGCCGAGGAAGCCTGGACCCATGCCACCACTCATCAACCCACGCATACCAGGCCCACCGTGACCACGTCCACCGCGCCCCCGGCCGCTGGGCATCCACGGGGCACCAGGACCACCGGTTCCCGTACTGTCGGCTGTTCCCAGAAAGCTTGATTGTACTTCGTCATATCCAACGGGTATCGAATTGAATGCGCTGGAGAGCTGCACGTAGTCGAATGATTCCGTGGTTCCAATGGAGCACGCGGACAGCAGACACAGCACTGTTGCCGGTGCAACGATCGACGTTCGTTTCATGTGAGTGGCTCTTGGTGTTGGCCAGTACTGCGGCGCCTCGTTCGTGCGTGTTCGTGCTGGCGTACGGCCAAATAACACGGGACAATTTCCAAACCCTACACCAATATTTTCAGCAATATTTCTTGCCGCGCTGCCCTTAACATCGCGCGCACGCGGAGCGTCTTACAGCGTTTCGCCTTCCGGCAACCACGGGGCCAGATGTTCCCGCATGGTGCGCAGCGCTTTTCCCATTTGCGCTTCGACCGCTTTCACCGACACGCCAAGCGTGGTGGCGATTTCGGAGTATTTCAGTCCGCGTTCGCGACTGAGCTGAAACACTTCGCGACAACGCGGCGTGAGCGACGCCATGGCCTGTTCAATGGCGATTTTCAATTCACTCGCCATGGTTTCTGCATCGGCCGGCGTTGAAGTGCCGGCCATCTCCACGACGTCGGGTACACTGCGCCGGCGCACCTGCACGTGGCGCAAGTAATTCAGCGAGCGGTTACGAACCGACTGCAGCAGGTAGGCGTGCACCGTTGTTTCGAGCGCGAGGGTTTCGCGGCGGCGCCACAGTTCCAGAAACACTTCCTGGGCCAGATCTTCGGCCACTTGCCGTTCGCCGACGACGCGGTCGGCAATCAGGACCAGCCGGGGATACCAGTCGCGAAAGATCGCGTCAAACGCCGACGTCTCTCCGCGCCGGAGGCCGGTGAGGAGTTCCGCATCAGTCACGAGTTTGCAGGAGCGTCGGGAATGGGCGCGCGCATTCTTCGGAGAGTATACTATGGTGTCTGCAATTGCAGGTGTCTCCCCGGCAGACGTTCCCTCGCCCCCGTGCGTTCCGGTTCCCGGACACGTGCGGGGTAGGGTGTTTTTCCCCTGCGGTGTCCTGATAGCAATGATCGATCAGCCTACTCCACCAGACGAAACCACCGCACCGGACCACTGGGACGCCATTGCCGGCTTCCTGGCTGGCGAGGGGTCGGCTGGCGATTCTGCCGACCTGCGGCAGTGGTTAACGGAGCACCCGGCCGACGCTCATGTAGTGGCGTCGTTGGAGAAGCTGCTCCCCACCACGGCGTCCGGCACGTCAGGTGAGCCCAGCACCAGCGCGGGACTGCTGGCGTTTGGTCGTCCCGTCGATGTAGAGGCCGCGCTGCGTCAGGTCCATGCCAAGATGGAGACGGCACCGCTTCGGGCGACGTTCAGTGCCGAACGAGCGCGGCGACCTCAGCCGCTTCGCTTGGCCGCACCACGCGCGGCGCCCCGATCCTGGTCCAGAACGCTGTGGGCGGTCGCCGCTGTGCTGGTCGGCGCCGTTGGGCTCATACAAAGCCGTTCACGACCGCAGGCAACCAGCACAACGGCCGCCGTTACATACAACACGGCGGTTGGCGCCAGCCAGTCGGTGACCTTGGCCGATGGAAGCCAGGTGATGCTCGACGCGGGCAGTCGCCTCGTGGTGTCGGCCAACTACGGGCAGAAGCAGCGCGAGGTCGAATTGCAGGGGGCCGGCCGCTTTACCGTCAAACACGACGAGGCCAATCCGTTCGTGGTGCGGGTCGGTTCGGCCATTGTCCGCGACCTCGGCACCATGTTCACCGTCAAATCCGTAAACAACGCGGTCATGGTAACCGTGACGGAGGGTGCGGTGACACTCAGCGATTCTGCCGGCAGCCGTCGTGGGCAGGCGGTCGACTTGCGGGCCGGTGACCGCGGGCGCCTGCTGGCGAATGGCTTGGTCGTATCCGAGCGTGGGACCGTGACGCCGGACGAGGCGGCCTGGGTTGTAGGGAAGTTGGTGTATCGCGATGCGCCGTTGGCCGAAGTGCAAGCGGATCTGCGGCGGTGGTACGGGGTCGAACTGGTTGTGGCAGACAGCACGCTGCGCGGGTATTCGGTGAAGACGGACATTCTGCCAGGCGAGCCCATTTCGAGCGTGGTGGCGCGACTGGGGGGGTACATGGGCGCGGTTGCCACCACTCGTGGTGACACCGTGTTTCTCGATCGGCCAGGCGAACGCGTGAAGCGCTAACGTACGATCGTACCTGCTACCGGGAGTTGGATAGCGGTTCATGATGATGGAAGGTCGCCGTACCAGGTTGTGTCTGCGCGCTGGTTTTGGGCTCGCGGCACTGATGGGGAGTGCAAGTACGACGGCGTTTGCGATGCCGGCGTGTTTGTCGCGTTCATCCATTACGGCGGAAGGATTATTGCGACCGTACGGCGCACCGCTCGATCGCGCTGTGACCATTGATGAGGCAGACCTGCCGCTGCGCGTCGCGCTTGACCGGATCGCGTCAATGGCCCGCGTGCGACTGACTTATAGCGCCGACCTGCTGCCACGTGAAAAACGAGTCTGTCTGAATCTCGACAAAGTTCCGGTGGGTGTTGCGCTCACGGAGTTGCTGCGCGGTTCGCTGCTGCGTCCGCTCGTGATTGATGGGGACAATGTGGTGCTGACGCCATCGCGCGGGCCGACCGCGAGCGAGCCGTTGCCGGAAACGCTCAACACGGTGACTGAGCTGGATCGCATTGTGGTGACCGGCACGGCCGACGGCGCGCGACAACGCGCCTCGGCGTTTGCACTGGACGTGATCGATCGCCGTGCAATGGTCAACAATGACATTTCCACCCTGTCGGCCGCGCTGGATGGGGCAGTGCCGGGCATGTGGATGTGGTCGCCGTCGCCCTCGTCCACGATTGGACGATTCGGGAGTGTGCGCGGAGCCAGTTCCTTTGGCGTGACGTCGCCGAAGATTTATGTCGACGGCATCGAGATGGCGAATGCGCTGGTGCTGACGCAGTTCGATCCCGAGCGCATTGATCGGGTCGAAGTCATTCGTGGCCCGCAGGGGGCGGCCCTGTATGGCTCCGGTGCGATCAGCGGCGTGGTGAACATCATTACCCGGCACGACGGCGCGCGGCCGGGTGAACCGCTGCGCTATTTCAGAACGCGTGCCGGTGTGTCGGCCAGCGACTATTCGGCGAGCGGCACGTTGGTGCAGGATCACTCGGTGGGTGTGCGCGCAGGAACCGGCCGTCGTTCATTCGGCGTGGGCTTGAATGTCGGAACCGTTGGCAACTACATCCCGGGCGGCGCTGCCCGTTCGTTCATGGCGGACGGTGACGTCAAGCTGGTTGGGTCGCGTACCGTATTCACGGGCATCGCGCGGTATTCGCTTAAAAATGCGGGTGCGTTGGCCAGCCCCTTGCTGCTGGGAATCTCCAGCACCACGCCGCCTACGTACAACACTGCCAATAATTCTGCCTTCGGTACACCGGCTGGTGCGCCGCCGCCGGCCGGTCAGGCGTCGCAGGACAATTCCAACTACGCGCGTCTGGAGCGGCTCCGTGCCGGGTATGTCGACTCCACGTTGGACCAATCGCAGTCGGTGCAGCAATACACCATTGGCACCACCAGCACGTTCGTGCCGGATGCCCGGTGGACCCACACGCTCGTGGCCGGTGTGGATGGCTATCGGCTGAACGGCATGACCATGGAAGGGATTCCCATTCCGGTGCGTCTTGACGCGGCGTCGCGTTCCGTGCACAGTGAGTCCGATCGCACGACACTCGCCGCCCGCAGCGTTGCACGTTTCGGAAATGAAGATGCTGTCGCCACCACGCTGACGTTGGGGGCCGAACATGCCGCCACACGGTACCGGCCCGAATGGCAGGACACGTTTTCGGCAGGCGACTTATCGTTGTCCGCCAACTTGCTCAAGCAAAATGCATCGGTGTGGTCGAATACTGCCGGAGTGTTGGCACAATTGAACAGCAGCATTCGCAACAACATCTTTCTGTCGGCTGGCGGACGGATTGAGCGCACCACCGGACTGGTCACAGGCTCCAACGTGAGCGTGTTGCCAATGATTGGTGCGGCCTGGGTTCGCGAGCACGAAGGTCAGACGCTCAAGTTTCGCGCGTCATACGGGAAGGGTATTCGTCCGTCCAACAGTGCGTTGCGCGGTGCCACGTGGATGAGCGGGCAGAACCTCGGATTGGTTTCGGGCGGACCGACTCGGCTCACGTTGGGCGATCTCGAGCCCGAGTCGCAGGCTGGGGTCGAGTTTGGCGCCGACTGGACGCTTGACCGTCGGGTGTCCGTGCACATCACACGTTTTGACCAGCGCGCCACTGGACTGATTCAAGCGGTCGCGCTACCACGCGCCGCGCGCATGAGTGGCCGACAACTCGAGCCGGGCATCACCTACGAATTGCAGAATGTTGGCGCGATTGCCAATCGGGGCTGGGAGCTGCAAGCGTCGTCCATGATTGGCGCACTCGCCCTGAGGGGCAGTGCGGCGTTTGTGGACAGCCGCGTGCAGCGTGTGGCCAGGCAATATGGCGGTGAGCTCTTGCCGGGTGATCGCATGCTGGAAGTGCCGTCGCGCACGCTCAGCGTGCAGGCCTCGTATTCCGCGTCTCGGTGGTCGACCGCGTGGACGGCCGCCCGTGCCATGGACTGGATTAACTACGATCAGTTGCGTCTGGCGGAACAGCGTCAGGTGGCGGGCTTTGATTCGAAAATGGTGACTGGCGGGCAGTTGCGGAATTACTGGCGCCACTACGATGGTGCGACACGGCTTCGCGGGAATGTGAACTTTGCCGTTGCGCGCGGACTGTCGCTGGTCGTTACCGGTGACAATCTCTTCAACTTGCAGCACGGCGAGCCGGACAACGTCACGGTGATTCCCGGGCGCACTCTCACGGCGGGCTTCCGCACGAGATTCTAGGGCAGTGTCACAGAAGTCTCGTGGCATTCAGCGGCGTCTTTTGCCCAGGGCGTCGTGGCACTCCCTCGCCATAACGCTGCTATGATTCGGCGCACGCCTCGCCCGGCGGCAACATCCCTCCGCTGCATTCGCCACGGGATTTCTGCGACACTACACCAGGCGAACACCACCGCCGGTGAGTAAATTTGCACGTGCAGGCGTTCCCGATTTGCGGTTGTGGTACGGGCGCCCGGTGTTTTCCCTGCAGCCATGCCCCTTATGCCACACACCCGGCCTGTTTCGCGCCGCCGCGTGATCGCGCTTTCACCCTTCGTGGTCCGGTCAGGCGTCGCTGTGGTGGCGGCTACCCTGATTGCCGCGACGACTGATGCACAGGCGACTCCCGCGCGTGCTGCTACGCCGGCCACCGCACGTGGACCAGCGGTCGCGAGCACGTCGTACGTCCCACATCGCGTGTACGATTCACGGAAAAAGCAGTGGATTGACTTTGAAACGTTGGTGCAGCGTGCCAACACGATGGATCTCGTGTTCGTAGGAGAGTTACACAACGACACGCCGGGACACGTGATGGAGTTGGCCATTCTTGAAGGCATGGCGCGTCGCCGCGGTACAACGGGCGGCCCCATCGCTGTGTCACTGGAGATGTTCGAACGCGATGTGCAGGGCGACGTCGATCGGTACCTGAGCGGCGAGACTGATGAAGCCACCTTTTTGTCGAAATCACGGCCGTGGCCGAACTATGCGGCCGACTACCGGCCATTGGTGGAAATTGCGCGCGCCAATAAGTGGCCCGTAATCGCGTCGAACGTGCCGCGCCCGTTGGCAGCAATGGTGAACAAGGGTGGCCTGGCCACGCTTGACACGCTCAATGCCACGGCCCGCACACAACACGTCGCCGCTGATATCGCGTGTCCGCAAGATCAGTATTACAAAAATTTCGCAGGCCTGATGGGCGACATGAGTGGCCATGGGGCGCCGACTGCTGCGGCGAGCATCAGCCGGGACTCCGCAAACGTCCTCGCAGCAACGGCGCAAGCAGCAGTCGTTCGTATGTACCAGGCGCAGTGCATCAAAGACGAAACCATGGGCGAGTCTATTGCGCGAGGGCTGGTCACCGCGCGCACGCGCGCACCCGGAGCCACCGTGGTGCACATGAACGGCTCGTTCCATACCGATTACGCGCTGGGGACGGCCGAGCGCGCGATGAAACGTTCGGCGTCCGCGAAGAGCATGGTGATTACGATTGTGCCAACGCCCGACCTTGATACGGTCGATGCGAAGGCACTGCGCAAGAAGGCGGATTATCTGGTGTTTACGGTGGGCCGGGCGCAGTAGGCGCTGGGCCGCCTTCAGTTCGGCACGATCAGCGCCTTCACGACTTCCCGGTTCGCTACTGCCGCTAACGCTTCATTCGCCTGCGGCAGTGTGTACCTCTGCGAAATGGCCTGCGTCCATGGCAGTTCGCGGCCCTGGTGGGCGAGAATTTGCAGGGCTCCGTGAAAGTGCGAATAGTCGCAGCCCCAGCAGCCGCGCATCTCCACATGTTTCTTGTTGATTTGCCGGTGCGGATTGATCGCGATGTCCCCGGCATCCGTGTATTGGCCGACAATGACGACGCGTCCGCCATCGCGCACCATGTTGAGCGCATCGCTCACGGCGCGCGGATCACCGGCGGCCTCAATGACGACATCCACTCCTCGGCCCCCGTTGGCATCGCGCACGGCTGCCGCGCGTTCATCGGCGGACAATGACAGCGGTATCACGTGTGATGCGCCCATTTGGCGAGCGAATTCCAGGCGCGACGCTGGCGCACCTACCGCGATAATGGGAAACGCGCCGGCCAGCTTTGCCAATGCAATGGCGGCTTGTCCGACGGGTCCCACGCCCAGCACCACGGCGGAATGGCCAAGACGCAGATCGGCGCGCTCGATCGCGTGCATCGAGGTCACCAGACCGCAACCGCCGGCGATGAACTGAGCAGGATCGACCCCGTCTGGAACGCGCAGCAGCTTGACGCCCGGCTTCATCCAGATATGATCGGCCCATCCGCCCAACGGCCCGTCGTTGATGCCGTAGGTAATGCCATACACGCGTCGTGAAGGACACCGTGTGGTCTGTTTGGTGACCAGGCATTCGTAGCACTGCCCGCACGTTTCGTGTACGTCCAGAAATGTCGCGAGATCGCCTTCGCGAAACGGCACGCCGTTGATATCGCGCATCGTGCCGCGAATTTCGCTCAGGTGGCCAATGGACACGTGGCCGGGAATAATGGGATACGGCACGCCGGCCAGGCGACCGTGATGCAGATGCACGTCTGTGCCACAGACTTCCGAGTACAACGTGCGCAGCATCCCACTGCCCGGCGCGAGGTCCGGCCAAGGCAATTCGCCCATTTCCATGGGCTGGTTCGGCGCGCGCATGATTGCTGCGGTGACCACTTTGGACATCGTGAGTGCTCTGGGAGTGGGAGGATTGGTGTGACAATTCTATCATCGGACCATGGGCGCACCAACGCGTATTTCACTGACCGGCCGACACGGAAGTGGCCCGGGCACTGCCGCATCCGAATTTTTCGTGGAAGGACGTCGGTGCACCCCATTGACACCTCGCCACGGCCACGGGACCTTTCCGCGGTTCATATGATGCAGCCCTGAAGACGCGCAGGAGGCCGTTGCCATCGTGAACATCCGCCTTGGGTCGGGTGTTTACATCGCACGCACAGGTGCGCAACGACTCATTGTAAACATCCAGAACACGCGCGATCCAAAACACGCGCAACACCTCACGCTCAGACCTGATGCATTCTCCCCCATTTGCCCTTTCCAACCGGGGTGCGAACCGTCTGAGTCCAGGCGCCATAGACGAAGGAGAATCACTGTGAGCACGAAGCGTGACGTTGTGGAGCAACTCCGTGAGTGGCGAGTGTTACCGGTGGTGGTGGTGTCGCAAGCCGCGCACGCGCTGCCGCTGGCCGACGCATTGGCGCGAGGCGGACTGCCCGTCGCAGAAATCACATTACACACGCCCGCCGCGCTTGACGCCATTCGCACAATCAGTGCAGAGCGCCCCAACGTGTGTATCGGAGCCGGTACGGTGTTGACCGAGAAACAAGCCACCGATGTGATTGACGCCGGTGCGCAGTTTGTGGTGTCGCCCGGCCTCAATCCGGCCGTTGTGGAAATGTGTCAATCACGTGGAGTGCCGGTGTTTCCGGGCGTCATCACTCCAACCGAAATTGAAAGCGCACTTCGGCTTGGCTTGCGCGTCGTCAGATTTTTCCCGTCCGAACCAGCCGGGGGATTGCGCTATCTCCAGGCCGTGTGTGCGCCCTATCGGGATATCAGTTTCATTCCAACGGGCGGCATGAAACGCACGCTTATGTCGGACTACCTGGCCACTGGGCGCGTGGTGGCTTGTGGCGGCAGTTGGATGGCGCCGGAATCGTGGTTGAACGCGGGCGAGTTTGGCCGGGTGGAACGCGAGACAACGGACACCATGCGCGAGCTGTCCGCTATTGCCCGAGCTGTCCCCGCATGAGTCGCGTACCCATGTTCCCCAGAACTCCGTAACGACGGGAGCGCACGGGCGCGATGCGGACCACTGGCGCCAGAACTCGTGCGGCAGGTCGCAGTCCGTGCATGGTGCGTTGCGGCGCCGAAAGCGCGCCCAACCCGAGAAGTTCGGAAGGGCGACGTTCCGAATTCGGCCGGGAACTTGTCGACGGCAACCTGTCTTCATTCACCATGATGCGGCCCGCCAACTCTCCGAACAACGCGAATAGCAGCGCGGTACCGGCGCCTGACCAGTCGGGCGACGTCACCACGCCCGTGCCTGTGAATGCGGCATTTGAGTCCGCCATGATGAGCTGTCTGGAGGCGGTGATGCGGTACGCACGGATGCTCACGCGCGACTTCAGCGACGCCGACGATCTGGTGCAGGAAACCTATCTTCGCGCGTTTCGTGGCTGGACAACGTTTGATATGGCGTCCGATCCCCGCCGGTGGTTGTTCGCCATTTGTCGACACGCATTTCTGCGAATCAGGCATCGGGAACTGCGCATGGTGTCGGTGGACGAAGAGCTTGAACTGAATGCACTTGCGGCCGTGACAATGCATATGCGAACCGTTGATGAGGGGCTCGGCCGCGTATTTGATCGTGTCGATCTCGGGCCCGCGGTTGCGCGTGCGTTGGCCCGATTGTCCGATGCCCACCGTGTCATCGTGGTGATGGTTGACGTGGACGGATTGGGATACGCCGAAGCCGCCACGGAGCTGAGTCTGCCCATCGGCACGGTGCGCTCTCGCCTGTTTCGTGCGCGCAGACTGCTGCAACAGGATCTGGTCGAGTACGCGCGTGATGCCGGGTATGCCCGGTCCCCGCTGCAGACCCACGATGGCAAGGCGGCGGCACAGACCAATTTGGGAGGGCTCCCATGACGATCACCGCACCAATCGACTGCCACAGTGCAATGGAGCAACTGTGGGACTATCTCGACGACGAATTGCCACCAGATCGCACCGAACAAATTCACGCGCACCTGTCCACCTGCACGGGGTGTGAATCACACCGACAGTTTTGTCGCGCATTTCTTGCGCAGATTGACTTACCCGTCGTATCCGCGACACACGTGGCCGAGTTGCGTGACAAAGTGCGGGCCACGCTGCAACGCCATGGCCTGTGAGGTTATGCTTCCCCCCATCATACTCTCGATAGGCGTGTGCCGGAGGTTTGTATGGGGCGGCGTTACGGCGGGGCGGTGTTGGTGTACCTGGCAAGTGTGTGAGCCTTCGCGGCCCCACTGGCGGCTCAGGGAGGCTGGGGAAACGCCGGCCGGCAGGCCGATTTTGTGGTGAACGGGTTCCGCTTTAAAAGCGGTGACGCACTCCCTGAACTCAAGTTGCACTACACCACGCTTGGCCAACCCCGAAAGGACGCGAGCGGCGTCGTTCGAAACGCCGTGCTCATTCTGCACGGCGGCAGCGGCCGAAGTTTCCTGAGCGCCACCTATGCCGGCGAGTTGTTCGGGCCCGGCAAACTGCTCGACTCAAGCAAATATTTTGTGGTGTTGCCGGATGGCATTGGCCACGGCGGGTCGTCAAAGCCCAGCGACGGACTGCGTTCAAAATTCCCGAAATACACGTATGACGATATGGTCGCAGCGCATCACCGGTTGCTGACCGAGGGACTTGGAGTGAATCACCTGCGCCTCATCATGGGGACGTCCATGGGATGTATGCAGGCGTGGGTGTGGGGCTACGAATATCCCGCGTTCATGGATGGGCTGGCACCGCTGGCCTGTGTGCCCGCACCAATTGCCGGGCGTAATCGCATGATTCGTACAATGGCGATGGACAACATCCGCACCGATCCTGCGTTCAACGGCGGCCAGTACACGAAGCAGCCGGACGGGCTGCGCGGTGCGTTGCAGATGTTGTACCTCATGGGTACGGCGCCACTGCTGCAGCACACGCAGGCTCCAACGCGTGACAAGGCCGATAGTGTCATTCGTGGGTATCTGGACGGTCGCATGAAGTCCACCGACGCCAACGATTTCCTGTATCAGTTTGATTCGTCGCGCGACTACGATCCGTCTCCGCACCTCGCGCACATTGTTGCGCCCGCGCTCTACATCAATTCGGCCGATGATTTTGTGAACCCGCCCGAACTGGGCCTCGCCGAGCAATCTGCGGCGCAAATGCGCAACACCCGATTCATCCTGCTGCCCATCACCACCGAAACCCGCGGGCACGGCACACACTCGCTTCCGAAAATCTGGGGCGGGTATCTTGCCGGGTTTCTGGCAGCGTTGAAAGAGCGTTAACGAGGATTTGTATCAGCGCAAGCTGGTGTGTTTCCCGTTCGCGGATCATTCGTGCAGCCGTGGCGCATTCGGAGACCGGGTGTTGCCGCACCTCTGATGTGCAACAACACCCGGCGGTAAACTGCACGTGGCCGATCGGGCCGAACGGCTCGCTTACTTCTCCGCAATAATGAGGTAGCGCGACGCCGCCCAGAACTTCGCGGGATCGACAATCCGAATGGCGTCGCCGCGGAAACTGCCGTCTTTTTCTTTCCTGGCAATTTCGATCAGCCCCACGTCATGGCGAGACACAATGCGATAGGACTTGTCAGCGCGCGGCAGCGGAATGGTCAACACCTCGCGGCGGTCGGCACTGACAAATTTCGCTTCATCAAGCGTACGCGCCGGCACCAGAGTCTTGCCCAGCTTCATGATGAGCAAACCACGAGAGCCGCCCTCTTCCGTCACCACGCCGTCTGTCAACAACTGCTTCCGAGCGCCAACCGCGTAGAACACCTTGTGCTCGCGTTTGTCCATCGCGGTCACGGTGTCTTTGAGCACCGCCTTTTCCGTGGTCAGCGTCGCGACATTGGTACGTAAGGCGGCCACTTCATCCTGCGCCACCACAATCTCGCGATCCCGTGTGGCGAGCCGCGTCTGCAGGTCGGCCAGTAGCGTGGCGGTTGCCGACGAATCGGCACGATATTTCTTGAGCGTGTCAAGCATGGCCGCCACCTGCGTTTGCCGCGCCGCGAGGCGCTGCCGCATGACTTTCAGGCGGGCCAGAATATCCTGCTGCGCATTTTCGGCTTGCGTCTTTCCAGACTCGTCGGACGTGCCAACCGAAACGCGTCCCTGCAGGTTGCGCACTTGCCGCAGTTCGGCATCAATCTGGTCAGCAAATTTCGTGGCCTCGACGACCTGCGCAAGGGCGCGGTCTTTGTCGGCCGACGTGCCCTGCAACAGGGTGCTCAGCGAGTCGCGCGATTTGTTCACCTCTGCCAGCTGGAGCGCGAGCGAATCGGCACGAGCAATGGCCACTTCGTCCTTGCAACCAACCAGGGCGCTACCCAGCAGCGCGACGAGGAGAACCCGACGAACGCCAACAACCGTGCGACCGCCGGGAACGCGGGGCCTGTGATTACGAAGCATGTGTTTGGGAGAGGGAAGTATTACGCACAAAAACGTAGCGCAAAAGGGCTTCCGCAGTAAGTGATCTTCATCACGCGTTACGGTCAGAATTTCCGAAGTCTGCGTGGGCTCCAGTTTGGTGTCAGGCATGCCCCGTGCAGCCACGTCACATCCGGAAGCTGCCCGCGCAGCCTGCAGCGGACAGCGACCTTTCGACTCGCATCGATATCACATCCAGCCGCGCGCCGCGTACAGCAGGGTGGCGAAGGATTCATACAACACGTCGCGGAAGACATTCAATCGCGCGTGTGCCCCACCAAGCTGCCGCAGCGAGTATTCGCGGGCCTGCGCCGGGACACAGCTGACAGGCAGGCCGACCCCCTCGAAGGTGCGGCACGCGCGCCGGGTGTGCAAAGGCGAGGTGACCACCGCGACGCGCTGCCAGCGATGAGTGCGCCCCAGCGCGACGAACTGCAAGGCTTCGTCGCGCGTGCTATATACGCCGCGCACAAACAGCACTTCGAGTTCAGGAGCGAGTTGCTGCATCAGCATTACCTGATCGGCTTCGGACGAAACGGAGCCCCGTCCCTTCGGTTGAGCTCGAATTACGGAGAGGGCGATGGTTCGAATGCCTCGTTCGCGCGCCGTGGCAATCCCGGAAGTTAACCGCACTAATACCTCGCGCGACAATAACCCGTCTTCCGTCATCGATCCTGACAGCACCACCACCGCGTCGACCGGTGCGTGGTCCGCATCCGCACGCACAAAATGCAACGCGGGGCGGCGTACCAGTGGCGTGTACGAAACGAGCATCGCAACCGTGGCCAACGCGATAGTGAGTATCCACAGCGTGACTCCGAAGCGCCCGGGTGCGATGAGCGCGCCAATAACAGCGAACGTAAGTCCGAAAAGGACCGGAGAAAATCCGGTGATGTCGGTGAGCCCGAGTACATCGGCGACGACAAATGCGGTGAAGCCCAAGGCGGCGCCGCAAAGGCGCACAAACCATACGGGGGCTCGTGCACCGATATCAGCGCCGCGCCCCCTCAGTAGCAGATCCATATAATGTCGGCTGGTGCGGCCAAGCCGCGAGCGACCGTTGCCCGTAAGCGACCGTTGCCCGTAAGCGACCGTTGCCCGTGAGCTCAGGGAATGGAGTCGAGCATGGCGAACACACTGTCGCGACGCTTCACGCCCGCACCTGCGGCGACACGGCGCACGCCTTTCCACTGCTTGATGAGCGGCGAGCGTGTGCCGACCAGCGACGTTTCAATGACACGCCGGCTACTGGTGCTGGCGTGGACCATTCGACCATCTCCGACGTAGATGCCGATGTGTGAAATGTTCGTGCCGCGGCCAAAGGTGAGCAGATCGCCGGGCTTCATGGCGGCGAGATCTTTCGGCACTTCGACGCCCATGGCTGCTTGCTGACGCGCCGTACGAGGCAGCGCGATGTCAAAGGCCTTCGCGACAAATCGCACCAGTCCACTGCAATCAAAGCCGCGATCGGGAGCGGTTCCACCAAGCGCGTAGCGCGTTCCAATTTGTGCCCGTGCCCGAGCGACCAGGGAATCGCGAAAGGATTGCAGGGATGCGCTGAATGCTGCCAGCGGTTTCACCTGCGTGGTTGCGTGGGCTGGACTGTCCGCCGCCTGCGCCTGCAAACTGCCCGGTCCTGTCACTGCGACCACTGCGAATGCCACCACGCCAATTACTGCTGCTTTTCCAAGACGGCGTAGCGAAGCGTTCACGTGGGGCGGGCAAGTGGTTGCGATCATGGACTCGACATGCGAGCCGCCGGCGAACCATCAAAGTATCCGCCGCGTTCCCCTGACGCGAGGGGGCAGCGTCACGCCGGGGGCCCGAATCGCCACTATCGGATGTTCAGCAGCTTGTGCGTCTGAATGGAAAGGCGCCATTGGGGGTTAGCGAGGCAGTAGGCGAGGGCGGCTTGAGTGTTGGCCGCCACCTCGGGGCCATCCATGGGCTGCAGCAGGAAGTTTCCAAAATTGAGCCCCGCAAACCGCTCCGGCTGGGCCAGCGCCTGCGGAAATACCAGCTTTAGCTCGTGCCCGCTTGTCAGCGCCAGCTCCGCCCCCGCTTTCGGGCTGACACAGACCCAGTCCAGCCCGTCGGGCGCGGGCTGGGTGCCGTTGGTCTCTACCGCAATCTCGAAACCCTCGGCATGCAGCGCCGCAACGGCCTCCGTGTCGAGCTGCAGCAGCGGTTCTCCCCCGGTACACACCACGAACGGGCAAACGACCCGGGGCGAATTGTGCGCTGGCCAATGCGCCTTCACGAAGGCGGCCAACTCCCCGCCTGTTGCAAACCGCCCGCCGTCGGGCCCGACACCCACGAAGTCGGTATCACAAAAGGTGCAGACTGCGCTATTGCGATCAGCTTCCCGCCCCGTCCACAGGTTGCACCCGGCAAACCGCAGAAACACCGCAGGGCGCCCTGCATGTGTGCCCTCGCCCTGCAGCGTGTAGAAACACTCCTTGACCGTATAGGCCACGCGCTTCAGGCTCCCTCGAATGAGGCCGGTACATACCGTACGGGATCAATCCCGCCGGCGTCCGCAAACCCCTTGAGACGCAACTGGCAGGCATCACAGTGCCCGCACGACGCTCCCTCAGCGCCCGGATCGTAGCAACTGGTTGTGAGCGAGTAGTCGACTCCCAGGCTTTGGCCAAGCACAATGATCTGGGCCTTGGTCAGCTGCTGGAGCGGCGCGTGAATGACAAGCCGGCATGCGCCTTCCACGCCCGCGCGCGTTGCCAGGTTCGCCATGGCTTCGAACGCCGCAATGTATTCGGGGCGGCAATCGGGATAACCCGAATAGTCAAGCGCGTTCACGCCGATAAACAGGTGGGTTGCCTCTATCACCTCGGCCCACGCGAGCGCAAACGAAAGAAAAATGGTGTTGCGGGCGGGTACGTACGTCACCGGAATTTCGTCGCTTAATGCGGCGACATCCCGGTCCTTGGGTACGGCTACGTCAGCCGTGAGCGCCGAGCCGCCCCACTGACGCAAATCGATATCGACAACAATGTGTTTCTCGACGCCTTGTGCGGCAGCCACCCGTCGGGCCGCCTCTATCTCGGCCAAGTGGCGCTGCCCGTAACGGAAGGTCATGGCGTAGGGCGCAAAGCCGTCGCGGCGAGCGACGGCTAACGCGGTTGCCGAATCAAGGCCGCCGGACAGGAGGACGATGGCGCGAGGGCGCATGGGTGCATTGTGCATCTCTCACAAAATAGCTGGTGAAAATGACCACGCACACGTTGTTGTGATGGTCTCGCCGTGTCAGCTTCCGGCATCCCGCTCACCTCGTCGCAGATATACATCGAATGGACTGGTTTTCCGATCCGAACGCCTGGCTCAGCCTTCTAACGCTCACTGCGCTGGAAATTGTGCTGGGCATCGACAACATCATCTTCATTTCAATTCTCAGCGGCAGGCTGCCCGTACAGCAGCAGGCGCGTGCACGTCGCCTTGGTTTGTTGGGGGCGTTTATTTCGCGGATCGGGTTGCTCTTGTCCATTACCTGGGTGATGGGGCTGGAAGCCGACCTGTTCTCCGTTGGCGGAAATGGATTTTCGGGGCGTGACCTGATTCTGCTGGTGGGTGGCCTGTTTCTTATTGGCAAAGCGACCATCGAGATTCATCACAAGCTCGAAGGCGAGGACGAAAGCGGGACCCAAACCGGAAAGGCGACCAGCCTGTTGGCGACGGTCGCGCAAATCACCGTCATTGACATTGTGTTCTCGCTGGACTCGGTGATTACGGCAGTCGGCATGGCCGACGAAGTGTCGATCATGATTGTCGCGAACGTCATTGCCTTGGGCATTATGCTGGGCGCCGCCAGCCCCATTAGCGCGTATGTCGACCGTCACCCCACAATCAAGATGCTCGCGCTGGCGTTCCTGGTGTTGATTGGCACGAATCTGATTGCCGACGGATTTGGCCAGCACATTCCAAAGGGTTACACCTACGCGGCGATGGCCTTTAGCGTACTGGTCGAGATGTTGAACATTCGAGTTCGCAAGAAACAGACCCCGTTACATTTGAAGGGGCCGCACCTGCCGCCAGACACCCCGCAGACGTGAGAAACGATACCGTTGCTTCATTGTAGCGTCCATAAAAGTGGACGCATAGGGCACGGCAGAACTGCGCTAGCGGTGCTAAGTCGATGATTTTCAAATAGTTGCAGCGGCTTCCGGAATTCGGCGTGAAAGGTGCACCCCTTGGTGGCCGTTCACCATCTGGAGGATTCCATGCGCTTTCCCGTTGTTCGTGCCGTTGCCGTTCTCGCATTCTCAGCCACTTCGGCTGCCTTTCAGACCGTGTCTGGGCAAGCAAGCCGCGGTGGCTATATCGCCCCGTATGCTGGGTACCTGGTGCATGGCGCGTGGTACGATGGACCCATTGGCACCAACCTGACGGCCGCAAGTGCGCCGGTTGTTGGCGCGCAGATTGGGGTGCCCATCGCCAAGGGTGTCTCTCTCACGGGAAACCTTGCTTACTCGTCGGGCGATCTCGAGGTTGGATTGCCGATTTTGGGCGGGGTACGCGTTGGAACCAACAAGACGTGGATGTACGACGCGGCCATCGAACTGGGTGGCCTCACGGGCAAGCAGCAAACCGGCATTGCGCCGTTCGTGCAAGGTGGCGTTGGTGGGATCACCAACGACATCAGCAATAGTTTGCTGGATACGCGTTCGACGAACCTGGCGTATATCGCCGGGGTAGGCGTAGATGTGCGCATGACCCGCAGCATCGCGCTGCGACTGCAGGCACGGGATTACATCGGCCGCTTCGATTCCCAGGAAGCCGTGGGTTTCAAGGTCGACGGAAACCTGGCACACAATTGGGCGCTCAGCGCAGGAGTAAAGCTCGCCTTCTAGAAAGCGCGCATTATTCTTTGCGCAGGCGTCGCGCTGCGCGGGCGATTCAGCCCGCGCCGCGCGATGGCTTTCATTCCGGGAGGTTTTGTTCGGTGCGTACTTCGCAACTGGTTCCCTCTGTGTCCGTCATACGCGGCGGGGCTCTCGCGTCCTTCGCGTTTGCCTTCGCCATTGTTGCAAGCATTCCGGCCAGCCTGCTGGCGCAGAACCGAGTGGGAGGCGCTACCGCGCCTTCCGCGGCCGATCGCGACAGCATGGCGTTCCCGCGAAAGAGCAACACCGTCGAGGCGCAGCAGGCCCGGCAGGCCCAGGATGCGTTTGAACAGACGCATCGTCAGGGGCTTCGCTTTTACAACGGCGGCGCTGACGCCACGTGTGAAGAAGCCATCGGCAAGACCCTCTGCTATTGGAACAACAACGGGGACGTTCCGCCGCCTGCCGAGCGGGCCGATGCGCGTATTGAACGTGCGCAGCTCGTCTCCATTCTCGAGCGCGGGGTGCAAGCCTCGCCGAACGATGATTGGTTAATCGGCATGCTGGTGCGTTACGACATTGAGGCCGACCGTCCTGACTCGGCCCTCAAGGCTGCGCGAGCGTGCGCCGCGACTGCGTGGTGGTGCTCGGCATTGCAGGGGTTGGCGTTGCATACACTCAACGACCATGCCGCTGCAAGAACCGCGTTTAATCGAATGTTGTCCACCATGCCGGAAAGTTGGCGCTGTGAATGGACGCAGGTTGGGTGGTGGCTGTCGGCCGATTCGGCCGTGCAGCGCAACTATCGCGCGCGCCCTTGCGAAGAACGCATGAAATCTGACATGAAGTTGTTTCGTCTGGCCCAGCCATTGTGGGGGCTGCCCAGCAACGACCTGTACAACGAAGTGTTGGCGCGTCGCACCATCTCGACCGTGCACGGCATGGCACGTATTCCGTATGACATGGCCTTTGGCCCCGACGTTCTGGAATCGCAAATGCGATATGGGTGGCCGGTCAACTGGTCGGTGCAGAACGGCGGGGTGGGTGACCCGCGACCGCCGTCAGTGATCGGGCACGAGCCTACACCCAGCTACGACTTCTTGCCCAGTGCGACGGCGCTTGCCAATCCGCTCACCGCCACGTCGGAAGACTGGCCGCTCAACAGGAAAAAGGCGCGCATGCGATATGCGCCCCGGTATGGCGCAGGATTCGGAGTGCCGCCGTATCAATTTGCGCGGTTTCGCCGGGGCGACAGCACGGTGATTGCCGGCGCATATCGGCTGGTGCGCGAACTGGAAATGGGACGGGCCCCGTACAACGCCGCGTTTGTTCTCGATGCGCTGGATGACAAAGCACCCGTTATCGTCAAGCGTGACAACGCGCCGGCCAATGCTGCACTTCTCGCACGCATTGGCATGACGCCAATGATTGCCAGCCTTGAGGTATTGGCACCCAATAGCAAGCGAGCAGCACGTGTGCGCGAAGCGGTTCAACCATTGGCCGCGGAACGCAAGGTTTCCGACATTTTGTTGCTGACGCGAGGCGATCCCTCGGCGCGACCCAATTTGGAAAGCGCGGCGGCCATGGCGTTTGGCGGGGCGGAAATTGACGCCGGCACGACCATTGGTTTGTACTGGGAGAACTACCTCAACGTCTCGCCGTCGGCTCCCGGTACGACGCAGATTCGCGCCACGCGCGTTGGCGCGAGTTTCATGCAACGCCTGGGCAGTACGTTACGGCTGTCCAAAGCGGTGCAACCCGTATCACAGCGTATTCAGGATCCGGGGCGTCCAGACGGCGAACCGGGTCGTAGTATTGCGCTGTCCTGGCCATCGGTCCCCGAGGGCGAGTATCTGCTTACCCTGATTGTACAGAATGCTTCGGGGCGCGACAGCACGTCGACGCTGGTGAAGGTTCGAAATCGCAACTAACCGTTGTTGCATACAATGGCGCGCTGACGGATACGAACCAGAAAGGCCGGGCCAAGTGGCCCGGCCTTTCTGCTCCTGTCAGACACTGCCTGGCTGAAACGGGTTTCAGCGTTTGGCGTTTTGTGGTTCGAGCACAAGCAACCCAACGGGTCCGCCAAAATCGTTACTGCCCAGCGGAAGTCCCGGTGGTGCAATCCAATCGCCGCCATCGGCACGCACGGTGAAGCGATGCGCACCGGCGCCAAGTTTGAGTTCTACGCGCCAGCGGCCATCGCCACCACGCTGCATATTGGTGACGGTCCACGCGGTGGCATCCCCCATCAGCTCGACGTACCCTGCGGTTGGCGCATCAATCACAAATTGCACGCGGTACGTGGTATCCGGCGTGGAACTCCCTGCGGAGTCGGGCGAGAGAATTACGGAGTGCAGTGATTGCACTACGCGACTCTCAAATCCCAGTATGCCACTGAGATTGTTTTCGACGCCCCGTCGGCGTGTTGGCACGCGCGCAATGCTGACACCCAGTGCGAACACCGGTTGGATAGTGCGACGTTGCGTCGAAATTTCGTCGCCAAGTGCCGATCCTCCGACCGTCGATGCGTTGGTGCTTGCCGAACCCACGGCCGATAACCAAGCCGTCACCGGCTGCACAACTGCCAACGACGCGATGGCCGGTGCAATACGTGGCTTGGGAAACGCCGCATCGCGCGTGATCCACGCGTATAGTGGCGCAGTCACCGATCCCAGCCAACTGGTCCCACCCGTCCGCCAGCCAATGGAGGCGAGGCCGGTGGCGACTTCACGGCGCTGTAGTGCGCTCAGCGTGCGTGTGATGGCGGTGGGTTCGCCTTGCGAGGACGGTGAAACAGGGAAGTTGTCGATGGTCTGAATGCTGATGGTCTGCGTGGACACGCGCGTGGCCCGTTCGACGGACAAACCCAGCGACAGGTCGACGCCATGGCTGCTTCCGAGAATACCGCTTTCCACGCGGGCCACGCTGCCGATATCAACGCGACGGGACACCGTGGTGTCGGCGCGACCGCCATCGAATCCGACATTGCCCGGCGTTGGGGCGAATGATGCCCCGCCAATTCCACCCATTGCGTTCGCGCGACCGTACGCCACCGCGCCCCACGCTCGCATGCCGTTGATTCGGCCCGTAGCGCGGAGCGCCAACGCTCCTTCGGCGGACGACTGGCTGTTCACCGCGTTCCGCACGCGCACGTATCCCATGCCAATAGCGGTGAGTTTGAACGCGCCCAAACGACCAAGGGGCTGCGTCACACCCACAAAGACCTGCTGCTGCGCTGGAAGGGCGGCTTCGTCGCTGGAGGGGGAGGGCAGCGCGGAGATGCCCATAACCGAAACCGTGGCCGAGTTGGTGATAGCCCCTACGGCCGAAGATGGAACGGCTGGAGAAAGGGATGGCCGCACGCCTGCACCTTGGGCGTGCGCCGTTGCCGGGTGGGCTGTCAGTGACGCTAGCACACAAGAGCTGACCCCGGTGAACCAGGATCCGGTACGAAGGGCAACGCGCATGAATTGCGGTTTGGCCTCGGAGGGTGGGCGGCGGCTATTCGTCACGGTGCGTCAGGAGGACTCGGCGGACGGGTGACCGGGTTGGGCGCATTCTTCTGCGCGCCCGAAACATTGGATCGAACATAGCGGTCGAGGGCGTCTTGTGCCATACCTGGACCGCGTATTGCTTGCTTCGCAACGAGCACCTGCAGCCCGTTGATGGCTTCATCGGTCGGCGAGACGCGCGCGAGTGAAACGATGGCGTCGCGGGCTTTATTGGTCGAGATGCCGCGCTGGATAAGGTCCGTCATGACGACCAGTGCACTCACGGCCGCGCCACGCGCCGGGCGCTCAGTCCGAATTTGCTGCAGGGCCATGCCATCGACGCCTTGGTGAATGGCTTCGGCACCGCTATCCAGTTCACTTTCGGATGCGTTCTCGCCCAACGCCGCACGGGCGGCCAGCATGTCAACAAAATGCGCGTGCACGTTGGTGACGATCTTGCGTCCGGAGGCGCGAAACGACGCACCCCGGTTCGCTTTGTTTATCAGTGGGGCAATAGGCAGGCGGAGGGCACTCGCGCTGTCGAACACATGGCGCAGCGCGACAGTCGTGGCACTATCGAATCGCGCTGGATCAAAGACGCCGGGCTGGGCCTTTGGGTCGGAGGCGACGACCGCCGCGTTCCGGGGAGCGGCCGAGAGCGTCGTGTCTGTCCCGGCTACCGATCGGTGGAGCGGTGCGCCGACGGCAAGGACTGTTGCCAGCACAACGGACGCGACAATCACCGCGCGTCTCCCTCCACGACCACTGCGTTGGCCGGTCCATAGCCCGCATCAGGAATTTGGGGGGCGAGGGGATCGACCACCCACTGCTCTCCGTTTACGAGGTACGCGTAGATGTGACGACCAGGAAGCAGTGTGACTTTCGCCGACCACTCACCGGTGGACTGGTCTTTCACCATGGGGGTTTTGGACGCGTCCCAGCCGTTAAAGTCGCCAACCACCGACACGTTTGCGGCAAAGTTTTTGGGCAGCCGCAGGTCAAATTGAATACCGCCTGCAACGGCCGTGGTGGCTCCGACTGGAGCACCGTCGGCCATGGGAGCCAGGCCGCCCGATTGGTCGAGGGGGGCGCGTGAGCGCACCGTGACCGTGATGATGAGAGCCGCCGCAATGGCGGAAGCCGCGACCATCCAATGCCGCGCGGCAAAACCTGGTGCCGGCGCGTTGGGCGCGGCCGGGCGCTTAAGGGCGGCCCGATCAAGCACCACGCGGGTACAGCGCGCGACTGCGTCGGCATGGGGCTCCGGGGTGTTGCGATACGACGCCACCAACCATCCGCGCAATTGCGGATCGTCCGGCACGTCGCCGCCATCGATAGGAAGAATTCGGTCTTCAGTCATCCAAGGGCTCCTGGCCCAATAGTCCACGCAGCCGTTCACTGCCGCGTTTGACGCGCATCTTTAAGGCGGATTCTCCAACCCCGGTCATCGCGGACATCTCCGTGTATTCCAGGCCTTCTGCGTACTTCAGCAACAGAGCTTCGCGCTGAGCCGGGTCAAGCTTTGCCAACGCCTTCGTGAGCACTACATCGTGGATTCCTGAAGGCGCCGCCTCGGGTGGAGCAGGCGCGCCCTCAATCGCCACCTCGTCCTGTATGAACCTGCGGCCCCGGCGACTACGAGAGGTCAGGGCATTGCGACACTGATTGGTGAGGATGCGGTACAGCCATCCCCGGAACTGGTCCCGCTCGTCGTACCGGCCAAGTGCGAGGTAGGCCCGGAGAAACGTCTCCTGCACTACGTCTTCGGCATCGGCGCGCTCGCCCAGCATATGATAGGCAAAGCGCCAGGTCCCGTCGTAATATCTCGCCACCAGTTGCCCGAATGCGTCCGAGTCACCGTTGCGGGTTTTTGTGACGAGCTCCGCGTCTGTCATCGCTGAACAACATCTGAGTACACAAGGGCGTCACGCACCCCCGACCGGCGTCGTCCGGTCGGACGTCTGGAAAACAGTTCAGACCCCAACCGCCCTACCTCGAGGAGGCAGACGCGGCGAGAAAAGCGGCGGCGACCTGCAAGAGGACCAACAGCACTATCGGCAGGACATTCACCCCGCCGCGCTGCTTCAGGCGCGAGATGGCGACGTCCTCGGGCAGTTGCTCAATGGTCGCGACCAGTGACGCCACGCGCGCTTTTCGGAATAACAGCCAATTGGCGGTGCCGCCGGCCGCTAAATGGATGGCAAACGTCAGCCCGGACACGATAATGAGCACTGGCCGCCCTTCCGAGCTCATCAGCCACGTTCCCGACCCCATCCTGGTGCGGTCAAACCCCATCAGCAGGTAGCTGCTGAGCGACTCTGATGCGACGAAGAACCCCAGGAAGGCCAGATACAGTTTGCGGTAAAAGAACCATAGGGGCCCTACCAAAAATGCCGCCCAGTTCCACGAGACGGAGAATGCCGGTTCGGCAAAAAACGGACTCAGCTTGCGGCGATAGCTCGACTCCCAGCGTGGGCCAATGTAGGCCGCCATCCGTTCATCGCTGAACGGTGTGGCCGATTTCGATTTCGAGGCCCAGCGCGGCAATTCGGGTTGAGGCACAGGAGGGCCCGGATTGTCTCCAGTGGCCCTGTTCGACTCGGGCGTCGGCTGATCGGGGACACCGTTCTCATGCGTGGGCATATTTATGTTACCCGTCTCGGGGCTGGCTGTTGCTGGCTGAGGCAATGCAAGGTACCCAGTCCCCACACCAGATCGACCGAATGAATGCCCACAATTTGATGGGCGGGGAAACATCCGGCCAGAATATTCAACGCGTGGCGATCGTTTGCGTCGTTGAACGTTGGGACAATGACCACGCCGTTGCCGATGTAGAAGTTCGCATAACTGGCCGGCAGTCGCTGTCCATTCATGATCACCGCGCGCGGATACGGGACCGTCACTACGCGCAGGGGCTCACCGCGCGCATCGCGTGCGCGTTGCAGGCGCTGCAGGTTGTCCAGCGACCGATGATGATTTTCATCGGCGGGGTCGACCTCGTGCGCGAGTACCACGACGCCTGGCGCGACAAACCGCGCAATGTCGTCCACATGACCATGCGTGTCATCGCCCACACAGCCTTCCCCCAACCAGATGGTTTGGGAAATCCCCAGATACGTGGCAAACGCCTGCTCGTATCCCGCGCGGTCGAGCCCCGGGTTTCGCACCTGCACATCGGACAACAACCACTCCTCGGTCACGAGCATGGTTCCGAGTCCATCGGTCTCAATGCCACCACCTTCCAGCACCAGCCGTTCCTGGTTGTCCGGACGGACGGCCACAAGACGATCAAGCTGCGCCACCGTGGCCATGCGCTCGGGCACCTGCAAGTCCAGTTCGTAGTTGTCGTACTTGCTCCACGCGTCAAATCCCCAATGCACGAGCGCCACCGACCCGTCGGCGCGATGCACGCCCGTGGGACCGGAGTCGCGCAACCAGGCACGATTCGTGGGTTGCACGTGTAAGCGGTATTGCGCCGCCTTGACTCCGTGCAAGGTCAGGCAACTGGCGGCGTTCTCGCGCACGAGGGCGTTGTGACACAGAATGTCCACGCGCTCGTGCGCTCCGAGTGCGCGCACAATTTCGGCGTACACCCAGGGAATGGTCTCGAACTTTCCTGGCCAATCCGGTTCGTGATGCGGCCAACTGATCCAGGTGGCGTCGTGTGGTTCCCACTCGGCCGGCATACGCACACCCAGCGCGTTCACGGCCGTGGTGGAGGCACCGCGATCTGACGCGCCCACTACGGATTGCCCAGCCAGCGCTGCGTAATGGGTCCGTACGCATCAATGCGCCGATCGCGAAGGAACGGCCAGTTGCGGCGCGTTTCTTCAATCAGTGACAAGTCGCATGACGCCACCAACACCGCGGGTGCGGTATCCGCCTGCGCGAGAAACCGCCCGAACGGATCGGAGATGAACGATTGACCAAAAAACTCGATGCCGTTGGTGCCGGCTTCATCTTCGAACCCCACGCGATTGGGCGAGACGACAAACACCCCATTCGCGATGGAGTGCGAGCGTTGCATGATGCGCCACGCTTCGGCTTGCGCGTGTCCGACATGCGCCTTCTCGTGCGGGTGCCAACCAATGGCCGTTGGATAAAACAGAATTTCTGCGCCCAGCAACGACGTAATGCGCGCGCCCTCGGGATACCACTGATCCCAGCAAATCAGCACACCGATGTTGGCATATCGCGTGCGCCACATGCGAAAGCCATTGATGCCCGGATGGGGATCGGTGCGCAAGTCACCCGTGACGTCACCTGGTGCGAAGTAGTACTTCTCTTCGAACAACGGGTCGTGCGGAATGTGCATCTTGCGATACGTGCCCAGCAGTGCGCCGTCGGCGTCAATTACCGACGCGGAATTGCGATACAACCCCGCTGCCTGTCGTTCGTAAAACGGCACGATGAGCACGACGGCCAACGCTTGCGCCAGCGTTTGCAGCGTGGTGATGGTCGGGCCGTTTACGGGCTCGGCGATATCAAAACGTTCAATGCGCAAACTCTTGCAGAAATACGGCGCGTTGAACAATTCCTGCAGGGAAATAATCTGCGCGCCCTGTGCCGCGGCCTCGCGAATGCGCACCATGGTGCGCGCGAGGTTGGCGTTCAGATCGTCCGAGGCGGTTTCCTGAATGAGACCAACGGAAACGGTATGGGAAGCCATGATGCGTTGGGCTGAAGCCTGTTACGGAGTGGAATGCCCCCGCTTGGCAGGCGATTTCCGTTCGGGTGCGTCTGGAGTGGACGGTATTTCCAGGACGGGAGAAAGATAGGCATGGAGGACCCGTCGCAGGTCGTCGAGGAGCGCCTTCTTTTCCGGCGCAGGCGCCATGTCGCGGCGGGCAAGAATGGCTTGGCCAATGGCGGCCGACACCAGGGCCACACGCCGACGGTCACGTGCCGGGAGTTCGGGAGTGCGCGACGCAAACAGCAGGTCGAGTCGTTCGACGACCGAGAGAAAGAGCTGCGAGCGAATGCGGCCCGGCGCGCTGCGCCCACCCTCGGCGGCTTCGGCAATCGCGAATACGCGGCTGAACGCCGGGTTGTCGTCGTGAAAGGCCGCGAGTGGCTTGACGACGTGATCGATAAGCCGGGCGAGTGTGATGCCCGACGCGTTGGTCGGAAACGCTTGTTCGTGAATACGTCGCAGATCGTCGGAGTACCGAAGGGCCAGCGCGGCCAGCACCGCATCGCGGTTGGGAAAGAACTGGTAGAACGAGCCTTTCGCGGTGTGCGCTTCGAGCGCAATGGCCTCGGCGGTCGCGCCTTGCACGCCTTGTCGCACAATAACCGTCGCGGCGGCGTCGAGCAGCAAATCGACTCGGCGCTGTCCACGCGATTGACGGGGTTGGCGCCGGAACGTCGTTTCGGCAGACGGTGCAGACGCATCGGGCCGCGCAGGAAGGGGCGCTGGTGCGGCTACGGCGGGTGAATCTGCCGCCAGAACGGGAGACGTCTTTTCTGCAACGGCGTGCTGAGCCGTGACAAGCTTCAACGAGTGTTTGGCGGGCATAGCGCGATTACACGATGGGAGGGGCGCCGCCATACCAAATATCAAACGGCTCGCGGGGGCTCGGCACAATATACGCGGCGACAACGTCCATCACATTGGTGCCGGTTGGTCCCGTTACCAGCAGGGCATTCGCGGCCTTGAGCGCGTGATAACTACGCAACCGGTGCAGGTCGCGAATGGCATCACGGCCTTTCTCCTGTGCGCGCGCCGGTGTGTACCCGTCGACAATGGCGCCGCATGCATCTGTTGGACCATCGCGACCGTCGGTGCCGGCGGCCAACAGGAAGACGCGGAAGGGATGCATGTCGGATGCGTGCAATGCATTTATGGACGCGGCCTGTTGCAGTCCCAGGCACGCGGCCAGTGCGAGCGCCTGCATGCGCCCACCCATTGGCCCCTGTTTGTGATGTTTATCAAGAGGCGACATGAACAACCTGGGGGGCAGCCCGTGGCGCGAGATAGCCAGTGTGTCGGGCAACGGACCCTCGCTATCAAGGTTGCCCTGTTGTCTGTTGAACAGATCAAACGAGACCGTTGGTTCGCCGCCCCAGATGATTAATTGCGCACCGTCGTGCTCACGCGCCGTACGCACCGCAAGCGCAGCAATTATGTGCCCAAGCGTTTCGGCTTCGCCCGTCATGGGTTCGTCCACGACGGTTACCTGAGCAATTCCCAACTCTCGGGCTTTTTCTGCCATCGCGACACAGGCGTCGCGGTTGCGCGCGACCACGGTGAAGTCGACCGTGCTGAACGCGGTATGCGAACCGGCTGGAGGACGAACGGCGGTGCCTGGGTCGCCCTGCAAACCGAGCGCTTCCGCCAACTCGCGCGGAATCTCGGCGCGCAGATTGTACGCATCCAGCAGGGCGAGAAACTCTGCGTCGCTCAGAGGATCGGGCGAACACGGACCCGAGCCAATCACAGCGGGATCGTCCCCAATGACATCGGACACCGCGAACACCGGAATGTCCGTCGCGCCGTGTTCGTACAACGCGACCGCGAGTCGTCCCGCGCCCCAGCGCAGCAGTCGGCGACGTATGGCATTCATTTCGTGAATGGCCAGTCCGTGGCGATGTAGTGTGCCGACCAGTTGCATCAACAGCTCATGCGCGGGAACGGCGTGTCCCAACGCGTCGCGCAATTCATCACATGGGGCCGCGCACAAGGACGTTGCGCCGCCCGAAATGAGTACCAGGGCAATGTCCCCGTCCAATACGTCTTTCACTTTGCGTGCAATCACATCGGCGGCCGCAAGTGAGCCAATGTCGGGCACCGGATGATCGCCAACGCGTACTTCCAGCGTGGACGGAAGGTTCCCGCCCTGTTCCGGTGCCGCGTCAAACGCGGGAGCGGCCGCGACCACGACAACGCCGCCCACAACGGGAATGTGCGATTCGGTGAGCGCGGCGGCCGCGCCTGCCGTCATGGTGGCGCCAGCTTTGCCCAGCGCAAAAATGTGCACGCGATTTGCCGGGTTGGTGCCCGACACCGCAATCCATTCGCGCACTGCGTCACGCGTGCGTAGAAACGGATTCGCGCCCTGCACGGCCGCTTGATGCAAGGCGGTGAGCAGGGCGCGAGGTCTTTCCAGCAGAAAATTCGGCAAACGTCGTGCAGTTACACGAAACCGGGCCGCAACACGAATTGATGCGGTCGCTGTCTACTTCATGCCAGCCGCTTTATCGATGGCCGCACCGAGCTCGGTGTACGCGGTCGCATCGAGTTGCTTGAACGGTGACGCGACGTAGGCAATTTTTCCGTCGGGTGCAATGACGTACAGGATGCGGCTGTGCACCGCGCGCCCCGTGTTGGCCCCGTACTTCGCGCCAACCGATTTGTCTTCGTCGCTGCCAAACAGGAACGGGAATTTTGCGTCCTTCGACCATGATGTGAGCGCGGTGTCTGCGTCGGTGCTGATACCAACCAGCGTAACCTTCTGTCCGCCGTTCATGAGCGTCGCATACTGATCGCGATACGATTCCATCTGCACCGTGCAACCGGTGGTGCGGGCCTTGGGGAAAAACGCGAGGACGACCGTTTCGCCTTTGTGCTCGGACAGTTTGAACGGTTTGGCGAGCACGCCCGTGGCGTTCACCGCTTCGATGGTGAAGTCGGGTGCAACAGCTCCAACGGCCAGATCGCCCGCACCGGGTTGCGCCTGTGCCGTCACGGAAGAGGGGCCGAGCAAAGCGGCCGAGGCGCACGCCACGGTGACGGCGCGGAACGCTGCTGAGCGGGAAACACTGAACATGGAATAACTCCGATAGGATTGACGCGGCCAGCTGAGGCTGGTGCGGCGGGGTGGGGCCGCCTTAAAAATACTCCATCCTGCGGCCGTTGGGGACTGGTTACCGCCCCACCACCATGCGAAGAGCGGCCGGAACTATTTCGACCGTCACCGAACGGTTCAAGGCTTGCCGGAACTCTCCGTCTGCCTGATACACCGGCGGGCTTGAAAATTGTACGGACCACCGCGTGCCGCGTTGCAGGGTCACCTCTGGCAGGCGGGTGTGGCGGGCCCTGAGGGCCCGACCAAAGATAACGACCCGACGCCAGGACGAGGCCTCTCCAATGAGCACGGCGTCGAGCACGCCATCGGAAATGGAGGCGTCGGGCGCAATGCGGTACGTACTGCCAAACCAACTGCCGTTGGCAAACACCATGGTGAGCCAGCGACCACTGGTGGGCCGTGTGTCGCTGGCATCGTCGGACGTTATGGCACGGCCGGCCAACTCCACGGGGAACGAGCGGTGCGAAATGGCCGCGTCAAAACCCCGATACTGAAAGAGTTGCTGCAGGGCAATGATGGTGTACACGGATTTTCCGCGCCAACGAACGGGTTGCTGAGTTCGAGCGACCACTTCGGCGTCAAAGCCAAAACCGCCGGAATTGAGAAACACGGAGTGGTCGATACGACCTGCGTCGACGGCTCGCGATAGTTGTGCGGCAACCAGTGCCGCCATCGCGCGATAGTCGTGAATGGGTGCCCCCAGCGATTTCGCGAAGTCGTTACCGGTGCCGGCGCCGAAAATTGCGAGTGGCACCGACGATTTTTGGCGCACCAGTTCGCACGCGACCTGGCTGATAGTGCCGTCGCCGCCAAGTACGGCAAGTGTTGTCGCGCCCTGTGCGAGTGCTTCGCGCGTACAGCGCGCCTCGTCGCCGCGGTTGGTGGTCAGCATGACCGTTACGTCACCAACAGATTCCAACGCAGCACGCGCCGCAGGAATTAATCCGGCGGCGCGTCCAAAACCTGCGGCTTCGTTCGCTATGAGAAAGACCGGCGTATGCGCCTACCGTGCCATCAGCGAACGCAGCACATACGGCAAAATGCCGCCATGCCGGTAGTACTGCATTTCTTCCGGCGTATCGATGCGCGCACGCGCCTGAAATTTGCGCGTCGTGCCATCTGGCGCCATGGCGCTGACCGTGAGCACGGCTCGTGGCGTCAATGATGGATCCATGCCTTCGATGGTGTACGTCTCAAAACCCGTGAGCTCGAGCGACTGCCGTGTTTCGCCATTGGTGAACTCCAGCGGAATGACGCCCATGCCCACCAGATTTGAACGATGGATGCGTTCGAAACTTTCGGCAATGACGGCGCGCACACCAAGCAGCATGGTGCCCTTCGCGGCCCAATCGCGTGACGAGCCGGTACCGTATTCCTTGCCCGCGATGACAATGAGTGGCGTCTCGGCTTGCTGGTACGCCATGGCCGCATCAAAAATGGCGACGGGTTCGGCACCCGGCGCGGTGGCGGTCCACCATCCTTCCTTGCCACCGGTCAGTTCGTTCTTGAGCCGAATGTTCGCGAACGTGCCACGCATCATGACTTCATGATTACCGCGACGTGCGCCGTACGAGTTGAAGTCCTTTTTCTCAACGCCCAGCGACTTAAGCCACACGCCGGCCGGTGACGCCGCGGCAATGGAACCGGCCGGTGAGATGTGATCGGTGGTGATGGAATCGCCGAACATCCCCAACACGCGCGCGCCCTCGATGGCGAGAATGCCGGGCGGGTTCATGGTCATGCCTTCGAAGTACGGCGGGTTCTTGACATACGTACTCTGGTGGTTCCACGCGTACTGCTTGCTGCTGGTGGCGGGAATTTTCTGCCAATGTTCGTCGCCACCAAAGACATTGGCGTACTGCGTGAGGAACTGGTCTCGCTTGACCGATGACAGAATGGTGTCTTCCACTTCCTGCGCGGATGGCCAGATGTCCTTGAGAAACACCGGTCCGTCGGTGCCTTCGCCCAGTGGTTCGGTGGCCAGGTCGATATCCATCTTGCCGGCCAGTGCATATGCCACCACCAGCGGCGGCGATGCGAGATAGTTGAAACGCGTTTGCGGATTGACTCGACCTTCGAAGTTACGATTGCCTGACAACACGGCCGACACGTGCAGCTTTCCGGAGTCGATGGCTTCGCTGATGGACGTTGGCAGCGGACCGGAGTTCCCGATGCAGGTGGTACAGCCGTACCCCACCACGTTGAAACCGAGGGCATTGAGCGACGTCATGACGTCAGCTTTGTTGAAGTAGTCGGTCGCCACCTTGGAACCTGGGGCGAGCGATGTCTTCACCCACGGTTTTGTTTTCAGACCTTTGGCCACTGCGTTGCGCGCCAACAATCCGGCCGCGAGCATGACGCTCGGATTGGAGGTGTTGGTACACGACGTAATGGCCGCAATCACCACGTGGCCGTGTTTCAGCCGGAAGTGCTCTCCGCGATACTCGCAGTGCACGCCTTCGTCCAGCGTGACGACGGGTCCGCCTTCCGACACCATTTCGGCCACGTCCACGGCCAGTTTGGTGGTGGGAGCAGTGGCCGACGGTGCCGTGACCGGCGACAGCGCTAACTGCGCAGCCAACGCATCGCGATACATCTGTTTTGACTGCGAAAGTGGCACGCGGTCCTGCGGACGTTTCGGTCCGGCCAGACTTGGCACCACGGTGCTCAAGTCGAGTTCGAGCGTGTCGGTGAAGAGGGGATCGGGCGTCTCGTCGGTGCGGAAGAGTCCCTGAGCTTTCGTATACGCCTCGACCAGCGCCACCTGTTCGTCGCTGCGTCCGGACAGGTGCAGATATTTCAGTGTTTCGGCATCAACCGGGAAGAAGCCCATGGTCGCACCGTATTCAGGCGCCATGTTGGCAATAGTCGCGCGATCGGCCAACGCGAGCGATGACAGGCCAGGCCCGTAGAACTCGACAAACTTTCCAACGACTTTTTTCTTGCGCAGCATCTCGGTGCAGGTGAGCACGAGATCGGTCGCGGTCGTGCCGGGGGGCAATTGGCCGTGCAGCTTGAATCCGACGACTTCCGGAATCAGCATCGAGACGGGTTGTCCAAGCATCGCGGCTTCGGCTTCAATGCCACCGACGCCCCAGCCCATCACGCCCAGACCGTTGATCATGGTCGTGTGCGAGTCGGTGCCAACCAGTGAGTCGCAGTACGCCAGCGTTTCGTCGCCCTGCGTGGACGTAAAGACCACCTGGCCCAGGTACTCGAGATTCACCTGATGGCAGATGCCGGTTCCGGGCGGAACGACGCGGAACTGATCGAGCGCCAGTTGGCCCCACTTGAGGAATTCGTAACGTTCCTGATTGCGCTCAAACTCAAGTTCCGTGTTGATGAGAAACGCGGCGTCGGTGCCGTATTCATCAACCTGCACGGAGTGGTCAATGACCAGGTCGACCGGTTGCAGCGGATTGATTCGCGTCGGGTCACCGCCCAGCGCCACCATGGCGTCGCGCATGGCGGCCAGATCGACGACGCAGGGCACGCCGGTGAAATCCTGCAGCAACACGCGCGCGGTACGAAAGGCAATTTCCTTGTCGACGGGCGCTTTGACATTCCAGCGCGCCAGCGTCTCGATGTCACCGCGTTTCACGAACGCGCCATCTTCTCCGCGCACCAGGTTTTCCAACAGCACACGCAACGAGAACGGAAGCGTTGTCGAAATACTTCCCTCAATCTGATCCACCGGGGCAAGATGGAAATACACATACTGGCGTCCGCCAACGGTAAGTTGCGCGCGGCTGCCGAACGAATTGGGATGGGCCATGAAGACGGTGGGGTCCGGCGAATGACAGCCCCAAGGGCCGCCGTTTGCGTTCAGGACTGAGCCACTCATCGCGCCTTGGAAGATTCCCCGCCCGTTCAGCCGAAAAAGCCGAACGGCCTGTGGGAGCCCAGGATCCGATGAGGCTATGCCAAATATCGGCAGCGGCCACGCTGGACGCTACGACCTGGCGGTGACACGTCCCCCTGGTTCCTCGGCTCTCATCGCTCTACTGCGCCACACCATGTGGACCGCAGGAAATTCGTGGCCTCACGCGCTCCGCGCCGTCAGATCCTCCGGCTGCACCACTTCCCCCGCTGCCGGCGTCGCATGAATGGCGTCAACGGGACAATACCGCACGAAATCCCCATCGGCGGGTGACCAGTCGTGCAGCTGCGTAATGGGGTAGGCTTTGCGCTGATCATCCAGCGCCATGATGTGCGGCGCCCGCGCCACGCACATGGCGCAGCCGGTGCAACGGTCGCGATCGACCGAGACTTGCATGCGCTTGCGGGGGAAAATTCCGCCAGGAGCCCGCAGCAGTGCATCGAGGTGCGGCAACGCATTACGCATACTTTCGTATCCGCAATTGATCAGCTCTTCGGTGTGGCCGAATTTGAACCAGCCGATGTGGGAAACGGGCGGTCGCACCAGCAACATGGGTGGAGACGACCAGTGCTCTAACGCGTGTTGCTGTTGCGCATGCATCATGACCGTGGCGGCGCGCATGAACACGGCCGCGAACCCCGACGACCCAATGCCGGTGGCGGCCGGCATACTCCCCATGGCGACCCCGACATCCACCGCGATCAGGGCATCGACCCCCATCGCCGCGATGGCGACCGGCAGGTTGTCGGTGGTGCCCCCATCAACGCAGGTCCGATTGTCCACCCGACCGGGCGGGAAAAATCCGGGCAGCGCGCAGGACGCATACACCGCATCGCGAATGCGCGCATCGCGCAGGCCGGGCCGGCCGAACACCACGGGGATGCCGCGTTCGATGTCCACGGCCGTCACGAGCAGCGGCACATCCACATCTTCAAAAGTGCCTTCAGGCGCGATTTCCTCGCACAAGTCGCGCAGCGGACTTTCGAGGTAAATAGACGGAGCCAGCATGCGCTCGAGCAGCATGGCCATATGGTTGATGCGAAACAGGTCTTTGCGCTTGAGACGCAAGGCGCGTTCGACCATGCTCTCGACGGACAACCCGCCTGCCACACCGGCGGCAATCAGGGCGCCGATGCTCGACCCCGAGTACACGCGCGGGCGCACGCCAGCCTCCTGCAGCGCGCGCAAGGCGCCGAGGTGGGCGAACCCCTTCAGGGCGCCGCCTCCAAGAACCACGCCTATACGGGGCCGGGTGCGGGGGCGCGTAGTGGGACCGTTGCTCATGAACCGCCACAAAACTCGGAAACAAACGGTGCAAGTTGCGCCAAACGGAGAGCTCCGGCGTGACCGCCCTTGAGAATAATCGCGGGAGGATGATTGACCAGAGTGGCGACCGGATCAGCCTAAATGACAGTGCGTCATAGGTTTCCGGGCACAAGACGCAACGCCGGCGCCCGGTCATCTGGCCGAGGGGTCCCACGAACCTGCGCGGCATCCGACCACGCATTTCTGAGGGTGCCGAGGCGTCGTGCCGGTCCGACAAAGTCGCCGTCGGCCAACGCGCGCTCACACCAGACAAAAATTCCATCAAACCCCAGCGACTCTGGCGACTGCCCCTCGTGGGACGCCCGGAGCAGCGCGAGGGCCCGATTGGCAGCCGATGCGTCGCTCACTTCGCAGGCATGGATGGCCCGGTCGTACGCGCGCAGCACGCGAAGCAGTGGGTTCCGGACGGTATAGTCGAGGGTCATGGGGCAGTGAGCAGGTAAGGTGGCTTGGGTTACATGATCGGCGGGCAGCCCATGAGACTTGAGCAAAATTCGAGGGGAGAATCGCGTCTGACAGAGTGGCGTGATATTCTCCGCCCATGTCGAAACCCACCGATACTCTGCTGCGCTTTCGCGAAGAATTCCCGATTCTCGCGACCTCCACCTATCTGGTCTCGAACTCCCTGGGGGCCATGCCCGCAAGAGTCGGAGACGAACTCGCTACATACGTGGAGCAATGGGGAACGCGAGGCGTTCGGGCGTGGGCCGAGGGGTGGTGGGAGATGCCCGTGTCCATGGGAAACCGCATTGCCCCGCTCATTGGCGCCGATCCGGGGGAGACGGTCATGGTGCCCACCGTGACGCAGGCCATGTCCTCGGTGCTGTCGGCGCTCGATTATCCGGCGGATCGGAACGAGGTCGTGATGACGGCACTGGATTTTCCGTCGGTGCGATATGCGTACGACGGGCTGGCGCCCCGCTTCGGGGCGAAAATTGTCGAAGTGCCGTCTGACGATGGCTTGAGCATCGACCTCGATCGACTGCTGGCCGCGATTACCGAACGCACCCGTTTGGTTGCAGTGTCGCACGTGTTGTTTCGAAGCGCGTTTATCCAGGACGCCGCCGCTATCTGCCGTCGTGCACACCAAATGGGCGCGCTGGTGGCCCTGGATGCCTATCACAGCGTCGGAGTGATTCCCGTTGACGTGAAAGCGTTGGGCGCGGACTTCCTCGCGGGAGGCGTGTTGAAATGGTTGTGTGGAGGCCCCGGAGGCTGTTTCCTGTACGCCGCCCCGGAAATGAGTGACCGGTTCGCACCGGCCATCACCGGATGGCAGGCGCATGCGCATCCGTTTGCGTTCGACAACGCGATGGAACCGGCACCAGGCGGGTGGCGTTGGTTGGGCGGCACACCGACGGTACCGGCGCTTTTTGCGGGATTGGCGGGACCAGCCATTATCGCAGACGCTGGACTGGTGAACATTCGCGAGAAAAGTGAGCGGCAAACGAAGTGGCTCATTGACCAGGCCGACGCGCGCGGCTGGAACGTCGTGGCGCCCCGCGATGCGGCGCGTCGTGGAGGCACCGTCGCGTTCAACACGCCACAGGCCGCCGAAGTGGCCCGGGCACTGCTGGCCCGCGATATCGTCATCGACTTTCGACCAGGCGCGGGCATTCGGGTGGCGCCGCATTTCTACACGACCGATGCCGAACTGGAGACCTGTGTGGCTGCCATTGACGAGATTCTCGAAACGCGCGCCTGGACCGCTTTTGTCGGGCAGAAAAGCACCGTAACTTGAAAACATGCGCGGTGCGCGTCAGGATACCCGAGCCCCAGAGCCTTTATGAATTCGCCAACCAGTCAACCCCCCAAAAAGGTTCGCAAACAGTACACCAACAACACGTATCCGCTGGTCGTGCTCAAGTTCGAGGACGGTCATGAGATCAAGATTTATCAGGGCACGGGCAAGGTGTTCGATGCCTGGAACGGCGAAACGGTAAAAATTCTCGCGGTACACGACACGACGTCCAAGGAGTGGGATTTGCTCGAAGCGCGCAAAGTGGATCAGTTCGAAGACGCCAAGGGGTAATACGCACACTTCGCGTTTGCGACATTCCAGTTCGGTCCGGGCCGCACTTCAGCGCGGCCTTCCGCTCGTGGCCCTCGAAAGTTCCGTACTCGCGCAGGGATTGCTTCCGCCGCACAATCGCGCCGCGGCAATTCGGATGGCCGACGCCATTGTGGCTCGTGGCGCGGCCCCTGCCATCACCGCGGTCGTGCGCGGAGTGCCGACCATCGGTCTCGAACCCGATGAGCTGGAGCGGTTTCTGGCGCGAGACGAGGTGCGTAAGGTGTCCGCGCGAGATTTGTCGCATGCCATGCTCACGGGAGCCGATGGCGCAACCACCGTTGCCGCGACGCTGGCCCTGTGTACACTGGGCCACGTGTCGGTGTTTGCGACCGGTGGCATTGGCGGCGTGCACCGCAACGCACCGTATGACGAATCGGCCGACCTGGCCGAACTTGCACGTTCACCGGCAATTGTCGTGTGCGCGGGAGCGAAGTCGATACTCGACCTGCCAGCCACGCTTGAACGACTGGAGACGCTGGGCGTGTCGGTGGTGGGTTTCCGCACGAACGAACTTCCTGGATTTTTCACCTCGCACACCGGAATTCGGCTGGACCACAGCGTGCAGTCGGCCAAGGAAATTGCCGAACTGTGGCGTCATCACCGGTGGCTGGAGCGGCCGGGTTCTCTTGTTGTGATGCACCCGCCACCGCCAGCGTTTGCATTGGATGCCCAGGTGGTAGAGGCCGCAACCGCCGTGGCGCTTGAGCGAGCCACAGCGCACCATGTGTGTGGCGGTGCGGTCACACCATTTCTACTCGCCGAGGTCGAGCGTCGTACGGAGGGGAAGTCGGTGGTGGCCAACCTTGCACTCCTCGAAGCAAACGCCGCATTGGCCGCCGATATCGCCGTAGCCCTTGCGGGCACTTGACAACACCGTGCACGAGGTTCCATCCGTATTGAGAACTCAGAGCGAAAAACAGTGCTGTCAGGGAGTTGAACTTCATGGCAAGCGTACGGTACTATCCATAAACCCGCTCGCTCCGGAGGATCGATAAGCAATGCCCACTCCGTTCCTGAGTTCCGAGGAGTACGACGAGCGCGCACACGCCCTGTACAACGAAGGGCAGTACGATGAGGCGCTCGCAGTACTTCGCGAAGGACTGACCCTATATCCGCAGGCCGTAGAACTGCACGTCGGCATCGGTTACGCACGCCTGGCGCGCGACGAGTATGTGTGGGCGCGCAAGAGTTTCGAAGAAGCACTAATGCTCGATGCCGAGCACGAAGACGCGTTAGCTGGCCTGGGCGAGACGCTGCTCAAGTTCGGGCAGCTTGAAATGGCCACGAAAGCATTCGAACGGACCGTCGAGCTGGGATACGACGACGACCTCGACCTGATGCTGCAAATTGGTCGCGCGCAGTTTCGCGAAGGGCTGCTTGACGGCGCGCTCGCGTTTTTCGAACGCGCCGTGGCCATCGCCCCCGACTCGGCCGAGGCCGCCGCTTGCATCGGGTACGCGCAGCATCGCCTGGGACACGAAGTGGAGGCCGTGGCGGCGCTGCACCGCGCGCTGTCCATCGAATCGGATTTTGGCGAAGCACGGGTCTACCTGGCCAACATTTTCTACGATTCGGGCGACATGGACGCCGCGTTGGCCGAATTTGAAAAAACCACCGCGGAAGATCATTGGGACGAGCTTGGAATTTGGCGTCTCATGGAGCTCAAGAAATCCGCGTACCAACTTGACGACAACGACGGCGAGCTCAAGGTGTGGGAGGAACGGCTTGCCGAACTCGCCGGTGAACCCGACGCAGTTGAAGAGTTGCTGGCCGAGGTGGAGCAAAAGGTAATGGAAGAGGAAAACATGTCCTTTGCCGAGGCCGAAGAGCCGTTGGACACGCTGGGCACGCTCATATCATCCCTCTCGGCTCCGACGGCGGCTGATTCCATCACATCTGGACTGGCCAGCGAAACCGGGCACCGCGTGTTGCTGGATGACGGCCGCACGGTAGACGGCACGTGGGAGGAAATCGTGCAGTTGCTGCGTGACGAACGAAACGCCGCGTTGCCCATCAAGGAATTCATGGCGTCCGAATCGCGTCGGCAGTACGGAGCTACGGGCGCGGACATTTCCACGTTTAACGCCGAAGCATTTATTCGCGGTAGCGCGCGGGCTGGCTTGTTACGCATCGTACGGTAATGCAGCCCCACCCGCAGTGAGCGAATTTGCGCCGAACACGACGCGCGCATCCCTGGAGGTTGCGCGCGTTGCGTTAGGACGCATGATTGGCGACCCGCCGCCGAGTGACGCGCCCCGCGCACTGCCCGTGACCATGGCCGCGCGGGCCAGCGACGCATGGAAAGGCGTGGAACAAGTGCTGCGCTCGCTCACGGGCCGCGGTGAATTGGCGGGGCAGGCATTGCTGGCGGAAGCGCGGCGCCTGGACGTGTTGGATATGGAAAGCACACATGCGTTGGTTGCGCTTCGTGAATGGGTGGAACGCACGCTTGCTCCGGGCAGTGCCGCGCAAATGTTGACGCTGGCGCCAACGGAGGCCGAAAAGGAAGTCGCGCGCCAGGCAATGGCGGTGCTCGACCGCGTGTCGGGAATTCCGCGAAGCTCCGCTTCATTGACTGACCGTGGCGAATTGCCGTCCAACAACTCGCGCATCCCCGCACAGCCAGCGTCGCCCGCACCATCGCCGTGGGCACCACAACCGGCCGGCGAAGCCACGCCGTCCGCACTGACCAACCGCTTGTCTCCGCGCGCATTGGAACGCACGCAACGGGCGAATGATGCGATCAGCGTGACTACCCCCGACGGCGCCGACTTTGTCCGGTTGGAGCCAGACAAGCGCTCGCGTTCCAGCGCGCGGATCATGGCAGCAGTGGTGGGGATAATTGTGTTGGGTGGTGCTGGTGCATGGGTCGCGCTCAAGGACCGCGTCGGCGGGTCATCCGACGCGACCGAGCAGGGTGCAGCAGCGTACGCGCGCGGTTCGAAAGAAGCGGCGCGACTGGCCTTTGTGCAGGCGCTGGAAAAAAATCCGAATGATGTGCGTGCGCTGACCTATCTTGGTCGCATCTCGCGTGAACTCGGTAATCTCGCAACGGCCCGGAAGTATCTGGAAACCGCCATACGAATCGATGACACAAACGCATTGGCCCTTCGGGAATTCGGCGCGGCCCTGCTGGCTGACCAGCAACCCGAACTCGCGCGGCGGTTTTATGTGCGCGCCATCGAAGCGAATCCGACAGACCGAATTGCCCAGGGGTTTCTGGGCTGCGCATTGATGAAGCTCGATCGAACAGAAGAAGCGCTGAAGTGGATGGCGCGCGCCGGCACTGGCGAATGGTCGGCCTGCACCAGCGGTACCCCGCAGGCAGCGCCACCGGTCTCGAAAGACTGAACTGGTACCGTGACATGATAAAAACTGTGGCGCCAGGCGCCCACGACGCGCTTGCGTGGCAGCAAAGCGTCATACGCGAAGTCTTACCCAACGGATTGACGCTGCTGGTGCGACGGGACACGTCCGCACCCGTCGTCGCCATTGTGACGCACGTCAACGCCGGCTATTTCGACGAGACCGACGACATGGTCGGCATCGCCCACGTGCTGGAGCACATGTATTTCAAGGGGACGCCCACGCGTGGTGTGGGAGCAATTGCCCGCGAAACCAAGGCCAACGGCGGCTATCTGAATGCGCACACCATTTACGACCACACCAGCTATTACACGGTGTTGCCGTCCAGCGCGTTCCTGAAGGGATTGGACATTCAATTCGATGCATACGCCAATTCGGTGATTGATGCCGGCGAATTGGCCCGCGAACTCGAAGTGATTGTGCAGGAAGCGCGGCGCAAGCGTGATACCGCGGGCGCGGTTGCCATCGAATCGCTATACGCGCTGCTGCACGACCATCATCGCATTCGCCGGTGGCGCATTGGCGAGGAGGAGGCGTTACGCACGCTCACGCGCGATCAGCTCATGGCGTTCTACCGGCACTGGTATCAGCCGTCCAACACCATCTTGTCCATTGTGGGGGATGTCGACCCTGACACGGTCCGTCAGGCCGTGCTCGACCGATACGGAACGCTGCCGACCGGAAATCCGCCGCACGTCGCAGGCCCGCAAGAGCGCAACGCGCCAACATTCCGCGTGCGTGAATGGACCGGCGATATTGCGCAGACACAACTTGCGCTGGGTTGGCGGACCCCGGCGTTGAATCATCCCGACACTCCGTTGCTGGACATGGCCGCGACCGCCATGGGGACCGGGCGCGCCTCGCGCCTGTATCGCGCCGCGCGCGAACGAGGGTTTGCGTCCAGCGTCGGCGCATATGACTACACGGCCGGTGACGTCGGCGTGTTTGTCGTGCAGGCCGAAGCACCGCCGCATTGCGCGCGAGAAGCGCTGCTGCAATTGTGGCGCGAAGTACAAGCCGCACGCGACAACGGACTGCGGCGTAGTGAAATCATGCGCGCACAGAGTGTCATCGAAGCGCGCTGGTTGCGGCGACTGGACAGCATGGATGGGCAGGCTTCGTTTCTCGCAGCCTGGGAGGCCGATGGCGGACTCGATCTGGCCAGTAACTACTATGATCGACTCATGTCGCTGTCAGTCACCGACGTTGAGGGGGCGCTAGCTCGACACCTGAACGGCGACAGCGTGTCGGTCATTGCGTATCGGCCCAGCGCGGTGGAACCGCTGGTGGAGAGTGCCGAGGAGCTTCGGGCGCTGTTACGGAGTGTGGAGGGCGGCGGGAGCAGTGTGCTGCCGCCACCAGCCACTCCCACACCAGCTCCGTTTCAGGCCATCAAACCCTCAGACATCATTCCGCGCGCACACGCTGAATCGGTGCAGAGCGGGGTGCATGTGTTCCGCACCGATTACGGAATTCCCGTGCTTGTGTTGCCGCGTCCGGGCTCGCTCATGACCAACGTTGGGGTGTTCGCGCGAGGCGGAGCGTGCGTCGAACCCACAGACCGCGATGGTCTTGCGCGGCTGGCGGTACAGACGTCGCTGAAAGGCACCCCCCGACGAAGTGGAGCCCGCATTGCAGAAGCCGCAGAAGAACTTGGCGGAAGCATTGGCGTAAGCGCGGGCGTCGAAAACGTTGGTTGGACGATGTCCGTTCCAACCCGACACCTCAGGGCCGCCGTCGAACTGCTGGCTGATGTGGTGCAGCGCGCCGAGTTTGCCGTGGACGCCGTACAGACCGAACGTTCCCTGGCTCTGGCCGAAGTGGAACGCCTGCGTGATGACATGTACCGGTGGCCGATGCGCCTTGCGACGCAGGCTGCGTACGGGTCGCATCCGTACTCGCACGCGGTTCTGGGCACCGAAACCTCGCTCAGCGTTATTGACGCGTCGGCTGTTCGCAACTTCCACGCACAACACGTGCTGGTGGGGCCGGTGGCGATTGGTATTGTCGGTGATGTGTCACCGTCGGACGTAGCGCAGTATGTGGCGCGGCAGTTTGACAATCTGGAATGGCGCGATGACGTGCCGCCCATGGCGCATCCCTGGCCGTTGGCCACCAGTACCCGGGAAGACACGCGCAACAAACAGCAAACCGCGCTCGCCATGTTGTTCGAAGGTCCCGGTCGCATGGATCCGTCGCGGTATGCCTCGCACGTGCTGAGTGTGATCGCGAGCGGGCTGGGCGGACGTTTTTTCGAGCAACTGCGCGACAAACAGTCGCTGGCGTACACGGTGGCCGCGTACGGGGTTGAGCGGCGATCGAGCGGCGCGTTCGCCGCCTACATTGCCACCGCACCCGAGCGGGAAGCGGAAGCCCGCGAAGGGCTGCTGAACGAGTTCGCGAAGCTGCGCGTCGAGCTGGTCAGTGACGAAGAGTTGCAGCGTGCCAAGACCTATCTCATTGGAACGCACGCTATCGCGCAGCAAAGTGGTGCGGCGGTGCTTGGCGATGTGGTCGACGCCTGGCTCTTTGGAACGGGCCTCGGAGAACGGGATTCGTTTGTGGCAGAGGTGCAGCGAGTGACCGCGCGAGATGTCCGTCTGCTGGCCGAGCGTTACTTCGACCCAAACCGTCGCGCCGAAGGAATCGTGCGCGGTACGGGCGCCTAGCTGCGATGGTGATGACCAGGACCGCGCTGGTTGTGGCGCTGCTACTCATCGCGTGCGGCGCCCGCGCCATCGATACTCCAGCTCGCACCGAAGGGGTCGACCCCGTGCTCGAAATGCGCGCCGATGGCGGGGAGGGTGGCATGCAGGACGTCGTCGGGCTTGCGGTGCGTGCAGACAGTTCGGTGGTCGTGGGCGACGCAGCCAATGCGCAGGTCGTTCACATTGCTCCCGACGGTCACGTGATGGGCCGTACCGGTCGCAAGGGCTCGCAGGCCGGTGAATACCAGCGACTGCAATGGGTGGGCATGTGCGATGACAGTTTGTTATACGTCCACGACATTGCGCTATCGCGCCTCTCCCTGTTAAGCGACAAGTTGGAGGGTTCGTACCTACGGACTATTCCCAGGAGTTTCGATTCGCGCGACATCGCCGGGTGTTTGCCTTCGTCGCGTCTGCTCATTCTGAACGATTCCGTTTCGGCTCGGGCCGTCGGGGTGTTTCGCCGGCCGTTGTCGCTGGTGCGCTTTGACGCGCGCACCGGGCGCGCGGACACGCTCCGCAAGTTTGCGGGCTTGCAAGTGAACTACGTGCGGCGTCTGGGCACCGCTATTGCCGTTCCAATGGGTGCCCGCACCCACGTTGCCATACACGGCGCGCAAGTGTTGGTGGCTGAAAGTGATCGCGATTCGCTGTGGCGTTACGACGGCAACGCCTGGAGTAGCGTCGCGCTGGCAAAGCTGCCGGCCGCGCAAACTTCCACCGCCGCCGACGACAAACGCGCGCGACTGGCGCTGGGGTGGGCACCGCGCACTCCGCAAGACCGCGCTTTCGCGCCGGCACTGTTGGCCGAGACGCAAACCGCGCGCGTGGCGCCGCGAATTGACGGATTGGTGGCCAGTAGCGACGGCACCGCGTGGATTGCGCTCAAGCCCGACGCAAACGCCGAACGGGCATGGATTCAGTACGACGCAAAAGGCCAACAGACCGGTCGCACGCATTTCGGGTGGACCTTCGAGCCGCGTGAAGTGCGTGGCGCAACCTGGTGGGGCGTAGAACGTGACTCGATTGGAGTGGAGACGGTGGTTCGGTATCGGGTCGACACTGCCCGAGGGACGGCGAACGGGCAACTGCCTGTAAAGGATTAGTCGCGGAAGACTGCGGTTGAACTGCGGAAAATATGACGCGCGCGTGGTGGGTTGATCGACATCAGGCGGGTAAGGGATTTTTTATTGAAACTGCGCCCGAATGGCAAGGCTCGGCCTTGCGCTCGGCGCGTCGTTCGCCGTGCCAGGTCCGGTTGCGGTTGAAGATTTGGCGAAAACGTCAGCGCGGTCCCGTCGCCGCGTTCTTGAGCCCGCGCGATGCCCGCGAAACCACGCCGACCACATGGCGCAGGCGCCCATCCGCCGCTCGCAAGCCGATGGCTGCGTCATAGTCACCCGCGTCTCCCAGAATGGCGGCCGTAATCCATGGTCGACGCGTTCCCCACGCCAGCGAATGCATGATCGCCGCCGTTTGCGCCGCATCACCGTGCGCGCGCGGCAATCCCCCCACTTCCATGAGCCAGTGCCTGGTGCCGGGCTTGAGTGAATCGGCCGACTGCGCGTGCCAGCGATCAAAGGCGCGCAATCGCGCGTCCACCGATGGCAGTCCCGCGAACGACGGATACGCGACCACTCCCAGCACCCGAACCGGTGATGCCCTGGATGCGGCCCATTGATAAATCGCGCTATCGCGTGCATCCACGCGCGCAGCGGCCCAACCCAGCGCCGTGCGCGGTCGAACGCGCTGAATGACGCTGGCGGTGCTGGACAACATGGTTCGCCACCACTGCAAATCCGGTTCGGTCGCCGGCAACAGCGCGGGCAACGGCGCACGCCACGCGGGAATGAGCACATCCGGACGCACGCGCTGCAAGACACGCTCAATCGATGCCAGTCGTTGCGCCCCGTTCGGTGCGCCCGGCGAACGCGCGAGTTCCAGCGCAATGGTCAGCGTGGTGCTGCTGTCGGATCGCCACGGTTCGAGCACTCGTGACAGGGAATCGAGGGCAGCCTGGCGCGTGGCCTTTTCGGTGAGGACCACCAGCACCACGCGCGCGCCAAGGGTGTCAGCCAGTTTGTTGTCGGCGCGCACCTGCCGCGGCGATGGCGCGCGGTCGAGGCGCGAGTACATGCGTACTCCAATTGCGAAGTCGTTGGCGGGTCGCTCTTGCATGCGCACACCGATCGCCGCGTCGTAACTGCGAATAGCGCCAACCGCCGACGGCCACTCCATCAGCAGCAGCGTGGTGACTGCGGTTGCGGTGATGGTGAGCAGGGCGCGCACGCCAGCGCTGGCCTTCCAACGTGCGGGAAACGCCGGGGCGATGATGGGAACAAGGATCGCCAGCGGTGACACCAATGCCGCTCGCCCGGCCGCGTACCCGGAAATGGCATCGCGCGCCGCGACCGCGCCCTGCAACCAAACCGGGGCATTCCCGTTGATCGATGCGATATAGTCGCTCATAGCGACGGCGGCGACGCACAGATTGTACACCAGCAATGGGACGCCTACTGCGGGCGTGACGAGCCGAGCAATCAGCGCGTACGCCACTTGCAGGGCGAAACTGGTAGTGAGCAGCGGCCAGATCCACGCGATGCCCGCCATGGTACGGGCGGTACTCTCCAGCACAGTAGCCATCGCTACGAGGGCAGCCGGGGCGACCAGCAGCCCGCACAGGCCAGAAAGCCTGGCAAAGGGCTTGGGTGCCTGCTTTTGCGACGCAATCCAGCCGGCGAGCAAAATGTCCCACAACAGGACGGCCAGGCCGAGGACCAGCGGTATGACGGCGAGACGTTCTACCGGGATTGCCATGGGGTGACGATAATGGCGTTCGCAAAGTGCTGGCACCCCGTACTGGAGTTGGGGTAACTTCCCTCCATGCCGGAATCACGCATCCTCACGCTGCCCAATCTCGTCTCCTCGTCACGGGTCATGCTGGCGTTCGGATTTATTGCGTACGACGCGGTGCCAACGCGACTGGCGCTCATTGGCATTGCGTCGCTGACCGATTTCCTGGATGGATGGATTGCGCGCCGCACGAAAGTCACGAGTAAGCTTGGTGCACTGATCGATCCTGTTGCCGATCGGTTTTTTGTGCTCAGCGTGGTCATTGCGTATTTGATTGGCGGCCAACTCCACCCCTGGCAGGCCATCGCGATCATGTTTCGCGACGTGATGTCGGTGATCGGATTTTTTGTGGCGCGCAACGTCAGTTGGTTGCGACCCATTCCGTTCATGGCGAGGCCAGTTGGGAAAGTGGTGACGGTGGGCCAGTTGGTCGCGTTTCTCGCGGTGCTGCTGCAGCCGACGTGGGTGAACGCCATTGTCGTCGTTGTCGCGGTGCTCGGCGTGGTGGCGACAGTGGACTACACGCTCATGCTGTGGCGGGAACGGACGCCGAAGCACTTGAGGGTATAGCAGGGGCGCGCAAGGATTCGGTGGGCAACAATTCCGGATTAGCAACTGCAGGATTGAGTGTTCGGGAACTGCAGCGTTCAGGGTTCAGAGTTCGGGGTTCAGCAACGGCAGTGTGTGCCGCTGCGGACTCGCCGACGGTCCAGGGGTCAGGAACCAAAGTGTTCAGTGGACAGGGCGCGTCCCTGTCACAACGGTAATCTCCCGGACCCCTGAACCCCGCCGTTGCTGAATCCTCTTCCATCTCCAGCTCAATGCAATGCACCCTTCAGTTGCTGAACCCTGAACCCTGAACGCTGAACGCTGCTGTTCCTGAACCCTGATTTCTGAAGTTCCTGAACCCTGACCCTGACCCTGACCCTGACCATGACCCTGACCCCTGACCCTGACCCCTGACCCCTGACCCCCGCAGTTCCCAAACCCTCCCCACTTCCAATTCCTGACCTTCAGCAACTCCCGGTCTTCACCCCCACTCGCCGGGGCAAAAACAAAATGCCCTCACGGAAGTGAGGGCATTTTTATCTGTACCTGCAACTACGCGGTGGTGTCTACACCGTTGCGGTTTGCGAATCGGAGCGAGCCTTGGGGGGCTGCGCGAAGCGCTCACCGAGTGTTCTCAAGTCGGATACTTCGTTTGGCTTGAGTTCGGGAAACCGACCCGACAGATACGAAATGGTGTTGTCAAACCACTCTTTCTGATCATCCGGGTGACATCCCACAACACCGCACTGCATGATGTGCTGGAACAGCTCGTCACGAGCTTCCTGATAAGGCGAATTTACTACTACGTCGCGACGCGGCCGAAGCTTTGGTTTTGCCATTTCCTCTGAGTAGTACGCTTAACTGATGCTCCGGGAACCTGATTCACCGGTAGCCTATCAAACCTAACGGATGCCGCTTCCACATGCGTAGTGGCACATCCCGTGCTGATGGGCATCATTCCGCGGAAATGTCACCCGCTGGGATTACTGGCTCTACGCGGGTACCCACGGAAACGTTGACCCAGTCGGCAATGATCCGAGACAACTCCGACGGGGCGTCTTCGGCAATGAGTGAACCCGCGTCGGGCACCATTTCAATCCGCGGGGGAACCTCCCCACCGGACAAGGCCGCCGCCATGGCGTTTACCATGGTCCGGTCGACCGTCTCGTCCTGCTCGCCCAGGACCATCAGCACCGAAGCTCGTACCCTCCCGAGCTGGATGGCGTCTTCGACGTCCAGTTCGAGGCTTCGGGCCAGAAGGAGCAGGTGCGACAACCCATCACTCCCGATAAATGGCGCCATGTAACGTGCCACCAGCAGGTCTGGCATGTGGGCGGGATCGGCCACGGCCTCCCGCAGAAAGGGCGTCAGTGCTTGCCCGGTCACAAAGTACCCCAGCACGCCAATCGCAATGCGCGCCGCCGCTCTCTGCGTGGCTCGAATGGATGGGCCCGGCAAGTCGGCAGAGTTGGGCGGATTGATGAGCAACAGCCGGTCAACGCGCTCAGGACGCCGCGCTGCGAGCTGGAGCGCCACAATGGCCCCGATATCCTGACCTACGACCAGCGCTTTCGGCAGCCGCAGAGCTGTCAGAGCCCGATCCACGTATTCGGCCTGAGCGATGATACCATAGCCGGCGTCCTCAGGCCGGTCGGATTCACCATAGCCCATCAAATCGACGGCAAGCGCGGTGAACCCGGCGTTGGCCAGGCGCGGCGCAACGGCCCGCCACAAAAACGCGCAGGTGCCAAACCCATGCAGCAGCACCACTGGCGGCCCGCCGCGGCCCACCCGCTCCACGTGCACGGCGCCCGGACCGACCGGAATTCTCAGATGTTCGATGTACACGCCGTAAATGACTCGGGATTAGTCGCGAACGATTGACGGTCCGGCCATGAAGAATGAATGGCGGTTCACTCTCGGACGGCCACGCACCTCGGTGATACACCAATCTTCGAGGGAAGCATATCGGGTTCGCTGGCAGCACGGGTAGCCGCCCAATAGTTTAGGGGAAGTCTCTGCGGCGCCCGCCGCCCCATTCCGACGTCTGTATCCGAGGCAATTCCGTGGCAAACAAAGTTACGCCCGCCCAAAAATCACGCGCACCATTTTTCCTGCTGCTGCTGGTCATCGTCGTGGCGGGTGCGAGCGGCATTTTCTACAAAGTGTCAACGTCCAGGCAAAAGCCAATCGTGCTGGCCCCCGGTGCCGTGTTGCCCGTCTCCGAGGGATATCTGCGCGGCAAGGCCGATGCGCCCGTGTCGATCGCAGAGTTTGGCGATTTCGAATGCCCGCTGTGCGGCAGTTTTGCCAATATTACGGAACCCGATGTGCGCACGCGTATTGCCGACGCGGGGCTCGCCAGTTTCCGCTTCTACGATTTCCCGTTGCCGATGCATGCCAACGCGTTGTCGGCCCACCTCGCGGCGGCCTGTGCGGATCACCAGGGGAAGTTCTGGGAAATGCACGACGCGATTTTTCAGGGGCAGACCGAGTGGAATGGCCAGGCGACCATGAATCCCAGGAAAGTGCTGCAGGGATACGTGAAGACCCTCGGCCTGGACGAAGCGGCGTGGAACGCCTGTTTTGATTCGCAGACCGACGTGGCACGAATCGAGGCGCACAAAAAGAAAGGACAGGACCTCGGCGTGAACTCGACGCCCACGTTTATCATCGACGGTGTGATGTACGCGCAGACCTTCACATACGACGAGCTGAAGAAACTGGTCGATTCGCTCACGGTCGCCAAGGCCGCGGCCAAGGCCGCCGTGCCACCGCCCGCGCCGGCCAAGCCGTAACGCCGCTCCATGTCTCAGTCACAGCGCAACAAGAAGTCTGATAAAGGCGCGGCAAAACCACACGCCACTACTGCTCCGCAAAAATCGCGCGCTCCCTTTTTCGGGCTGCTCGTGCTGATTCTTGCGGTTGGCGTGGCCGGTATTGCGTACAAGATCAACTCGGCGCCCAAACCCATTGTGCTGGTGCAGGGTGCCACCTTGCCAAAAGCAGAAGGGTATTTGTTGGGCAAGCCCGATGCGCCGGTGACCATCATGGAGTTCGCCGACTTCGAGTGTCCGCAATGCGCGAACTTCAGCCTGCTCACCGAACCCGATGTGCGTGCGCGCATCATCGACGCTGGTCTGGCCAACATGCGCTTCTATGATTTCCCCATGGAAGACATGCATCCCAACACGTTGTTCGCGTCACTCGCCGCAGCGTGCGCGGCCGATCAGGGCAAATTCTGGCCCATGCACGACCTGATACTCGCCGGGCAGGGTAATTGGGAAGTGCGGAAGACGCGGAATCCCAAACCGGAGCTCGACAAATACGCGAAGTTGGTCGGGCTCGACATGGGCCAGTACAACGACTGTTTTGACAAGCGCGACAACGTGGCGCGTATTCAGTCGCACCAAGCCGTCGGCGCGTCTTACATGGTGAACGCCACCCCGTCGTTTGTCATTGCCGGCAAGTTGTATCCGGGCAATCTGAGCTACGATCGCATCAAGCAGATTGTCGACGAGGAACTCGCACGAATTGCTGCGGCCCAAGGCAAACAAACGGAAATCGCCGACAGCACGACGCCGCCGGCGAAATAACGGTACGTGTGGTTGTGACCAGACGACGTCAGGCTTTGGCCTGACGTCGTCTTTTGTGGTCGTCGAAGTCGTCCAGCCGCAGTCGGGGCATGGGCACGGTGCCAACTTCCGCCCTTTCAGCCGCATACGAAGGCGTCAGCGCGTCACCCAACTGCACCAGTGCTCGTGTCGCAATGATGCTGGCTAACGGATCGGGCACACCCATTTCACGAATGTAAACATCCAACGCGCGTTCGAACGTGAGTTCCGGCGCCAGCGTCTCGACAAAATGCAGCGCGTTATCTACGTGCGCGCGAATGAGTGATTCTTCCGCTCGCGCTTGCGCCAGACGCAAACGCTGCTCGGCCTCGGCCGACAGCTTGCGGGGGAACAGTGTTTCCGGGAACAACTTTCCAAGTATCGACATGACTCTTGTTAAGACGCGTAAGTGACTGCGAATGTTTCACTTCCGCGCCTGAAAACCGTGTGATGCTGCGCACAAATCCGCTGCGTGTGACGGTTACGACTCGTGTGCTTCGTATTGATCTTTCAAACTTGCCACGACGCTGGGATCGGCCAGGGTGGTGGTGTCACCGAGCGCGCGCCCTTCGGCGATGTCTCGCAACAGGCGACGCATGATTTTGCCCGAGCGAGTTTTCGGGAGATCCGCACTGAATAACACGTCGTCTGGCCGGGCCAACGCACCGATTTTGACGGCGACATGCTCACGCAACTCGTCGCGCAGGGAGCTGGATGCAGTGAACCCGGCCCGAAGTGTGACAAAGGCTGCGATTGCCTGCCCCTTGAGTTCGTGCGCTTTGCCCACCACCGCCGCTTCCGCAACCGACGGATGATCGACGAGCGCACTTTCGACCTCCATGGTCCCGATACGATGTCCAGCGACATTTAACACGTCGTCCACGCGGCCGAGAATCCACAGGTAGCCATCTTCGTCACGTTTGACACCGTCGCCCGCAAAATAAATGTCCGGCCGGCCGGGCCACCGGGAGAAATACGTGTCGACGTACCGCGCGTCGTCGCCCCAGATGGTGCGCGCAATGGACGGCCACGGCCGCATTATCGCGAGCAATCCCCCACCGACGCCAATTTCCTGCGCGTCGTTGTCCAGTACCGTGATGTGCGTGCCGGGAAATGGAATAGTCGCGGAGCCCGGCTTCGTGACCGTCGCACCTGGCAGAGGGGTGATCATGATGGCGCCGGTTTCCGTCTGCCACCACGTGTCCACCACGGGACAGCGATTCTTGCCGATGTGTTCGCGATACCACATCCACGCTTCCGGATTGATGGGTTCGCCCACGGAGCCGAGCAGTCGAAGTTGCGAAAGGTCGTACGGTTGCACGAGACCTTCGCCCCATTTCATGAAGGCACGAATGGCCGTAGGCGCCGTGTAGAAAATGGTGACGCCATACCGTTCGCACATTTGCCAGAAGCGATCTTTTTCCGGCCAATCGGGAGCCCCTTCGTACATCACACACGTAGCCCCATTCGCAAGCGGGCCGTACACCAGATACGTGTGCCCGGTGACCCAGCCAATGTCGGCTGTACACCAGAAGACATCGTCCTCGCGCAAGTCGAACGTGTATTTCGTGGTGGTGGCTGCGCCGGTCATGTATCCACCGGTGGTGTGCACAATGCCCTTGGGTTTACCCGTTGTTCCCGAGGTGTACAGGATAAACAGCGCGTCTTCGGCATCCATCGCCTCGGGTTCACAGTGTTTGGGAACCTGTCGCTTCAGACGATGCCACCAATGGTCGCGGCCATCTTTCATTTCGGCGAATGTTTCATCACCCACGCCCGAACGGCGCCGCATCACCACCAGCACATGTTCAATGCTGGGACACTCCTGCAGTGCCCGGTCGACATTGCGTTTGAGTGGCAGCATCTGTCCGCGACGATACCCACCGTCGGCCGTAATCAGCACTTTGCAACTGGAGTCGTTGATGCGGTCGCGCAGTGACTCTGACGAAAATCCGCCAAACACGACCGAATGAATGGCGCCAATGCGCGCGCACCCCAACATGGCGAACACGGCTTCCGGAATCATGGGCAGGTAAATGGCCACGCGGTCGCCCTTTTTGACGCCCAGATGCCGCAGCATGTTCGCGGCAAGGTTGGTCTCGCGGTACACGTCCCAGTACGTGAATGTACGCCGGTCTCCCGGTTCACCCTCCCAAATGAGCGCGGCCTTGTTGCGGCGGGGGCCACGGATGTGGCGATCGAGGCAATTCACACTGGCATTCAGTTGCCCACCCTCAAACCACTGCACGTGAGGCGGCGTCCAGTTCATCACGGTGTCCCACGGCTTGGACCACTCAAGTTCGGCGGCTTCGCTGGCCCAGAAGGCCTCGGGATCGGCACTCGCCGCATCGTGCAACGACTGATCGTGGACGCGGGCGCGAGCGGCGAACGAATCGGGGGGCGGAAACGACCGCGTTTCCGAAAGCAGGACGTCGATGTTGTTCATGGATGGAACCGGAAGGTAGGAAAATGCACCGTCTACAGCGAAGCTGATGGGCAGACGCGTCGCGGGCAACCGTTCGGGTGGCTATGCTTCCCCCATGCTTTCAGAGGTGGCACTCCATGCTCACGAACTGGTACGGCGGTTTGGCGGCCGAACTGCTGTAAAGAACGTGTCGCTGGCGCTCGGCGCCGGCGAATGCCTGGCGCTGTTCGGACCGAATGGAGCGGGGAAGACTACCCTGCTACGCATGTTGGGCGGGCAAATCAAACCGAATACGGGGCATGTGGCGTTACATGGCCATCGGCTGCCGGGCACGGCGGCGACGCGAAATCTGGTTGGGCTAATCTCGCATCACACCATGTTGTACACGGCGCTTACCGCACTTGAAAACGTGCAGTTCGCGGCGGAGTGTCATGGAATGCGCAATGCGCGCGCCGCGGCCATGTTCGCACTGGAACGGCTGGGTGTCAGCGCGCGCGCGGATACCGCCGTTCGCACCTTGAGTCGCGGGTTGCAGCAGCGGGTGTCGATTGCGCGTGCGTTAGTCCATGGCCCCCGTCTGGTGCTGCTGGACGAGCCGTACACCGGCCTGGACGAAACAGGTGCGAGAGCGCTGACCCGCGCCTTGCAGGAACTGCTGGGAGTGGGCGCCACGCTTGTGTTGGTGACACACCACTTGTCGGAAGGGCTGGCGCTTGCCAGCCGCGCGGCCGTCATGCTGGAGGGCCAACTGGTTCGAGTAGACGAGGCACCCGCCGATGGGTTTGATGCAGGCTCGTATTCCGCGCTGTATCGGTCACTGGTGGTGAGGGAAGTTGGATGAGCCATCCGACGGAACAGGCAAACCCGCCCGCCGAATTGCCGTATGCACCGCCCGGATTTCTGCGCGACGCCATGCGTGTGGCACGCAAAGATCTGCTGATCGAATTTCGCACTCGCAGCGCGTTTATTGCGGCGGCGGTGTTCGCCCTGTTGTCTGCCGCGATTTTCCGATTCACCTGGGACCCAAGTGCGGTGTCGACGCTTGATCTGGCACCGGGAGTCCTCTGGGTGATCTTTGCGTTTTCGGGCATTCTTGGGCTTCACCGCTCGTTTGGCATCGAGCTTGCCGATCGTGCGCTCGATGCGCTGTTGGCATCACCCATGTCGCGTGAATCGGTGTTCGCCGGCAAAGCACTGGCCAACCTCGCTTTCATCGGGTGCGTACAAACATTGGCGCTGCCCGCGGTGGGTCTGTTTTTCAACCTTCCCAGCGGCAAGTTGTGGGTCGGCGTGGCAGCCGCATCCCTGTTGGCGGCCATCGGATTTGTCGCGATTGGTACACTGTTCGCGGCGATTACCGCCAACATTCGCATGGCCGAGCTCATGCTGCCCATGTTGGCGCTCCCGTTTTTTATTCCGATCATCATTCCTGCGGCGCAGGCGACAGCGCTGCTCATCAACGGGCGCCCGGTGTCCGAAGCGGCGGACTATCTGAAGATGCTGGCAGGCTTCGATATTTTGTTCGTGACCGCCAGCACGCTGGTCTTTCCATTTACGCTCGAGGAGTAGGGCATGGCGATGGCATCAGCACCGTCAGCAGTCCGAGGAGGCGCCCGCGACTCGCGCCAGGCGTCGGGGGGATTCGATTGGTTCCTGATCGTTGCCATTCTGGGTGTCGTGGCGGTCACGGTTCGCGTCCTGCTGTTCACCCCGATGGAACTTCGGCAGGGACTCGCGCAGAAAATTTTCTATCTGCACGTGCCCGCCGCGATACTCAGCCTGTATTTCGCGGTGGTGCCGGCGTCCATCGTATCGGGCCTCTATCTCTGGCTGAAAGACCCTCGGCTTGACCGCATTGCCGAGTCGCTGGCCGAGGTAGGCGTGATGTTTTGTACGGTGGTGTTGTGTACCGGCCCGTTTTGGGGCAAACCCATCTGGGGAACGTTCTGGCAATGGGAAGCACGCCTCACTTCCACATTGTTTCTGTGGTTTGTCCTCATTGGGTATCTGGTGTTGCGTGGTGCGGTTGACCAGCCAGAGTCTCGAGCGCGGCTTTCGGCAGTGGTGGCCGTGATGGCGGGATTTCTCGTGCCGTTTATTCACCTCACCGTATACATGTTCAACACCCTGCATCCAATGCCCGTGGTGCTGACTCCCAACCCCATGGAGCAGAATCTCTCGCCTGAAATGCGGCAGAGTTTTCTCTGGTCGTTGTTGGCGTTTTTTGTCTTGTATTGCGCGCTGGTACGCAACCGGTACGCCTGGGCCACCGCGCGGGACATCCAATTGCTGGAGGATCAGGCCTGATGTACCAGACCGTTCCCCAACCGAATGCTGTGCAGGATTCCAGCTCCCGTCTTGCCGGTGATACGACCACTGCCACGGTCGCGATGCCCAGGCCGGAAATGCGCACGCCGGAGAACGGCCGATACCTGCAAATGGGATATCTGGCCGCGTCGATCATCTACATTTCGTATCTGTTCATTATGTATCGTCGTTGGTCGGCCCTCCGATCACGGCAGCAGCAAAACGGCGCCACCAATTCCGGCCGCTGAGTTTTCCACGGGTCCGTCCACACCGCGCATTCACTCATGATTCACAATCCGTGGCACGACCAGCCACCTGGTAAACATCCGCCCGAACTCGTGACGGCCATTATCGAAATTCCGGCCGGTTCGCGCAACAAGTACGAACTGGATAAGGAAACGGGGCATATCAAACTCGATCGCGTGTTATACAGCGCGGTGCATTATCCCGGCGACTACGGGTTCATTCCGCAAACGCTGCACGAGGATGGCGATCCGCTCGACATTCTCGTGCGCATTAACGAGCCCACCTTTCCGGGCTGTCAGATCACCTGTCGGCCCATTGGCGTATTGCGCATGCTCGATCGTGGCGAGCCGGATGACAAGGTGCTCGCGGTTCCCAGCGACGATCCATATCATAACGAGTACTTCGATATTGCCGATATGCCGCAGCATTACCTGCGCGAAGTGGAGCACTTCTTTCACATCTACAAAGATCTGGAAGGCAAGCGCTGCGAGATGATTGGATGGGAGAAGAGTGATCGCGCCATGCAGGTGATTTTGGATTCGATCAAACGGTATCACGACACGTATAAGTCCTGACGTCTGGCTGGGGGGGGGCGAAGGAAACAGCGGGACGCGAAAACTGTTGTTCCCGCTGGTCGCAAACCTGTCGGATGCCCCGCAAGCGAAGGGACGCGCGCCGCGCCCGTGAACACCTACGCCCCCGCAGCCCTCCGCAGCACGAGGCTCGCATTAATCCCCCCAAACCCAAACGAATTGGTCAGCACCACATTGGGCTGCGCCACCCGGCCGTGCTGCGGCACGTAGTCGAGGTCGCAGCCCTCGCCCGGCGTGATGAGGTTCAGCGTTGGCGGAATCCAACCACGCTCGAGCACCAGCGCACTGATGGCGGTTTCAATGGCCCCTGAAGCGCCGAGTGCGTGGCCGTAGTACCCCTTGGTGCTGGAAACCGGAATGCGATACGCGTGATCACCCAGCACTTGTTTGATCGCGAGAGTTTCGGTGGGATCGTTGAGCGGCGTGCTGCTGCCATGCGCATTGATGTAATCAATTTCTTCGGCACGAACGCCGGCGTCGGCCAGTGCGTCGCGCATACAGCGCGCCGCCTGTTCGCCACTCGGTAACGGCGCCGTCATGTGATGCGCGTCGTTGGTGGTGCCGTACCCGAGCAGCTCCGCATAAATATGCGCCCCGCGTGCTTCTGCATGCGCCCATGCTTCGAGAATGAGCACCGCCGACCCTTCGCCCATGACAAATCCGTCGCGGTTGGCATCAAACGGACGCGAGGCCGTTGCAGGATCGTCATTGCGCGTACTCATGGCGCGAATAAGCGCAAACGCGCCGTAACACAACGTGGCCAACGGCGCCTCGGCGCCACCGGCAATCATGATGTCGGTGGCCCCGCTCTGTACTTGTCGAAACGCCTCGCCAATGGCGATGGTACCCGACGCGCAGCTCATGGCGTTGGTGATATTCGGGCCCGTCACCCCAAATTCGATGGCGACATTGCAACTGGACGACCCGCCAAACACCGCGAGGGCGAGTGTCGCATCGACCGCCCGAATGCCACCCTGCATAAATCGCCCGGCCTGTTCTTCGGCATACGCGACGCCCGCCAGCGCGGTGCCCATCATGGCCCCGATGCGATTGCGGTTTTCGACGTCCAGATTCAGCGCCGAGTTTTCGAGCGCGAGTTTGGATGCGACGACACTGAATTGCCCGAAGCGATCGAGGCGTTTCACGCGTCGCGCGTCGAGATGCTGTTCGGCGTCAAACCCGCGCACTTCTGCGGCACACTGCGAGCGGAAGATAGACGGATCGAATCGCGTGAGATTCGTGACGGCCGACCGCTCGGCACGCAGCCCGCTCCACAGTGCGTCGACGCCGGTGCCGATTGGAGTGATGCAGCCAATACCGGTGATCGCCACGCGCCTTTTTGTTGTGTTCACGTTGCGCTTGGTTCCCGGGTATGCGGCGTGGTCCACCGGCAGCCTGAGTTTTCGGTTGCAGCCATGCTGGTCACGCTCGCGCCGATTGGTCGGCAGTGGCCGCTTCACGCTCAGCCACTATCGCCAATCCTGCCAGCGTTCGACTGGCAATGCCGTGCACAAACACCGGTCCGATGACGGCGTTGGCGGCAAACACGCCAATGGCCGGCCAGCCCGGCCCGTTCCAGACGTGAATAATGCGTACCAGTGTGCCGTTGGTGGTTTTTTTGAAGTTCCATTCCACATCCATGTGCTTGGTGATGCCACCAACATGCCGGAAGCGAATGTTCGGGGCTTCGGCATCAACTGCCATTTCGGAGAGCCACCAGGTGGGCCAGTTGAGCACACCAAACGGGCGATGGGCGGCCATCTCGACCAGCCCGCCACCGTCGCGCGCCTTGTGACGGAACCGCACGTAGCGATAGTGCTTGAGATGCGCCGGCCAGTGCTCGACCTCCCGCGCGATGTTGAAGATGGTGGCGACGGGCGCGCGCACTTCCAATTCGTCCACGGTAATCATGGACCGCGACATCGGCAGCGGTCCAAGTTTATACGGCGACCGCTGGGGTTTGGTGGAATCGTTCACGTGTTGTTCGTCGCGGGTGTTCGTGGGGTGGGCGGAGGGAACTTCATGTGGAGCTCGTACCCGGAATCCAGGCAGCAGTTACCCGCCAACCCAGTCGGGCTCGACAGGTCATGACGCCGGTGGTGGCCTTCGCGATCATGGCGCGCAGCTCGGACGTGAGAAAGCCGCGCCGAATGGAGACTACGCCATCATGGCGGCTCACGGCGTGGAAGCGCAACACCCACGAGACCAACCATAACAACCCAATCGCTACCCAGCTTCGCCTCAGCTCAGCCACAATCACGCGCCGGCGTGCCACGCGATTACACTCGCGAAGCATTCGAACGGCGTCTCCGTCGTCCAGATGATGCAGCACGAGTGAGCAGGTAATCACATCGACGCTGTTGTCCCCGAGAGGCAGGTTCCGAGCGTCGGCTGCAATCATGGTGGCCACGCGTTCGTGCGACACCCTCGCAAACGCGGGGGTGAGTTCCAATCCCATGGCACGCACCGACAACCCGTGGTCCGACGCTTCGCGCGAGATCGCAACGGGAATGTCCCCCAGTCCAGTGCCAATATCGAGCAGACTGAGACTTGAAACGCCGGCGCGTTGCATTTCCCGAAACACGCTGGTCATCTCCGCCAACACGGCGCGCGTTCCGCCAAAATACTTGTTGGCCAGCGCAATATCGCGCAATGACTGCTGCGCGACCGCCAAAGGCAGTGCGGGGTCGTCCAGATACTCGAATCCGCGTTGGCGAGTGGGGGTCAGCACGAGGCGAGGGTGTGCGGCATCAGCGCTCGAGTTGCGCGTAACCGCCGCGATAATACAACAGCGGGCGCGCATCACGGGCGTGTGCACGTTCCACCGCACCGGTAATGATCGTGTGATCGCCTTCGACGTAGCGGTGCATCACGCGGCACTCCATCCACGCCTGCACGTCGTCCAGGATGACGACCTCCTGTTCGCCGCGGGTGAATCCAATGCCGGCAAACCGGTCGTCCAGCTTGCTGGAAAAGCGGCGGGACAACGCCTCCTGCCCATCTGACAGAATATTGACGACGAAATCTTTGGTCGTGGCCATGACGGGCGTCATCATTGCGTCGTGCGCCACGCACACCAGTATAAGTGGCGGTTCGAGGCTTAATGACGAAAACGCGCTGACGGTCATGCCGTGATCGCCGCGATCGTCGCGTGCGGTTACCACGGTTACGCCGGTCGCGAACCGCCCGAGGACGCTGCGAAACAAATCAGGATCGATGGGCATGATGCGTCAACGGATGTGGCTTCGGTCTGAGCATGAACAGCCGACGCAGCACGCGCAGGCGGAGGAGTTCGCGGGGCGGCACGAAATTACCGGTCACTCCTACCAGCAAGTCGGCCAGTTCCCGGTCTTGTTGCAGAACCAACGCAGCTTGATCCAGCAACCAGGGATATCCCACACTCAGGCCAATGAGTTTTTCCACTCTCCATTTGCCGGCAAACTCGGCCTTGCGTACGCGGTCGTATTCCGCCAGCGCCTCGGACGCCGCGCGGGAGTTTCGGGCGGTCATCGCTTCGGCAACGTATGGCGCCAGCAGCTCACCGCCGCGCAATGCCGCGAACATGCCTTCGCCCGTAAACGGGTCGAAAAAATCGGCGGCGTCACCAACCAGCGCCGCGCCCGGTACCCATCCGCGTTTCGCGTGCGAGGCAAAGGGCCCGGTCACCGTCACCCCACCAATGCGCTCGGCCTTCTGAAATCGATCGCGCAATTCGGGATGCGCCGCAATCCATTCGTCGAGCTTCACCGCCGGCGAACCGGTAAGCGCAGTGCCGCGAGGTTGCGACACCACAAACCCGATGTTGGTAATGCCATTGCCGACATTGCACAGGCCAAGGTATGCGCCGCGTTTCACGAACATTTCGCCCATGGCACCCATGCCGCGCACATTGGCAAAATGCGCCACCATGGCAAACCGTCGCGGCCGATGCGCGTGGTTTGTCAGATTCAGCCGGCGTGCGACGACCGAGCGCAAGCCGTCGGCGCCGATCACACATTGCGTTGGAATCTCGTAGAGGTCACCGTGCCACCGAATGACCACGCCATTGCAGCGGCCGCTATGCGAAAGAAGTACCTGTTCGACTTTCGCGCCCTCGACGACGTTCACACCGGCGTGGCGCGCACGGTCCAGCACAATCTGGTCGAGCACCGTGCGACGCAGCGCCAGCCCGCAATCGCGAAAGCCGCGAAACCCGTGTGATGCGACAAATTCTCCGCGAATGGTTGCGCCCGATGGGGTATGCACGGTCATGCCCGACAACGGCGCCGCGCCGGCCTGTTCCACCAGTTGCAGCGCACCCATGGATTCGAGAATACGCGAACCCTCAGGACTCAGATACTCGCCGCAGGGTTTGTCACGTGGAAACGTCGCCCGATCGACCAGCAACACCTCAACGCCTTGTTGTGCGAGATGCCAAGCCGTGGACGATCCCGCCGGTCCGCCGCCCACAACCAACACCTGCGGTGACGATGGCCAACGCTTCATGGGGACGTCGCGGTCAAGATTGCCAAATGGATTTGTACGGGCTGCGGATGTCTCAAAGTAATACCGTGAACACGGCCCCAAGTGCGCCAACCAGCGCACACCCCGCGTTCACCGCATCATTGTTCATGCCGGCGACGCCCGAATACCGCACCGTAGTGGCACCGCACTCGTGGACGAGCTGTTCCGTGAGCGTCGCGCAGGACGGGCACCGGCGACGTTCCTGAAACCAGGCGCCGATCACGGTGTCAGCAACCGAGCCAAGCGTCCCGCCAATCGCCACGGCGGCCACGGACCGCACCTCAAACGGAATGACGGTGCACAGGGCCGCAAGAACCGCCAGCGTGAAGGCACCAACGACCATGGCAAGACTTCCCGGCAGCGTGACCGCGCCTGACGTCCCGGCCGGGACGCGCTCACCCGTTCGAACGGCATACGGTCGGCCGCCCAGCATCGTGCCTATTTCGGTTGCCCACGTGTCGGCACCCGCTGCGGCGAGCGATCCGGCCGCCGCCACCAACATCAGGTAACCGCAGCGCGTGGTGAGGTCGCAACCCGCCCCGCTGACCAGCACGCCAAACAGCACCAGACAAAAAACTCCGCCATTGGCCAGCACCTGCCGGGCGTCTCGCTGCCCACCCTTTTCCACGATTCCACGCAATCGCTGCGTTTTGCGCTGTTTGCCAATTCTTGAAAGCACCGTGGCCAGTGCAAACCAGCACACGAGAAACGTTCCGACCCCGACGCTGACCAACAACGCGCACGCACCAACCAGCGTGGCGGCGGCTGCGCCAGACTTCGTGAGCCCACCAAGTCGCCACGCTGCAACAGCCACCAGCAGGCTTGCCACAACGGCGACCACCAGCGGCGCTGCATCAGTGAGCGTCAGCACAAACTGTGTTTGTATACTGGTCGTGGCGCACAAAGCTCCGGCTCGTTAGCGTTCGCAGTCGTGATACAGGTCATCGAAGAAACGGCGCGCACAGCTGCGCTGACAAATCAGGCACATTTGCCCCTTGTGGGGCAACCGCTGGACGCGCGAATGCCTCTCAGTTTGTTAGAGGCGGTCCGCCTCATTGACACACCCGACTTCGAACCGGACGCGGAGCTGGTGCACGAACTGCGCAACAAGCGGTTTGGCCTGAGCGAAACGGTAAACGCGCAAATCCGACGCTACCATGAGATGGTGCGCAAGCCGCAGCGAGTGGCGTACGACGAAGTGCTGGCGCTCTCGCGGCTGCTTGGACGACGTCCCGACGCCGACTTGGTGTTTCGGGAAGCCGGTCGCCGGCTGGCGCGCCGTGCGCTTGAGACGTTTTCCGGGGCCGGTCGCAAAGCAGCCGTTTCGTTGCCGGCGCTCATTGGTCGTCCCCTTGCGCTCCGGCAATTGCGACGTTTGTCGCGCACCTTTCTTGACGGGAAGTTGCAGCGCTTGGGCAGCGCCCTTGTGCTGGAAGTCGTCTCGCCGATTTCTGCCGACGCCGCACCGCGCTCGGCCGGATGTGGCCTGTACGAAGCGGCACTGCGCGAGTCGCTGCAAACACTGGCAGGGGCCGAGGGACTGGTTGAACATGTCGCGTGTCGAGCGCGTGGTGATGCGTCGTGCCAATGGCGAACCGATTGGCGCAAGCGTTGATTTAGCCCACATGCTGACTCCTGCGCTGCTTCCCGGCATCCAACAGTTGTTGAGAGACGCCAATCTCGACGGCTGGCTGTTGTACGATTTCCGTGGCACCAACGCCATCGCCTCCGGATTGCTGGGCTTCAGTGGCTTGGCATCGCGTCGTGTCTTTGCCTTTATCCCGCGCGAAGGCATTCCGCGCGCAATCGGTCATGCCATCGAACCCGGCCCGTGGGCGAAATGGCCGGCGCAGTGGCCCCGTGTCACGTACGCGTCGTGGCAGGGATTGGAAAGCGAGTTGGCCAAACTGGTAAGCGGCAAACGCGTGGCAATGGAATACTCGGCCGGCGATGCCATTCCGTATCTCGATCGCATTCCGGCCGGCGTGCTGGAAATGGTGCGCGCTACGGGTGCCACGGTCGTCACCTCGGCTGACCTGGTGACACAGGTGTATGCCACGTGGACGGCGCCGCAGCGCGATTCGCACGTGCGCGCGGCTGAAGTGATTGCGGCCGTTGCGAAAGAAGCGATCAGCTTCGCGGGTGCACAAATCGCGGCGGGGACACCGGCGGCGGAACACGAGGTGCAGGGGCGTATTCTCGATGCGTTCGATCGTGCGGGTTTGTCCACTGAGCACGGGCCCGATGTTGCGGCCTCGGAAAACGCGGCCAATCCGCACTATGCGCCCAGCGCGAGTGCGCCGCGACTGATTCAGCGCGGTGACATGTTGCTGATTGATTTGTGGGCGAAGGAAAAGGACGGCATCTGGGCCGATCAGACGTGGATGGCGTCCATGGGTGCGCCAAGCGACCGGTTTGTCACGATCTGGGAAGCGGTACGCGACGCGCGCGATGCGGCGCTCACCCTGCTGCACGATCGTATTTCGAACGGCGTGCCCGTGCGCGGCGGTGAGGCGGACGATGCGGCGCGCGCCATTATCACCGAGCGTGGATTCGGCGAGCGTTTCTGGCATCGTACGGGCCACAGCATCGATTCGCGCGACCTGCATGGATCGGGGCCGCAAATTGACAACATGGAATCGCGCGATGACCGGCTGTTGTTGCCGGGCGTTGGTTTTTCGATTGAGCCTGGCATTTACATTCTGGGCGAACTGGGTGTACGCACCGAGGTCAATGCGTGGGTGGACGTGGGTTCGTTGCTCGTAACTCCCCAGGAGATTCAGCGCGATTTGTTCATCGTGTAGTGAACGCTGTTACCTGGTGGTTTGAGCGCGCGCTGGGAACCATGGCTATTGTGCCCCAGTCACGCTGTGTAAAGCTCAGCCTCGGCATGTTGGCCGCTGTGTTGTGCGCGGCCTGTCGTGAAACCAACAGCTCGCGATTGGCGGCTGACTCAGCGAGTGCGCGCGCTATTCCGAAGGCGAACGGAGCAATTGCTGCCGATACTGCTACTCGAACGCTGGCTACGGCAGCGGGCGTCGCCGAGTATCACATTGATCAAGTTCCGGTCGCTGCGGGCCGCATTACCGGACGCGTGCGGTTGAACGGCGCGTTGCCCGTTGATAGCCTGGTGACGCCCGATCGCGATTCGACGGGGTGTCGACCGTTCCTCGATGTGACGCTCCCACAAGCGCGGGGTGCGAACACCGATACTGCGGACGTCGCGATAGCGAATGCGGTGGTGTGGCTTGTTGGCGTCACACACGGCCCGCGCGTGTTATTCCCGCGGCGGGTGAGCATGATGCTGGATGGGTGTCATCTCAAGCCGCGGGTGCTGCTTGCGCCAACTGGCGCTACCATGATCACCAGCAATCGCGACGAGATGCTCACCAATCTGCGGTTTGTCGATCACGGTGTACCGGGTGCGCTGCCGCGTGAGGAAATTCAGTTCACCGATCCGGGGCAACTGGTGCCGTCCGGGAAAGCCGTGGCGAAACCTGGATTGGTGGAGGTGCGCGACCAATACCGTCCGTGGGTGCGCGGGTTTGTCGTCGTGGCACCGCATCCGTTTGTCGCGGTCACCGAGACGGGCGGAAATTTTTCGTTCGAGGGAGTGCCGACTGGATCGTATCAGCTCGTTGTGTGGCACGAGCGTTTGGGTGCTCGGGTTCTGCCGGTACGGGTGGAGCAGGGGGTTGTGACAGTCGTGACGGTGGCGCTTGGGGGGTCTTAGCGGTTTCGGCACTGCGGGGCACTGCAGGCGGGTGAATGTTCTTCAGCGCCAGGCGACGTGGGGTAAATTGGTTACACTGCGTTCAAGCGGATAACACCGGATTTTGGCGGACAGCGCGAATCGCTGCGAATGGGCAGAGGCATCCCAGGACAACTCTGCCGGCGTAAATCGGTGTTGTGATTTTTTTGATTGTTCATATGTAATGCGGCGACGAATTGTCGCTTTGCCCGGGCCAGTTTTTTCAAGCGAAACACCATTTCAGAACCTGCACGCGTGGTGGCGCCACTTGCACGTGCGCCGTTGCAGGGCAGTATCTGCACAATCTGCTGCATCCGCAGGTATCCGCTTCACGCAGTGTACCCAGCGCCGCCGAATGCCCGTTCGGCGCCCCGTCATACTTTGCTCGCATCCATCAACGCGCTGAACGCAGTGTGTGCCGCGCCCGAATGCCCGTTCGGCGGCGCGCAATACGGTGCTCGCACACATCAACGCGCTGAACGCAGTGTGTGCCGCGCCCGAATGCCCGCGTGGCGCCACCGATCAACGCCGTTCCGGAACCGGACTGCTGCCATCCAGGCAGCGGTACTGCGGGCGCGCCGAAAAGGTCACGCGCCCATCCGCGTTAACCCAGCGCGCGATCGACCGCCATTGCGACGAACAACAACGCCAAATAGAGCAACGAATATTTGTAGACCCACCACGCGGCCCCATTCCACGGTGTGCCAGCACGCGCTGCGAACAGCACCTTCAGCACGCCACCCATCAGCAAGGCGCCAAGCACGGCGGCGCTGGCGAGATAGAGCAATCCGAACGCCCCGAACAACCACGGCAACGTGGTGAGCGCCAGGAGGATGACGGTGTACCAAACCATCTGGTGCATCGTTTCGCGCTCGCCCCACACCAGCGGTGCCATGGGAACGCGCGCTTTGCCGTAGTCCACTTGCTTGAGCAATGCCAGCGCCCAGAAATGCGGTGGTGTCCAATAGAAAACAATCAGGAACAGGCACAGTGCGGTCACGTCAAGCGAGCCCGTAACGGCGGCCCATCCGACCAACGGCGGAAACGCGCCGGCGGCTCCGCCAATCACAATGTTTTGCGGTGACGAACGTTTGAGCCACCGCGTGTAGATGAACACGTAAAAATAAAATCCGGCCAGCGCCAGCACGGCGGTCAACACGTTGGCAAACTGCGCGAGCATCCACGTGGCGGTTGTCGCACAAAACACGCCAAAGGCCAACACGGCAATGGGCGCCATGCGACCACTGGGAATGGGGCGCAGCCGTGTGCGCGCCATGACCTGATCGATATCGCGGTCGAGATACATGTTTACGGCGTTCGCCCCACCCGCCATGAGATATCCGCCAATCGTGACGATCAACACCGTGAGCCACGACGGGCTGCCGGCAGCGTACATGGGCGCGATGGTTGTGACCAGCAGCAGCGAAATGATGCGCGGTTTCGTGAGCGAAATGAGATCACGCGACAACGTGGGCGCCACGGCGGCGCGGCTGGCTCTGGTTGGCGGGGCCATACCCGTCATGCGAGTGCGCCCTTCGCCAACGGTCGGCTGGCCGAACGATTGTTCGCGGCAATCACGGTGCGTCCCGCTGCCACACGTGCGCTATACGCCAGCGTGCAAGTGACGGTCCAGATCAGAATGCCCGTGGCTTGGTGGAATGAACGCACGACTGGCGGGAATCCGCCAAGCACCATCCAACCCGCCCAGACCACTTGCAGGAGACCGAGGAGCATCGCGAACAGCGCCAGATGCTGCAGGACGGCCGGTTCGGCGCGCTTTCGAAACAGGAACGGCAAGCTGCAAAGGTGCAGCACCAGCAAGTACGCGATGACGCGATGCGTGAGTTGCAGATGTTGTGCGCCGCCGCCCAGCGATCCTTCGCCGCAGAGCGGGAACCCCACACACGCCACTGCGGCGCCGGTGAATTTGGCGGTCATGCCACCCAGCAACACCACGAGCAACGCCATAACGGCCGCAGCGGTTGTGCCACCAACTGCCCGTGATGGATAGCCACCGGCGAGCAATGAGTTGCCGCCCAGTCCCCCGGCACGCACCACGGTCACCACCAGCGCTCCGATCAACGAGACCGCTATGCCAAGGTGCACCACCGTCGCCCACCACGTGTTCGCGGTTTTGACCGTGACCGCGCCAAACGTTGCGGCAGCCAGGACCAGCGCGAGGGCCACGAGGGACGCGCGCCACACACCGCCACTCCCACCCACGCCAATACGCTGGCGGTACTTCCAGGCATTAAACGCGAGTACGAGAATGGCGAGCGACAGCACCGACGCGAGGTAGCGGTGCATTACCTCAATAATGAGGTCGGGGCGGTCAAGCGGCGGAAACCAGCGGCCGTAACATTTGGGCCAGTGGTCGCCGCACCCCATGCCCGAACCGGAAATGCGGACAATGGCGCCGAAGATGAGGTGCAGGAGCGCGATGCCGAGCGACACATACGCGCTGGTGCGCACCGAGTCGGGCACCTGTGACTGAAACGGACGGGCCGTCGACGTGGTCATTGGCGAATAATCTCCGCGCCTGGCGGAAGAAAGTCGGGAACCGGCGGATGCATCACGCGCCAGGCCAGCACAAAGGACAATACGAGCAGGGTCACGGGCAGCACCACCCACACAATTTCTGTGAGGCGGTGCGGGGACGGTACGCTGACCTGTTCGCCGTCGGGCGTGGATGTGGTTGCGCTACCGGTGGCGACTCCCGCGGGAGTCACTCGAAACACGGCGCGAAGGATGAATATCTGCGCTATTGCGCAAGCAGCGACTGCAATCCAGAAGATTGCGTCCGAGAGTTGTGTCGACATGAACTGGTTCGGTAAAAACGAAAGCTAAACCGATGCCAGGCCGGGCGCCTCCCCGCAGTACCCAGGTCGGCCTGCCCAGAGAGCGGCCGCCCCGCGACGATGTGTGCGGCCGAACTACTGGCCGCTGACGGTCTTGCGCAGGTATTCGCGCCGCTTCTCAATGAACGATTGCAGACTGGCCTCACCGCCACGAGTGCCCGTGGCAAACGCTTCCGTCGTGAAGAGTTTGCGCGTATCAAGCGCAACATCGGCGGCAATAAGCGATTGCCAGCGCGTGACCAGCGGGTTGACTGTTTGCCAGTCCAGCCACTTGTCGGCGATGTCCCGCACATACGCCAGATAACGCGTGCGCAGTGCGGGCACGGCCAGCAGTTTTGAGCGCAGCGGCTTGGTTGTGTCATCGAGGCCCACCAGCGCGTCGAGCTCAGGACCACCACCGCGTCCGCCGCGTCCGCCGGCACCGCCAGGACCAGCGCGTCCAGCCGGTGGCATTCCCCCAGGAGGCATACCGCCCGGTGGCATGGCTCCGGGAGGCATTCCGCCCTGCATGCCTGGTGGCAGGCCGCCGCGGCCACCCCGACCACCGCCTTCCTCGAGCAACGCTTCATTCATGTCGTGCGGCATGACATGAAAACGGCCAGTCGTATCCTGGTAAATGCTGTAGTCACTGGCGCGCGTCCAATACCCGTCGCTGTTGGCCAGTGCGACGTCGAGTGCGAGGAAGCGCAGCGCACCATCAACCTCCAGGATGGGCTTGAGCGCGGCTTCCAATTGCTCGGTCGGCGTTTCATTCAGCACGCGAAACAAATTGGCCAGGTCGGACCAGCGTTTGTTGTCGTCTTTTGTTTTGATTTCGTAAATGCGCGTGTACTGCGCAATGTCGGGGCCCAGATATTCCATGCCGCCGCGACCGTTCGGGCTGCCGGGAACTTTCCAGCGTGCGCCAGCTTCGGTCTTGTAGAAGTCGCGCAGGAAATCTTTGTTGTATTGCTGCACGTTCACGTAAATGCCCCACAGTTCTCCGTTGACCACCACGCGCGTGAAATTGGCGCGCGGCGCCGGCAGATATTGATTGGCAATGTGCGAGTACAGCACCGTCCGCACAAATGTCGGATCGCTGTTGGCATTCAGCAGATTGAGCGTGCGGTAGCCAAGCAGTGACTGCTTTGCATCGGCAAAATCGAACGCCAGATTGAACGAGCGCTTCGAGCCCGTGGGAATCATCATGTACGACGAGGCGCCGCGGAAATGCACGCCGACGTTCGGATACCGTTTTCCATCAACCGTGACCGTGGCGGGCACTTCGACATCGGTGTCGTGAAACGCTTCGAGTTCCTTCTCCCAATTGGTGTTCTCGAAATCCATGAATACCGTCCGCAACACGCTGGTGTCGTAGAGCCCCATCGAGGCAGGCACCGACTTTGTTGTGTCGGGCGATACCTGGATACCAGGCGTCGCGGTCGCCATGCCGCGTCCGCCGCCCGGCCCGCCGCGCCTGCCAAACCCGCCAGGGCCACGTCCACCGCGACCGCCGGGCGAGGTGCTGCCCTGCGTCGCCAGCCACTCCATGGCCGTCTTTCGCTCGGCGGCATCCAATCGTTGGTCGCCGTTCGTGTCAAACTGTTTGACGAGGGGCCGGTCTTCCTGCACGCCGCCCATTGCCCCGCCGCGGCCACCAAATCCACCGGGGCCGCCAGGGGGCTGGGCGCTGGCGACCGAGGCCACCAGCACTGTGAGTATCAGGATGTTGCGATACGTATGCATAAGCCGCCCGGCTGAATAAACGTTCGGAGGAAAACCTTCTACGGGCTGACGGGCCGAATCGGCATTTGTTAGCGTGGTTGGATACGACCCTGTCCCGAAAGTGGCGATGCGGCCCGTGCGCCGCTGCTCTCACGGCGCTAGCATTGGCCCCATGAATTCGTCTCCCCTCTCGCGCGGCCAAAACGGAGTGCCCTCCGACCCTCCGTCCTCACTGCCCCGGCAGCTCGGACTGTTCAGCGCCATTGCCGTGCTGATTGGCTCGACCATCGGTTCCGGAATTTTCCGGTCGCCGGCTGGTATTGCTGACAAACTGCCGGGTCCGCTGCCGATCATGGCCGTCTGGATAACAGGCGGCATTTTTTCGCTCTGCGGAGCGTTGACGCTGGCGGAAATCGCCGGGGCGCTGCCAAAGACCGGCGGGCACTTTGTGTTTATTCGCGAGGCGTGGGGGCGACTGCCGGCGTTTCTGTACGGCTGGTCGGAGCTGGTGATCATTCGCGCGGCGTCGCTGGGCGCCATTTCGCTGACATTTGCCGAGTACCTGTTGCGCGGGTTGGGATATGACCCATCCATTGCCCCGTTCGACAGTTACGCTCACTACGTCGCGGCGGTGGCGCTGGCGGTCATTGCTGCGCTGAACATTGTCGGCCTCAAGTGGGGTGCGCTGGTGCAGAACCTCACGACCGTCGCCAAATATGGCGGGCTGCTCATCATCATTGGGTTGGCGTTCTCGCTGGGACTGCCCAAGACTGGCGGACATTTCACGCCGGCGGTGCCCCCCGGAAGTTTTTCGGTGGGCATGTTTGGATTGGCACTGGTTTCGGTACTGTGGGCTTTTGATGGCTGGGCCGACCTGACGAAGGTGGCTGGCGAGGTGGCCGACCCCCGGCGGACGATTCCCAAGGCCCTGGTACTCGGAACCGTCGCTGTAGTGGTGATTTACGTGCTGGCCAACCTGGCGTACCTGTCCGTGCTGAGTGTTGAGGAGATTCGCGGGGCGCGCTTGGTGGCGGCCGATGTGGCCGACCGATTGGTGGGACCTGTGGGCGTGACGCTGGTGTCGGTGACGGTGTTGTTGTCTACATTCGGTGCGCTCAACGGCGTGATGCTGACTGGGCCACGCATTTTCTTCGCCATGGCCGACGACGGTCTGTTTTTTCGCCAGGTGGCGGCGGTTCATCCCAAATACAAGACGCCGTATGTCGCCATCCTGCTGGCGGCGGTTATTGGGATCGCGTTCGTGCTGTTCCGATCGTTCGAGCAACTCGCTGACATTTTTGTGACGGCTTCGTTGCTCTTCTATATCATGAGCGTGGGTGCAGTGTTTGCGCTGCGGCGGCGACCAGATTGGAACCCGCCAGTGCGCGTGCCCCTGTATCCGGTGGTGCCGGCGTTGTTTGTGGCAGCGACGTTTTTCCTGTTGGGCAATTCTTTGTACGATTCGAGCACACGGATGGGTACGCTGGCAGTGCTGGGTGTGATTGCCGCGGGCATTCCGGTGTTTTACGCGACGGTGGGGCGCAAGCGATAAAGTGCAGGAGCGGCTCGTACGAACTCGACCGTATAGATGAGGATTCCGACGGTTGGTGCGCCAAGAATGTCGTGACCCAGCATTTACGTTTGTGCCTTGCCTCACCAGACGGCGACCCGTCAACTTTACGGACCTTTTTCTTCTCTTCCAGAGAGTCTTCATGCTTCGATTTCGACCGCTAATCGGCGCCCTCGCCGTGCTTGCCGTCCTGGCAGTCCCCGCGTCATCGCTTGCGGCCCAAGGTGTTACGACTGGCGCGCTTACCGGAACTGTCACCGACAGCGCCGGCATGCCACTCGAAAATGCGACGATCATTCTGCGTAATCCGAGCACGGGATACACCGTCAACGCGCAGACGCGGGCCTCGGGTCTGTATGTCATTCAGGGTATTGAGCCGAATCCCAATTACGTCATGACGGTCCGTGCCATCGGGTTTGGCGCCATTGTTCGGAACGGCATCACGGTCAGTCTGGGACAGACCCGACGCGAAGACTATCGGTTGGCTCGGCAGGCGGTGCAGCTCAACGAAGTGACGGTCACGGCTACGACGTATGACGCGGTGATCAACACGTCGAAGACCGGTACGAGCACGACAATTTCCGATTCGGCGCTGCGTCGTTTGCCGACGCTGAATCGCAACTTTGCCGACTTTGTGCAGGCAGTACCGCAAGTCTCCACCACGACGGGTTTCTTGTCTGGCGGTGGTGTGAATCTGCGTCAGAACTCCATTCTGATTGACGGCGCGCAGTCGGGCGACTTGTTCGGCCTGGGCACGACGGGTCAGGCTGGCGCCTCGGCCGGTGCCAAGTCCATTCCGCTGGACGCGGTCAAAGAATATCAGGTGTTGCTGTCACCGTTCGATGTGCGCCAGGGAAGTTTTGGCGGCCTGCTCATCAATGCGGTGACGAAAGGCGGCACCAATGAATATCACGGCGGCGTGTACGCGTACACGCGCAATCAGGATCTCACGCGCAAGCAGGATTATCTGGCCGAGTTCTCGCAGCAGCAGTATGGCGCTTCACTGGGCGGCCGTATCATTCGCGACAAGCTGTTCTTCTTTGTGAATGCAGAGCTGCAGCAGTTGCAGACGCCGGCGAACGGCGCCTTTATTGGCGGCACCACGGCGACCACCACCGCGTTTGTCGCGCAATCCAGCATTGATCAACTGCAGCAGATCCTCACATCGAAGTATGGGTTTGGCGGCGATGTTGGCAACGGCGCTCGTGTGGACAAGGAAAATCCGCTGACCAACCTGTTCGCGCGTGTCGACGCGAACTTGCCCTTGAACACGCGCCTCGTGTTGCGGCACAATTATGCCAAGGCCGACAATCAGGTATTCAGCCGCGGGGTTGCGACCGCGACCACGCCGAACTTCAACCTGACGTCGAACGGGTACGACCTGAGCAACAAGACGAACAGCTCGGTGATTGAGTTGTTGTCCAACTTTACCAATGGTGTGTACAACGAGTTCCTGGCGAACTATTCCACGACCCGGGACTTCCGTACAGTGCCTATTCGCTATCCGCAAATCACGGTGCAGGGTATTCCACGTACGGACAACAGTGGCACGGCGAATTTGCTGGTAGGGACTGATGCCTCGTCCCAGGGAAACTCACTTGACCAGCGGACCATTGAGTTTACGAACAACCTGACCATTCCGGTTGGAACACACGCAATCACCGTTGGTGGCAAGGCGTTGATGTACCGCTCCATCAACTTGTTTGCGCAGAACTCCATCGGCTCGTGGCGCTTCTCAAACCTCGCGGCGCTCGACGCCGGCACACCGAATGAGTTTCGAATGAGCGCTCCTGCTCCAACTGACCCGGACAATGGCCTCGCGACCATCAAGGCCGCGTCGTACTCGTGGTACGTCACCGATTCCTGGCAGGCGCGGCCCAATCTCAATCTCAGCTTGGGCGTGCGTTGGGACCGTCCCACGTACGACAATCTGCCGCCGTACAACGGGTCGGTTGACACGGTGTACGGCCGCAAGACGAACCTGGTGCCCACCAATACGCAGGTGTCACCCCGCTTTGGATTCAACTGGGATGTCACCGGTGACAAGCGCAATCAGCTGCGTGGTGGTGTCGGCAGCTTTACCGGTCCGCCGCCGTTCGTGTACATCTCCAACGTGTTCGGCAATTCCGGGTTGAGTGGATACTCCGCAATCACGTGCACGGGCGCGGCGATCACCAATAACACGACCACGTCGCTGCTGGTACCCAACTTCACGTTGGCCGGCGCGGCCAACCCGCCGCGTGCCTGTGCCAGCGGCTTGCGTCCAAACGGAACCACCGCTACGGGTGCCGCCATCTCTGGTCCTGCGGCCAGCGCGGCCGTCAACACCATCGATCCCGACTTCAAGAATCCGAAGTACCTGAAGGCGACGCTTGGTTTTGACCATCGCTTCGGCAATGGTTTCGTCGCGACGCTGGAAGGTTTGTACACGCGTTCGCAGAACAACGCGTTTTATCAGAACCTCGCGCTGGACCCGAACGCTGCCGAGATTTACGGTTTGAATGGCCGTCGGTTGTACGGAATTCTGACCGCGCCCGGCGCCACGCCGACCACGCGCGGCACGCGCCAGCAAGTATTGGACGTGACCAATTCGTCGGGCGACTACACGTACAACCTTACGGCGCAGCTGCAGAAGTCCTTCACCACCAGTTTCGACCTTTCCGCGGCCTACTCGTATCAGCAGTCCAGGGACGTGGCCTCGATCACCAGCAGCACTGCCGGCTCGAACTTTCGCTTTCAGCGCGACGTCAGCGGTGACATTCTGTCCAAGACCGTCAGCCGTTCGAAGTACGACCAGCCCCATCGCATCGTCGCGACGGGCTCGTTCCATTTCAAGACGTACACCGATCTGGCCATCCTCTTCACGGGCAACTCGGGCGCACCGTTTGACTTTGTCTACGGCTCGAACGGCGGCACCACGGGCGACTTGAACGCCGACGGTCAGTCGCAGAACGATCTCATGTACGTACCGCGCAGCGCGCTCGACCAAAGCGAGATTCTGTTCCAGAACTACAACAGCGCCAATGCAACGCTGAAGGCTGCGGCCGACGCGCAGGCAGTGGCCTTTGAAAAGTTCATTGCGGACAACGAGTGCGTGAACTCGCAGCGCGGTACTATCATGACGCGCAACTCGTGCCGCAATCCATGGTCCAATCGCCTGGATATTTCAGTTTTTCAGTCGCTCGGCAAGCTTGGCGGTCGGGCGTTCAAGAACGTCCAGCTCCGTCTGGACGTCATCAACTTCACCAACCTCCTGAACAAGGAGTGGGGCGAGCAGCCGTTCTCCGATCAAAACAGCACCTGCGGCCAGATTTGCAGCGCAACAGTTGCCCTTCTCCACACCGGCAACCAACTCCCCACGGGATTGCCAACGGGTGTAACCAATTCGCCCACTGCGCGCGGGCTGTTCACGTTCAACCCGAACTACCTCATTTTCAACTCCGACAACGCGTCGTCGAACTACCGCATGCAGTTGTCGGCGCGGTACAGCTTCTAGGCACACAGGCTTCGATCGCAGCGAGCGTTTCGCCCGCTGCCCTCGAACCATCCAATCCGACCAAACAAAGCGGGCCGACTCCCAATGGGGGCCGGCCCGCCTTATTCGCCCTGCCCTCAGAAGAACCCTAAAAAATCTTGAGGTTAATGTACTTGCGCGGATTCTTCTTGATGTCCGCAATAAGCGAATCAAGCTGCGCCGACACGCCCACCAACTTCGTGTGCAACGTCGGGTCGTTCAACAGCAATGAAATGGAACCCTTGCCGTTGTTCACCTTGTCAATGAGCGCATTCACCTGCAGCCGCGTCGAATCGAGCCCGCGCGACATTTTCTCAAGGTTGGCCGAAGCCGCACGCACATTGGTGAGGGTTGAATCAATTTTTCCCTCGTCAACCGAGGCCAGCAGTGTGCGAACCTGTTCCTGGGTGGTCGTCAGTTCTCTGGACTGCGTCGTGACCACAGTGGTGATCTGCGTCAACAGCCTGGTCATGTCATTGATCGCACCACGAATCTGCTTGATACCGCCGCTGTCAACGAATTCAGAGCGAAGGTTGGCGGTCAGCAGGTTGACGTTCTTCGCAATGGAGTCGCCCTTCGCCAACAAATCGGGGATGCCGGGCGCACTCACGCCGGTAGGAATGGTATCTCGCTCCGGCAGAAATTCAGTGGTGGCGCGTACCGGCGTGACCGCAATGAGCTGATCACCAAAAATGCCGTTCGCCTCGACCGTCGCCGTGGAGTTGATCGGAATTTTGTAGTTTCTCTTGATGGTCATGTTGACCAGCAGGGTGCCGTCGGGCACAAGCTGCACATCGGACACAAACCCGATGTTGACGCCCGCCAGCAACACGGGCTGCCCCTGCTTGAGCCCCGCGCCCCACGGGAATTTGGCAAACATCGCGTAGCCACGCGACAAGCCACCTCGCGCAATCCACAGAGTGCCGCCCAGCCCCAGCACCAGCGTGACGACGAGGAGCGCGCCTACTACCACTTCATCGCGGCGTTTCTTCACTTTAACGGCCATGAGTAATCGGGCTAAGCTTGGATAAACGGCGCCAGAATGGCTGCCACGACGGCATCAAACAACAGAATACAGACCGACGCGATCACCACCGCGATGGCCGTGGACTTTCCGACACCTTCCGCCCCCGATTCCGTGACGTAGCCCTGATACGAACATACAAACGAAATCGCGAAGCCGAAACACACGGCTTTGATCAGCGAGTAGATGACCTGGAACATGTTGAAGGACAGTCGCAGTCCGTCGACGAAGTCGTTGGTGCGCACGTCCGTGGCCAGAATGAGCGTCAACCACGCGCTGGTAATGGCGGCGACATTCGCCAGCATGGTGAGCGTGGGCAACATGACCAATGCGGCCAGCACGCGCGGAACCGCGAGAAACGCGATTGGGTCGTACGCCAGAGTCTCCAGTGCGTCGATTTGTTCAGTGACGCGCATCGTCCCGATTTCGGCGGTCATCCGTGCGCCCACCCGACCGGTTAACACCAGGGCGGTCAACAACGGCCCGAGTTCCAGCACGATGCTTTGCCGGACAATGAGCCCGACGACAGACACTTGTACACCCGCAAACAACTGGTAGCGCGTTTGAAACGCCGTGACGCCGCCCAGGAATGCAGCGACGATAACCGTGAGCGGAACCGACTCCACGCCAATCGCGCGCATTTGCCGGATGAACTCGACCCACCACGTTCCCGGCTCTGCCAACGCCCGGATCATGTCGCGTCCGTAATACACGCGCTTGCCCAATGCATTGAGCATCGCGCTAATGCCCGCCATGGGCCGGATGAGCAGGGTCAGCATGTCAGGTGCGAACGCGCGCGAGCAGGATCAAGGCAATGATTCCAACGAGGATGTTCGGCAGCCACGCGGCAAGGTCGGGGGAGATGACTCCGTTTCCACCGATGGCCTTGGTGAGCTGAATGAGGATGAGGAATATGATCGTGGTACCCAGAGAAATAGCGACACCGAACGCCGCACCACCCCGTTGCGAACTGGTGGCCAGGGGCGCACCGAACAGTGCAATAATTACACAGGTGACCGGAATAGCGAGCTTGAGCATGCGATCGACCTTGAGTCCGGCAACATCCGCACCCGACGCTTCGAGCGCACGGATAAACTGCGTCAGTTGCCCGAACGTCATTTCGGTCGGTGCCTTTTCACTCGCACGCAATTCTTTGGCGCTTTCCGTGAAGCGCGGGTCGTAAATGGAGTCGAACGCGACCACAAAGTCGGTGGTGTCAGTGGGGACGACGTGCAACGCGCCCTTGTGCAAAGCCCATCCGCGCCTGGTCTGCCAATCGCCGCGATCGGCCGCTATCAGAAGGCCCGGACGTTTGTCGGTGCGCCGTTCTTCGATTTCCACACGGTCGATATAGGCGGCCCCGACGTTCAGCGTGTAAATGCGGTAATTGCGCCCGGTCGTACTGGAAAAGGAAAAATTGTACCGCTCATTTTCGGGAGATGCTGTCTTCTTGCGCAGAATTTTCTCGCGCTTGGCGTTGGCTGGCGGCGCGAACTCACCCACAACCAACCCTAATCCCATGGCCACGAAGGACATAAAAATCACGGGCGCCACAAAGCGATAAAAACTGATTCCCGACGCCTTTGCAGCGGTGACCTCGGAGTACCGCGTAAACGTGCTGATGGAAAACACGGTCGCAAACAGCGTGGCCGCCGGCAACACCATGAACATGGTATCCGGCAACATGTAGTAGTACGACAGCGCCACGTCCTGAATGGTGAGTTTGTCGGCTGTGTAGCGCCGCAATTTCTCCACCAGATCGATCACAATAACCAGCAGCGGAAACCCCAGCAGCGTGACAAAAAAGATGCGGGCAAACTCCGACGCCACGTAGCGATCCAGCGGCGTAATGAGGCGCCGAGGACGCCGGGTGCGCACCGCGCGTTCGGACACGCGTTGGCTGCCACTGGCCGCGATTGCCGGCACGGAACCGCTGGGGAGAGCGGGTACGGCAGCCGACGCGATGGTCGATGGGGCGGAGTCGAACGAGGAACTCAAGTCGCCGCCGACGGCACTGTCAGCCGCACCGCACGAATATTGCGGCGCGCTTTGCGGTCTTCGAACCAGACGCGAATACCGCCGCCACGCGATGCATCCGCCGTTTTCTCAATGCGCAGCAGCAACATCAGCCCCGCCAGCGTGAAGATCACGTTCGCCATCCACATAGCGATAAACGGCGGAAGTTTGCCGTTGTCCGCAAGCGTTTCGCCGGCCATGAGGCACACGTAATAAAGCCCGAACACAATCAGGCTGACACCCAGCGTGGCGCCCACCCCCCCGCGAGGAAACCGCAGCGCGATAGGCGGGCCAAACAACACGAACACAATACACGCGAATGACAGCGCGAACTTCTTGTGAATCTCGACCGCCAGACTGTCCATGTAGCCGCGGACGATGCCCAATTGCGAGCTGGCGGCATTAAGCGCAGCGGGTCCGCCCTCACCGGCCAGGGCGCCCAACATCGGGTCCACATTGCTCCCGGCGACGGCTGGCGATCCAACCGGTATGGAGGGGACAACCGATGCGGGATCGACCACCGGTGCGGGTTGCGCTCCTGCCACCGGGGCAGCGCCAGGAACGACTACGGTGTTGCCGGGAATCGCGGGTTGCGGCGTGACCGGCTGGCCTGCCGCATTCAACACCGTTGCCTGACTGGCCGGTGGAGACTGGCCAGGCGGCGCCGCCTGAGGTGGCGCGGCTGGAACCGGCTGTCCGGTGCTGGTTTGGCCAGCAATAGGCGGCGAGACCGTCGGGGGAGGAATAACAGTGACCGGTGCGGCCACAGCGGACGCGGCCGGTATGACGATGGTGTCAGGTTTTGTGCCCGCCGGCACGACCACCATTTTGGCAGAGTCGCCGCCGGCACTGGCAACGGCAGGTTGCGGTGGCTGGTTCGCGGCCTGGATTGCCGCGATGTCCGCTTGCTGCTGCCCCTGCCGCTGCGCAGCCATTCTGGCTAATTCGGCATCCAGTTGCGCCTGCATGCCAGGCGAAAGCGCTGGCTTGTCAGGCGGAGTTGTCCCAGGGGCGCCAGGAACCGCGGCGCCTCCCCCGCTGTCCGGCACAATGCCAGCCCCTGGCCTGCCCGGTGTCGGCGTCACAGTAGTCTGTGACCCGGTGGCTACGTTCGTTGGTTCTCCGAGGGGCGATATGGATGGGACTGCTGTCGGCACCCGAAACACGAGGGCTAACCCATTACAGTACAGCCGAGCCAGCCCCTGCGAGGTGCCGCGCGGGCGGGGGACCGTCACTGTTTTCTGGCCGGGCGTTGCCGACTTTCTGGCCACATCTATGTAAATCTGGCGCACGCGTTCATACTCGCCGGCGTTCGCCGCATACTCGCTTTGCATCTCGCAAATAGACTTCTCGCGGTCGCCCTTCCAATCATCGTTTCCGGTTTGTTCAAACTGCTGCGCGATATCTTTTACGCGGACCGCCTGCGACCGAAAAAAAGCGCGTGTCATTTTCTGTGGCGCGTGCCCGTCCAGTTGCTGCTGATACCCGTCAAACAGCATCAGCTGCAAGTCTTTTTTGTTGGGCGTGAACGCCATGTCGCCGCTATCGGCGTAAATGGTTTTGCGGTTGTAGGGCTCGGACAAGTCATAAATGGTGACGTCGGTCATTTTGTTCGACGCGCGGTCCAGCTTGCCGATACGCATATAAAAACCGGGCGTTACCTGGTTGAGCGACTGTTCATTCAGTGCCAGCGTAGGCTTGGTGCGCGACATGTCCTGTTGCAGCACGCGCAGCCGATGGTTCGCGCGCGGCAGGACCTGGTCGTTGAATACCACCATGGCCAGCGCCAGGACACTCGCTCCAATGATCACGGGCCACATGAGTGTGCTCACCCGAACGCCACTGGCCTTGAAGGCCGTGACTTCGTGCTCGGCGGCCATGCGTCCAAAGGCGTGCAAGGTGGCGACCAACACGGCCATGGGCAGTGTCATGGCCACGGTAAATGGCAGCGACAGGATGAAGAACTCGCCGATGGCGCTCCAGGGCAGCCCTTTGCCCACCAGGTTGCCCAATTGCCGCGCCACAAACTGCAGCATGAGCAGCGATGTGAGCGCGGTGAGCGAAAAAATGAGCGGGCCAATGTGCTCCCGCAGGACATACCGAGTGAGGATTTTCACGATGCGCGTTTAGACTGTGTAAAGGCGCCTGTGCTGGCAGGGTTGTGACCCTCGGCTCGCCCCGTAGTATTCACGTAAATTCCTTGTTCGTCCCCTGCATAATCAAGGGTGCACTTTCCAGGCGCACCCTTATGGCCGACACCGTACCGACGGCTTCTCCTGTGCCGCTGGTACACCACGACCGGAGTTCGGTGCGCCAAAAGCGCCCTCGGTCGCGCGTGAAGTTTTGCGCCGTCCTGACGTGCCTGAGTGTGATGGGTTTTCTGCTGGTCGCGAACCGGGGTCATGCGCAGAATAGCATACCGGCGCGCGACAGCCTTGTTGCACCCCTGTTTCGGCTGAAATTCTCGGCCGACAGCGTCAATTCCCGAGGGGCAAAGGGCGGGGCATTCGGGTTGCAGATCAACTTGGGTTGGGCGGCGGCGCAATGGGCCCGTCGATTTAACTTGCTGGCGGCGTCGGAAGGCGTCCGGTCCAAGCCCGTGGCCGCGCCCTCGGTGGTCCTTCGCCAGCCGCCCGAACTGGCCTTTCGGCTCAACTCGCGGCTGGAAGGAAAGTTCGAGCGCATCCGGAATGATCGCTGCGCGGTCGTGCAAGTTCGTGCGCTGGGCTCGAATTGCACCGCCTCCTGGACCCCAGGATTCAATTTTCAGCTGGATGTGATCAGCAAAGGCACCATTGCCGACCGCGTGCATGTCGACCTCGACTTTAATTCACAGCGTGAGTACGACGCGTCGAATAACATTTCGGTAAGGTATGAGGGCAAACCCGGGCGGGCCATTGAAAGCGTGGAAATCGGCAACATCTCGTTTCTGCCGCCCCCGTCGCGGTTCATCACGTCGGGCATTCCGTCGGGCAACTACGGCGTGCTGGCGCGTGGTCGCGTTGGTGCACTGACCTACACGGGCGTCGCGGCGCGGCAAACCGGCAATGTAACGAAGGACCGCACGTTCACCATTGGGAGTGATCGCGCGCTGCAGCAGCAGTCGCGCGCGCTGGAAGATGTGGGCATGGAATTGCGCCGCTTTTTCATGACGGTCGATCCACGCCAGTTTGCCGGCTATCCCAACATCGACATTCTGAATCGATCGCAGATGCTGCGTCTGGCGGCGTCGCTGCCCGACTCGGTGCGCCCCTCGCGACTATACCTCTACAAGCAGTTGATTGGGGCGACCAATCCCAATCCGCGCGGACCACAGTTGTCGGTGCGCGGTGCGCGCAACAGCTCGCGCCAGATTTACGAGGTGTTGCGCGAGCACGTGGACTATTATGTCGACCCCTCGCAATTGTGGATTGCGCTGGTAGCGCCGCTGGCGGAAAACGAACGGCTGGCGGTGGCTTATGAGGTGAACATTAACGGGGTGCCGGGCCGCAACCTGAGCACGGGTGGCACGCCGGACGTTGAATTCACTCCGGCGCCACAGCTCGCGAATTTGTTGTGGGAACCGGAGCTGCAGCCCACCGATCCCAACGGCTATTTCCAGCGGGAAATCAAGTCGGTGTATCGGTTGGGCGGTGACGAAATTCGGCGCGAATCGATCACCATGAAAATTGTGACCGGTACCAGCGGCGATCAGGAAAAACCCCGCGATACGTCTCGTGGTTTAACCTACCTGCAATTATTCGGCATGGCGCAGGCCACCAATCCGGGTGCACTGGACATTGAAAATCGCGTGTGGCCCCGACCGCAGGATCCCAATCAGCTGGCCGGCGCGCCGACACAGAAACTCCTGCGCGACTATTTCCTGGTGTTCCCGTCACTGCAGCCGTTTGCGCGCGCGGGCCTGGCGCAGCCCTTTGCGAATCCCGCCAACGACACACTCTACACGTACCCGAACGAATATCTGTATTCCCAACAGCGGCCACAAAGCATCTTTCGTTTGCAGACGCAATATGTGACCGAAGGGTACGGCTCTATTAACGCGCTGGAGCTTGGCACGCAGCAAATTCGTCCGTTGTCGGAACGCGTGTTGCTTGACGGCCAGCCATTGGTCCGCAATGTCGACTACACGGCCGACTACGAACAGGGGGTCATCAACTTCAACCGGGCCGACACGCTGTTCCTGCAGCCGCGTCAGGTGGTGGTGCGTTTCGAGGAAAACCAGGCACTGGCCACGTCGCCCACGTCGATCGTTGGGTGGTCGTCGCTGCTCAACCTTGAGAAAGGACAGATAGGATTTACCGCCATTTCGCAGCAACAGCGGTCCACGTACAACCGGCCCCCGCTGGGTTTCGAGTCGGTAGGATCGCTGGTGGCCGGCGTCACCGCCAACTTCGGATGGGATGCGACAGCACTCAGCCGCGCGGTCAAGAAGTTGCCATTCGCGACACCCGACGCCACGTCCCGTATTCGCATGATTGGCGAACTCGCCATCAGCAAACCGCAACCCAACGCGGCCGGTCAGGCGTATCTCGCAACATTTGAAGACAACGCGGGCCGGACAATTCTCCTCCCCGAAAATGCGTGGGCGTTGAGTTCTCAGCCTGCCGCGGGAGCGCGGCTGCAGGCGCTGCTGGGTGGCACGCAGCTCACGCTCAATCGCAACACGTCCCTGGCGTTTCAGAACGCAGCGCTCGATCCGGTTGGGAAACAACTGCAGTTCACCACGGAGCAAATTGACCCGCGCGTGCTGCTGCGCGGCGTTGGGGTGCAGAGTATCGAGCAGGTGTTGTGGCTCACCCTGTTTCCTCTCAAGGTTGGTGGACTGCTCAAGACGGAATCGGGCACCAGCAACGTTCGGAACGCGTGGACGATTGGCAATAGTTCGTCGCTGGGCGTTACGCCAAACGGCCCGCGCTGGGCGTCGCTGCGAACGGTGCTCAGCCCCAGCGGTGATGATCTCTCGCGTATTGAGAACATCGAGTTTTTTGCGCTCGTGCAGGTCGACCCGGCGAAACGCGCGCGGAACCCCACCATCGTCCTCGATTTTGGTGACATCAGCGAAAACCGGGTGGCCTTCGCGCCGGAGACGCTCACGGTGTCCGCGCCTGCGCGCGCCGGATTACGGCCGGACACCACGTACCGCGGCAAACGCCTGGCCGGCTATGATCGATTCGATTCGGAGCGCGATCGCTTTTCACGCGCGTTCAATGCCATCGACAACGACGTGGGAATTGCCGGCAGCGTGGCCGACAGTATCATCGTGGTCGATCGGACTGCCAGTAACCCAGCACCGTTCCTGGCCGAAAAAGTGCCCATTTGCTCGGCGGACCTGCGTCAGTTCAAAACGCTGGGCGACACACACGCCAACTGCACGGTGCGGAATAACCGCCTGGACGAAGAAGATATTGATCTCGACGGCCAGTTGAACCTGAACAGTGTCGACGCCGATCGCGAGCAATGGAAGCGATTTACGGTCGACCTGTCGGACGAACGCACCTGGACGCGCAAAGGGGGATGCCGGCCGTTTGTCACCGATTCGTCTGCGGCCACCGGTATTGTCACAGACAGCTTGTGCTGGGTGCAGGTTCGGCTTAACTGGCGCTCGCCCACTGATTCACTGAATGCACCCAGCGACCGACGCATGCGGGCCCTGCGTCTGACCATGGTGTCGGCGGCCGGTGAGGCCGACGAGGCGTTCACGCGCATTGCGCTGGCCAAATTCGAACTGATTGGGGCGCCGTGGTTGCGGCGATCCGACCGGCCGCTGAGTGGCATTGCTGGTGACTCGGCGGCACAAACCGGCGGCTATGTCATTTCGTCCCGTATTGGCACGCAAGACTCGTCGGCTACGCTGCAGTATCAACCGCCACCAGGCGTGGTGGAAGAGACCGAGGAGCGGTCACAGATTGGTTACGGCGTCACACTGCAGCAGGTGAACGAACATTCGCTGCGGTTGCAAGCAGGCGTCCCGGGCGGGCAGTTCCCCGTCTTCAGTCGCGCCGAGTCGTACTTTCGGTTTCCGCAGGGGAATAACACGTTCATGAACTACCGCACGCTGCGCGTGTGGATGCGCGGTCGCGGCAACGGCTGGGGTGCCAACGGTGAACTGAACGCGTATATAAAAATTGGTCGCGACGAAAACAATTTCTACCTGTACCGCACCACGGCACAGGCCGGGCAGTCGGTAGCGGCGTGGGAGCCGGAGGTGCGCGTCGATCTGGAGCGGTTTCAGTCACTGCGTGCGCAACTGGAGAACAATTCCCTGCGCAACACCAGCGATTCGCTGGCCTGTACTGGCGCCGATCTCGAGCTGATTAAACGTTCTGGTTTACCGCGCGGCGTCATTGTGCGGCGTTACGCCGTCTGTCAGGGTGGATATATCGTCTACTCGGCCGACCCCGGCATTACGCCGCCCAATCTGGCCGGTGTGCAGGAATTAGCGGTTGGATTTGTGCGCATAGACAGCATCCCGCGTGGCGGCGCACCCATTCTGCCCAATGACACGCTGGAGCTGTGGGTGAATGAAGTACGGCTCACTGACGTCGTCGCGGATGTTGGATTTGCGGGAGAAATTGGACTGTACGGCAACGCTGGTGACGTGGCGGACTTCCGCATCAACTTGAGCCGACGTGATCCCAACTTCCGCCAGCTTGGCGAAGCGCCGACGTTTCTGACGTCCGCGGGCATCACGGCCGGCACGACGGTGCATTTGGAGCGCCTGCTGCCCCGCACGTGGGGTATTGTGATGCCGCTGAGCGTCAGCTATGGACGCACCAATGTGCAGCAGCTGTTCATCAATCAAACAGACGTGCGCGCCGATGGTATTCAAGGATTGCGTAATCCGCGCGATTCGCGGGTGGACTACGCGCTGTCCTTGCGGCGGGGCACGCCGTTGGTGAATCGCTGGTACGCACCGATTGTGAACGGACTGGCTCTTAGCGGGTTTTGGGGCCGAGGCAACGGCCAGAGCACATTCCAGCGGGCCCGCAACAACAATTACGCCGTCAATGCGGCGTTGAATATGGACGGCACGATGGCCCGCACGGATTCATCGCCACAACGCCTGCCGGGCATGATCGACCGGTTGCTGGGTGCCCTGCCGTCGTTCTTGCGCGAGAGTGAATCGGTGCGGGGCCTGCGTGCGCAGCCGTTGCGATGGCGGCCAGCTCGATTCCAGTTGTTTACTGGCGTCGCGAACTTTGCCAATACCACGACGTCCTTTCTTTCGCCGGCATTCACGGCGACGGACACGGGCGTCGCGGTGCGCACGCAGTCGCACTTGTGGCAGAATAGCAGCACGCTTGAATTCCGCCCGCTGAACGCCTTCAGCGCCTCAATCAGTGCGCGCCAGACACTCGACTTGCGCGACTATGACAGCCTGCCGGGCGTCAGCGACAGCCTCAATCGCGCGCGTGCGGCCCGGGCCGAGCGCATTGCACTATTTGGTGTTGGGATGGGGCTCGAGCGCGAGCGTGCCTTTGGGTCGTCGCTGGAGTTTCGCCCCGGCATCACCGCGTGGTTTCAACCCAGTATTCGGTTCAGCAGCACGTTCTCCCTGTACAAAGATCCGAATGCGCGGGCGCTGCTTCGGGACACACTGGCCAATGGCGGCTATCGCCTGCCCAAACGTCTGGGTGCGCTGCAGTCGCTGGACGCGTCGTTGAATTTCGACGCCGGGCGTCTGCTGCTGGGGCAGACGAAGGACGCGTCGCGCATGAACCGCCTGGGGCGCGCGCTTCTTCCGTTCCGCGTGGACTGGACGCGCACGCTCACCTCAAACTACGACAACACGGTGCTCAATCCGTCGTTGCGTTACCAGTTGGGTATTGGGGGGCTGCAATCATTTCGCGGTCTGAATTCCGTGCTCGCAACGGGCGCGGGCCGACTCTCCAACTTTGCGGGCAGCGGAGCCGTGCAGCTTCCCTGGTCGCTCACCCTGCGCAGCTCGTTCCAACAGGGGAGTTCTGCAACGTGGACTCGGCGTGTGATCGACAATTTTCAGGCGCTCATTACCAACGATAACCAGACGTTCCCGAATGCAGACGCGACGTGGCGGCTTACCCTGGCGCAACCGAACAAGGTGTTGACCGGATTGACGGCAACGCTGGGGTATGTGATAACGGAGAACAACACCATTGTGCGCAGCGAAACGGGCAACATTGTCGAACAGAGCCGGTCGCGCGGTGAAACCCAGCCAATGTCGGCACAAGTGAACTGGAGTTTCTTTGACGGCGTCCGCACGGGCGTTTCATTGCGGCGCTCGGTGCGCATTGACAGCCGGCCTGGCAGCGTGACGCGCAATAACAATCCGTGGGCGCAGACGTACACCATTGACAAGGATTTCACGCTTCCGGAAAACTGGAAGGCGCGCAGCAAACTCAAGACCAGCGCGTCGTACGACTTTACCGGCGCGGTCAGCGTGGTCGAGGATGCCCCGTCGTTGAATGGGCTGTTCCTGGGCACCGGCATTCCAAGCGTGCTGACCAATAACGGACGGCGCCAGTTCAATTTTCGCGCGGACACCGATTTGTCCGAGGTGGCGTCGTTCAGCTTTAATGGTTCGCACACCGTCGTATTTGATCGCAATTACAATCGGCAGTCGACCTTCATGGTATTCAGTGCCGTGTTGCAGTTGCATTTTGGGGCCGGCGAGTTGCGTTGAGATGTTTTGCGCGGGCGTGCGTTAATTGGATGTCCTGTCCTACGCCGCCTGTCGACACTGTACGGGTATCGCCCATTTGCCTCGCCGATGCCCACAGCCGCCGAACGACAAGCCCTCGCGTTTCTTGCTGGCGTAGCACTGCTGGGCGGTAGCGTGCAAGTGTGGCGCAGTCGTCATGCGCAAACCGGCGCAGCTCAGCAAATTGTGGCGGGTGGCGAGCGCGTAGATCTGCAGTTGCAGGCCGTCGATTCTGCGCGTGCGTCTCGGACGGGCAAACCCAAACGCGCGCGCAAAAGCAATCGTGCGGCCGATTCCGTGCCGAGGAGAAATCAGACCCCGCGCGAAGTCGTCCCATTGTGGATTGACGTGGATGTTGCCAGCGCCCGCGAACTGGAAATGCTGCCGCGGGTTGGCCCGGCTCTGGCTGCGCGCATTGTTGCCGATCGGGATTCCCTGGGGGCCTTTGGTTCGCTTGAGGAGTTTGGCCGCGTGCGCGGCGTAGGGCCGGCGATGCTCAAAGTGCTGGAGCCGCTTACCACCTTTTCAGGGCGCGCGCGTTCGCCAACCCGGCCGCGCCGCGATTGGTGATTGACAGCACATCGGGCCGCAAATGGTGGCCGCCGACTCAGAAAAACCTCTTGCAGGTTGTGGCGGTTCTTGCTACCGTAATGCTGTAAGTACTGGTCAAACACAGACCAGCCTTGTCGACGTCAACGAATTCGGTTGGCCGAGGCGAAGGCGCGGAAGCAGCCCCACATGGGGCAGCACCCGCGCCTTTTTTGCGTTCAGTGCATTCGCCGATGGAGGCACTCATGGCACTCGCTCCTGTTGTCACTCCCATGAATCTGGCCGGAGTCTGATCATGGCTTATCGCTCCGCGTCTGTTCCGTTTACACTCGGTGAAGCAGCCATCGGCGCTTCCTCCAGAGCCCTGACGGGTACGCCCGCGTTTTTTGATTTTTCCGTGCCAATGGCGCGCGCAGAAAGCTGGTTGACCACTGCCGATGATGTGATCGAAGTCAGTGTTGCTGGACTGGTGTCGAAGGAGCGTCGCTTGCACAACATTCTCCATCAGACCATCGCGTCATGCGAGGCCAGCGCGTCCACGCCGGCGGCACTGCGGGAAGCAAGCCTGACGTTCAGCGGTCACGCGGACGCCTTGAGCGCGTTGTATCCAAGTTATGTGTTCCCGCTGGCCAGCAACACCGATCGTATGCGTCTGGCGCTCGTCAACGCCTGTTGCGCGGTTGCCGCGAAGCTGGTGTCTCACCGCACTTCTTATCCGGGCAAACTCCATGAGCTCTATGCCGCGGCCAGTGAAATCTCCATCAGCTATGTGGCCCTTCAAGCAACTGCTCTCTCTCTTGGAGACCGTTGCGCGGCGGCAGTTGCGTCGCGTCATCTTCGGCATGTCGGTCAGCTTCTTTTAACGCTGCACCAACTGGTGCCGTACGAGTCCGTGCGCGAGCTCCAACTGCGCGGTCTCAACGCCTCCACCGACGATTTGTGGGAAGTGGCGGGTATGTCGGCGCCTGCCTGACCGTTGGCACCAGATCCCAGTCGTCGAACCGGACCAACCTGACGGGTTCGGTTGGTGGTGAGGAAAGCGGGGCGCATTCAATGAATGCGCCCCGCTTGTGACGTTCCGATGCCGTTCAGATCGTGGGTTACAACACTTCTGACGGGGCTTCCCGCACATTCACACCCGCGTCGCGATGTGACTCCACATGCCCATATCGCCGCTGCAGCAAACCAACCATCTGTTGGCGCTGGCCATTGACGACGTCTATATGCCGATGGGTGAGCTGTCCCCACTGTTCGCGTAACTTCCCGCGGACCTGCGTCCAGTAGCCTTCAACTTGATTCCAGCTCATATGCGCCTCGCAGGGGAACGTACAAATAAAAAAAGGGCGCGCGTTCCGCACCTAGTGCGAACGCAGACGCCCCCAACTTGCGATGCACCTTCATCGCTCGCCAAGACTGACCGCTAACTTCACCCGTTTCCTCCGCGAATCCCGCGTGTTGACACGCGACCACGGCAGTACAGGACAAAGTATGTGGCGGGCGGAGAATGTGCCGTGACGTTTCTCACACCGGCCGTTTATAGCAGACGGGCAAGGCCGCTTGTGATGGTCTGAACGGCGGTCTAACGTTGGTTGGTTCTTTCGAACGGAGTACATGTTCGCTGCTGCCGCCTCACGAAGCCGTTTGGTACACCAACCCGAACCGGGGCATCCTCGCGAGCCGCGGCCCCTGGGATTGGCGCTGGCGGCCATGCTTGTTGTCACCGGAATGGTTGGCGTGGCCGGCAATCTTGCGGGTTGGGATTGGGTGCTCGCGCCCGTCTCCAACTGGCCCAGAATGCCGTTGCTCCCGGCGGTGGAAATGGCGCTGGTGGGCTGTGCCTTTCTGGCCTTGCTTCGGGCCAATCGTGCCGTGACCCTCCCGATTGCCGCTCTGGCGGCGACCATTGGACTCCTGGGGATCGTCGCCGAGCTGGGAGCATTTTCGCTGCCGGCGGGCGGAATGCCGCTTTTTACGGCATTGCTGCACAGCACCGTCTCGTTTGCCATACTCGTTGCCACGGCGTCGGGGTCGCCACGCGACGAGGAACGCGCGCTTGGGGTTGCGGGTTTCGTGATGATTACGCTGGTGCTGATGATGTTTGGCGCGACCGCCGTGGGAGTACTCGACCCCATGACCGACACGGGTATCGCCGGCTCTTCCCTGCAAACACTGCTGGGTTCTTTCGCAATTGGCGCCTACCTGCTAGGTGTGCTGTGGACGTCAGGGCGCGTCACCCTCGATTCGGCCGATTGGCTGCCTCCCGGCGTGGGATTTGCCACGCTGTTGACAGTGCTCGTGTTATGGCGCGCGCTTTCCGTGCGTGAAACGGAACAACTGAAGGCGCTCACGCGACAGGAGGGGCAGGCGCAGCAACGCGCGCTGAGTGAGTCCTTGAATGGAGTGGCGAGTGTCCTTCGGCGTGCGGCGGCCTGGCGCGTGAACGGCGCTTCGGCCGATCAACAAGCGCAAAACCTTGAAGCCCTGCGGCAGGACATCAGCGGGCTCGAGCAGGGCCTGTTCATTGCGCTGGAAGACGGCCGTCAGGTCTCGTCAACAGCGTCTGAGCATTCTGCCGGACTTGATTCGGTGTGGGTGCTGCGAGTGGGTTCGCCCCAGACGTTGGCTGACACCGTGCAATATTGGCCGCTTGATTTTGCGGCGACGCGGTTTGCCGTGGTGGCCCCCGCTTGCTCGGCTGCGCGGGTGTGTGAGGGCGCGATCATTGGGGTCGTGCGCACTGAGCAAGTATTTCGGGCGGCAATGGCCGACACGACGCTTGGTTTTTTCCACGGCGTCGTTCTCGCGGACGGTAGTTTTTCTTCGGTCCACCTCGCGTCGCCGGCGGCGTCGCCGCTGTTCATCGAAATCCCACTGGTCTTTGGTGACGTGCGGCTGGCCCTCGCCACATGGCCGACCACGACGATTCTCAATCGAATGCGCTCAGGGCTGCCGCTGGTGGTGCTGTCGATGGGCGCGTTGCTGAGTCTTCTGTTAGTCGTCACTACCCGGCTCGGCCAGAACGCGCGCCGCATTGCGCGATCGCGGGAAAGAGCGCGGCTCGCGTCGGTGCTGGAACGTTCTACCGACGGTATCTGGGAATGGGATTTAAGCACGGGGGGCGCCGAACATAGCGTGGGCATTTGGCACAACCTCGGATACGAAACATCGCCGGCGCTCGCCAATCGGGACAGTTGGATGAGACTGATGCACGCGGACGACGTCGAAGGGTTCAACCGCGAGTTGAACCGGCATTTGAACGGCGACACCGAAGCGTTCGAATACGAATATCGCCTGCGCAGCAACACCGGCACATGGCACACGATGTTGGACCGCGCCCGTGTGGTCGAACGAACGCCCGCCGGGAAACCAGTGCGATTGCTGGGCGTTCGCGCCGACGTCACGGAAACCCGAAACGCGCATATCGCCCAGCTGCTGACGGAACGTCGGTTTCGCGCCATCTTCGACAGCGGGTTCCAGTATCAGCTGTTGCTGGATCGCGAAGGGGTTGTACTGGAAGTGAATCGGGTGGCGCTGGAAGCCGGCAATGCGACGACCGACGCGGTGGTGGGCCAACCGGTGTGGAACACGTTGTGGTGGGCGGCGAATGAACCGTCGCGCGCTCCGCTCATGACAGCGCTCACGAGCGCGAGCGCCGGCACGGCGACGCGTTACGAGGCAACCGTGAATGGCGAAGGCGGTCCCGGCAGTACACTGGAGATTGCCATCAAGCCGTTTATCGATCGCGCGGGCGAAACCAATCAACTATTGCTTGAAGCGCGAGACATCACCGTGCGCCGGCGCGCCGAGGCGGCGCTGCAGGAGGTGGATACGTTGACGACCATGGGCCGAGTGGCCGCCCGCGTGGCGCACGAAATCAACAATCCGCTGGCCGGCATTCAGAACTCGTTCCTGCTGATCAAGGGTGCGGTGCCTCCCACGCACCCGCACTTCGCGTACGTGGGCGCCATCGAGCGCGAGATTGATCGAATTGCGGCCGTCACGCGCCAGCTGTACGAAACCTATCGGCCCGAGCAGGACTCCGGGGTGGGCACGTCCATTCGCAGTCTGGTGACCGACGCCGTGTCCTTCCTGCAGCAGGTGAATCGCGGGATGCAAGTGCGCATTGAGACGGATTTTTCCAACGTACCCAGTGTCATCCCGTTGCCGTCGGCGATGTTGCGGCAGATTTTTTACAATCTCGCGCAGAATGCGATCGAGGCGTCTCCCACCGGTGAGCTTGTCACGATCCGTGCAGCAATTCACGCGCGCGAGTTTACCTTGTCGGTGCGCGATCGCGGTTCTGGTGTACCCCCTGCGTTGCGTGACCGCATCTTCGACCCATTTTTCAGTACGAAGGATCGGGGCGTGCGCACGAGTGGTATGGGGTTGGGGCTCGCGCTGGTTCGCCGCACCGTGACGGCCGCGGGCGGCACCATTGCCGTCCGCGACGCTCCCGATAAAGGAACCATCTTTACTGTGACACTTCCGGTGCCTTTGGGCGCGCAAGGAGATGAGGGATGACAAGCGCTGGACACATTCTGCTGGCCGATGACGAGCCGACATTTCTCAACGCCACCGCCGATTTGCTGCGCGCGGAAGGGTACATCTGCGAGACCGTGGCAGACGGCGACGCTGCCATCGCCGCGGTGACAACGGCGCAGTTCGATTTGCTGATTACCGATCTCGAAATGCCTGGCAACTCCGACCTCGAGTTGGTCAAGCACGTTGCCGCCCGGAACGGCGGCCTTCCGGTCATTATTCTTACCGGATATCCGTCGGTGCGGTCGGCGGTGGCGTGTATTGAATTACCCGTCTCGGCGTATTTGACCAAACCCGTGTCGTTTCCGGCGCTGCTCGAACGCGTGGCCATGTCGGTCCAGCGTTTTCGTTCGTGGCAGGGCATGCAACGCGTGGAAGAACGGCTGCGCACGTGGCAGAACGACTTTGAGCATCTGAACCGTGTCAGCGTGAATACAACGCCACCGTCGCCTGACGTCTTCCTGAGTCTCACACTCCGCAACGTGATGGGTTCGCTGACCGATCTCGATCACATGACACGCGCGATCAACAATCGGCCGGCGGGTGAGACGCCCTGTCAGTTGATGAATTGTCCGCGCGGAGCGCAGTTGCAATCGGCGGTGACTGAGACCATTCGGGTGCTTGAGGAAACCAAAGGCGCGTTTAAGTCACAAACACTGGGAGAGCTACGCCGAAACCTCGAACTGCTGCTCAAACACGTCTAAAGCGCGGAAGTGTGCGCAACGTCACCAAGTTTCGAAAGTTGGAAAAGAAAGTTCTTGACAGCCAGGTGGGGCACCTGTATAGTCAGCCCGTAAGACATCGGTCGCGAAAGCGGCCACCTTGGCGGGCAGACAACAGGTCTGCGAGTCGAAGGCGCGAAAAAGATCAGTCCCTCTGATCTTTCGCGCCTTTTTTGTTTCCGGCGACGATGCCGGAAACTCCCGTGAGTGGTCTCTGTGCCGGCGACGCTGCTGGTGCGGACGCCCTCTCGGCGCAAGGTGGCTTGAATCGCACCATGTTTTATAAGGGCAATGGGAAGAGCCGGCTTCGGGCCGGCTACCTTATCGGAGGGGTACGGAGACCTCTTCAGGTGAAGGTGAACGCAGCGCTGCAGGCACGGTGCCACACGCATCTGCGGCAGAACCCATCAATAACGCGTGCTCACCTCACTCCAGGTCACAACGACAATGGCTACCAGCGTCTCTCCAGTTGCCTCGACGTACCCCGCGGTCAGTCAACCGCAAGCTCGTCAACAGGTCTCCACAACGACCAGCATCTCTCCTGCCACCGCGACGTACCCCGCGGTCAGTCAACCGCAGGTTCGTCACCAGATCTCCACAACGCTTCGGCGTTCGATGGCACTGCTTGCGCCCAACGCGCGCGGTTCGCTCAAGCGCGCCAGCAAAGTCACCGTCATTGCGGCGGAAGATATTGGCATCGGGCACTCGGTGGCCGTGTTGTACGCCGCCGACGGGTCGGGAGTGGCGGTTGTGCGCCTTCCGCGCGGTCGCTGAACTGGCGACAGACGCTGGCCGTTGATGCATTGCTGGAAATCAACCACGAAGGAAGCAAGTAACGACACGCCTTGAGCGTTGATGGATAGATCCCTGAAGTACACGTACCGAGGCAGCAGTGAGCGCAACCGTTCTGCGCACGCTGTGCAGTCATACATAATGCCGCTGCTTCCTTTACACTCTATTTTCGAGGTCTCACATGCTAAGCTGGGCTATGGGCTTTTTGATTCTCGCCATTATCGCGGGCGTGCTGGGATTCGGCGGCATCGCTGCATCTTCAGCGGGAATCGCGAAGATTCTGTTCGTCGTCTTCCTGATCATTTTCGTCGTCACACTCATTATGGGTCGTGGTCGCGGGAAAATTGTCTAGCGAAATCCAAATGGAGCTGGTTGCACGAGTCACGTCCGACGTAGGGCGTTCGCCAGGGTAGGCTCTGAACTGCTTCACCGTACAGTCGGGGATCGATCGCCATGCAGGCGGTCGGTCCCCGTTCGCGTTGAGCGCCCTGTTCCCGGAACCTTCAGCGCGCGAGGCCCGCAGCCGAAACTTCAGGACGGCCGCAACAGAACGGGCCTGGATGCGTTGGAACGGTGGTGGTCGCGAACGGGTTGAGAGGCACGTTGCACCCCATGCCAGCGCCCCGTGCCGCCCTTGTGACGTTTTCGGCCCGTTCACGTCCAGTTCAAGGCGAGCTGCGTTCGCCGTTTGCCGTGCTCCGTACGTGTCCCTCAGCACTTTCGCCACCACATATGGCCGCCCCCGCCGTTCCCGTTCCTACGCGCACCACCGACCGCCTGGGCGACCTTCTCGTGCGCGAAGGGTTGCTCACCCGCGAGCAACTCGCCAAGGCGCTTGCCGAGCAAGCGGTCTCTGGCCAGCGGCTGGGTCTCACGGTTGTCAAGCTCGGCATGGTGCCGGAAACGTCGGTGGTGACCATGCTGGCGCGACAATATCGCATGCCCGCCGTCGACCTGTCGCGTTTTGAAGTCGATACGCGATTACTTAAGCTGATTCCAGCGGAATTGGCCAACAAACACACGGTCCTGCCGCTCAAGCGCGATGGACGCCAGCTCACCGTGGCCATCGCCGATCCGACGAATCTCGGCGTCATTGACGATCTGAAGTTTATTACCCGGTACGACATTTTCCCGGTGCTCGCCGGCGAGTTTTCGATGCGGACGGCCATCGATAAACACTACGAAGCCAATGAAGTACAAATGCAGTCGCTGCTGCAGGACATCGAGCAGGACGACGAAGTGGAAGTGCTGGAAGATGAAGCGGAGAACAACGACGTCAGCGCGCTGGCCGCACAGGTTGACGAAGCTCCGGTCGTAAAACTGATCAATGCCATCCTGATTGATGCGGTAAACAAAAAGGCGTCAGATATTCACTTTGAGTGTTTCGAACACGAACTCCGCGTTCGCTACCGCATTGACGGCGCCTTGCAGGAAGTGATGAAACCGCCCATGAAAATGCGCGCCGCGCTCATCTCGCGTTTCAAGATCATGGCGTCGCTCAACATTGCCGAACGTCGGGTACCGCAGGACGGGCGCATCAAATTGAAGGTTGGTACGAAAGTCATCGACTTCCGGGTCAGTGTACTGCCTACCCTGTTCGGAGAAAAAGTCGTGCTCCGAATTCTCGACAAGGGCAACCTCACGCTCGACCTCGAGACGTTCGGTATTGAACCGCGTGCCGAGCGCGAGTTGATGGAAGCGATTTCGAATCCGTATGGCATGGTGCTGGTGACCGGGCCCACGGGTTCAGGCAAAACCACCACGCTGTATTCGGCGCTGTCCAAGATCAATAACGGCGATGTGAACATCATCACCGCTGAAGATCCGGTCGAATACAACTTGTTCGGCATCAATCAGGTGCAGGTGCGCACGGAAATCGGCATGACGTTTGCCGCCGCGCTCAAGGCGTTCCTGCGTCAGGATCCGAATATCATCATGGTCGGCGAAATTCGAGATCTGGAAACTGGCGGCATTGCCATCAAGGCAGCGCTTACGGGACACCTGGTCATGAGCACCTTGCATACGAACTCTGCGCCGGAGACCATTACGCGTCTCATGGATATGGGCCTCGAGCCGTTCAACGTGGCGAGCGCGCTCAACCTTATTCTGGCGCAGCGGCTGGTTCGCAAAATTTGTCACAAGTGCAAGGTGCGCTACACGCCGGACACCGCAGAATTCGCGGGCGCCAAGGTGAAACCCACCACTACGCTGCGGGAAATGCGCTTCTCGCAGGAAGCGCTGGACAACGCGAAGGCGAAAGCGACCCCCGAAGCCTTGCCGCATCTGGTGAACGTCACGCTCGACACGGCCGTGCAGGATATTCCCTACTTCAAGGGCCACGGCTGTGACGTGTGTGCCGGCACTGGACTGAAAGGCCGGCAGGGCGTGTACGAAGTGATGTTCATGACCCAGACCATCAAGAAACTCGTCATGCAGAGTGCCGACGTACAGGTGCTGCGCGACGCGGCCATTGATGAGGGCATGTTGTCCCTGCGTATGGATGGTTGGCTCAAAGTGATGAAAGGTATCACAACCCTGGAACAAGTCATTCGGGAAACCTCCAGTTAGGGGTATCCTCGGTGTCACTGGTTCGTCTTCCCCCGGATCCTCACAGCGGGCCGCGTCACCCGGTTCATCCGGTCGTGTGTCCGCCCAAATTCGCTACTCCGAGATGACCGCGCCGCAAGCACAGCCTACCGTATCCCTTCGCACGCTGCTCGACGAAATGATCGAGCGTGACGCGTCGGACTTGCATCTTTCGGCGGGCGACCGCCCGAAATTGCGCATCGATGGCGAAATTGCCAATTCGAGTATTGAACACGTGCTCACGCCGCGTGACACGCTGCAACTCGCGTATTCGGTGCTCACAGAGAATCAGAAAAAGCGCTTTGAAATGGAGGACGAGCTCGACTTTTCGTTCGGCATTCAGAATCTGTCGCGGTTTCGCGGCAATGTGTTCAAGCAGCGCGGGTGTGTCAGCATGGTCATCCGGCAAATTCCCTTTGCCATCAAGACATTTGCCGACCTGCACCTGCCTCCGGTCATCGCCACCATGGCCGAGCGTCCACGCGGGCTCGTGCTGGTGACCGGACCGACGGGTTCGGGCAAGAGCACCACGCTGGCCGCCATGATCGACAAGATCAATACCGAGCGCCGCGGGCACATCATCACGGTGGAAGATCCTATCGAGTTCATCCACCGCCACCGCAACTGCATCATCAACCAGCGCGAAGTTGGCGCGGACACCAAGAGTTTTGCGTCGGCACTCAAGTATGCGTTGCGTGAAGATCCCGACGTCATTCTGATTGGCGAAATGCGCGACCTGGAAACCATCCAGGCGGCGCTGACCATTGCCGAAACCGGTCACCTGGTGTTTGCCACGTTGCACACCAACAGTGCGGCCGAGGCCATTAACCGCATGATCGACGTGTTCCCCAGCCACCAGCAAAGTCAGGTGCGTGCGCAACTGGCGTTCGTGCTGGAGGGCATTGTCACGCAAATCCTGCTGCCCAAAATTGTCGGCAAGGGCCGCGCCATGGCGGCGGAAATTCTCGTCGTCACGGCCGCCATTCGCTCACTCATTCGCGATGACAAAGTGCATCAGATTTTGTCGCAAATGCAGGCCGGCAAAAAATTCGGCATGCAGACGCTGAACGATTCGCTGTACCAGTTGTACGTCACCCGTCAGGTGAGTGCGGACGAATGTGTGCGCGCCACCGGCGATTCCGCGGAATTTCTGCGCATGATTGGCAAAGGCCCGGGCGACGACGGCCTGGCTTCGCCAGCTCGGCCGCCCCTTGGGCAGCTGGCCGGTGCAGGGCGCCGATAGTCACCGCCGCACACCACCATACGCCGTACGCCTTACCGCACCACGCGCTACCAACACTCGAGGGAACTCAGGATGCCAACGTTTACTTATTCTGCGCGCAACACCAGCGGCGAGCTCAAATCGGCTACGATTGAAGCCCCGTCACGGGATGACGCGGTCGCGCAGCTCAAGCGCCAGCGCCTTACCATCATCAAGGTGGATGAGGAAAAGTCGCGCGCGAAGAAAACCGGCGGCAATATCAAGATGCGCGACATCGTCATCTTCACGCGCCAGTTCTCGACGATGATCAACGCCGGCCTGCCCCTGGTGCAGGCGCTCGACATCCTGGGCAAGCAGAGCGAAAACAAGGCACTGCAGGCCGTCGTGCGCGATGTCGTGTTTGATGTGGAGTCGGGCAACACGCTGGCCGACGCGTTCAAGAAACATCCCAAGGCGTTCAGCGACCTGTACGTGAACATGGTGGCGGCGGGTGAAGCGGGCGGTATTCTGGACACCATTCTCAATCGACTGGCGTTCTTCCTCGAAAAGAACGACGCCCTGGTGCGCAAGGTGAAGGGGGCCATGATCTATCCGGCCGTCATCATGGGCGTGGCCGGCATCGCCATCATGATTCTGCTGTGGAAAGTCATTCCGGTATTCGCCGTCATGTTTGCCAGTGTCTCGCTGGAATTGCCCATGCCCACCAAGGTGGTCATTGGACTCTCCAACTTTATCAACAACTTCTGGTGGGCGATTATCGGGGGCAGCGCGGGTAGCGCGTTCCTGCTCAGGAAATATTACTCCACGCAAAGCGGACAGTTGGTTATCGACCGGTTCCTGCTCAACGTACCGGTGCTTGGTGATGTGCTGCGCAAGTCGGCCGTCTCGCGGTTCACCCGCACGTTGGGTACGCTGATCTCGTCCGGCGTCTCTATTCTGGAAGGCCTGGAAATCACGGCGCGCACGGCGGGCAATCGCGTGATTCAGGATGCCATCATGGCGTCGCGTGCCAGCATTGCGGGCGGCGAAACCATTGCAGCGCCCTTGCAGAAAAGCAACGTGTTTCCGCCCATGGTCATCAGCATGATTGCGGTCGGTGAACAGACGGGTGGTCTGGATGAAATGCTCAGCAAGATTGCCGACTTCTACGATGACGAAGTGGATGCGGCGGTCAGCGCCTTGCTCTCGCTGCTCGAGCCCATCATGATCGTGTTCCTGGGTGTCGTGGTCGGCGGCATGGTCGTAGCGATGTATCTGCCCATCTTCGACATGGTGAACGCGGTGAAGTAGGCGGTTTGCCGTGTTGTACGCTCTCACGCTGTATTGACAGAAGTTCTCACGCTCTATCGACAGTTCTCTCGAATTATGTCGACAGCCCCGCAAAAAGGCGGCTCCTCCGGGAGTCGCCTTTTTTGCGGGTCATAGGCGTCAGCGCACGGTGATAGCCCCGCACGGACGGGTATGCTCTCGCGATCTATCGACGGAATTTCTCTCGCCATCGCGGGCCCGTTTTCGTCTCCGCCTGAGGGCGTTGCGGGCGCTGGCGACCTATTGAAGGCGACCAGTCGCTTGACGGCTGCTCGGTGGTCCGGTAGCATTCAATTAGGTGCTAATTCGGTGCTCACCCAACGAGGCAGCCATGGTCGACATTGTGGAAGACATCCAATCCCTCACGGCTTTCAAGCGAGCGTCGGCGAAAGCAGTTCGGCGCCTCAAAAAGACGCGCAGGGCTGTCGTGTTGACGATTAATGGCAAAGCGGAGCTGGTGGTCCAGGATGCTGCGTCGTATCAACGGCTCCTCGACATCCAGGAGCAGTATGAGACGCGCTTGGTCGTCGATCAGGCCCTTGAGGATGTGCGCGAAGGGCGGCACCGGCCGGTGGCGGACATCTTCGCTGCCGTGCGAGCGAAGCATGGTCTGCCCGAGCGGTAGCAGGGTGACGGCGCGGCTGGGCGACCGTTCCATGCCGACGCGCGCCGCGCATGCTGTTGGCGCTTGATCTTTCACGTCGAAATGACGGTGTTCGTTCTGACCATCCGACGTGGTCGGCGACTTCCAGCAACCGGGCGGTAGTAGCTGCCTGTGCCCCCCATTCTCCGCGCGCGCGCCGGTCCTGGTCCTCCTACTGGGAGTCGCCTTTTTGCGTCAGCGGACGCCACCGCGAGGCCCGACTGAGGCACCCCTGACGAATTGGGATTGTTCGAAGCGCTGGATTTCGACTGTGAGGGGTCCCGGCCGGCGCGAGCCCTTTTGGTCCCCGCTGGCTGTCAGCTCAAGGAAGCGACGCGCCATCGGTCGGATAAGCCGACTTGACCAGCAACGCAATGAGTGTGAAATAACAGCGGGCGGGTGATAAGCGTTTCATCTAACGCACCCTCGCGAAGCGGCTTGGCTCCAGATCGACCCTGGAAACGCGGCCGGTGTATCGCCTCATCCCAACGACGGCCCGTGAATACAAAGAAACGTCCCGCTCCCGAGGCCACTTCCACCCTCCGTAAAGCCCCTACCGGCATCACCGGCCTGGATGAAATCACCGGCGGCGGACTGCCTACCGGGCGGCCGACGCTCGTGTGCGGGAGCGCGGGGTGCGGGAAGACCATGCTGGCCACGGAATTCCTCGTGCGCGGGGCGGTCGAGTTTGGCGAGCCGGGGGTGTTCATGATGTTCGAGGAAAATGCGGCGGAACTGACGGCCAATGTCCGCTCGCTCGGCTTCGATCTGGACCAGCTCGTGCAGCAGAAAAAGATCGTGCTCGATCACGTCCACATCGAACGAAGTGAGATCGAGGAGACGGGCGAGTATGACCTCGAGGGGCTCTTCATCCGGCTCGGGCACGCCATCGATTCCATCGGTGCGAAACGCGTGGTGCTCGATACCGTGGAGGCGCTGTTCGCCGGGCTGCCGAATCACGCCATCCTCCGCGCGGAACTGCGCCGGCTGTTCCGCTGGCTCAAGAATCGCGGCATGACGGCGATCATCACCGGCGAGAAGGGCGAGGGCAATGCGATTACGCGCTACGGGCTGGAAGAGTATGTGGCCGATTGCGTGATCACGCTCGACCACCGCGTGCATGAGCAGATTTCCACCCGCCGGTTGCGCGTGCTCAAGTATCGCGGCTCGGCGCACGGCACGAACGAATACCCCTTTCTCATCGGCGAGCGCGGCTTCTCGGTGCTGCCAATCACTTCGCTGCGGCTCGATCACGCGGCGCCTGCAGAGCGCTTGTCCACGGGCATCGCGCGGCTGGACGAAATGCTTGGCGGCCAGGGCGTGTTCCGCGGCAGCAGCGTGCTCGTCTCGGGCGCACCGGGTACGGGCAAGAGCAGCATCGGCGCGACCTTCGCCGATGCCGCGTGCCGCCGCGGCGAGCGCGCGCTGCTATTCGCCTACGAAGAATCGAGCGCGCAGATCGTGCGCAACATGCGCTCCATCGGGCTGGACCTCGAGCCGTGGGTAAAAAAGGGGCTGCTGCAGATTCACGCCTCGCGCCCCGCGCTGCAGGGGTTGGAGCAGCATCTCGTAGGGCTGCACGACACGGTGCAGGCCTTCCGCCCGGCGGTGGTCGTGGTCGATCCGATCAGCAATCTCACGACCGAGCGCAGCGACGCGGAGGTAAAGCCGACGCTGATGCGGCTCATTGATTTCCTCAAGCAGCAGCAGATCACCACGCTCTTCACCAGCCTCACCACGGGCGGCAGCACCGCAAGCGCGGCGGAAGATTCGCAGGTCGGCGTGTCGTCGCTTATGGATACGTGGCTGCTGCTGCGCAATGTGGAGTTCAACGGCGAGCGCAACCGCACCCTTTACGTGCTGAAAGCGCGCGGCACGGCGCACTCGAACCAGGTGCGCGAGTTCGTGCTCAACGACGCGGGCATCGCGCTCGTGGACGTGTATCTCGGCGCGGACCGCGTGTTCACCGGCAGCGCGCGCGTGGCGCAGGCGGCGCACGAACGCTCCGCCGCCGAGCTGCGCCGGGAAGATCACGAGCGCAAGCTGCGGCAGCTGGCCAGCAAGCGAAAGGCCATCGAGGCGCAAATCGCCGCGCTGAATGCGGAAGGCGAGGCCGAGGAGGCCGAGGTGAAATTCGCCATCGCGCAGGAGACTTTGCGGGAAAAAACCACGCAGCAAAACAGCGCGGACATGGGCCAGCTGCGCGGCGGCGCGACAACCGCCAACAAAGCGACGAAAGGAAAACGATGAGCACGATAACCCAGACCTACGAATTGCGGCTCTACGTCGCCGGCCAGACCGCGAAATCGCTCGTCGCGCTGGCCAATCTCCAGCGTATCTGCGAAACGCACCTCGCCGGGCAATACCGCATTGAGGTCATCGACCTGCTGAAGACACCCCAGCTCGCCGCGGGCGACCAGATTTTGGCCCTGCCAACGCTGGTGCGGCGGCTGCCCGAGCCTATCAAAAAGATCATCGGCGATCTTTCCAACGAAGAACGCGTGCTGGTCGGCCTCGATGTGCAACCGGTGAATGGGTGAGCGCCATGAAAAAGAAGCAGACACCTCCAAATGACCTCGCGGCCTTTGAAACCGCCGTCGCCGCGCACGAAAAGGCCCGCTACCTCCTGCGACTCTACGTCACCGGGACCACGCGGCACTCCGCGCGGGCCATCGTGAACATCCGCAAAATCTGCGAGGAGCATCTGCAAGGGCGCTACGAGCTGGAAATCGTGGACATCTCGCAGCACCCGACACTGGTCGAGGGCGAGCAGATCATCGCCGCGCCGACCTTGGTCAAAAAACTGCCGCTACCGCTGCGCCGTTTCATCGGCGACCTGTCGCAGACCGAGCGCATCCTGCTCGGGCTCGATTTGCGGGAGACCAAAAGCTCCCACCTTTCGCCCGCGCAATAGGCGATGCCCCCTGTGACTCCTGCCACCTCTCCCGAAGCACAGCTTCGCAGGGAAAATGCGGAGCTGCGCGCGCGACTGGAGGAGGCGGAGGACACCTTGCGCGCCATCCGCACCGGCGAGGCGGATGCGCTCATCGTCGAGACTGCGGACGGCCCGCAGGTCTTCACGCTGCAAGGCCTCGACGCCGAGTCGAGCCGCTTCCGCGGCGAGATCCTCGCGCAGGTCAGCGACGCGGTCATCGCGATGGATCTCGACCAGTGCGTGACCTACGTGAACGCCGCCGCCGAGCGGCAATACCGGGTCTCCGCCGGCGACGTACTCGGACGTCAGCTCAGCCACATCTTCTCCCGGCAGTGGCCGTCCGCAGCGGCGGAAGCCGCCATGTGGGCCGCCTTTCGTGAAAACGGCGAATGGCGCGGCGAGATCATCCATCACACGCACGATGGCCGTGAGTTGCAGGTTGACGCGTGGCTGACCCGGCTTCGCGACGCCGACGGCGCCGAGGCCGGGATGGTTACGGCCATCCGCGACATCACCGAACGCAAGCGCCGGGCGGCGGAATTGCAGCGTGTCAGCGTCCTGCTCGACACCCTTCTCCGCACCGCGCCCATCGGCTTTTGCTTCCTCGATCGGGATCTGCGCTTCGTGCGCATCAATGACCGTCTCGCGGAGATCAACGGCATCGCCGCCGAGGCACACCTGGGCCGGCATGTGTCCGAGATTGTACCCACACTCGCCGAAACTATCCGCGACGTGACGGGACGCATTCTGGCGACGGGCGAAGCCGAGTTGAATCACGAGTTCTCCGGTGAGACGCCCGCCGCGCCCGGCTTGATGCGCTTCTGGAGTGAAAGCTGGTATCCGGTGCGCGACGACGCGGGCGAGGTTATGGGTTTCGGCGGGGTCGTCGAGGACATCACCGCGCGCCGGCAGGCGGAGCATGCGCTCAGGGAAAGCCATGAATTCCACCGCCGTGTGCTGGACAACAATCTTGCTGCCTTTGTCGGCGTGACGACGCCGGACGGAACCGTGACGTACGCGAACCGCGCGCCGCTGGCGGCGGCCGGCATCCCGGCCAGCGAGGTGATCGGGAAAAAGTTCTGGGACTGCTACTGGTGGAGCTATTCCCCTGAAGTCCAGGTGCAATTGCGGGAGGCATGCGAGCGTGCCGCCGGCGGCGAGGTGGTCCGTTACGACGTGCCTGTGCGCATGGCGGACGACACGCGGATGTGGATCGATTTCCAGGTCGCGCCGCTGCGCGATACGGACGGGCGCATCACGCATCTCATTCCATCGGCCATGGAAATCGCGATGCGCCGCGCGGCCGAGGAAAAGCTGCGCGCGAGCGAGGAGCGCACGCGGCTGGCGACCGAGGCGACAGAGGTAGGCATCTGGGAATGGAATATCCTGACCAACGTGATCCGCTGGGATGCGCAGATGTTCCGCCTCTATGGCATCGCGCCCACGGCGGACGGTTTCGTGCAATACAGCGACTGGAGCCAATCAATGCTGCCGAATTATCTGCCGGAAAATGAGCGCACCCTGCAGGACACCGTGCACCGTGGCGGACAGCGCCAGCGCGAATTCCGCATCCGCCGGCGCGACGACGGCGCAGTGCGCCACATCGAATCCTGTGAAACCGCTCGAGCGAATGCGCAAGGCGAAACCGAGTGGGTGGTGGGCACGAACCTGGATGTGACCGACCGGAAAACCGCGGAGCTTCAGTTGCGGCAGTTAGCCGCCGACTTGTCCGACGCGGCCCACCGCAAGGACGAATTTCTGGCGACGCTGGCCCACGAACTGCGCAACCCGCTGGCTCCTATCCGCAACGGCTTGCAACTGCTGATGATGCCGGGTATGCAGGCCGCAGCCGTCGAGCAGGCTCGTTCCATGATGGATCGCCAACTCACGCACATGGTGCGGCTGATCGATGACCTGATGGACGTGAGCCGCATCACCCAAGGGAAGCTGCAATTGCGCAAGGAGCACGTCCCGTTGGCGGCGGTCCTGGAGAGTGCTCTGGAAACCATCCGTCCGCTGGTCGAGCGGATGGGTCAGGAACTCACCGTCACCCTCCCGCAGCAACCGCTCATGGTGGATGCCGACGCGACACGGCTGGCGCAAGTGTTCCAGAACCTGTTGCACAACGCGGTCAAATACAGCGACCGGGGTGGTCACATCCAACTGAACGTCGAAGTGCAGGAGCGTGGCGTGGTGGTGACGGTGAAGGACACCGGCATCGGCATCGCCGCCGACCAGTTGCCCCGTATCTTCCAGATGTTCACGCAGCTGGATCGGTCGTTGGAGATGGCGCGGGGCGGGTTGGGGATCGGGCTGACGCTGGTGAAGCGCCTGGTGGAGATGCACGGCGGCAGGGTCGAGGTCATGAGCGAAGGGCTGGGCCGGGGCAGCGAGTTTGTCGTGCGTTTGCCGATTGTGGTCGATTCATCGACACCGCAAGAGTCGGTCGATGAAGCGGAACACTCCGTCAGGTCGTCGTTCCGCATTCTGGTGGTGGACGACAACCGGGATGGTGCGGACAGCCTGGCGGAGATGCTGAAGATGGTGGGCAACGACACCCGCACGGCCTACGACGGGCAAGCGGGCGTGGACGCGGCCGGGGAGTTCCGGCCCGACGTGATCTTGCTCGACATCGGCTTGCCGAAG